>JABAOE010000760.1_pt1 | contig 16710 bp, 13 predicted proteins | sample 7062141 | NCBI WGS metagenome assembly JABAOE01 (sample SAMN14538627, study PRJNA623070) | marine sediment metagenome | biome: marine biome [ENVO:00000428]; feature: marine pelagic biome [ENVO:01000023]; material: deep marine sediment [ENVO:00002113] | place: India: Gulf of Khambhat ... | reverse complement strand
TCGCTTTGGATCCCGACTACTCAACCGCGTACGCATACTTGGCCTTTACCAAATTAACGTACTATGTCTATCGATGGAGAGAACCGGCCGAACAAATGCTTGTGCAGGCTCATGAACTGGCTCAGAAAGCCGTGGAACTGGATGACGCGAATCCGTACGGCCATTTGGCGTTGGGGAAGACTTACATGTGGAAGAGACAACACGAACAATCGATCACGGAACACCAGCGAGCGACTGCTCTCGACCCGAATTTCGCGGTCGCGCATGCCGGGCTGGGTCTGACGCTGCATTACGCGGGGAGATCGAGCGAGGGTATCGAGTTGATCAATCGCGGAATGCGACTTGATCCTGTTCACCCGGATGTCCGTCTGCTTTGGTTGGCGCAGCCGTATTTTCAGCTGAGCCGATACGAAGAAGCGGCAGAACTGCTCGAACGCCATCTTGCTGGCAGACCTAACGTGGAGATTTCCCGTGCATTGCTCGCGGCCACCTACGGCTACCTGGGCCGAATCGAAGAGGCGAAGCAACAATGGAACGAACTGCTGCGAGTGACTCCGGAATACTCTTTGGCTCATCTCGAACACATCCTTCCCTATAAGAGTTCCGACGATTTCGAGAAAATTGTGGGCGGGCTCCGGTGCGCCGGCCTTACTCAGTGACTCACAAGTTCGGTTCTCGAGACAGAGAACGGGTGCGCTGCGGCATTTTGCTGCACTGCGAGATTTCGCTTTCCCAGCCCGGTGACGGCCTGCGCAAGCGCTCGCTTCTGGGAAAACCGGAATCTCACGAGATCCGCTGCTTCGCGGCTCAGTGCGCTCAGCCGGTCAGCTGCGACGCTCAGTTAGACAGCCAGTTTTCGGCTTCTATTTCGTGGCTGTGAAGATGTGGGCTGACGACGAGAACACCAGCTCACCGCTCGGCTCCACGTACCTCCCGAGGCGTGACTCCGCCTTTGCGAGGATTTCTGCAATCATCGGCTCGCCGAGTTCGACCCCGAGCAAAGGAAGCCACCCTCGCAGGTCAGCCTCCATCATGCTCCTGAGGCTTGGAAAGCGCGCCGAGCCCTTGACTGTGGTCGCCTTGAGATCCTCGCAGCCAGCTTGTTCGAACAGATGCTGAACTGCCAGCGCATCTCCCAGGACAAATGGTGCACGCACGCAATCCGAAGCCGCTTTCCCTGCCAGTTCTTCAAGCAACGCCGCGGATGCCGCGTATGCAGGAAGATTCTCGATTGCATCCCAGACCGCGACGACGAACCGCCCCCCCGGGCGCACCACACGCAGCATTTCCCTCAGCGCCCGTACCCGGTCGTTGAAGAACATCAGACCAAATTGGCTGAGAACCCGATCGAACGAATCGTCCGGAAAAGGCAGCTCTTCAGCCTGGCCTTGCTCCCACTCGATCTCTGGATCGAGTCCCGCGGCCACAGCGAGCATGCCGGCCGCAGCGTCGATGCCCGTGACATTGCCGTCCGGACCAACGCGTTTACGGGCTTCACGCGCAAGGACCCCCGTCCCGCATGCCACATCCAAGACAGTGTGACCCGAGCCAAGTTCGGCGGCATCCGAGACCTTCCCGGCCCATTCCCCGAATAGAGATGCCACCAGCAGACTTTCATACGCTTGCGCGGCGGCAATCTCGGTTTCGGTGGCGTTCATGTCGGCCTCCTTCTTGGCTGAGAGCATTGGCGGCATAAAAAGCCTTTTTCTGCAATTGTATTGAGTATGTTCAGCGCGGCAGGGCTCGGGCAAGGGGGCTGCCGAGGCTCCCTTCCGGGTGAGGTTCACGCTGCGCGTAAGAGTATCGCTTTTCGAAGAAGCGCGCCATTTTTTGGACGGCAGCTCCCAGCCAAATGCGGAAGCTGAAGAACCAAAGAGTCGTAGTGATTTTACTTCCGCCGTATACTCGATACTGCCGATGAGAGTCTGTTGAATGAAATATCACCATAAAGGCCGTTGTCGCTGCGGTCTAGTCAGTTTCGAGTTTCAATCCCCTAAAGATCTTCCCGATCAATCGCCAAGGCAATGTGATTGTGATTACTGCGCCTCTCACGGCAAACCTATTTTGCTAAGCGATCCGGAGGGCCAGCTGGTTGTTACCAGCAGCCAAGTGGTCACAAGAGAAACCCAGGGATCAGGCCAGGCCGAGATGTTGTTCTGTCCCGAATGCGGCAATATGCTGGGTGCCAGCCTGCAAGATGATAGCCAGACTATTGGTGTAGTGAATGGGGCCTTACTGGATGAGGTTAAACGATTGCCTATGCCTCAGATTGTTTCTCCAAAAAAGCTTTCGGCAGAAGAAAAACGCATCCGCTGGCGTTCAATATGGACGCCCACCAAAATCGTCGTCAAAAGTTGAGCTACATCAATCTGTAACGCAAGCAGACTTTTCGGTCCAACTTCCGCTTAGGGTCGTTAGCAGCCACTGCCGGATGTTTCGGATATAGAACTTACATGATAATGCGGCGCAGCATTTTGCTGGGCTGCGGGATTTCGCTTTTTAAGCCCGGTGACGGCCGGCGCAAGCGCTCGCTTCTGGGATTAGCGAAACTCAATATAAGTGAATGCCAGTAGGTTGAGCCGCGACCCCGCTGCCTCAGGGTGAATGTAGTATCAAAACAACAAGTCTTGGAGCTGGCCTCTGCGTCCGTGCCCGAAGAACGCCTGCCGAGAAAGCTCGCCGCCATCCTCTACGCCGACGTAGCTGGCTACAGTCGACTGACCGGTGACGACGAGGACGCCACGCACCGCAGGCTCTCCGACTACCTTGATCTGATCTCCTCCCATGTTGCCCGTCACCACGGGCGCGTGATGCACTACGCGGGCGATGCCGCACTCGCCACGTTTGACGCGGCCGTGGACGCCCTGTCCTGCGCAGCCCACGTTCAGCGCGAGCTGCAGCGGCGCAACGACGAGCTTCCCGATGAGCGTAAGCTCCGGTTTCGAATCGGCCTGAACCTCGGCGACGTGATCGAAGACCGCGGCGACGTCTACGGGGATGGCGTCAACGTGGCGGCACGCCTGGAGAGTCTGGCCGAGCCCGGCGGTATCTGCATTTCGGAGTCCGTGCATACGGCGGTCGGCGCCAAGCTGCCGCTTGCCTACGAGTACATCGGTGAGCAGGCCGTGAAGAATATCGCCAAGCCGGTGCGGGCGTATCACGCCAGGGTGAAGGAAGGCACAACACTTCCAGGGCCGAGCGCGGCGATCCGATCGGTATCCAGCCGACGCGGGTGGTGGGCAGCCGCCTTGCTCGTCGTCGCCCTCACGGGCGGCTTGCTGACATGGCTGGGGCGACCGGCACCGCCGTATGCCGCATCGGGCGATCTTTCACTCGAGAGTATGCTCGAGAAGCCGTCGGTGGCGGTGCTGCCGTTCCACAACCTGAACGACGACGCCGCACAGGACTATTTCGCCGACGGCATGACGGATGATCTGATCACCGACCTGACGAAGATCTCGGGGCTTTTCATCATTGCCCGCGACTCGACGTTCGCCTACAAGGGACAGACCCCCGACGTGCGCGAACTCGGGCAGGCACTCAAAGTAGGTTACGTCGTACGCGGTAGCGTACGTCGTCTGGATGATACGGTGCGCATCAATGCGCAGCTGATGGACGCAGCGAACGGCCGACAGATGTGGGCCGAGCGCTACGACGGCGACATTGGCGATATCTTCAAGCTGCAGGACGAAATCACCGAGGAAATCGTGTCGACGCTGTCGGTAACACTTGCCAGCGGTGAGCGCGACGAGCTGATTCGGGATCAAACCGACAGTCCCCAGGCCTACGAGCTCTATCTGCGCGCCCGGGAACGGTTCTATCGTTTCTCTAAGGACGACACCTTGGTCGCCCAGCCGTTGCTCGAGAGGGCCATCGTACTCGATCCTGAGTTTGCGCCGGCTTACGCGTTGTTGGGTTGGACTCGAGCATCGGAGGCAATGAACGGTTGGAGCGAGGATCGAGAGCGCTCACTGGCGAAGAGCCAAGCGCTGGCCGAGAAGGCGATAGCGCTTAGCCCAAGCACGCCGCTGTCGTACTTCGTGACTGGACTCGTACACCGTGAACGAGGAGACTGGACAAAGGCACTGGCCGAACTGGAGAAGGCGACAGCCATTGATCCCAATTACGCCAATGCCCACGTTCTTCTGGCTTCGCTCTTGTACTACGACGGGCGCCCGGAGGAAGGACTTGAGCGCATGAAAATCGCCATCCGGCTCAATCCCCGCCATCCCACCAACTATCCTTTTCATCTCGGCCAGGCGTATTTCATTCTCCAGCGGTACGACGAAGCGATCGCCGCGTTCCGGGAAGGCCTCGATATTTTGCCAAGCTCCGAGCGCCTGCGGGTATGGCTCGCCGCCACCTATGCGCAAGCCGGGCTCATCGACGATGCCGAGTGGGAAATCGAAGAAGTGCTTATGATGAACCCGGACTTTTCCCTGCAAACGATAGCCGAAGCGTTTCCATTCAAGAGCCCCGATGATCGGGATCATTTCCTCGACGGACTCCGCAAGGCGGGAGCGCCCGGGGGTTGATTCGGCCTCGGGTCGATGGCACTGCTGTAGCTGTCGATGCAGATACTCAACGATTCGGCGGTGAAGGCTCTTCGCGCGGCCTGTCCGCCACGCGGAACACCCCGACCGTGGGGTCGCGGAGAAGAGGATAGGCCGCATAAAAGCCTTTCTCTGCAACGTGTCGAGCATGTTCAGCGCGGCAGGGCTCGGTTAAAGGGGCCGCCGAGGTGCTCTGCGGCTTGATGTTGTTAGCCGAAAGAGAAAGTCGATCGTGGCCTCGCACCCCCGATGCCGAGCGGTGAAATGGCGGGTCGCCTCCGCCGCCCCGCGGCACCCCTTGTGTCGCTATTGCAACCTCTCTGCTGTAAGTGGGCTCAGGCGTCGGGAACCAATCACGCCTCGACGGCGTCGAAGTCACCTAGCGAACAAACAAACGCAGGCCATGCCCCTTCGCCCGACCCCTACGGTTGCTGCCGTTCTGACCTTGACACTCGGCGTACTTGTCATGCCAATCGGCTCCCACGGGCTCGCCTCTGCCGAGGGCGATGTTGTGAGCGAAGGTGCAGGGGGCAATTCAACCGGCTGGGACGTCCCCCGCGGGTCGGTGCGGGACTTCGGCAATGCGCCTCCGATTCCGACCGGTGGTCTGTCCTCGGAACTTGCCACCGCCGTGGATACGGCATTCGGTGATCTGCGGGTTACCGGCTGGGGGCCGGCACAAAGCGAGGCGCTAAAGCGCATCGCCGCCTCCGGCGATCCGCGCCTCGGCTGGCTCATCAGCGACCTGACCCGCGTCGTATCGGATCCGCGACTCAGCGCAATGCTTGCCACGGCCGCGAGTGAGCTTATGGGTGTCGAGCTCGAGTTCGGCGACCACTGGCGCGTGATGACCGACCACCTCATCGCCTGGAACGTGCCAGCACCGCCCGGTTATCTCGCTGCGAAGCGGCGCATTTACACGGTTGTCGTGCCGGGTTGGGAACGGCTGTTTGCGCCGGGGAGCATCGACTGGCGGCACGTCAGCTGGGGCGGCGTATCCATAGACGACCGACCCTTCGGCAAAACCGATCAGCCCTGCAGCTGCATTCCCGCCGCCGACAACCCCCCGGTGTCCGACGTAGAGGACGCATCGTGGCTCGAGGATGACGACGTCATCTTTGGAATTGGAGTGAACGAGGAATTCCGGGCCTATCCACGCCGGATCATGGAAGTGCGCGAGATGATCAACGATACGCTGGGCGGGCGCCACCTCGGCATCCCGTACTGCACCTTGTGCGGATCGGCGCAAGCGTACCTCACGGACGAGATGCCGAAGGGCGTCGACAGGCCGGTGTTGCGTACTTCGGGTCTGCTGATCCGTTCCAATAAGGTCATGTACGACGTAAACACCTTTTCTGTATTCGATACCTTTACCGGCCGTGCGGTGACGGGTCCGCTTGCGGAACGCGGTGTTGCGCTGAAACAGGTCGGAGTCGTGACCACCACCTGGGGTGAGTGGAAGTCCGCGCATCCCGACACGACGGTGCTTGTCGAGGCGTTGGCACTGGGACGTGATTTCGACTTCCGAAACAACCGCGACGCCGATGGTCCGATCTTTCCTGTCGGGGATGTGGACCCGCGGCTTGCGATGCAAGAGGATGTGCTTGGCGTGTTCACGGCGAGCCGAACACCCGTAGCGTTCCATGTTCGCTCGGCCCGGGCAGCGCTTGCACGCGGTGAGTCGGTAGTCTTTGAGAACGTGCGAGTGATTCTCGACGGTGGTGGCGTTAGGGCGGTCGACACGGACGGCAAAGATCTTGGCGGCCATGAAGCGTTTTGGTTCGCCTGGTCACAGTTTCACCCGGACACGAAGCTGTGGCCCGATGACCACGGGCGCTGAGTTTCCGACATTCAACGCTTACTGGCACGCGGGTACGATGCCTGCGAGCCGCCGGGAACACTCTGATTGAGGTCGACCGGATGCCGGAGACTCCGGCGTCACGCGATTGCCCATGACCCGTGATCCCTCACGGTGGGGTCGCGCTCGCGAAGAGGTGGTGGCGAAAACCCTCACCGTCGAGCCGGGCAGCCCCTGGGAGAATGGCTACAACGAGAGCTTCAACGGCAGGCTTCGTGACGAGCTGCTCAACGGGGAGATCTTCTACACCCTCAAAGAGGCGCAGATCCTGATCGAACAGTGGCGCGTCCACTGAAACACCACCGGCCCCCACAGCAGCCTCGGCTACCGACCCCCGGCGCCTGCGGCGATTCTACCCGCAGCAAAACCCGTTCCGATTGTTCATTACCCAACACTGCGGGCACAATGAACATCGTTTCAAACCCTCACTCTCGAGCTGGACTCGTTAGCGGGGAAGGCCATTCAACTGAAAAATGTCACATTAATGATCACAAACGGGAGACGCCATATGAGCGATATAGATGACATTCATGCGCTTAACGCTGCCTACGAAAAAGCCATGAGGGAGGGTGATGGAGAAAAGTGTGCCTCACTGTGCGACGAAAACGTTGTGATGATGCCTCCGAACAAGCCACCCATAGAAGGCCGAGAGGGCATCAAGCGGCTCGTTGACAAGCTCGGACCAGACTCGACGCTATCCGGAGAGGCACTGCATATAGAGGTTTCCGGCAGGCTTGCATACCAACGCTCACGTGCGATCTGGAGCTCAGGCGACAAGACCAGATATACAGACTCTTTGGAAGTGCTTAAGCAACAAGATGACGGCTCCTGGTTGTTTATCGCCTCCTCCTGGAACAGCAGCGAGGGATTTGAGCAAGAATAGTTGGAAAGACCATAAGCCCCGACGTTGCTCGCTGGCGCAAGAACCGCATGGGACATCAGGGCAATCCCATGCTGTCCGATTGCGATTCCGGGAGCCTTCCCGGGCAAGCCGGATGCTGCGACTTTTCGGCGCTTTTCTCGTGTGAGACTCTCACGATCGCCTCGCCCGTCAAAAGGGTAAGTCCGGTTGACTAAATCGATTCGGTATTCCTAAATTGACCTCAGCCACAGGACATGTGCCATGATTACTTCCACAACACCATCCATTGAGGGTCGGACTATACGTACCTACCACGGGGTCGTAACGGGCGAAGCTATCCTCGGCGCCAATATATTCAAGGATTTCTTCGCCGGCATCCGCGACATTGTCGGGGGTCGTTCCGCTTCCTACGAAAAAGAGCTGGGACGCGCGCGGAAGATCGCCTTTGAGGAAATGGAACAACAAGCGGCAGATCGAGGGGCCAACGCAGTGGTGGGCATCGATATCGATTATGAGACCGTTGGCACCCAGGGCGCTATGCTCATGGTTAGCGTTAGTGGAACCGCGGTCACCCTGAAGTAGTATGGCGAGACAGTCTACGCGATGCGTCTGGTCAATAAGTCAGCCCTCTGATCCGTAGCTCACCGAAACAGAAGCCGTCCTGCGGGGCGGTTTCTTTTTGGGCGTTGCGGCACGTGTCTGAACTCCACGCCCGGGACGCGAGTTTCGCTTTTTCAGCGACCCAGGGGCATCGTGTGCCGCAACGGTGTTAGCGATACTGGGAATTTCAGAACAAGGCCGTATCACTGGCCGCGCATAAGCAGACGTTCACTTTCCATGCGTGCAAGGCGGAGATCGATGCGAATGCAAACTTACGGTCAGGAGCTGTAGACACCCGGGATACTTTTCACACGGTCGCGGCCGCAATCGTAAGCAATCGGCGCAGAGTCTGATGTAGAGCTCAGGTGACGCGGTGTCCATTATTTCCGCATCCAGATTGACATTTGTCACCTTATGCTTATTCTTCTAGAAATAAGTATCGGTGAGGGAGGATAAGGCAATGTACAAGCTGGTGTTTGCTCTCTGCTCTGTGGGCATGACCCTGCTGCCGATTTCCGCGTCCGGGCAGGACAAGAACAATTATATCTCCGGAGCGGTCGGCTACTTTGTTTACACGGGTGATGTCAAGGATGACACCAGGCTCGATGGCGCTTTCATCGGGGAAATCACTTACGGTCGGAAGCTGGGTTCGAACTTCGTCCTGGAAGGCGCCATAGGCTACATTCATGATGCTCACGAAGGCGACGAACTAACGGGGTATTTGGCGACGTTAACCCTGTTGCGTTCCTTCCGTTTTGACGAGTGGGAGCTTATTGCGGGCGCCGGAGTGGGCGCATTCCCGATGGAGTTTACAGGTCGCGTAGGGAATGTCTCGATCGATGACGAAGACACCGTGGGTGGGGGCCACCTCGTTCTAGGTGGCAGGTTCCCCGCCGGCGAGTCAGGTTTTTTCGGGATAGAAGGCAAATACCGAATTTTCGAAGATGCGGTGTTCGAAGGCCAATCCCTGGAAATGGACGGCTTCAGCGCTGTGCTGAACTTGGGCTACCGCTTTTAACCAGGCACTGCTCGCGTGTCACATAGTTGGTCGGTGCGTTTCCCCAGATCCTCCTCTGGTTTCGATCGTCGCCATATTTGTTGGACCGATACATTCAGCGGCCGACGCGATGTGCTGCCGGTCGGCCGCGGCAGATGGTTCGTTTATGGAAAACGCAACCCGTTTCACGCTCCGTGTTTCTTTGCCTGAACGCTCGATTTTGTCGCCGCGCACAACCCAGACCCAGCTCCCCGACCCTCCGCCGCGATGTTCAACGGCATCCACCTCGAGTGGAGGTCAAGGTGGAGCGGAAATAACGAGTCGGGGCCCGGCCCTTTTTACGGGGCCGGGCCCTCTTTATGTCTATGTATACTGCCGTAACTCGAGGGACCCTGACCCAATCCCGCAGATCCACCCGAACGGAATCACAGAGACAGTGAACTCACGATCAAGGTTGAATGCGAGTCAACAGACACGTGGCTGGCGCGGATCATGACAGTTCGTCCAGAAGCGTTTTCGCGTTAACCAGGTCCGGTGTATCGAATCCTTCCGTGAACGATTCATACAATGGCAACAACATGCTCACTGCTCTATGGGCGTGCCCGTCCCGTACCCACATCTCTCCCAGCACGGTTGCGGCTCTGAGTTCCAGAGTCCGAAGCTTCTGAGCGCTCGCCAGATCTCTGGCCTTGCGTAGCGCCATCTCGGCCCGTTCGTGGGCCGGCGAGCCCTCCAGCCGAAGCAGTTCTCCCCTGATCAGATGCAAATGAGGCGTCCAGGCGACATATCCGGTTTTCTCAAGGACTTCGAAGGCTTCGTCGATGTCGCGGTGTGCGAGAGCCAACTCGTTCTCTCTGGCGTGCGCCTCCGCCGACAGACCAAGCAGCAGCGGCATCAGAAGCATGCACCGATTGCGGCGTAGTTCAGAGATGCCCCTGTCGATCTCTTGTCGTCCTGCATCGCGTTCTCCACGCAGTGATTGCGCCCAGCCGAGAAAGACCCGGCTCCAACCGAGCCAGAGCGGCATCTCCAGCATCTGGGCCAAGTCGATGGACTTGCGAGCGTGCTCAGCCACCTGATCGACGTTGCGCTCCAGCGCGCCGCCGAATGCGCCGCCCCAGCACTGCGCTAGGCCGGTGGTGCTCGGATGATCGATTTCCCCCGCCCACCTCATCGCTTCGGTGCGGCTGGCCCTCGCTTGATCGGGAAATCCGAGATGCCACAGGGCCCAGCTCCCGTAGACCAGTGCTGCGACTCGGGCATCGTGACTGTAGGTGTAGGCGAGAGCTCGGTGACGCTGCGGATCATAGTGCTGCACCGACTTTTGTGCGAGCTCCAGCGCGCGGGAAAAATCGCCGTCCCGCACATGCTGCAGGATGGATACACGCCACGCGACGAGCTCCACACCGCTATCTTCGTTGGATGCGGTCGCCGCCTGAAAGCGCCGCGCGAGTGTGCGGCTCTCTTCGCCCCGCACATAGGCAACGGCGAACTTTCCGTAAATTGCCGGCAATCTCAGAGGAGTCTCATCGAGTAGATCCACGAGCTCGAGGGCACGTTCGAATGCACGATCCGTGTCGTTGCCGGCCCAGCCCTTATGCGCGATGCACGCCTGGCTGATCTGAATCTGGAGCTGCAGCTCCTGCTCATGTGCCCAGTCTCGGTCATCGAGTTCGGCTGTTAATTTGACGGCATTGCGAAAGTGACCGATGGCCTCTTGATACGCCGGCCGCGACAATGCCTGGACGCCCGCCTGTTTCCAGTACCGGACGGCCTCCCGAACCCGACCCGCCCGGCTCGCGTGATGGGCCAGGATTTCCGGCGGAGTGTCCGCATCGTCTTCCAAGGAGCTCAAGATGTCCGCGTGCAGCCCCCTGCGCTTGGTGTTCAGCAAACTTTCGTAGGCGGCATCGCACACCAGCGCGTGCTTGAAAACATAGGTCGTTCCCGTGCCGCGTCGAAATATCAGCTCGGATCGGGTTAATCCTTCGAGCGCGGATGCGAGCTCCGCCGGCTCGAGTGACGACACCTGGTTAAGAAGGGAGAGCTCGAAGCTCCGGCCGATGCAAGCAGCGATCTGGGCGACTTCTTTCAGCAGTGGCTGCAGACGGTCTAGGCGTGCCGTGAGGGAGTCGTGTAGCGAACTGGGGATATCGAGCCTGTCTATTTCGCCGGTGAGCTCAAACGAGTCTTCGGTCTCGCGCAGGTAGCTCGACTCCATCACGGTCTTGGTTAGCTCTTCAACGAACAACGGCACGCCGTCGGTGCGCTCTCCGATCTCGTTGAGCAGAACCGACGGGAGACGTTTTCCATGGCAAATTCGCGTGGCAATCTCGTCAACCTGGCGGCGCCCGAGACGATTCAGCGTGAGACGGGTAACGATCGGATGCCCGCCGAAGCCGTGCTCGAAGCCTGGCCGCGCGGTAGCGAGGATCATGATTCTGTTGGCGCTCGTCGCATCCAAGCTAACCTCGGTCAGCTCGAGCGTCGTTGGATCGATCCAGTGCATGTCTTCGATGACCCACAGCACGGGGTGCTCCCGCGAAAGGGCCAGCAGCTGCCCGACCAGGGCTGCGAGCGTCTCGGTGCGCTGTCGCGGCGGCGGCAGGTCGGACTTCCCGTAGCGAGTCTCCGTCTGCAGCCCCAGCATTGCTGCCAGAAGGGGAACCGCATTCTCGTGATCACCTCCCGTGGCGGATACCATTGACTCGAGCTTATCCAGCGACTCGTCGTTGCTGTCATCGCTGGTGATCGAGGCAGCTTGACGTAAGTGCTCGATGGCCGGGTACAAGGGACTGTCCCCATGGTACGGCGAGCACTGGTAACGAATACGGAAGTGGGGCTGGTCGGAGATGACATCCAGCAACTCCTGAGCTATGCGCGACTTTCCGATCCCCGCCTCGCCGCTGAGGAGCACCATCTGACCTTCGCCTGCTGTCGTGCGCCGCCATCGTTCCAGCAGCAGCTCGAGCTCCTGCTCGCGACCGATCAGCGGAAGCTGCCATGATGCGCGATGTGCTTCGAACCGACTTTCGGAATGCCTCTCGCACTCTACCCGCCAAGCGGACTGAAGAGAGGCGAACCCCTTCAGAGTCACGTCACCAAGGTCAGAAAACTCGAACAGCTCGCCCGTCAGTCTTCGGGTTGCGCTGGAGACGATTATCTGGTTCGGCGCGGCGATACTCTGTAGCCGGGCCGCGAGATTCGGTGTCTCGCCCAGGACTACATGCTCTTGCGACGATGCCTCGCCTATTCTCTCACCGACCACCACCAGGCCGGTGGCAACGCCGATTCGTGTTTGCAGGGTCAGACCTTTGCGAGGATGAAGGTCGCCAACCCGCTCGAGAATCGCCAGGCCGGCGCGCACAGCTCTTTCGGCGTCATCCTCGTGCGCGCGCGGATACCCGAAGTAAACCAGCATCCCGTCGCCCATGTAGCGAGCGACATAGCCCTCGAATCGGCTGATGATCCCGGCGCACGCGTCCTGATAGGTCCGTACGATGTCGCCGAGGTCTTCGGGGTCGTAACGCTCGGAAAGCGACGTCGACCCAACGAGGTCGCAAAACATAACGGTCAACTGCCGACGCTCGGGTTCGCCGCCTGTGTTGACAGTCGGAACGTCGGTAGCAGGGGCTGGAGACTCGCGATGCTGCACGCCTTGTTCGACGGCAGCTAGAAAACGACGGCGCGCGCCAACCGGTAGACGCATTTCTCGGAGGTCTTTTTCCTTCAGCAGCGGCAACTCGGAAAGCGTGACGTCGCCGTCGACGAACGCCTTGGCGTATTCTCCGAGTCCGTGCTCGTGCAACCACTTCACCAAGCTTTCTGACATTGTCCGCGAGAATCGTTCGAGACGGATGACCGCTTTTCACCAAACCCCGATCCGACATGTCCCATCTGGAATGCCGTGCCAAGCGCGCGCGGATATTCTGTCATCTCCCAACCGCTGAATACACCGCTTGACGGCGAGACGGTCTACCGGCGCCCGCATCGCCGGTACGCAGGAGCCGAATCATCAGCCCCGTGCGTAGTTTCACAGACCGGCAGACGTAGGGGGTGATGCTGCGACGCAGCACAATGCCGCGCTGCAGAGTTTCGCTATCGTTCCCGTGTGTTGTCAGCCGGGATATTTCGGTTCTGGGACAACCGAATCCGCAGTGTGCAGCGAGACGAGCGGAATTCCGATAGTGCTCGACGAACTTACGGTGTTACCCAGCCTCCGGAAACATCAAGAATTGCACCGGTGACGTACTGAGCCTCATCCGACAGAAGCCACAGCGTGGCGGTGGCGATATCGCGGACCTCACCGGGTCTTTTCAGAGGTGTTCGCTCCAGCACCGACGGGAGCCAGTCGGGGTGGTCCTGCATCCATCGCTCGCTTATCTCCGTCAGGATGGCCCCGGGCCGAATACAGTTTACGCGGATACCTTCCGACGCTTGCTCCCTTGCTAACCCGTTCGTAAGCGTGTCGACCGCTGCTTTGGAAGCGGCGTAATCCACGTAGGAGCCAGGACCCCCGTGCTTCGCCGCGGCGGAGGAGATGTTCACAATCGCACCGCCCTGACCGCCATGGCGCCTGGCCATGCGTTTGATTGCCGCCTGACAGCAGAGAAATGGACCGAGCGTGTTGACCTCGAACATGCGCCGCGTGCGCTCAGGGTCTAACTCGTCGACCGGACCCCCGCTTCCCATGACACCGGCATTGTTGACCAGGCCAGAGACCGGACCAAGCGTTTCGTCGACTTTCCGGAACATAGACTCGACATCCTGCGCAGATGAAACGTCCGCCTGAACCGCCACCGCTCGCCCACCCGAAGTTTCGATCTCGGCGACCACGCTCCGGGCTTCCTCTTCCGATGACGCGTAGTTTACGCAAACCGCCCACCCCCGCTGCGTGGCGAGTCTGCAAATCTCGGCGCCGATACCCCGGCTGCTGCCGGTCACCACCAGTACACCCATATCCGGTCTCCTAATGTATCTGGTCCGCCGCAGGAGGGTCGGAAACCGCCCACCATGCGATTCGCCGTTCTGGACAGTTGCGAATTCTTTTCATACCGAGGACCAACGGTGGGATCGCTGTTGGGAGCAGCGAAAGTATCGTAGCGGCGCCTTCGCCCCGTTCGTGCGACCCTACTCCTCAAAGCGACCTGTGGCGTCACGATCACGGTCGTATCGTCTCGTGAGTGGAAACGGCGGCAACCAGGACTCGCGACGGACGATCCAGCTTTCGTAGGTTGGCATCAGTTGGTCAGGGGCATCCAGGGATCCCAAGTTCACTTCGATTTCGTCTGCGCTGCGTGCGAAGATGGACGAGCCGCAGCGGGGACAGAAAAACCGCCCGGCGTAGTCGCGTGTTTCGCCATCGATCGTCACCGCATCCTGAGGGAACACCGCGGAAGCGTGAAAAAGGGCCCCATGATGCTTGCGGCAGTCGAGACAATGACAAAGGCCGACCCGGTATGGGAGTCCCGACGCCACAATTCGGACGTTGCCGCACAGGCAGCCGCCGGTGAATCGGTCCATGCTGCGTCTCCTAGAAAATCAAGCGGTCGCAATGGTTACAACGAAAACAGTCGTCGGATTGCCCGCAACGCCGGGCGGATCAATAGTAACTCACTCCGATGCCGCCTCAGACAGCCCAACGTAACCACATTCCCGCCGGATCGAATCGGCGGTCGCACTCAGCCTGTGGAAATTGGCTCGCTGCCAGCACAAGCGAATTGATGCATCGCAGCAATTCGCTGCGTTGCGGGATTTCGCTTTCCGAGCTTGGCTATGGCCAGCGCGAGCGCTCGCTATTGGGAGAACCGCGCCATTTCTTGGACGGCAGCTGTCAGCCAAAGACCGGTCACTCGTCCACGGAACCTGAAGAGGCTGCTACATACTCGGAATAGCGAAACTTCACCCGTTCCGCTTGAGGTCAGAAACCAGACCTCCATGGCAAAACCTTGGAACTACCGCTCAACACTCGTTGCTGACGTTCGCTCGACTTCAGGAAACTTGAGCTCCCGACCCCATCCAGCCGTTCTTTTTTGCTGTCAGAATTAGCAACATCGATAAGCATTCGCGATCGCTGTTCCGGGATCGGGGATATGAATGACGAAGAACAGGGAATCCCGGCTCAACCCAGCTGCTCAAGTAGCATCTTGGCCTGGCGTAAGTCCTGGGTACTGAAACCCTCATTGAACCGTTCATAGACAGGTGTCAGCAGGCCGCGTGCCTCGGATACCTTGCCATTGGATTCCCACAGTCTGGCGAGGCTGGTTGCGGCACGTAGCTCCCATCCCTTCGCTGCATGATCCCGCGACACTTGCAGTGCCTTGATGAATGAAGATTCCGCGGCTGCCGGCTGCGGCGCAGGAGCATCGAGATAGAAGCCGCCCTTGATGCGTAACAACTCCGGCTCCATCCAGCAGTCGCCAGTCTCCCGGCTGTAGTTTATGGCTCGCTCGATGAGTTGCAGGGCCTCCTCAGCCCGGTTCATGCCGTGAAGGGCCAATGCTTCCGAACTCCAGAACAGACCACTGCACACACGACCACCAACGGATTTCCAAAATGCGTTGGTTCGGGCAGTAAGGGCATACCCGTCCTCAAACTCCCCCCGCAGTATCAACACCCGGCCGCGCCAGTTGTTGGTCATCATATTGCGCGCGAATTCGCCCAAGCCCTCCTCGTCGATGATGGCATCGGCCTCATCGCAATACTTCACAAAGCGCTCTAAATCACCACGCTCAGCCAGGATTTCATGGCCTGCGGTCAACGCGAAAGCGGAATTGAACGGATGTCCGATGCGTCGAGTCAGTTCCACCATCTCCTCTGCCAGCTCGAGGCCTCGATCGGGGTGCCCGGTAATCCACTCGAGCAGCCCCCCGGCCCAGATCAGGGAGAACACCAGTGGATCGTGATTGGTGTACGCGGCGATATGGGAGTGTACTGCCTCGTCATAAGTTTTCCGGATATGGGTGGTATAGCGTCGCGACCGTGCGTACTCTGCCTGCCAGAAGTACTGACAACCCGCAGTCATGTCACGCACAGCGGACAACTCAGCATCCTCAGCCTCGTCAGCCAAGGCTTCCAGCTTGTCCAGCCAGTACAGCGTCGGCTCAAATTCGGATCGGGTCCAGTAGTGCACGCAAAGTCCCCATAATATTGGACCGAATGACTGTCGCCGGTCCTGTGCCTGTGCGAGGTCGAAGGCACGCACCAGTGCATCGGACACTGAGTCATGCGGCCAGCCGAGCAGGGCCATGCGGGCGGCGCCCAGAGCGATCCGCGTATCGAGTTCGAGGGCGTCTCGTGTCTCACCGGACTCCATAGAATCGACCTGCTTGAGTCCCAATTCCAACTCCCGAACGGCTTCCGGCAAGGCAGACAGTCCAAGAGATCGTTGTCCCGCTTCGAGGTAATTCTCCGCAGCCTTTTGATGCACACCAGCAATGGAGTAATGATGAGCCAGTACCGCCGGGTCCGGGTCATCCGATGCAGCGATAACTTCAGCAATTCGGGCATGCAGTTGCCGGCGGCGGCTTACGAGCAAGCTGTCATGAGCGGCGTCTTGCACCAGGGCGTGCTTGAAAATGAACCAACTGCGGTCTCCGGACCCACGGCGGAAAATCAGCCCTGCACTCACTAATTGCTCGAGTTTGCTGTTCAGATCGTTGGCGTCGAGGACCTTGGCTAGCAGAGTGCTGGAAAACTCGCGCCCGATACAGGAGGCAGCCTGGGCAACCTCCTTAACCGGCGATAGCCGATCCAGGCGCGCCATTAGCGAGTCCTTCAACGTTGTGGGGATGGCCATGGGCGGCAGCACACGCTCCGCCTCAAGCCGACCGTCAACTTC
>JABAOE010004485.1_pt1 | contig 16726 bp, 18 predicted proteins | sample 7062141 | NCBI WGS metagenome assembly JABAOE01 (sample SAMN14538627, study PRJNA623070) | marine sediment metagenome | biome: marine biome [ENVO:00000428]; feature: marine pelagic biome [ENVO:01000023]; material: deep marine sediment [ENVO:00002113] | place: India: Gulf of Khambhat ... | reverse complement strand
AAACACATTATCAATAATTGATGCATATCCAGCAGAATCAGCAAAACTGGTTCTCAAAATTGCTCTAGACATAGAATCTCAATACATTCAAAACATGTTCCTTAATGACGACAGACTAGTAATTTTCTACAATGGCCAAAGCGATGAGGAAATTATTCCGCAGTATGACTTTATTCCACGCCCATCTTATAATCCAGTCACCCATGCGCTAATTGTCGACGTATCTGATAAAGAAGACCCAACAATTCTCAAAGACTACACAATTGATGGCCACTTTAGAGATGCAAGAATGATTGGAAACTATGCATACTTTGTAACAAACAATCACATTGATCATCAATATCCAAAATTGCCCGTTATCATGGAGGATTCAGTAAGAATAATGACTCCAGATGCATTTTACTTTGATAATGTGGAGGAGTTCTCAAACTTTAACACATTAACTGCAATTGATATTTTTGGAGATGCAATAAACTCTGAGACTTTTCTGATGGGATACACAGGAACTTTCTATGTCTCTGAAGACAACTTTTATTTGACTTATCAGCAAAACTTGCCATTTGGATATTATGAGGATTCATCTCGGGACAGATTCTTTGATGTAATAGTTCCATTGCTTCCAAAGAGCATACAAGATGAAATAAAATCAATTCAAAATGATTCATCTCTGAGTGCATCAGCTCAATGGATAAAAATTTCAGAATTGATGCAAGATGCATACNNTGCATACAATGAGATGGATAAAAAAGAAAAAGATGAATTGTTTGAAAAAATTAGGGAGGCATTAAATGAATATGATGCAAGAATCCAAGAAGAGACAAGAAAGACAATCATTCACAAGATTTCAATTGATGAGGACAAAATAGAGTATGTTGCAAAGGGCTCAGTTCCCGGAAGACTACTAAATCAGTTCTCAATGGATGAAAGAGATGACAGATTCAGAGTTGCAACAACTACTGAATACTATATCCAGCACCAGGGAACAGTTAGATCAAATGCTGTCTACATTTTAGACGAGCAACTAAAAATTGTCGGAGGATTAGATGAGATTGCTCCTGATGAGAGTATCTTTTCAGCTAGATTCATGGGAGATAGACTATACTTGGTAACATTCCAACAAATTGATCCATTCTTTGTCATTGACTTGTCATCTGATCAGCCAAAGATTCTTGGAGAGCTAAAGATTCCTGGATTTTCAAACTATCTTCACCCATATGATGACGAGCATGTTATTGGATTAGGCAGGGACACAAAAGAGATTGGTGAAGGAAGGGTTCAGCAGCTGGGAATCAAAGTGGCATTATTCAATGTCGCAGACGTAAACAACCCCAAGGTTGCCGATGACATTGTTATTGGAGATAGTTCCACCCATTCAGAAGCACTGTACAATCACAAGGCATTCTTCTTTGACAAATCAAGAGGAGTCCTTTCAATTCCTGTCTCTGGAGACTCAAAAAGTCTTGATGAAATAGCAAGTGGAAAGATGATTGCTCCGGATTATAATAGATGGAGCGGATTCTATGTCTTTGATCTAGACAAAGAGGACGGAGTCAATCTAAAGGGAACAGTTACTCATTCAGATGATGACTCGGGATATTATGGAATGGGAAGCGCAAGAACATTTTACATTGATGATGTCTTGTATACTGCCTCAGATGAATATCTAAAGATGAGTTCATTTGAAGACTTGGAAGAAATCAATTCAATAAAATTTGAAAATACTGGAAGATTTATTGATTATCTACAAGAAGAAATCATGAGATAGTTTACACAATGTGTACTATAGTTGAGAGTCCTCGTCTATCAAACTCAGTTCCACTTGCATCAACTTCACTCACAGTAACTGTAAATGAAATTACATCACGTTGCTTTGCATCTTCTGCATGAAGTTTTAGATGGATATCCATCATCTCGAATTCTTGTGTAGGTAAATCAGTTTCATCTAGATATGAGCCACATGTAGATTCTATTCTGAATCTATCATCTTTAAAATGAAATCCTAGTTTCATCTTCCTTCCTTCTCTTCCATGTGCTTTGACATTGACATCAATGATTCCAGGTTTTGCCTCTGTATAGCTGGCCTTTTGGTTTACGAAAACTCCAATTTCAAGTGGCTTTCCAGCAGTGGCTTCGGCCATCTTTTGAATTCCATCATTCATTACAACATCTNNATAACAACATCTACTGCTTTGATTGACTGTGCAACTTTGGCAATCCATTCATTTGTTCGAGAAATTGTTGCGCGGATTCCTGCTCGCCTTCTTTTGTCTTCTTCTTCAGGCAGTTTGTAATAATCGACCCAGGCCTCATAATCATGAGAAATATCTTCGATAAAATCAATGCATGTACGCCTGTATTCATCAACATTATCGGTTCTCTCAGAGGCATCATCGGTTCTAAGACCGTCATAATCCATTGGCATTGCCATATTCTGAGTAAAACAGAGTTCTAAAAAAACCAACCCTGAAACAAATAATGGTTATAATAGGAATTTTCCGAGATTATGTAATGATATTTTCTGAATTAGTTTCTGATCTTCAAGAGCAACTAAAAAAAGACTTGGCACAGATTAGATTTCTGTTAAAGAAAAATCCTGCCATGGGATACACAAGAATTGTTGAGATTGGAAAGGAGGTTGGGAAAAGATACAACATCAAACTAGTAGTAAACTTTCCAAAGGAAGGAAGGATAGAAGAATTTGACATGTATGGAAAAAGAGATTTGAGCTTAATTGTGGATTATGACAGGAAGACCTTTCCAATTGACAGAGAGATAATCAAGCAAAAGGCAAAGGAGATTCTAGGAGACGTGAAAACTGAGGATGCCTACATGTATGAAAACAAAGAAGGGGTCAGAGTATTTACAAAAGATTGGAAGATTGACATCTTGCCACACTCAGTTCACATATGGACAGTATTTGATGAGAAAGTTACTGCATTTTGTGATTGGCTAATGGAAAATGCATACCAAATGAAAAAGAACTAGCTAGAGATTTTCAAGTTTTTCAAGCAGTTCGTGTGCTTCGTTATTTTTTGGATCTAGTTTAATTATTCTTTTACAGCAATCAATTGCTTCATCTTTTTGTTGTAATGCAAGGTGAGTATTTGTTTTGAGTGTAAGGTTTTCAATGTCACTTTCGTCTAGCTCAAATGCTTTTTCAAAATATGGAAGTGCCTTTTCATGGTCCTCTACAATAGAGTACACGCTACCCATTATGAACATAAAGTCATGGTCATCAGAGTGCTTTGATTCAATACTTTTTCCAAATGCTATTGCCTCGAGATAGTCACCTTTTTGGATTAATTTTTTAAGATTACGTTTTGGGTGAGAAAAAAGTCCTGCCATAATTGTCTCCTTGTTATTTGTAAAATTTTAACAATTTGAATGTAGATAATCTCATGAAGAGATGGTCATAATTCCTTCTTTGATTAAGAATTGAATTCCTTGAACAAAGGAGTTATCATCAATTGCACCTTCTGCCCACCAACCTGCATTGTTCTTAATCCATTCAGGGATTTTTTGAGTAGGTGTTGGTGTTGGAGCTACGCCGTCCTTGCCGGGACTAATTGGAATTTTAACTTCCAAATAATCTGAAGCAGTTGATGGAACTACTCCTTTTGGAGCTAATCCATAAATCCAAATTACATAGTTTGCGGTACCAGGTTCTTCTTTTACTATCATATCTAAGATGTACTGCCCAGATGGAGAGTATAGAAATTGTACACCATCCTCTTGAGCAATTGATCTCATAGGAGTCAAATTATCATCTACTACGAGAAAATCAAATTGTACTTGATTCAAAAATTCAGTATCATCATATTTACTGATAAATTTGATTAGCCATTGAGATTCACAGCCTTGAACTAGTTCTTCTGGACCATAGAACAATTGTATTTGATAGTCAAACTTCTTTGTTGGCTTTTTTATAATGACATCCCTTTCAAAATTGGTGTCACATCCTTGAGCTGCAAAGTCTTGGGTAGTAGATACAATTCCTTCAAAGGGGCTCTCTTGTACATATTGTTTGTAATCTAATAATAGAAATTTGTATTCAGGGGGAGGGATTCCTTCAGAGACATGGGTTAATGTTTCTGCTTTTATTGGAAATGGGAAGCCATCTACAACCCATACATTACTAGGATATCCTCCAGTCTTCCATGAAATTCTAACTGTTTCCCAAGTTCCAGCAGGAGTAGTTATTGTTTGTATTTCTGTGGGAATGATTTGTTCACCTCCAATGTTTCCAATCTTTCCCCAGGATGGAGCTGAAAATTCTTTGGGACCTTTTCCAGCTTGATTCACATCAGCTGTTGCAAATGCTGACAACCAAACAATAGAAGACTTGAAAGCTCCTCTGTAGACTCCTAACTCTTCGCTACCACCTGTTGGTTCTGGTGCAACTTTTCCTAATTCAAGTTCACCAACAATTCTTTTGTTACCGTCATAAACAACTACTTCTGCTAACCATTTAGTTTCAGTTCCAACTTGTTTGTCACCTTTAATCCAAAAATCCATTTCAAATTCAGTACATTCTTTGTAATCAATATGGCACAAAGAATAAGAAAAGAAATCTCCTTGTTTGAGTCCTTCACCAGCATACCATGAGCCATCAAGATTTACGCCACCGCCTTGATACTGAGCAAATGCAGATGGAAGTAACACTGAACCTAAAAGAAAAGCTGTGACAACTGGAATGACAAGCAATGCTACTTTCAAATCTAAAAAAAATTGGCGAAACGGATAGTTAAACCTTATTCATGAATATGAAAAAAGAGTGAAATACTCAATTATTTGTTAATCAAATAAGCAAATATAGAGGAAAATTTACAGGAGTTTTAGAAATGTGCGAATGCTCTAAAGTTCACCTCTATGAAGTTGAATTCAAACTTGACGGAATGACAGTTGTCCCAACGCACAAGAATTGTGGTTTTGCATTAGATGAAAAGCAATCTGACAAATTCCAAAAGGAATTGGTAAAATCTTGGGGCTTAGAGGAAGAAGAAGAGTAATCTAAAAAATAAAGAAAAAAGTAATGAAAATTACTTAATGTTCTGCGTTTTTGCAAACATCTTCTTTACATTCACAAGTAGCGTCACAGTAACATTCACCTTGCATTGCACAGTCACATTCGACACCATTGTCTTTTGAGGCTGCACAACCACATGCTGCGTCTGACATGTGTGAAAGATCTCATACATGATTTTAAAGGTTTAGAATAAGATTAGATTCCTCAAGCACTCATAATAGAACTCATTAGATCATTTGTGGAATCCCTAAGAAGTTGAATATTCTGCTCAACTTTGGTTGAATCATTTTCAATATCGAATCCGACTTTTAGTACATGAATTAATTCTGGTCTTCTGTGTATGGTATCTTTGATTTTCATAATATTATCGCGATTAATGTACCCCAAGTAAAAATAGCAATCTGATAACAAAGAATTTTGAACTAGATAATCATACTTGGCTTGAATTATTTTAGAATGATTGTTTTTTTCTATCATGTCTGAAAACCCAATTGTTGATTTAGACATGCGAGAAAGAAGAGATGGAGTAGCACGCTCTATTCCAATACACTGATTTATGATAGAAAATTTTTCATTAATTCTATTTTTTTTAAAATCTCTAATGTAATCAAGCATATGAGTCGGACTAGGTCGTGTAGAATTTAAAATGCAAATTGCATCAGCAACAAAAAAAGCGGCACATTTTTGCCAAGATGATGAAAATGGATCTGAACTTTTTAATCCGTTTTCCGATTTTGTTAAGCAAAAAAGTGAATTAAAGAGGCAATTTTTAGCATAGTCATTGAAAATTTTTTCTTTTGTTTCTTTTACTTTGGATAAAAGCATCTGCAAGTCCCATTGTTCGTCAGAAATAATTTTCATATCGTAAAATTGGATTAATACATTGGAATTTGTTTCGTCAAGTGATGCGTGATGTATCTTTACAAATTCATTTTCAAATTCTTCAATTGAGTCTTCTTGTTTTTTGCCATCAAAAATTGTAATGTTATACTCACAACATTTGTAACTGTGCTGCGTATTTTTACAACCACCAAGTCCTATAGGAAAATCAGTTAGAGAAAACTTTTCTAGAAAATTTTTTACGTCCACACAAAAAGTGTTTTTAGATTTTCTATAAAGTATCCAAGTTACTAATTTTTACTAACGAATGCAAACTCAAAACATTGCTTTAAATTGAGAACTGATATGGATTTTTACAAGCTCCTGTGGTGTAGTCCGGCTAAGCATACTGCCCTCTCAAGGCAGTGATCTCGGGTTCAAATCCCGACGGGAGCATTTTCTTAGATAATAAAAAAAGGAAGTTTAGTTACTTCCAATCAGAAAGATTACACTTGCAGTAGTTCTCACATCTTGTTCTGAACTAAATACAGGAGTTGATGCTTTGAAGGGTGCACCTTCGGCTACAGCCATGTCATACTCTGCATAAAGTGGTACAGGAGGAGGCATGCCAAACTCAGAAAGACTAACTGCCTTTACTCCGATGATTTGATGATTTAAAGGAGCGAGTGCATTTTCTGCTTTAGTCTTTGCATTTAGAATTGCTTTTCCAATAAGCTCATCTTTTACTTTAATCTCATTTTCGGGAGAGAGTGTAAAGTAAACGCTATCAACTCTATTTGCACCGGCTTGTACTGCACCATCAATGATATCTGCAGCAGAGTTTAGATTCCTTGTTTCAACTGTGATTGTGTTTGTTACTCTATATCCAATTAGTTCTTGTGTATATCTGCCAGATTCATCACGGTAACTGTCATAGACAGGATAAATGTTTAGTCTAGATGTACTTATTTCGTCATCAGAAATTCCAACTGAGCGAATTGCATTTACAATAGCGTTCATTGAGTTTGAGTTTGTTTCAAGTGCATCTCTGGCAGTTTTTTCTTGTGTTTCAACACCGAAAGTAATTACCAACAGGTCTGGATCTACTGAAGATACAGCTGTTCCAGTAACTGAGATTACTTTTTCTCGTGATGGAAATGGAGTAGTCTGTCCAATTGCCTGATTGTCAGCAACAGTAAGGTTTACAGCAAATGCAAGAACTAGAATAATTCCTGTAGCTGCTGCTAGGCTTACAATTTTCTTCATGTGATTTAGAGCCTAGCTTGGTATATATGAAATTCGTAGAAAAGATACTAGAAAATTTCTAAAAAGAAGTTAATTTCATTTTAAATATTACCAATCCAAGTTTGATTATTGGGCTTACGAGACATTTCATTAAAAGAAGAATACAGATCAGATAGAGATGACATTATTTCTGAATTTTTTATTCCATGCTTGAGTAATTGTATCGAATATGATAGATGTATTGAATATGTAACTATCAAGAGTTTAACAACACTATCTTTGGGGTTTGATATTTTTGAAAAAAATAAACCAAAATTAAGAATCATTACAGGACATAAATTCAGTGCATATGATCTTGATTTACTATCAAAATTATACTCAGAGCAAACCGATATTCGATTGAGTGGTAAAATCATTCGTGATTCTAAAATCAAGATGTTGCAAGAGATTGTAGATAGTCATAGACTTGAAATTAAAATAGCTATTCCAAGCTCAGAAGAAGTTGCGGGTTCTTTTTCTGAGAAGATTGGTATATTTTTAGATGAGCATGATGATGCAGTTGCATTTACAGGAACCTCAAATGAGACATTTAATACGCAAAACAGGAATTTCGAGTCTGTGGATGTGTTTACATCTTGGAATGATAAATCCAGAGTAGATACAAAAATCAAAGACTTTGAGGAACTTTGGGAGAATAAAACAAAGTATGTCGAAGTTTATGATTTCAAATATGCTGAAAAAAACAATTTGCTAAAATACTCTTCTCAATGGGCTTTGGATATTGCCTAAAGTTTGATCCTTTCCTTATTTTCTAAAAAGTTCATTTTGGATATTTTGTAATAGATTACTTCTCCTCTTCTTTCTATTACTGCAATTATTGGTTCTTTTCCCATTTGAGTAATTTGCTGAACCTTTTTTTGTAGTTGACCAATTTTTTCAGTTCGTCCTTCATTGAGTCCAAAAATAAGATACTTGGCACCTTTTTCTCCAAAGTGTCCCCTCTCATAAACACGAAAATCAAAACCAAAACCAAAACCATCTTTTACAGTATATCCTCTTGTTCTCAAATCACGATAGATTAGAAATTTTGTAAGAATGTCTGGATCGTGTTTGATACAAGTTTGCATCATGGTATCAAAATCAACAAGTTTCTTTCCTTTTCGAAGTTTGAGCTTATCTGAATATAGTAAAAACAGAGATTCAAATGGCTTTAAGAGAAATTTTTTCTTTGATTCTTCTCCATATCCTTTCAATTCTAGTGAATGTTGCATCTCTTTGTTTGAAATCAAAACATGATCTTTAACTAATTCACCTTCAACTTGAGGTTCAGAGTCTAGTTCCATTGTAGTCATCAATGTAAATTATTTTCAATATAAGGATGCTTTGAGAATTATTGGTTCCTCATTATGGCTAACCGTTAAAATATGGGCATCTAATTCTAGCCAGTAGTGATAATATGCATGGTGCAAATTATAGAAAAGGTACTGGACAGCCATATACAAGAAAGCAGTACATCAAAGGAAAACCCCAGATAAAGATAGCAAAATTCCATGGAGGAAAACCTGGGGATTTTGATTTCTGTGTTCAATTATTGATTAATGAAAAAATTCAGATCAGACATATGGCAATAGAATCAGCAAGACTTGCTGCTAACAAAACACTTGAAAAAGTAACTGGTGAAACAGGATATTCTTCTAGACTACGTATTTACCCTCACATCCTACTAAGAGAAAACAAAATGATTGCAACTGCTGGCGCAGACAGACTTCAAGAAGGAATGAGAAGGGCTTGGGGAAAGGCCGTAAGCTTAGCAGCACGTGTCAGACAAGGACAATGTATTATGGAAATGAATGTCAACAAAGAGCATGTCGAAGCTGCCAAAAAAGCATTGAGTGGTGCTTGTGTAAAATTACCCGGTACTCCGACAATCAAAGTAATTCCTTTAAAATAACCATAGTTACGCGTATATAGAGAAAATCTAACTTGATCGATTGAGCAGTTGTAGTATAGTTTGGTTATTATTCGAGCTTGCCAAGTTCGTGGCCCGGGTTCGAATCCCGGCAACTGCATCTTTATTTTATTTTTGAGTAGATTCAGTTGATTCTAATCCACGTTTGATTATGTCAAGTGCATTAACAGCTTTTTCAGGTCTTGGAAGCTGAATCATGAAAACATTTTCTTTTCCTACTTCTGAATGTGGTGCAGAGATTGCCAGCATTGATGTTTTTGCAAGTAATTCAAAAAATTCTACTGACTCGTTGGCATTTAATAGAATTTTTTCATTAATACCACCTTCGGAAAATATTAAGGTTAATTCTACAAAGACATGACCTAGGCCATCTTGTAAAATATTCAGATTTGTATCAACTGAGATAGGTTTTCCTGCAACAGTTCTCATAATTTCGTCGAATTTTTTTTCACCAAATACAACACATGGAATATTATTTCCATTGTAATTGAATGTGGTAATTCCATCATGCACTCTCTCTAACAGTCTTTTCAGTTCATCGTTTGACAAATTTAATCCTCTTTTAGTTTGACAACTACCTTATCACTTGCCTTAATTAAAAATGGCGAAATAAATGCAGTGATAATAGCAATGATACCGACAAGCGGGAAGACAAATGCACTTACTGCTCCGATATCTACTCCCGCTTTAACAATAACAATTGAGAATTCTCCTCTTGGTGAGGCTAGAGTAAATGCTGATCTGAATGATTTTCGAGGCTTTTGCCTAAAGATAAAGTTGCCAAGCATATTTCCTCCAAACTTCATTCCTGTTGCTACAGCAATGAGAGCAATGGCCAAGAAGATGTAATTTTCTATCTGACTAATATCCATAAGTGCGCCTACAGATACGAAGAATATTGCAACAAACATGTCCTTAATCGGGCTGGATAGTAGTTTTGAGACTTCAGCTGATTTTGACTCTGCAACTAAAACTCCAGCTAAGAATGCCCCAATTGCTACTGATAGTCCTACAATATTTGCAAGTAGGGCATAACCAAAACAGACACCTAAAACACTAAGGAGTAGTATCTCTCTATGTTCTGCCGCTGCTACTTTGTCAATCAGTGGAGGAATAACTCTAGTTCCTACAGTAAAGGTTCCAACAATTAGTCCAGTTGCAACAATTACTACAACTATAATTCCTTCTATAGAGACAGTTCCTACTAGAGCAATAGACTGTAGTGATGAGATAAGAATAACTGCAATTACGTCTTCGACAATTAAGATACCCAAAACAAGAATAGATGATTCTTTTTTGATTCTGCCAAGATCGGTTAATATTTTTACAATTATAGCAGTACTACTAATTGAAAGGGCTGCTGCCAAAAATAAAGAGTCCATAAATTCTATTCCGAACGAGTTGGCAGTGAAAAATACAACACCAAGAGTAGAGAACAATCCAATTGTTCCTACACCTATTGCAACTTTTCCAATGGAGCGGATTTTTGCATATGGAAATTCAATTCCTATAACAAATAGTAATAAAATTACACCAATTTCTGCAAAGAGATTCAAAGCTGAAATGTCTGATAGGATACCAACTCCTTCTGTTGAATCAATTGGAGGTCCACCTTCGGGTAAAAGCCAAGCCCATAGAGGAGAAAGTGGACCAATAAGCATTCCAGCAAAAAGATATCCAATGATTAATGGTTGCCGAATTTTGAAAAAGGCTAGAGTTACTATTGAGCCAATAATCATGATGATTGCTAAATCAGTTACAAATGTTGTATGAGGAAGTTCAGGAGTTAATTGCTCAACAATATTTGAAACACTTTCACTAACGGTGCTCTGTAATGAAGAGCTAGAATCAGTCTGCAGAAAAATTTCTTGCATATGATCGCTTTTACATAAGTTCGTTTAAAAACAGTGGCGGTTTACGGCAACAATTTTGTGAAAAATTCTTGCCTTTAGAATGTCTTTATTGCCCAATGTAGTGATTTTCTCTGCAGAGTGATGATTAGGTGATCTGATTCATGATGAAAGACACCTGGGGTATCTGACTGCAGACAATTTGGTAATTTCACAATCACCTCGCTATTAATAGTACGGTACTTTACCGTAACATATGATTCGATGTGAATATTGCACAAAGGGTTTCATCGAGAACATGAATGGTCTTGCCGAAAAGACATTTCATGAATTACTTCACGAGCCAGAAATAGTGAATCATTAACTTTTACTTTTCTTTCTTTATTTTTATCCCAACTTTTTTATCCATACTGTATAAACTGATGTTGAATGGTAAAGAGAAAACCAGCTAAAAAGACATCTACAACAAGAAAGAAAGAACCAACGCCTGCGGCATTATTAAAAAAAGTTGCAGCAGTATCTGATTCAACAAAAACATTATCCAAAGAAATCAAATCAATGACTAAAATTTTTTCAGAGAATCAAAAAGTTCTAGTCTCAATGAATAACATGATTGATTCTCTTACAGTAGCCCTAGAGCGAATTCAAAAACAATCAAAACAAATTAACATTTTAGAAGAAGATACACAAAAATTATTCTCTGGACTAAATCAAGTTCGTTCGCATTCAAATCTAATTACAAAAATAAATGATCAAACAGCAAGATTACAAGATCAGATTCACAAAATTGAAGAGGGGGCATCTCCAGAAACACAAAAGCTGTCACAAAAAGTTTCTGAAAGTATGGATTCGATTAAGAATAACTCTCAAATGATAATCAAAATTGCTCAAAGAATTGATGAAGTAAGAGATGATTTGAGAAAAGTTTCTGCAAAAGCTGAAACGATTTCTTCAGTAAGTTCAGAAATGGATCAATTATCTAAAAAGACAACATCCATTTCAGAATTGACATCAGAGATTAGTAATATCCAAAAACAAATTCAAGCAATTGCAAGTAAAGCAGAAAAAATTGAACCATTAGGTGGATTAATTGATGGATTAAAGCAACAATTTCAAACGGTTTCATCTAAAGCGGAAGCTATTGCCAATATGAGTGGAAAAATCCAAAATATTGAATCAGAGATAAATTCACTCGTAAAACGGGCAGATTCTACAGCATTTGTAGGAGAAGGCCTCAAATCAGTCCAATCTGACTTTAGTGGCTTTAAGGACAATGTTCTGAATAAGACCAATACGATTGAGCAGAAGATATCATCCCTCTCAGATTTGCTAAAAAGAACAGATGCTGCAAGTGCAGAATTTCATAAAAAGACAGACAAGGTCTTCCAAGAACTCCAGGGAATCAAGAGTGTTACAAACAAGGCATCAAGTGATGCCTCTAAAGAGATGATGGCATTATTGAAACTATCAGAATATCAATCAAACATTAGAATGAATGCGGAGTCAAAGTATGGCGATGCAAAAATTCTCGACAGCATGGCATCTCAAACAGCACAGATAATCAATCTGTTTGACAAGCTATCAATCGAGTCTCAAGAAAAGATTCCACTTCCACATGAAGTAAGACAATGGGCAGTTGGAAAGATTCTGGATTGTGCAGACAAGTGGGAGATAAGATTCACAGATGTCTTTAATCTATTAACAAACAATCTGGGTCGAGATCTTCTAAAAGAAGCAATTAGAGTTCAGCAGGTAAGAGATATCTATGGTATTAGAGCTGTTGATGAAATTAGAAAGGAACTAAATATTTCTTAGACACCTTCAGTGGCATCATATTCTTTTAGCTGTTCTTTCTTTCGTTTTAGAATTGCAAATATTCCTATAATTGCTGCAATCCATATGGAACTAAAGATAATGTTTGAGACGCTAACATACATGTAAGGAGTAGCATCCATTATGTTCTCTTTTAGAATCATTGCACGCTCTTTGACATCTAGCATACCAGTATGATATGCAGAACTATCTTTTGGTACTGTGGAGATCTTTTCAACACTAGCAGTAAGTATTGTCAAATCTCCTTTAATTCTTACAAAGTTAGTAGTATCAGTTGGAAATATCCAAACTGGATTTTTGCTCTCAGGTAGCTTATCCCAAACTTTGTCTAAATTTAGATTAATTGCAGAGATATGATTTGCAATTGTTTCTGGATCAGAGGTAGCGCCAATTCCTTCAAAATGTCCTCTCATCAAATCTAATGGATAAACTGATTCTTGATATCCAACATAGGACATAACTGCTCCAAAAATGATAATTGCTATAATTCCTGAAACTGCTAGTTTGTAGGTGTAATTTGCCATCTTTTCTGCCTTTGTTGCTACGTGATTTGTGCTTGATTTATTTCTTTTAAATCTAGAATGAGACAGACTCATGTAAGCAATAAAGAAGAATCCAACTGTCTGAATTCCTATAATTGGTGCAAAAACAGGATTGTTTGAAAATATGGCAATCATGACTCCCAAGATTCCATATACCCCAAAGAAGATCTCAAGAAGTGTGGTTTTGGTAAATGGTAAATTGTATGCCTTATCTCTCCAGTCATCAGTGTTTTTTATAATTCCATATTTTGGAGTACGTAAGAATTCGTTTTTCTTTCCCAAAACTGCATCAAATACTGCAACAGTATTGTTTACTGACATTCCTGCACTGTAAATGAGTAATGCAGGTAGCACTTTTGCTTTAGACTTCCACGACTTGTTGTAAACTTTCTGTAATACCAGAAGATATGCGCCAGGCCCCATGGCAAGATATGCAGCTATAGTTAGCGCTGGAAGAAAACTAATGACATAGAGATTCATATCAGCTGCCAATAAAATTGGCAATGCGAGAAATTGTACTAACATTAATGGAAAAACAATATGTCTTGTTAATTGAATAAAGGCTTGAATCTTAGCTTCAATGGCAATTTTTCTTTTGATTGCAATATCTCCAAGTAATTTGATTGCACATTGAATAGAGCCTTTAGCCCAACGAAATTGTTGTCTTTTTGCTGCATTCATTTGAACAGGCAGTTCTGCATCTACAACAATATCAGGTAAAAAGAGACATTTCCATCCCTTCATTTGAGCTCTATAACTTAGATCCAAGTCTTCAACTAATGTAGCAGTATGCCAACCTCCTGCATCTTCAATGCATTCTCGCCTCCAAATTCCAGCAGTCCCATTAAAATTCATAAAAAGATGAGAGTTACTCTTTGCTTTTTGTTCAATTAAGAAGTGAAAGTCTAGACTTAGTGCCTGGGCTTGAGTAATTGCTGAATAATTTTCATTTACATGTCCCCACCTACATTGAATCAATCCAATGTTTGATTTTGCAAAGTGAGGGACCGCTCGATTTAGGAACCATTTAGGGGGAATAAAATCAGCATCAAAGATTGCCACAAATTCAGTATCTGTACTCTTCATAGCATACTTGAGAGCTCCTGCCTTGTAGCCAGTACGTGTGCCTCTTCTCACATGTTCAATTCTAAATCCTTGTTTTTTGTAATCATCTACTAAATTTTTTACAAGGTCTACAGTATCATCATCAGAATCATCAAGTACCATAATTCTCATCTTTTCTTTTGGATAATCCATTGCACATACTGCATCTACTAATCTGGCTGCAACATACTTTTCATTGTATATTGGAAGCTGAATAGTAACAGACGGCGCATCTAATGGAATTATGCTATTTTTTTCATTTCTTCGAGTTGAGAGAAATGCAAGATAGTAAAAGTTGCAAGTGTAAGCTGTAATTAGAATAGCAGCAATGATGAAAAGATCAAAGACAAATTGAGTGAAAGGATTTACGCCCATCCCTATTATGGGCAAAACCGCAATCGGTATTTATATTTGCAATAATTTTTTGGCTAGAAATTATTCTAGAGGCTATTTTTGCTCAAAAATCTTAATTGCTTTAGGAGGACAAACACCTTCGCAAGCAAGACAGAAGATACAATCGGGTTCTTTAGACATTAATGGTTTCTTTTCTGATGCTGGATTTCCTGGTGCATCAAACCATTCGTAAACACCAACAGGACATGCTTCAATGCATGCACCATCTGCAACACAGATATCATAATCTACTGAAACAAATTCGCCCCATATGCCCATTACACCATTATCAGTTCCTACTCTACCCCAAGTCTTGATTGTATGTCCGCCAGTTGCAGCATATGATGCTGATGCGCCCATTTTTGATTTGTATTCTACATCAATAGGTCCTGGTTTAACGCCACCACCTTTCCATGCTTGAGCAGGTCCAGCTGCAGCTTCTGCAACTTCTTCTTTGAGTACAGGCTTTGGTTTTGCATCATGAACAATTTTTGCAAGAGGAGTCATCTCTTCGAGTCTTCCAATTGCAACATCTTCTGAAATCTTTTCAGAGTCCATAAGGTATTGAATCATCTTATCTGAAAGTATTGTATTTCGTAATAGAGTATCAATAATCATTTTTGCAAAGTGATCAGCCTTTTTCCTGTAATCTTTTACCCATTGTGGGTCACCAAACTTTTCAATTGGAAAAATCTGATAGATAATATCTACAACTTCGCCGGTAACAACTTCAACTGTGACGCTTAGTTCAACTTCTTCGTATCCTTTTGCATCAGGATCATCCATGTTTTGTTCTTTCCATTTGTAGGTGGCATAGATTCTATCAGCGTACATGTCCATCTCAAATGTTTTTTTCATACCATCATGAATGGATTGAATTTCTTCAGGTTCTTCTAAATTAAATGGAAGTCTATAAAGCCCCAACTTGAAGCCATGTAAAGGATAAACTCCACGTTTTGCAGTAGCTGCTTCCATAGAATAAACTCGATCTTTTAGAAGAAGTGACATTTGAATTCAGTGGACTGAAATTGTTTAAAAACCTTATCTAGTCGTTATCGTCTGGACAGGTCAACTCACGTAATTCGGTGTATTTTTTTTCCATTGCTTCGGCATGTACCAGAACTTGCTCTAGATCAAAATTGTCTTTTGGAAAAAACCAACGAATCGGAACCCAATGTCCAATTCCATCCATATCATGGATCATTCCTTTGTCTGCCTGAACCTGGAGTTTTTCATCCAATGATGTTTCTTTAATTGTTAGTCCACGTTTTGTTTTATCTTCCATAATAAGGTCAGTGTCACTTTCTTTGATATAGTAGAAACTGCCTTTTTTTAAAATCGGTAATTCTTGATTCAATTTATTTTTCGATTGTATTACCAATCATGTTTCCCCATTCAGTCCAAGAACCATCATAGTTTCGAACTTTGGGATATCCAAGTAGATATTTTAGTACAAACCAAGAGTGTGATGAACGCTCACCAATTCTACAATAACAAATTACGTCTTTATCAGATGTAACACCTTTTGGTTCATAATTTTGTTTTAGTTCTTCTACTGTCTTGAATGTCCCATCTGCATCATTTACTGCAGTTGCCCAAGGAATATTATTTGCCCCAGGAATATGACCGCCTCTTTGTGCATGCTCCATTGGATATTCTGGAGGAGCAGTTATCTCTCCTGAAAATTCTTTTGGAGATCTTACATCAACTAAGACAGAATCGTTCTTCTGTAGTGCTCTTTTAACATCAAACAGATATGCACGTAATCCCTCATCTGGTGGAGAAGATTTGTAAGTAGTAGATTGAACTTGAGGTTCTTCTGTTGTATATTCTCTGTTTTCTAATTCCCATTTTTTCCTACCACCATTCATAATTTTGATATTTTCATGGCCATGATATTTGAAAACCCAAAATGCAAATGCTGCAAACCAATTGTTAAAGTCAC
>JABAOE010001134.1_pt5 | contig 16736 bp, 22 predicted proteins | sample 7062141 | NCBI WGS metagenome assembly JABAOE01 (sample SAMN14538627, study PRJNA623070) | marine sediment metagenome | biome: marine biome [ENVO:00000428]; feature: marine pelagic biome [ENVO:01000023]; material: deep marine sediment [ENVO:00002113] | place: India: Gulf of Khambhat ... | reverse complement strand
CATCTCAGTAGAATCTTCTATGATTATTGGAATGCCGATGATAAGACTCTGACTCCAATTCTTTATGGATTATCAAAAGGATTAGTTCAATCGATTGTTGATAGAGAGATTGGAACAAACTCGAGACCAGTGATAATTGTTGAGACAATGTCAGATAGCATGTATCTGAATGCTTTTGACAAATTTTTACAAGATCCAAATATTTCTATGAATCCATTAAACATAGTTGCTGCATTTAGCAAAAATTCTGTTTTGCCTCTAGCAATTTTCTATCGAAATCATGGTTACAAGACTTTTGTTCTGCTAGACAACAGTGAAGAATCTAAACAGATTTCAGCACAATTAGTGGCCAATGAATTTTCACAAGTTCAAACAATCTTCTTTGAGAGGGAAGGAAAGCCAGTGCAATCCATTGAAGATTATATGATGCTGGATGATTATCTTCATGCTGTAAATCAGACATATGAAATAAAATTAAGGCGAGAGGGTTATAGCAACCTCACAAAAGAAGATGTTCTCAATGAAGGCAAAAATGGAGTTATAGAAAATCTCGAATCCATCTGGAGTGGGCATAAAGAAGATGGATGGGGTAATTTTGAAAATGAGGAGATTACTAGGTATATCTGTGAAAAAATAGCTTTAGAGGAGACAGACTTTTTGACAGATAAGACAAAAGACCAGTTTAGATCATTATACAGACTGATTGCAGAGAGAATCAGGCAGCACCAAAACGTTGTAGCAAAATCAGATTTGGATAAATTCTCAAAAGCCAAGGTTTAGAAGCTTAAAGGGTTTACTGATGAAATTTACAGAATAATGAAATACAAAACTGGAGAAAAACAATTAAGGTTTAATTTAGAGAAATGGCTTCGTTGAACTGTATGTACAAGTCCTTCAAGGGCGTTTTTCTTTCGCTGTTACTTGTTTCTTCAATATTTCTAGTATCAACCTTAAATGATGTTGAAGCTCAAGAAAAACCAATAACTGCAAAGAGCGTAGGCTTTGAGAAAACAACAATAGTAGAATTTGAAAATTCTGGAAACACTGATGTGCAGACTTTTCGATTATGGTTAGGTAGTGATTTTTCTTTCAAATCTTTTAAAACAGAAAAAGGATGGACAGGTCAAAAAACTCCACAAGGAGTATTGGTATTTACTACAGAGATTCCAGTAAAACCTGGCGAGTCTGTAAAGTTTGGAATAAAAACGGATAAGGAAAAACCCGGAATTAATTGGAAAGCTCTTGATAAAAAAGACGAACAAATTGAAATTGGAAAAACCCTAGCGTCAGATTTACCAGAACCTGAAAAGAAACCAGAAGAGCCCACTACACCAAAGTCAAATGATGGAATCTTATCGGATTCTTCCTTTAGATTGATTCCTGAAAAACCTAATGTTGGCTCTACTATCAGAGTTACTGGAGATAGTTTTGGAGTAAATCAAAAATTTGACTTTTATTTAGATGGTAAAAAACTAGATTCCTTTGAAACAGATGGTGATGGAAACTTTATTTTCACAACAAAAATTCCTGAAGATCAAAATCCAGACAGAGTAGAATTCATTGTAAAAGATGTCCAAGGAAATGAAAAAACTGTTAGTCTAAGATTAGGAGAATCAGAAGATAGGATGGCTACGGTTGAAGAAATACCCCTTAAAATACTAAATCCACCTTCAGTTGTAAATCCTGGTCAAGTGATTTTGGTTAAAGGGGAAGGGCAGACAGGAAGTACAGTTACTCTAACTACAAAGGATCCGAAAGGTGCAATTGTTGCTACCAACACTGCTCAAGTCGATTCCAAAGGTGAATGGACTCGTGAGACTCTTCTTCCACTAGACACACCCTTAGGAAAATATACCGTTGAAATTAGTGATGGAAGAGAATCAAAATTAATTACTGTAGATGTAGAATCTTCAGTCTCAATCCAGATTGTTCCATCCCAAATCAAATTTGAGCCAGGAGAAACTATGACGTTCAATGGAACTGTAAATCCTAATGAATCGATAGAAATTATTTTAGAAAATCCATTGGGAACAGAAGTATTTTCAGACATTATTCAAGTAGATGAATCAGGATTTGTAGAATTTGAATTTGTAACATCATTCTCTGATGAAGAAGGAACTTACATCTTATCTGCATTTCAAGGAGATGAGGCAGTAATTACTTTTATTGGGTTAGGGGAATTACCCGAGGCACAATTAGTTGCAAAAATGGACAAGTTAAATTACAAAGCAGGGGAAAAAGCAATTATTGCCCTTGATGGTCCCGCATCATCAACTATCACATTACTCATTATAGATCCAGGAGATCAAGAAAAAGATTCAGATACTATAATTCTTGGTCCAGATGGTAAAGCAAACTATGAACTTGATTTGACAGGATATGGATCAGGAGTTTATACAACTGTAGTAAAGAGAGCAACATCTGTGACAGAAGAACAATTTTCAGTTGGGCTTCAAACAGGTTCTGGTGAAATTACTGTCAGTACAACGAAGGTAGAATATGAACCTGGTGAGCCAATTCTAATTTTGGGTGACACTGCTAAGGGTAACGTTCTTGTCACTCTAGTACTATTAGATCCTGATGAAAATCAGATTAAAGTCAAAGAAACATGGGCCACAAAAAGTGAAGATGTTGGTAAAATTTCAGAAGATGGATTCAGGGTTCCAACAGATGCAGTTCCCGGAACTTGGAAGATAAAAGCAACAAGTGGACCCAACTTTGATTATGCCGAGTTTGACGTAGTTCCAGATACAGAAGTTCAAGGAATGACAGTCATTATTCAAGGAATTGATATTATTCCCTCAGTTGGTAAGATTGTAAACATCAGAGTTCTCGGAGCCGAGCAAACAGTGAACTTTGAAATAAAATCATCCTTGGGAGATTTAGTAGGGGAATTAGAATTCATAGCTTCTAGTGGTGGAGAGGTAAATACACCATGGCCAGTTCCAACAGGTACTCCTCCAGGAACATACACAGTATTTGTAACTGATCCATTCAATAATGCTACTGCCACCTTTGATTTAGAATAGTACAGTAGTTGAAACCATTTTTATTCCTCATTTTTTGCTAGATTAGCATGAACATTAAAGAAAAGATTGATGAGTATCCTAATTTTCCAAAAAAAGGAATTTTGTTTAGAGATTTCAGTCCAATATTAAAAGATCCGTCTTCAATGTCTTATGTCATTGATGAATTATCAAAGCATTTTCATCCAAAAGATTTTGATCTTTGCGCTGGAATAGAGTCAAGAGGATTTCTTCTTGCTTGCGCAATGGCATTAAGATACAATAAAGGAATGATCATGATTAGAAAAGCTGGAAAATTACCAGGAAAAACTACAAAGCTTTCTTACACTATTGAATATGGAAAAGATACGATTGAAATTCAAACAAAATCAATTGAAAAGGGTCAAAAAATTCTAGTTTGTGATGATCTTTTGGCAACTGGGGGAACTGCAAAGGCATCAGCAAAGTTAATTGAAAAGATTGGTGGAAAAGTTGCAGGTTTTGCATTCATAATTGAATTAACAGAATTAAATGGAATTAAAGGAATTAACAAGTATAATTGTAAATCATTGGTGAAATACTAGTGGCAGAAGCAGAAATTGGAATTTTTGGAGGTACAGGAATTTATGACTCTGGTTTGCTTGAAGATCCACAAGAAGTTCAAGTAGATACACCGTATGGAAAGACTTCAGACTCGATTACCGTTGGAACTTTCAAGGGAAGAAAAATTGCTTTTATGCCACGTCACGGAAAAAAACATACCATTCCACCTCACATGATAAATTTTAGAGCAAATATTTGGGCATTTAAGGAACTTGGAATAAAAAGAATCATCGCCCCTTCGGCTGTTGGAAGTCTAAAAGAAGAGATAATGCCAGGACATTTTGCCTTGCCATCTCAATTTTTAGATTTTACTAAATCCCGAATTGGTTCTTTTTCAGAAGATGGTAGGGTTATCCACATCTCAGTTGCAGACCCATTTTGTCCAGAACTGCAAAATTCTATCCTAAAAGTTTCTCAAACTCAAGATGTTTCAATTCATAAAGATTGCACCTATGTTTGCATTGAAGGACCAAGATTCTCAACTAAAGCCGAATCAAAATTCTATAGGTCTACAGGAGCTGACATTATTGGCATGACTTTAGTTCCTGAATGTCAGTTAGCTAGAGAAGCACAAATGTGTTATGCATCAATTTCTACAGTAACTGATTATGATGTTTGGGCAGAAAAACCTGTAACGGCAAAAGAAGTTTTAGAGACTCTTGCAAAAAATGTAGACAATACAAAAAAAATGCTTACTATCCTTATTGATGAAATTCCTGAAGCACGAAGTTGTAACTGTGAAAAGGCATTATCTGAAGCAGAATTTTAATCATCAACAAAAGATTCTTTCTTTAATCCTTCTGGTACTGTAATATCTCCTTGCAGCAGGTTTTTTTGAAGAGAATCGATAACCTCATCTACATCATAACCTAGTTTTTTGAGTTGGCTTTCTGTAGTCTTAGAAAGTTTAGCTCCGATGTTTTGTCCTCCAATTCTACCAAATGCTATAGCAGAAAATCTAAATTCATGATCTTCAATAGAAAATTTTCCTGTAATTTTTGCAGCCATCTGAGTGCCACGAATGTTATTTATGTGAACTTTAAGATTTAACATAAAAATCTAAATTTCAACAGCTTGATTGACTTTATCATCAATAAGAAAACTCCAGTGTTTATCATCTTGAATTTGAAAATCATTGACAGGAAGTTCCACGATTCGTTCATCTAAGCATTCGTGTTTTAAGGTAGAATTTTCCTTTAATTTGACTAATTTCCACTTGTCTTTGCCTTTTTGCAATTTACAAACAGAAACTGCCCATTTCTCATCTTCATCAATTGGAGGCATTCCAACAATATCAGAAAGAGATTCGATTCCTAGTTGTTTTTCTTCACAAAATCGTTTTTTACAAGTTGCACAACGCCATACATCGACAGACCCAATGGTTCTTTCATCAATGTTGATGTTAATTACACCGAAGTATACTGGTTGATGATTACAAGATGAAGGATCTAAAGTCAATATTCTTCAACGAATATTAGTTCTATTTAGTCCTTGCAGCGTCATATGGCCTTTCGAGGAGCACACCAATACTATCCACAATTTTGTTTCTTCTGAATTCAATATTTTCTCGTTCGCACATTCTTCTGTACATATTAACAATTGTAAATCTTGGGTGCATTGCTTCAAACTCTGTTTTAGATATATCAATTAGTGCTCCAAGATCGATTAATTTTTTAGAAATTCTTAATGCTTCATCGGTAGAAATATTCAATTTATTTCCAATTTTTTCTGCACTCATTTTTCCCTGAGTTGTTATTAAGAGAAAGACTTTAGCTTCAATTGATGATAGTTTTATTTCAGATACTAGATTTTGTTCAATTTGAGAAGAATCCAATGTAAGATACAAATTTTTTATAATAATTAAAGATCCTTTTCTGAATCAGTTTTTTTGATGAAGAATTTTTTTGATATCTTAAATGAGAATCCCATAGCAATGAAATGAATTATACCCCCAATAATTGCTGCTTGAAAAAGATCATTTAGAACATACCATGAAATTCCGAATGCGCTTAATGAAGGAATGGTTACCATTATAGCAATGATAGAGCCTTTTGCGAAAATTTCCTTAGTTGATAATTTTTTGGAGTTTCTATCATTCAATGAAAATTTTCACTATCTTCTGGTAATAAAAACCAAAGATACTTTATATTTGGTAAAACCAAAATTGGATAGTTGGCAAGTTATAAAGGACAGTATTCAAATGAGCAGTCATTAAATTTTGTAATTCCAATAATGGTGATCTTATTTCTAGGTATTATCTATGTAATGACACAGCGTTCAGGTTCAGGATTTGTAAGTTTCATTCTAATTGGCGTAGCTGCGATAACAATGATCTATTGGGTTAGAGTTCTAAAGAAAATGACAAAAGAGCAGACTCCCAAGTATACTATTCGAGAGCAAGAAACCAAAAACTGGGTTTATGATCTTATCAAAGGAGATGATGAATTCGTCTTTGTTGCAGAAGTGCCAGGTCCTGAAGATAGAATTATGGTACGATTGATTGATGGAATTTTGTATATTCGTGGTGGCGGAGGTTTTTCAAAAGAAGTTCCAATAGAGGGCTCTTCAGAAATGCAAATTTTTGATTTTAAGTATAGAAATGGTGTACTAACACTTAGAATAAAAAGATCATAAACTCTTTGCTAATTCTAATTTATGTGGAAGATATTTGTCAGTGATATTAGTCAGACCATATTTTGAAAATGCTTCTAGTTCTGCTTTTCTTTTAATTTTCAGAAATACTTCAAGTTCTTTTTTCCAAATTCCTTTTTGATATCTAGGATCTTTTTGCAAATCATAGCATCGTTTGATATCAGATTCAGTCATTGGAATTGTTGGCAGTTTGTATTTTTCAATATCTGTAGCCCAAACTCCAACCCATTTTGCATCTGGAACTGTAAGCTCTCTTAGATGGGCAGCATTTGCAGAACCGGATTTAATTACCATAGCGATATGTTCTCCATATACATCCCCGTCTGTCAGAATAATAACAGGAAGACTCAACTCATCATGTAGTCGTCTAAGAAGAGTTCTGGTTGAACGTGGTGCTTGTCCGCCAGTATCAACTATTATGGATTTAAATTTTTTATCAACTTGTTCTTCGACAAATCTTGTGAATAGACCACCTTTCTCTATTGCAATAACTATCTCAGCACTTGTGTCAACAAATTCTGCACTGGTAAGGCTAGGACCAATAGCATAACCATCAGGATGATTTGAGAGGTTCATTTTTTTTCCTTCATAACCAGGAACAGTGTACTCTATGTTGAGGTCTCCAAACACACTACTCCTTTCTTCAGGGAAAACATGGAATTCTTCTCTTGGGCGAGATAAAACTGCCTCCAAATCAACAATGATGTTATCAGATTCAGCTTGGTCTTCAAAATCTATAGCAAAGGCTTGAGATGAATAATAGACATCTCTAAGTGTTGAGGATTTTTTTTCATTTGTAAGACGATTTGCAAAAAATGCCAGCCACATTAATTGTGTGAAAGAACGTAGTTGAGAAGTATTCTTAGAACTTCTCAAGGCAGCGTTTTTTCCTAGTATGTACTGTCTTAATTTTTTATCATAAACTATGTTACTAACTGATCTGCTAGGGATTGAAAATTTGGGAAATTCTCCATTATCAAGATCATTGTAAATTTGTGCGCCTTGATTTTTTAATAAATCAAGTAATGTGTTTTGCCGTTCCTTGGTAGTTTTACTACTTGCTTTCTTTGACTTTTTCAACTACTATTTCCTCCTGTTTCTTTGGTTTTTCCTTAATTACTTCTTTTTCTTCTTGTTGTGGAACATCTAGAATAGCTGTTTCCTCTTTTAACATCTTTTTGTAATCAGGTTCCTTTTTCTTTCCTGCAAGTTCCGTACAGAATTCTGCAATTAGTGGGATATATTTGGAATAAAGATTAGCTCTTTTTTTAGCCATTTCGGCTTGTCCCCTCTTATTCATGAAAACTTGTAATTTTCTTAAAAGAAATTGTAAAGCCAATCTTATCTCTCGTTCAATCTCTTGTCTATCTGCAACATTTTCTTTTCCAACAGTTTTGTAAGGAATTCTAGTAGAGCAGATATGTGATACAACTACTAAGGGGGAATCAGGATTTACTTTGTATCTTTTCCAATCAATTTCATTTACAACTTTTAGAACTACATCGCTTCCTTCATCATAAAGAAGGGGTATTCGATTAGCAAATCGGTAAACTTTGGAACCTTTTGATGAAATATTTCCTCCAAAAGCAATTCCCATTTCAACGACGAATGGAAAACCAGAATATGCAGATGCTGAGCGTTGTATTACTGCTTGAAAATCGGGATTGAAGAATTGTTGTATTCCTTTTTCCAAAGGCTCTTCACCTAAAGGAGCAAGGCAGCTAGGATCAGGCGACATAAAGTCATCAAATTTTTGTAATGAATCACTTAGCTTGACAAGTTGTTGATTAGTCATGTTTCCTAATCTAATTTCAGGTTTGAATCCAGCAAATTTTACAAATTTTTCTGCAGTAGTACGGCCAACTCTTTGAAATCGTTTAGTCAAAAAGGTGACTAGAGTTTCTCCTTGAACAGTATTTGCAAGTTGGCGATAATAATCACTTGTAGAGTCCATATCAATTACTACAGATTGAGATTTTCCAAAATCCCAGTATGTTAATTTTTGTTGTGCTACATCAATATCATCAATTCGAATTTTACTTAACTTGTCAAAATCCATTTTAATAAAAGACATCATTGCAATTACAACTCTAACAGGACGTGTTAGATTTTTCCATCTTTTTTTAGCTTTGGCCATGGTTTGAGAAAAATTAAGATTCTTTTTACTTAAACCCAGTTCTTTTCTAACTTTTTCAATCATTATATCATCAACTCTTGGAATTGTAAACGAGGTGTCAACAGTCATTCGCCTGATTGTTTCAACATCAACACCATAAGGATGTGGTCTGATTATACTTGGAGGTTTTGGCATTGTTTTGATAATTCTAGTGTATCGATATTTTTCTCCTTTAGGATCATCAAAAGTAATTGTAGCATAAGGAGTGATCAAGGAAGTTTGATAAACATAGTCTCGTATTTTTGAGCCAGCTTTTGAATAATCTCCTTCAAGACATATACTTACAGAGAGTCCTCTTTTGGTAACTTCTTTGGTATTGTGTTTTAGAATGACAGGTTTATTCTTTTGAATATCTAAAAGTAATTCATACTCTTCTTGTGTTTGTCCATCAGTTGAGCTTTTTACAGATACGGGTTTGTTTGTTGTAATTTGTCCATAAAGAATTGCCATTGTTGCTCCAAGACCAAACATTCCTCTTGCTTGCTTGAGTCCAAATTTGGAACCATACAAAACCGTTCCAAATGCTAATGGGACATGTTTTGATTCTATACCCGGTCCATTATCTTTGACAGTTAGAATGTATGGTTTTGGATCTGGTTTTTCAGGTTCTACTGCCTTGATTATTAGATGAATGTCAGGAAGAATCCCTTTTTGGTCACATGCATCAAGGCCATTTTCCACAAACTCTCTAACAGCCGTATATAGTGACCTAGTGGGATTGCTAAATCCGGCTAAATCCCTATTACGGTAAAAAAACTCACTTGGAGAAATCTGATTAAAATTTTCTTTAGAAGACATCTTGATCTTCCCAAAGCTTCATTTTTTCTGCCTTTTCTTTACGTCGTGCACCCTCAAGTTTATTGTAAACAGAACCATGCATACTTCCACTTGAAAGGGCTGCTATTGCATCAACTGCAATTTTTAATTTACTTGTTTCACCAATAATTGCAACTGTTCTACCATATACCGAAATACTAGTATCGCTTAAATTTTCCATATTCTCCCTCGCCTTACCTCCTTCTCCAATAATTCTCCCTTTTATCCTTTCAACTTGTGATGGAGATTTTCCAGCAAACTCTCTTAAGTCTATTACATGTAACGTGTTTTCACCTTTTAGTAGCTTCATTGCATTTTCTGGAGAAAATCCTCTTCCAATAGCTGTGACAATTTCTACGGCCTTAAATGGTTGAATATCCTCAACACTTCCATTACCGCTAATCATAATTTCTCCGCTATCACTATCGATCTCAAGAATTACAGAGCACGTATTTTCAATTTTAGATTTTGTTCTACCAGATTTTCCAATAAGAGCTCCAATTCTATCTGATGGAATTCTAATGACTTTTTCAAAACTCATTTTATTATTCTCTCCAATATATCCGAAGGATTTTCAACTGTTAGTCCTCTTTTTACAAAGAAATTTGAGATATTATTAATGTCTCTTTCAAGAAATTCCTTAGAATTTGGATGGCCAATATTTACAGCAGATCCTAAATCAAATACAACAAGTCCATTTTTTGTTTTAAAAATATTATATTCAGAAAAATCCCCATGCACAAGTTTTGCGTCTTTGTATAATTTCTCTATAATCGAGATTGTAGTTTCATAGTCTTTCTGATCAATATCTGATTCTAAAAGAGTTTTTGCAGGAATCCCATTTGTTCCAACAAATTCCATTACTAGGACATTATTTGATACATCAATAGGTCTAGGGACTGGAATTTTAGCCTCAAAACACTCTGTTAAATTTCTAAATTCTTTTTTGGCCCAAAGATATACTAGGTTTCGAGTACCTTTTTTTATTCGTCTGAATCTTGGGTCTCCCAGAATATATGGTGAGCGATTCTTAAAATTTGAAGTTGCAGTAAGGTAAACTTTGAGGGCAATATCTTCTTTTTTTTCATTTACACCCCAAAATACTACAGATTCTTTTCCAGCTTTTATTGCACCGTTTACATAGGAAATGATATTTGATTTTATCAAATCATACAGAGTCAGTATTGTTGGTTTGTCTAGAACTTCATTTACGGTTTTATTTTTCTTGAAACCATCAGGAATTTTTCCTCGATGTAATTTCTCAATTAACTTTCTATCTATTTTTGATTCAAGTTTTTTATTTATGTCAGACAACATCTTTGTAACAATTCACCAAGTAAAATTAATTTCTAAATCAGAGATCTTTAGTTGTTCAATTTTATTATTCAATAAATGATTTTTCATTTTTTTTATATCACCATTAAAAATGCAATTTTTTGTATTTAATTGTCATGTTTTACATTTTGAATACAATCAAAAATGGAACGCCATCAATGTTTTTTATACCATTTTCAGAACCTATTCCAAGACTTATTGATAATGAAATTGTTTCTTTTCCAACCATATTGATAATTGATGAATTTTTAAGAAGTTCTTCAGCTTCTTTTTTGTCAACAAATTTTTCTCCATAGTAACTTTTGCTAATATTCAGCTTCAAGTCATTTTCAGAAATATCTTTTCCAAGTAAATCGGCGTCACATATGTTAAGCATTGAATTTTTTTGATAATCGTTTAATCGCACAGAAAATTCCATTATGCGTACTTTCCTTTCATAGTAGATTTCGCACCACATGCTTCACATATCAAAAATGAAATTCTATTTTCTTTAACAACTTTAGTATCTGGGCTTTTGCAAGTAGGGCATTCAACATAATCTTTTACATAGATTTGGAATAATCTTGTAAAATCATCTGGATCACGTTTGCCTATGAACATTGCTTTGTCTCCAATACGTTCTGCAGGAACAGCAAATTCTTTGGCTAGGTATTGAAGTACTTTATCAGGCTCTCTACGCAAAACTTTGGGAAATTCTGTAAAATTACGCAAGAATGTTTTTTGACCTTCCCACATTACATCAACAGGGGGAAGTTCGAATCGCGTTTTTTCTTGTTTTTTAGTATCACTTAATTTATCTTGAATGCGTTTTAGTAGATTTTCATATTCAGCTTTTGTCATCAAACATAATTGAAGACAATACCCTATATGGGTTTTTTAAAAAAGGAGCTTGTGGTCTAGGCTTTCCTACATTTTTCCTATTCGGAAAACATTAGTTCCACATTTTGGACAGGTGCCTTTTACAGCTGGTCGTCCATTCTTCAATTTAGTTTCTTTGGGATTTTTTATCTCCCTTTTTGCTCTGCATTTTACACAGTATGCTTCTACCATAATATGAAAACCTCAAACGAGGTAATATTTAGGAAGAGGCTGTAAAAATTATTTAACTATAGACTAGATGAGTGTAAATTTTACAATGCTCTAGGAGAGAGCTATTGTAATTAATTTATCAGAAATATCCAGATTTTTCATTAATTTTGCACAGTAATCAATTTTGAGTGAATTTTTTGAGGTTTTTCTTTGAGATTTTTGAATTTGAAAAATTTAGCAGTTATAAGCATGATAGATTAATTCTATAAGATTGGCATCCAAAAAAGGGATCACATTAACAATTGGAATTCTAATTGCAGTTACTGCAATTAGTTTTGTAGTTTGGTTCATTCCAGAAAATAACCAAGTATCATTTGTTGTTACAGATTTTGAATCGAATTTAGATGATGTAAAAGACATTCATACTACAATTAGTGAGAGTTTAGATGAAGATTTTCAAAAAGTTTTGAATGGGGATTTATCTCCCGAGCAATATATCCAAATTGCAGAAATTTCTTCAACACAAATTAATTCTCAAATAATTCAGTTAATAGATAGTCAACCAAACCCCGAATGGCAAGAAAGTTATGGAAACTATATTGAATCACTAAAACAGTTCAATTCATACATTCGCGAAACAGTTGTAACTGCAAATATGCTTAGTGAAAATCCAGAAAGTGATATTGAAAATTCTCTACAAAAAATTAGTCAAATGAAAGAACAGACTCAATTGCTCATCAAGTCTTCAGATAATAGTAGACCATAGGAAGAAAATAGCCACAAAACCGAAGGATAATAATTTCAAATGTTGGAAATCGTTAAAAAGCAATTTTGTAATAATATGAGGAATGTCTCAGAAATCAGGAAAGCTTGAAAAAGATATCAATTCTTCATCGGCCAACAGATTACTAGTAATTTGTGTTGATAGGGATAATGATGTTGGAGAAAAGACAGGAATTGCCACTCCAGTAGTTGGAAGAGATTCTTGTATTGAAGCTGCCCAAAGACTAGCATTAGAAGATCCTGAGGATGCAGATTCTAACTCAATGTTTTCAGCAATCAAGACATATGAAGACTTGGTGAGTAAAGGATACCAAGTAGAAGTTATTACAGTTTGTGGGACTAAAAATAGGGGAGTAGAAGCAGATGAAAAAATTGCTGCTGAGATAAGATCAGTATTACAAAAATTTTCTGCAAATGGCGCTGTAATAGTTTCTGATGGAGAAGACGATGAAAGTGTTATTCCAGTAATTCAAAATGTTATGCCAGTAATTTCTGTTCAACGTGTTGTTATGAAGGTGAGTAGAAGTGTAGAGTATTCCTATGCAGTATTTGGGAAATATCTCAAGATGATTGCTTATGATTCAAAGTATTCAAAATTCTTTTTGGGAGTTCCTGGAATTTTATTGTTAATTGGAGGTATTGCAACTGTTTTTGGTTATACAGCTGAAATTTTTGCAGTTCTCGTAAGTATTCTAGGTGGAGCATTTGTTATTAGAGCTTTTGATGTGGATAGAGCATGGACTAATTGGGCAAAACCCACACCGTCAGGTTTTGTTAGAATATTTACTATGGTTGCAGGAATAATCTTAATTCTATCATCAATACCAGCTGGAATTTCAGTTGTAGATACTAGTGTGATTGATCCAGATACACAGCTACTATCGTTTGTAACAAACCAAGTTTTGGTTGGTCAGTTTGTTTCAGGAGCTCTTCCAATACTATGGGTTGGAATTGGAACAATATTTGCTGGAACCCTATTGAGTAATTGGTTGGGACGAATTAAAAGACAAATTAGTGATATCTTAAGACTAGTAGTTTTAGGGTCATTGTATCCAACTGTTGCGCAGTTTACAAATATTCTAATTCACGACGAGGGATCCTTTACTCTTATTCCACCATTATTAGCGGGTCTTGGTGTAACTTTAGTTTCTGCATTTATTTTGTTTAAGAGATATCGAAAACAAAAAGACCATGAAATGGCCTCAGAGCAAGCATAGTTTCTACTCTTTTTTAGCTAGTAAGTCAGAAATGTAGTAAAAACACTGATATCCGTAATTAGGTAATTTTTCTTAAAGGTGGGATAAAATTACTGGTCTAAAGGATATCACGTTTAATCTATTTGGGTTATACAGTTTGTATTCGAAAAAATTAGAAAATGAAATTCGAAATGGAGACATTCCTAATCATGTTGCATTAATTTTAGATGGAAATAGAAGATGGGCAAAAAGAAACCTAAATCTTCCAAAGGCAGGACATTGGAAAGGTGCTGATGCAGTTGAAAATCTGCTCGATTGGTGTGAAGAATTTGATATCAAAATAATTACTTTGTATGCTCTCTCAGCTGAGAATCTAAAAAGGCAAGATGAAGAGTTGGAATTTCTATATGAGTTAATTCGGAGCAGATTGGAAAAATTATACAATGACCCTAGAATTCACAATAACAAAATGAGGGTAAAAGCGATGGGAAGAATTGAGTTACTTCCAGAATCAATTAAAGAGGTTTTGCAAAGGTTAGATGAAGTCACCAAAAATTACAATGAACATTTTCTAAATATTGCAGTTGCTTACGGAGGACAAGATGAGATGGTGGATGCCATCAAAAAAATTGGAAATAAAGTAAAATCTGGTGAGTTACAGATTGATGAAATTGATAAAAATGAAATAGAATCCAATCTTTATACATCGCATCTTCCTCAGTCATCACCTGACATGATTTTGCGTACATCTGGAGAAAAAAGATTAAGTGGATTTTTGTTATGGCAAAGTGCTTACAGTGAATTAGTCTTTATGGATATTTTTTGGCCAGAATTTAGGAAAATTGATTTAATGAGAGCAATCAGAATGTTCCAAAAAAGAAAGAGAAGACTAGGAAAGTAGCAAAATAACTGATTGGTGAACAAAAAATTGATTGAAGAAAGATCCGCAGGTACTGTAGTTTATAGAAATACGCCTTCAGGAATTGTTTTTTTATTATTGCATTATCCTTCAGGTCATTGGGATTTTGTAAAAGGGAAGATTGAAGAAGGTGAATTGCCTCATGAAACAGTAGTTAGAGAAGCACAAGAAGAAACAAGCATTGCAGATTTAGAATTTGTTAATAATTTTGAGGAAAACATAGAATATAATTTTCAACATGAGGGCACATTAATCCATAAAAAAGTTGTATTCTTTCTTGCAAAAACACAAACAGAAGAAATCAAAATCTCTCATGAACATCTAGATCACATTTGGTTACCTTTTGAGAAAGCCTTTGAAAAAACAACATTTGAAAATGCAAAAAATATTTTGCTAAAAGCAAATAAGCTACTTGCCTAGAGTTTGTAAAGACAGTTCTTCAACAGTTTTGACAGGATTTTTTGCATTAAGAATTGTTCTACCAACAATTAGATAGTCAGAACCAGCTGAAAGAACTTCATGTACTTTTCCACCTTGTGTTCCAACTCCAGGAGAAAAGATATTCAATTTTTTTCCAGTTTTTTTCTTACAATACTTAATAATGTCAGGAAATGTTGCCCCAACAATAATTCCATCTGCCTTGTGTAAAATAGCCCAATCTAAAAATAATTGATAAAGTCGATATTGTTTGTTATTTTCCAATTTTATTTTCATATCATATGATAGTTTTGCTTCAGGGGCACTCATATGACATAAAGTGATTACACCTTTGTTTTTCTTATGAGATGAAGAAATTATATTCTTTAAACTTGAAATGCCCATAATTGGATTGGCAATAACTGCGTCAAAGCCCAAGTTCCAAAGTGTCTCAGTGGTAACTCTATTGGTATTTCCAATATCATTTAGTTTGATGTCAGCAATTGTTTGAATGCCATAATGATGTGCTGTTTTTGTAATACTCGAGATTTCTTTTGCACTTAAAGGAAGCAATAGATGAAAATTTAATTTCAGGCCACAAAGAAATTTGTTGAATTTTTTAATATTTTGAATAGTTTTTGAGGCTAATTTAGGAGTGGATACATCATAATCATTTGCAAGAATAATTTTCCCATTTTTTTTGGAAATTTGATTAATTCTAGTTTTGAAGCTGGCCATAATCGACCAAAGGATGTGTATCTTTTAATCTTATAATCTTGATATATGAATAACCATGCTCATCGGGATTGTCGACAAACGATGGTTCTGTTCCATTTGTAGTCGTAAATTTTAGGAACGGTTTGCTAGGCTCAGAACTTAGTTTAACATGGCAGAAATAAGAGGCACTTTCCTCATTAAAATTCATGAAGACGCCAACATACCATTTTCCTTCATTTGGGAAACAAAATAGTGGAAACGGTGCTTCTTCAAATCCATAGCTAAGTTTAGCAAGGCTAGCAAGATCTTCAAGTTCAATTGGATGGTACTTGTCATTGGTACCATTTCCTGCCTTAAGATTATCAGGGAGAGATTTTATGCGTATGATTGGTGAATATAGTCTCGTTGTGTCTTTTGTTGAATCTACGACTAGAGATTCTTCTTTTCCGCCCCTAAATCCATAGCAAAGATAATGTCCAATATTTTCGATAGGCGTAAAGTAAACAATCGGTTTTTCTTTTAGTAAATCCATTTGTACTGAAAGAACTTTTTTTCCTTCGTGGTCATGAAGAAATGAAACACGTGGAGCACGTTCTAATGCACAAACTAATCGAGAAAATTCCAAAGGTGAAGCAAGTTGAATGTATCGAGGTAACTTATCCACAAGTTTTCATTGAAGTTTACTAACTTAAACTTAACCAAAAAAATTGAGGCTAAATTTTATCTTCTATCAATTACATCATTAATGGTTGGGCCAGTACCAATGAGAGTAACAGGTACTCGTAGTTTTTCTTCAATGTTTTTAATGAATGATTTTGCATCGTCAGTGAGTTCATCAAAGGCAGTCATACCTGCACAGTCAGGAAATCTTACGTCTAGTTTTGTAATTGCAATTTGTGTTGCACTGTTAAGCATGATTGCTCTTTGTGCAAGTTCAAAATCAAACTCGGCTGCACGCCTAGGACGTCCAGTCACAGTACCAAACTCAGCCCATCCTTTACTAGATGTCTCTTCATTGCTAAGTTCGTTTGCTAAAGGACCCGTGCCTACACGAGTTACATATGATTTGAAAACTACAATCACTTCAT
>JABAOE010002231.1_pt1 | contig 16755 bp, 12 predicted proteins | sample 7062141 | NCBI WGS metagenome assembly JABAOE01 (sample SAMN14538627, study PRJNA623070) | marine sediment metagenome | biome: marine biome [ENVO:00000428]; feature: marine pelagic biome [ENVO:01000023]; material: deep marine sediment [ENVO:00002113] | place: India: Gulf of Khambhat ... | reverse complement strand
CGTCGGGGTGGATGCCGGACTTCCTCCGGCGCATGGGGCACTTCGAGCAGACGGTCGACTCGGCTCTGCTCGAGCGAAGGATGCCCGCGTCGTTGCGGTACCTTCCGCTGATCGAAAGCGGCTACAACCCCGGGGCCCGCAGCCGAGCCGCCGCCGTCGGACTCTGGCAGTTCATGCCGGGAACCGCCCGCGAGCTCGGCATGGAGGTCACACCGCTGGTGGACGAGCGTCGGGACCCCTTCAAGTCGACCCAGGCCGCGGTCGAGTTCCTGGGCTGGCTCCACGGAGAGTTCGACTCGTGGTTCCTCGCGCTCGCTGCGTACAACGGCGGCCCGAACCGAGCGCGCAGGATCCTGAGCACGCACGCGCCCCTGGCCGAGCCCTCGGACAGCCTGTTCTGGGCGCTGCGTCGGCACTTTCCGAGTGAGACGCGGCATTTCGTGCCGAAGCTGGTCGGGGCGATCACGGTCGCGACCCGCCCGGAGGACTACGGCTATCGGGAGCCGGGCGGGACGCCCTTCGCCTTCGACGAGGTCAGCGTGCCGGACGCGACCACGCTCGACGTGGTGGCGGGGGCGGCGGAGACCTCCGAAGAGGAGATCCGGTGGCTGAATCCCGAGCTTCTCCGTGGCATCACGCCCCCGGGAGAGCGCTTCACGCTCCGCGTGCCGGAGGGGAGGGGAGCCCTCTTCATCGAGAACTACGCGCTCATCCCGATGGAGCGGCGCGTCACCTCCGTGGAGCACACGGTGGCGTCGGGAGAGACGCTGTCGCACATCGCCGTTCGGTATCGGGTGAGCGTCGACGACCTGCGCGCGGCCAACCCGGACGTGCGCCCCCGGTACCTGAGGGTCGGGGAGAGGCTCACCGTCCCGATCGCGACCGTCGGGGGCCCGTCCGGCTCCTGGTGAAGCGTTTCAGAGCCGGCCGCTCAGGAGCCGGCGCTCCACGGGCCGGAGCGTCCGCCTTCCTTGGCGAGGAGCCGGATCCCCTCGATCCGCATGCCGCGATCGACGGCCTTCGCCATGTCGTAGACCGTCAGAAGCGCCACGGAGACGGCGGTCAGCGCCTCCATCTCGACCCCCGTCTGCCCGGCGATGGTCGCCTCCGCGGTGGCCACCAGGCCCGGCAGCTCGGGCTCGGCGCGGACCCGCACGCGGATGCTCGCTCCGGGCAGCGCGTGGCAGAGCGGGATCAGGTCGGCGGTCCTCTTGCCGCCCATGACGCCCGCGAGCTCGGCGACCTGCACGGGATCACCCTTGTCGGTCTTCCCCGCGAGGATCCGTTCGAGCGTCCCGGCGGACATGACGATGCGGCCCTCGGCGACGGCGCGCCGGGCCGTCACGCGCTTCTGCGAGACGTCGACCATGCGCGGCCGGCCCTCGGGGTCCAGATGGGTCAGGCCGTCGGATCGCTCGCTCACGGACGCCTCGCCGTTACCGCCGAAGCGGGCGCGCCGGGCCTCAGAGCCCGCCCGAGCCCGCGCACCAGCCCGCTCACGATGAGCTGGGGATTGACGTTGCCCCGGGCGAGCTCGCGCGCGGTCTGGACGGTCGAGAACGCGGCCGGCACGTTCACGGCCTCGATCCCCGCGGACGCCACGAGCCCGCGAAGGCGCTGCAGGGCGTCCACGTTGAGGACCAGCGCGTCGGCGCCTACCGCGACGGCGCCCAGGTCGCGCAGCCACTCCTCCACGAAGGCGAAGAGCTCGAGGAGCGAGCGCGCCCCCGCTGGAGGGAACCCGAGGGCCGCCGCCCAGCCGTCCGAGGGGTCGCGCCCCGTCGCGACCTCGACGAGCTCGAGCGCTCGACGGCGCACCGACTCCAGGGCGGGGGTGCCTTCTCCCTCGGGAAGGAACCCGAGGGCACGCCCGATCGAGCCTCGCCCGAGACGCGCCGCCCAGGTGGCCGTCTCCCCGTCGATCCCCCGCTGCTCCCGCAGGACCGTCGCGACGGCGTCGTCGGGGAGCCCCTCGACCCGGAGCGGCACCGTCCGCGACCGGATCGTGGGAAGGAGGAGCCCCGGCTCGCTGGTGGTCAGCACGAAGCGGGCCGACCCCGGAGGCTCCTCGAGGAGCTTGAGGAGCGCGTTGGCCGCCTCCGGGCTCGCCTCCTGCGGCACGAGGAGGTCGGCGTCCCCGACGATGAAGACGGGGCCCGCGGCCATGACCGGACGCTTGTGCGCACGAGACCGGATGTTGCGGACCGTAGCGAGGTAGAGGCCTCGCACCTCGCTGGCGTGGCTGGACCGGAGCGACTCTTCGCGAACCTCGGCCAGGGCGGCCATGCGCGCGTCCTCGAGCGCGTCGACGAGTCGATCCCCGCTGACGTTCTTCGGCCTCGCCAGGGGCACGTACCAGTGCACGTCGGGATGCTCCAGGGACGCCGCCATCCTGCAGGGACCGCAGCGCTCGCACGGACCGTCCCCGGGGCGCTCGCAGACGAGGAGCTGCGCGAGCCAGAGCGCGAGGCGTTGCTTGCCTACCCCTCGAGGCCCGTGAAAGAGCAGGGCGGAAGGCAGGGTGGAGCGCGCGTGGGCCTCGACGAGCACCCGTCGGAGGTCCTCGTGTCCGACCAGGGCGTGGAGGCTCACGGGCGCCCGGGAGGCCGGAGCCAGAGGAGAGGGTCCTGTGCCTCGGGAGACGATCCGTCCGCGGGCGCACGGATCTGGAACTCGATGTGCGGGCCCTCGGGCGTGTCCGCGCCACCCACCGTGCCCACCACCTGTCCGGCCTCGACGTCACGGCCCTCGACGACGCCGATGTCCTCGAGGTAGAGGTAGAGCGTGTAGAACCCGTCGCCGTGGCTCAGGACGACCGTCGGCCCGTACCCCTCGAAGGGACCGGCCAGAACGACGCGTCCGGCCTTGACGGCTCGCACCGGCTCGCCGGTGGCGGACGCGATTCCGATTCCGTTCCAGCGCAGCACGGTTCCGTTCGGCTGTCGCTCGCGCCCGAACCCGTAGATGATCTCGCCCTCGATCGGCCAGTCGAGCGAGCCCGCGTCCTCCGACCGGATCGACGGGCCTCCGGAGCTCGCCGTCCTCGCCTCGACCTCGCGCCGGCGCTGCTCGAGGTCGACGATGAGACCGGTGAGACGACCCTCGTCCGCGTCGAGCTGCTCGAGCCGGCTCGCCGTGGTGCGCTCCCGGGCGCGGTACTGCTGCAGCGCCCTCTGGCGCTCGACCTCGACGGACTGCAGCTCGGCGACCTCGCTGAGCCGGTCCTGCCGGAGGCTGCCGAGCGTCGCCATGCGATCCTGCAGGGCGCGCTCCTGTGCGGCGAGGTCCGCCTCGAGACCGGCGATCCGCTGCACGAGCGAGCGATCGAAGGCGGCGATCCGCTGCAGGTACCGATAGCGGTTCAGGAGGTCCGTGAAGGACCGGGCGCCGAGCAGCACCTGAGCGGTCTGCAGGGGACCCATCTTGTAGATGTCCCGCAGGCGGCGCCGCAGCACCGCTTCGCTCTCCGCGAGGCGGTCCTGCGACCGGACCAGGTCCCGCTGCGTCTCGCGGATCTGCTCGGCCGTCGCGTCGGACTGGAACTGGACCTCGGCGAGCACGGAGCGCGACGCCGACAGGCGGCGCTCCACGTTGGCCAGCTCGGCTGCGGTGTCGCGCACCCGATTGCGGACGTCGCCCATCTCCCGCGCGAGGCGTGCCCGCTCGGCCCGCACTTCCTCCAGGCGCCGTTGGCTCTCGAGGATCTCGCGCCTCAACGCCTCGACCTGGCCCGACCCGGCTCGCGGGAGGAGCAAGGCGAGGCCTGCGGCGAGCACCAGGAACGTTCGACTCGGTGGCTGCACCGTCAGATCTCGCGCAGATGGCGTCGGATCGCGAGCGCGCTCGAGAAGGCGCCGAACGCTGCGCCGGAGACGAGGCCCAGCGCGATCCATGCGGTCGGTACCCAGGCGACCTCGAAGAGGTACGTGTACACGCCGCGATACGTGCCGTAGGTGAGGAGCCACGCCAGCAGGCCTCCGATGAGCCCGGCCATGGCCCCCTCCAGCAGGAAGGGCCGGCGGATGAAGCCGTTTTTCGCACCGACGAGGCGCATCACGTAGATCTCGTCGCGGCGAGCGAAGATCGCGATCCGCAGGGCCGTGCCGATGATCAGCGCCGCCACGAGCGCGAACGCGATTCCGAGAACCGCGGTGCTCGCGGCTCCGATCCGACGGAGGGTGAACAGGCGGTCGACCCACTCGCGGCCGTAGCGGGCCTCCTCGACGAAGGGGTAGGCCATCGCGGCGTCGGAGATGCTCCGGACGACCTCCGCGTCCCTCGCGCCCGGCCTCAGCTCGACCTCGAGTGACTGGGGCAGGGGGTTGATCTCCAGGTCGGAGAACAACTCGCCGAACTCGGGCAGGTCCGCTCGGGCGCGCTCCAGGGCGTCGCGCTTCGAGACGAAGCTGACCATGCGCACTTCGGGGATCGCGGCGAGCTCGGTCAGAAGCAGGTCGATCTCGCTCTGGCGCGCGTCGTCGCGGAGGTAGACCGCGACCTCCACCCGCTCCTCGATCGCCGTAAGGGCCAGGCGGAGGTTGTAGGTTGCGAGGCCGAAGAGGCCGACCACGAAGAGGGCCAGGCCGACCATGGCCGAGGACAGCCCCGTGAGAACGGGTGCCCGCTTGAAGGCGGCCACGGCCTCCCGGATCGCGTACATCAGGCGGCTCCGTCGGTGACGCTTCTCGGCTCCCGCTCCTCCTGGAGGCTGGGTGTCAGCTCTCCCTCGGCGGCCAGCGCGGAGTCGAAGACGAGCTCCCCGTGCTCCAGCTCGAAGACGCGAGCGTGGGGATAGCGTCGGACGAGCTCCAGGTCGTGCGTGGCCATCAGGACGGCCATGCCCTTCGCGTTGATGTCCCAGAAGAGGTCCATCACCCCGCGCGTCGCCCGGTCATCCAGGTTGCCGGTCGGCTCGTCGGCCAGCAGGACGAAGGGATCGTTCACGAGCGCGCGCGCGATCGCCACCCGCTGCTGCTCTCCTCCGGAGAGCTCGTGGGCGAGCGCTCCCGCCTTGGGGGAGAGACCCACCTGGCTCAGGAGCCGGTTCGCCTTGCTCTGGATCGCGCTCCTCGGGGTGCCCGTCACCTCCAGCGCGAAGGCGACGTTCTCCAGGGCCGTCCGACCGGGGAGCAGCCGGAAGTCCTGGAAGACGAAGCCGACCCGTCGGCGGACCTTCCAGAGGTCCCGCTGGGTGATGCGCTCCGAGGAGTAGCCGGTCACGCGGACTTCGCCCTCGGTCGGCTTGTCGGCCATGTGGATCAGCCGCATGGTCGTCGACTTGCCCGAGCCGGAGTGCCCCGTCAGAAAGGCGAACTCGCCCTTCCTGACGTGGAAGGAGACGTCACGCAGCGCGTGCCCGCGCTTGGGGTACTCCTTCGAGACGCGTGTGAGCTTGATCACCGGACCACGTGGGGGCGGGACGTGGGCTTGTTCCGGGATGCAACGTTAGACATCGACCGAATCCGTGTCAAAGCGCTCTCTCGCGAGCTCCGAGGCCAGCCTGATGGCTTCCACCATGGACGTCGCCCGGGCCCGGCCGGTGCCCGCGATGTCGAAGGCCGTGCCGTGGTCGGGCGAGGTGCGCACGAAAGGTAACCCGATCGTCACGTTCACCCCGCTCCCGAACGAGACCGTCTTGAAGGCGGCCATGCCCACGTCGTGGTACGGCGCGACCACGGCGTCGAACTCGCGCGAGAGCGCGCGGCTGAAGACGGTGTCCGCGGGAAGGGGCCCCTCCGCGTTTGCCCCGCTCGCCCGGGCCCGCGCGAGGGCGGGCTCGAACACCTCGGCCTCCTCGCGGCCGAAGAGGCCGCCGTCGGAGGCGTGCGGGTTCAGCCCGCACACCGCGATGCTCGGCTCGGCGATGCCCCAGTCGCGCCGGAGCGCACGATCGAGGAGCCCGATCTGCCCCACGAGCAGCTCCTCGGTGACCGCGTCCGGGACCTCGTTCAGCGGAAGGTGTGTCGTGGCGAGGAGCACGCGGAGCGGTGCGCCGAGAAGCGTGCGCTCGGCGGCCATCAGCATGCCGACGCCCTCGGACCCGGACAGCGCCTGGAGCAGCTCCGTCTGACCGGGCACGGCGAAGCCGGCCGCGCGGAGGGACGGCTTGTGCAGCGGCCCCGTCACCACAGCATGCGCGTCACCGTGAAGCGCGAGCTCCACCGCTCGCTCGATGGCGGCGGCCGCGGCGGCGCCCCACACCGCGTCCTCGCCCGGATCCCGGCGGGCTCGCTCGGCGAGCTCGAGGAAGCCGTCGCGATCGACCGGGCCACCGGGTCCGACGAGGGAGATCCGGAGGGTGTCGTCGCCGGCCTGCAGCGCCTCGAGCGCGCGAAGCGCCACTTCGGGGCCGATGCCCCGGGGATCGCCGGGTGTGACGACGATGTGGGGGCGCACCTACATGCGGACGTCGATGTACGTGCTCTCCCTCAGCCCCGCGAGCAGACGCTCGATCTGCTTCTCCCGCTGGAGCTGGCTGGCGATCTGGGCACGCAGGTCCTCGAAGGTGTAGGCGCCGGCCTCGCGGACCTCGACCACGCCGACGATGCCGACCCGGGTCTCGCCGGGACCGAGGCCGTACTCGAGCGGGCCGATGAGATCGCCGGCTTCGGCGGTGCGCAACGGCGCGTAGGCCGGCGGCAGCTCGGCGATCTGGTCGAAGGGCAGCGTCAGCGAGTCCGGAGCCGCTTCGTCCGCGTGCTCCGCGTAGGTCTCGAGGAGCTCGGGTAGCGCGGTGCCGGCGCGTGCCCGGGTCATGATCTCGGCCGCGAGGTCGCGGGTCGCCTGCAGGTCGGCGTCCGTCATTTCGGGGATGACGAGGATATGGCGCGCCTGACGCTCCCCGGAGCGGAAGCGCTCGACCTTGATGATGTGGAACCCGAAGTCCGTTTCCACGACCGGGCTGATCTCGCCGGCGAGGAGGCTGAAGGCCGCGTCCTCGAACTCCCTCACCATCCGGCCCCGCCGGAACCAGCCGAGGTCGCCACCGAGCTCCGCCGAGCCGAGGTCGTCGGAGTGCTCCCGGGCCAGCGTCGCGAAGTCCTCGCCCGCGTTCACCCGCTCCAGCAGCGCATCGGCTTCGGCCCGCGCCGCGTCCTTGGCCGCCTCCGACGCCTCGGGGCGCAGCAGGATCTGGCGGAACGTCAACAGCTTGGGCCGCTGCGAGAGCGAACCTCGCGCCTCCTGGAAGCGCTCGAGGAGCTCGTCCTCGGTGACCTCCGCGGGCGTGGCGTCCCGAAGGTGGAGCTGGAAGTAGAGCTGCTGGATCTGCGCCATCCGAGCCTGGCTCTTCATGAGCTCGCGGTACTCGGCCAGCGTGAGGCCCTCCGCCGCCAGCGCCTGCTGGAGCGCCGGCTGGCCGCCGAACTGTTGAGCGAGCTGATCGATCTGCTCCGAGACGCGCTCGTCGATCGTCGTTTCGTCGACCTGGATGAGCGTGTCCTTGGCCGCCGCCTGCACGACGAGGAGCTGGTTCACGAACTGGTCGAGCACGCTGCGGAAGACCTCTTCGTACTCGGGATCCGTCGGCGCCGGGACCGGGGTCCCGTTGAGCGCCATCCGCTGCATCTCCTCCTGGATCTGCGTCTGCACCACGGTCGAGTCGCCCACGATGGCGACGAGCCGATCGACGACGTCGCTGCCGGGGATCTGCGCGAACGACGCCGCCGGTGCGAGCAGGAGGCCGAGGCAAACGAGGGAAGCGCGCTTCATGATGGGGCGTCGTAACCCGATGCGGCCGGGGTGGTTCCGGACCGGGTCACGGTCTCGGTGCCGGGCCGAGCGTATCCGTGACCTCGCCCGTCGCTCCGGCTCCCTCCGCCGGGGACGGCGCGCGGCCGGCACGGACCTGCGAGATCCGCAGGATCGCCTGACCGATCCCCGCGTCGACCAAGGCGAACGAGGCGCGGTCGCGGAGCTGGAAGCTCACGATGCCCAGCGGCACGAACTGCGTGGCGCCCGCGAGGTTGTCCGCCAACGCCCCCTCCACGGCGCGCGCCACGGCGAGCTCCGCGGGCTCGCCCGGGGCCTGGTCGAGGCTCATCAGGCCGAGGCTTCGGGCCGCGTTGCGCAGCTGTCGCGCCGCGTCGGCGACGAGCGAGTCGACGCGCTCCCGATCGGGCTGCAGACCCGCCGAACGGGCCTCCTCGATCAGGAGCTCGCGCCGCGTGAGATCGTCGAGGAAGCCTTCGACCACGTCGTCTTCGGCGGACGCGAGGGCGTCGCGGAGCTGCGGCGCCTCCAAGCGCAGGATCATCTGCAGCTCGCCGGCCGTCACGCCCCCGCCCGCCCACTCGACCAGCGGTCTCCGGGCCGCTCTCCGCGAGAGCGTCGTGCCCGGATTCCGTGCGAGCTCTCTGGCGACCGGGAGGGCGTCAGCGGTGTGCGCGGGGCTCACGCGGCCCTCGATCGCGGCCACGAAGGTCGACTCGGCCTCCTGCACGCGCCGGTCCTGGACCTGCAGCCGGAAGCTCGGAGCGATCTGCTCGAATCCCTGCGTGCGCCGGTCGTCGAGCCGGATCAGGTGCAGACCCATCGGCGTCTCCACGACCTCGCTCACCTCGCCCGTCTCGAGGGCGAGCGCCGCCTCCTCGAAGGGCGCCACCATCTCGCCGCGTCCGAAATACCCGAGGTCGCCGCCCAGCCGGGCGGTGGACGGATCCTGGCTGTACTGGCGGGCCGAGGCCTCGAACGATGCGCCACCCGCGACGATGCTCTCGCGCAGGTCTTCGAGGAGCGCCCGCACGCTGTCCCTCTGGGCGGGCGTCGCCTGGACCGGGTACGTGAGCATGATGTGGCGCGCCCGCAGCTCGACGGACGGGTCCTGGGTCTCGTACAGCTCCTGCAGCTCTCCCTCGGTGATGAACGTGTCCACCTGGATCACCGAGTCCCGCAGCTGGAAGACCATCGTCTGCTCGAGCTGCCGCTGGACCAGCGGCTCGAGGTCGAGCCGGCGAAACGTCGAGTCCTCCCTCACGGCCTCGGCCAGGAGCGTGTAGTCGATCCAGAAGCCCGCCAACGTGCGGACGACGTTCGCGTCCGGCGCGAGCTGCTCCTCGTCGACGAGGAGATCCACGACCTGGTCGACGGTCAGCTCGTGGCCGTCGACGCGGGCCACCAGCGCCTCGTCGGCGCCTGGCTCCCCGCAGGCGGCCACCGCCACCACCAGCCCGGCCGCGGCCGGGCCCATCCACCGATTCCTCATGAACACGGGTCTCCTTGCAGCCTGATCCACTCCCGTCCCGTCACGGCCCGCGCGCTTCCCGGCCGCGCTCACGCGGCGGCCGATCTCGGCGAGGTCAACGCCGCGAGCGCGACGGCCACCGTCTCCAGGATCGCATGCGGGCCTTCCTGCTCCAGTTGCAGCGACAGCGGATGCACACGCCGGACCTCGAGAGAGACGCCCCGTTGCCTCAGCGGTCCCTCCAGCACCGTAATCCTCGGAACGACGCTCTCCCGGAAGGTCAGGCGCGCATCGCGGGCGCGGACGATGATTCTCTCGACGCCCGCGGCCCGACCGAGCACGCGAAGCGTCGTCGCGTCCAGCAGCCGCTCCACCTCGGCCGGCAGCGACCCGAACCGGTCCGCGAGCTCCAGCCGCAGCGACTCGACCTCGGTGCGCGTGCCGACCTTCGAGAGGCGCCGGTAAAGATGGAGCTTTTGGCTCGAATCTGAAACGTACGAGTCGGGGAGGAAGGCCGAGCCCTCCAGCGAGACGTCCGGGTCGGGCCATTCCGGGACCTCGTCCCCCCGCTCGATGCGGCGCACCGTCTTGCGCAGCAGGCGCATGTACGCGTCCAGCCCCATCTGCTGCGCGAATCCGGACTGGTCCGCCCCGAGAAGGTTGCCCGCGCCCCGCAGCTCGAGGTCCCGCAAGGCGACCGAGTAGCCGGAGCCCAGCTCGGTGTAGTGCTCCAGCACGCGCAGGCGCCGCTCGGCGTCCTCGGCGACGTCGTCGGGCACGAGCAGGTAGCAGTACGCCCGCCGGTCGGAGCGGCCGACGCGCCCGCGGATCTGGTAGAGCTGGGCCAGCCCGAAGCGGTCGGCCCGGTCGACGATCAGCGTGTTGGCGTTCGGGACGTCCAGCCCGTTCTCGATGATCGAGGAGCACACGAGGACGTCGACCTCGCCGTCCACGAACCCGCGCATCACCTCGTCGAGCTCCGCCCCGCCCATCTGTCCGTGCGCGACCCCCAGCCGGGCCTCGGGAACGAACGCCTGGATCTCCTCGGCGACCGTGTAGATCGTGTCGATGCGGTTGTGCAGGAAGAAGGACTGCCCGCCGCGGTCGTGCTCGCGCTGCAGCGCCTCGGACAGGAGTTGGTCCGTCCACGGCAGCACGTTCGTGTAGATCGGCATGCGGTCCCGGGGCGGGGTCCGGATCAGCGACAGGTCGCGAATCCCCGAGAGCGACAGGTACAGGGTGCGGGGGATCGGCGTGGCGGTCAGCGTCAGGACGTCGACCGAGGCCCGCATCTTCTTGAGCCGCTCCTTGTGCTTGACGCCGAAGCGCTGCTCCTCGTCGACGACGAGCAGGCCGAGATGCGCGAAGAGGACGTCCTCGGACAGGAGTCGATGCGTGCCCACGACGATGTCGACCGAACCCTCGGCGACTCCGGCCAGGAGGGCGGCCTGCTCCCTCGGGGTCCGGAAGCGGCTGAGGGCGCCGATCCGGACGGGGTAGTCGGCGAGGCGCTCCTCGAAGGTATGGCGGTGCTGCTCCACCAGGATCGTGGTCGGCGCCAGCACGGCGACCTGCTTGCCGTCCTGCACGGCCTTGAAGGCCGCGCGGATGGCGACCTCGGTCTTGCCGTAGCCGACGTCGCCGCAGACCAGGCGGTCCATGGGCCGAGGCGACTCCATGTCCCGCTTCACGTCCGCGGTGGCCTTTCGCTGGTCGGGCGTGTCCTCGTACAGGAAGGACGACTCCATCTCCATCTGCCAGCGGGTGTCGGGCGGGAAGGCGTGTCCGACGGCCGACTGTCGGCGCGCGTAGAGCTCGAGCAGCTCGACCGTCATCTGCTCGATCGCGCGCTCCGTCTTGCGCCGCAGCGTCTTCCAGCGCTTGCCGCCGATCCTGTGCACGCTCGGGGGCTCGGCCTCGTCCGACTCTCCGACCCAGCGCTCGACCTGGTCCAGCTGCGCGACCGGAAGCCGGAGGATCTCCCCCTGCGCGTACTCGATCGCCAGCGCCTCCAGCTCCTGACCTCCCACGTGCACGTGCTCGAGTCCCCGGAAGCGGCCGACCCCGTGATCCATGTGCACCACGTAGTCGCCCGGCGTGAGCTGGGCGAGGCTCTCGAGGGCGACCGCTCCCCGGAAGCGTCGCGTGCGTCGCACCCTGCGCGCGCGCCGGAAGATCTCGTGGTCGTTGAGGACCCGGAGCGGAACGTCGCTGCAACGGATCTCGAAGCCTTGGGCGAGCGACCCGAGACCGAGTCGCGTTCCCGCCGGAAGCCGCTCCGAGCCGCCGAGGATCTCCTCCAGACGCTGCAGCTGCCCCTCGTTGTCGCACAGGAGCAGCGTCTCCTCGCCGCGCGCGGCGCCCTCCCTCAGGTAGGCCTCGAGCCGGCCCATGTCGCGGTTCACGGCCGGAGGGGGCGCGGCGTCCAGCGAGGGCCCCTCGTGGGCCTCGGCGACCAGGTCGAGCCGAGGACGGGCGTCGAGGAGCGTCTCGAACTCGGAGGGCGGGACGAAGAGCGCATCGGGCGCGCGCGGACGAGCTCCGGACTCGACGAGGCTCTCGTACAGGCTGCTGACGCGCCGCCAGGTGCGCTCGACCTCCTCGCGGACGCTCCACGAGCCGAGGCGGGCGACGACCGCATCGCCCGGTAGCAGCTCGACGAGGGAGGCCGAGACGGTCTCGCCGCCCTCGCTCCAGCCTCGGCGGAAGTCCACCGGGAGGATGTGGGTCTCCTCCAGATCACCCGTGGAGCGCTGGTCGAGGATCTCGAAGCTGCGGATCGAGACGACCTCGTCGCCCCAGAACTCGATCCGGACCGGCTCTCCCGAGGCGACCGAGAACACGTCCAGGATTCCGCCCCGCACGGAGAGCTGCCCGACCTCCTCGACGAGGGGCGCGCGCTCGAAGCCGCGCGCCTCGAGCGAGGCGACGAGGTGGCCGAAGGGGATCTCGTCCCCGACGCGCAGCGTCTGGCGCAGCTCGGCGAGGCGGGACGGGATCGGCACTCGCTCCTGCAGGGCCCGCGCCGTCGTGACCAGGACCTTGGCGCGGCCGGAGAACAGGGCCTCCACCGCCTCCACGCGCATGCCCCCGATCTCCAGGTGCGGCTCGGACTCCTCGTACGGGAGCGCCTCCTTCTGGGGATAGAGGTGCGACTCCCCGCTGCGCTCAAGGATCGCCTCGAGGTCGGCCTCGGCGGCGGCGGCGGCCTGGGGCGTCTCGGCGAGGGCGACGAAGGCGCGGTCGGGGTTCGCGCGGTGGAGCGCCGCGATCACCGCGGCGGGGAGCGAGCCCACGGCCCCTCCCAGCGAGGCTCGCCCGCCCGGCCCGGGAAGGGCGGCCGCGGCGGCGCGGACGGACGGGCACGAGCCGACCGCCGCGAGGACCGCGTTAGTCCGCGGCATCGGCGACGGTGACCGGGATGCGCGGCGTGCGGCTCCCGCGTGCTTCCCGCCGGCCCGACGTGGCCATCGCGGACTCGAGCAGGAGGAGGGCGATCGCGAGGACCAGGAGAGAGCGCCAGAGCTCGGGGCCCTGGCGGGCCCGGAAGACCGCCCGGGACCACGCCTCGGGTCGATCCACACGCTCGGCGCCCGGACCGATCGCGTCGGCCAGCTCGCGCGCGCCCAGGGTCTCGAGCACCGACTCTTCGCTGGGCGGATTCAGGGCGACCACCGATACCGTGGAGTCTCCCGCAAGGAAGGTGTAGAAGCCCGCCTCGCCCGTGCCGCGGACGGTGCGCGTGCCGTCGATCTCGTGCAGGATCCCCGAGGGGAAGCGCACGTGGGTGGCGGCAGCGGGGGCGGACAGGTGCGCCCCGGCCGTGAGCTCGGCCGCCACGCCGCCGGCGCCGGCCCACTCGCTCGCGGCCCAGTCCACGAAGCGGAGCATCCCGGTGGAGACGGGCAGCGTCGTCGCCGAGCCCTCGAGCGAGGACCCGAGGAGGAGGTACGGCCGTCCCTCGCGGTCCCTCCCCTCCACGGCCCACGGCGACCCCTGCAGCTCGGCCAGGGTCCGGGTCGGGGTCCCCGGCTCCTCCTGAGGAGCGAGGACGTACCAGTCGCGGGCGCGCACCCCGGCCAGGGGCTCGGGCAGGGAGACCCCCTCGAGCGCCGCCTCGCCGAAGCCCGGCCTGGGCTCGTAACGCCACGGGATCCCCGCGTCGGCGAGGCGTCGGTTCAGCGCCGGGAGCAGGGTCGGGTCCGCCGGAGGCGTCACCAGCACGGCGCTCTGCGGGCCGGAGCGCTCCAGCTCCGTGCCGGCGTGCGAGACGACGAGATCGGCGGTCTGCGCCGGGGCCGGCCGCACCCGTCCCGCCTCCTGGAGGACCTCCAGGGCCTGGGTCACGAAGATGCCCGGGTCCCCGCGGACGGCGACCGTCGGCGCCGGCCGGGACTGGAACGCGAAGAAGCGGCGGTCGTCGGCCCGGAGCGCGTCCGGATCGGCATCGGCGTACCCGCGTACCCAGCCGGAGCCGGCGGGGGGAAGCGCGACCGACGTCTCGGAGCCCGGCGCCACGGACGCCGCTCCCCGGATCCTGTCGTCGACGACCACCCGAACCGGCATCCGCGCCGTGTCCCCCTCCGCGCCGCCCGCGCCGATCGTGACGTCCGTTCGCTGACCCTCGAGCGGGGGGAGCCCGCCGCCGACCAGGATGTGGGAGAGCGCCCGGTTCGGAGGCGTCCCGTCCTCGTCGGCGGCCCACACGACGACCGGCAGCGCACCTGCGGGTCCGCTGCCCGGGAGCTCGAACGCCGTCCGCTGCAGGTCGGAGAGCAGATGGATCTCGCGCTGGCCGAGCTCGGCCCCCGACAGCAGCGCGGCGGCCCGCTCCAGCGCGGCCGACAGGTCGCCGGCGGCGGAGCTCGCCTCGGTCCCGCGGATCGCTTCCCGCACCTCCGCGGGGCCGCCCGGGATGGCCGGAAGCCACGGCTCCCCGGCCCGAATGAGCCAGAACCGGTCCTCGTCCGTGGCGTCCTCGACCGTCGCGAGCGCGAGCTCCTTGAGCCGGTCCAGCACGCGGAGCTCGCCGACGACCAGGCCGGCGCTCATGGAGTTGTCGAGCACGATGGCGACGGCCGTGGGCGGGTGCGAGGCGCCCCGGCCCAGGAAGACCAGCCGGGCGCCGGCACCCACCAGCAGGACGAGCACGAGGACGCGGGCGAGGAGGAGAAGAAGCTGCCGCAGGCGGATGCGGCGGGCGTGCTCCTTCTCCGTGCGCTCCAGGTAGCGCAGCGCGGGAAAGCTCAAGCGGCGCGTCTGATGACGCTGGAAGAGGTGCAGGAAGATCGGCACCGTCACGGCGATGCCCGCCAGGAGGAAGAGCGGGTTCAGCGCTCCCATCGGACGCTCCTGCCGTGCGCGGGCGCCCTCGGCTCCGCGGTCATCCCAGGCGCTCGCGCTTCCTGAGGTAGGCGCGGAGGGCCAGCGAGAGCGACCGGTCCGTGTCCGCCACCTCGTAGTCGATGCCGTGGGGCCGCAGATCCACTCGCCACTCTTCGAGCGCCTCCTGCACCGCCTTGCGGTACTCGGCCCGGATGTCTGCGACGCTCACGAGCAGCTCCTCGTCCGTCTCGGGGTCGTAGAAGCGCGCGTCCGGCGCATGCGGCAGCTCGCGCTCTCCCGGGTCGATGAGGTGGAAGACCAGCACCTCGTGACCGCTGTGGCGGAGGTACTTGAGCGCGGTGAGCGTCTCGGATCTGGACACGAGCAGGTCGGAGAGCAGGACGACCAGGCCCCGACGCCGAAGGCGCATCGCGACGTCCCGCAGGGCGCCCTCCGCCGCCGTGCCGCCGGCCGCGTCCAGCTCGCGGAGCTTGCGCACGATCTCGTACCACTGTCGACGGCCGCCGCGTGCGCGCACGCGGTCGACGACGCGCTCGTGAAAGGCGACCAACCCGACCGAGTCTCCCTGGCGGAGGAGGATCAGCGCCAACGACGCCGCCAGGTGCTTCGCGTACCACAGCTTCGGCGGGAGCACGTCGGGATCCGAGCTCCAGCCCATGGACTCGGAGACGTCGATCACGAGGTGGGCCCGGAGGTTCGTCTCCTCCTCGAACTGCTTCACGTAGTAGCGGTCCGAGCGGCCGAACATGCGCCAGTCGATGTATCGCAGGTCGTCGCCGGCCTGGTACGCGCGAAGCTCGGCGAACTCGGCAGAGAAGCCGCGGTGTGGAGAGCGGTGCAGGCCCATGAGGAAGCCTTCGACCACCTCACGCGCGATGAACTCGATCCCGCCGAGCTCTGACAGCGACTGGGGGTCGAGGAGGTCGGCTCGGAGGCCACCGCGGGTGCCGATGCGTGCGTCGTTCATGAGAGCCATGCAAGCTAACCGGCCCCCCCGTGAAGCCTCAACGGGCGGGCGCCGGTCCGCGGGGCGTCCGCCCTCGTGTGTCCACCTTGCGCCCGCGGTGTCCTCCCGAAGGGACGACCGGCCCCGCAGGAGGCCGCGGGAGGCCGCGGGATCCGGCTCGGGGCGGTGGCATGCCTGTTGCCCCTTCCTTCGGACCGAGGACTCCACGAGGTGCCGGAGGGAACGGTGGGCCGAATCGCGATCCTGATGGTCGGCGCAGCCGCGCTCGCAGCGAGCGACGCGGTGGCGCACGCGCAGCCCGTCGACTCCCTCGAGGCGCGGGTCTGGCTCGACCGGGGCGAAGAGCCGGTCGTGCGGCGGGGCGACGAGGTGCGCGTGTACTATCGCGCGTCCGCCGACGCGTACGTCGCGATCTTCCGCATCGACACCGACGGCGTGATCTCGCTCCTGTTCCCCCAGCACCCGGGGATGGACGTCGCGGTCCGGGGTGGCCGCGACTACAGGCTGATGTTCCCGCGCTCCTCGCGCTGGCGCGTCGACGAGGATCCCGGGGCGGGCTACTTCTTCATGGTCGCCTCGCCCGAGCCTCTCGACTTCTCCGCGCTGGGGTTCGATCCGGGGTACGGGTGGGACCTCGGCGAGGTCGGCGCGACGGTCTACGACGACCCGTACGTGGCGATCGACGACTACGTGGCCGCGATCGTGCCGGAATGGGAGTACGTGCCCTACGCGCTCGATTTCGTGACGTACAACGTCGGCGACACGCACGAGTACCCGCGCTTCCTGTGCTACGACTGCCACGGCTTCGAGAGCTACGCCCGGTGGAACCCGTACGGCTCGGCCTGCTCGACCTACCGGGTCGTGATCTGGGACGACCCCTACTTCTATCCGCGCTTCCGCTACGCGGGCACCCGGGTCGTCTTCGCGCGTCCTCCGGGACCCCGCCCCCGCTATGCCGTCGTCACCCGTGCGCCCGGAAGCGGGTGGGGGCCCCTGGTGCGCACGCGCGCCGCCCCCCCGCGTCGGATCGTGGAGTACAAGGAGCCGGTGCGGTATCCCTCGTACCGTCCCGCGAACCCCTCGCCGAGGGGCGCGGTCGCGGCCCCGGAGGGTCGCACCGGCGCCGGGCGGTCGCTTCCGGGCCGGACCGGTCCGCCGTCGGCCGCCGTGCGGTCGGGTGGAGGAGCGCCGGGAGCCGGCGCCGGCGCCCGGCCCTCCGGCGCGCGCTCCGGTCGGACGGCACCTCCCGCCGGCGGGGCGG
>JABAOE010005359.1_pt4 | contig 16759 bp, 11 predicted proteins | sample 7062141 | NCBI WGS metagenome assembly JABAOE01 (sample SAMN14538627, study PRJNA623070) | marine sediment metagenome | biome: marine biome [ENVO:00000428]; feature: marine pelagic biome [ENVO:01000023]; material: deep marine sediment [ENVO:00002113] | place: India: Gulf of Khambhat ... | reverse complement strand
CCCGCTCACGCCCGAGTGGATGTGCGGATCGATGAGGCCGGGCGTGACGTGCTTGCCCGTCGCGTCGATCTCGACCGCGCCGCGGGGCGCGTCCAGGTCGACGCCGACCTCGGCCACCCTGCCCTCCCGAACGAGGAGATCCGCGTTCTCCAGGCGCCCCTGCGGGCCCTGCGTCCACACCGTGGCGTTGCGCACGATCACCGCGTCCGGCTGCTCCGGCAGGGCGCTCCGCCCGTAGTCCATCATCGGACGGATGAAGGGGAGGTAGAGCTCCGGCACGTCCATGGCGACGGTGCCCCGGGTCGCGCCGTCGTACGGCTCGATGCGCGTCCCGCGGAACGACGGGTCGGCCCCGTTCGGCAGCGAGGTCCAGCCGTAGAACTCCTCGCCGCGGACCGAGCCCGACAGCAGGGCGAAGCCCTCGTACCCGAGATCGGCGCCGTCGAAGCGAACCTCCACGCGACCGGTCTCCGCGACGACGCTGGCCGCGGCCAGATCGACCCGCGCGCCCACCGACCCCGGCTCCGCCCCCTCTCCGAGCTCGATCGAGCCGCGCAGCCGGTTGAGCGGTCCCTCGAGCGTAAGGATCGCCTCGAAGCCCCACTCGTCACCGGAGGCGACGCGCCACGTGCCCCGCGGATCGATCTGGGGCGCGCGGGTCACGCCGTACACCCTTCCCTGCACCCAGACGTCGCGGACCTCGGCCTCCTCGGTGAAGAGGTCGCCTTCGGTCACGACGAGATTCGCCACCTTGCCCTCGGCGATCGTGCCGTGCGTGCGCGAGAGGCCCAGCCACTCGGCCGGCGTGGTCGTCAGCGCCGCCAGCGCGTCGTCGGGCGACAGCCCACGGGCCACCGCCGTGCGCAGGTTCGGCAGGAACTGGTTGACCGAGGCGACCCCGTCCGCGGTGATGGCGAAGCGGATTCCCGCGTCGGCGAGCTGCCCCGGGCTGGCCGGCGCCAGGTACCAGTGGCGCAGATCGGCCAGCGACGCGTTCAGCGCGGCTTCCGGGTCGTCCACGTCGGGCGCGTCCGGGAAGCTCAGCGGAATGATGAGCGGCTCCGAGCGACCCCGCAGCACGTCGACGATGCGGTACTCCTGGCCGCTGCCGCGGAACCACGGATCGATGCCGAAGTCCGTCGCGATCTTGTGGGCGCGCAGGTACTCCTCCTCGCTCCCGGTCTCGAAGAGAACCGGCTGGCCTCCCTGCACCACCGGCTCGAGAGCCGCGAGCGCCTCGCTGGTCTCGGGCGGCAGGAACGCCCGGCCGCTCGACTCGTAGGCGCCCCACGCGCGGATGTACCAGTCCGCGTCCATGAAGGTCTGCTTCATGAGCGCGGCGGTTCCCATCGGCGAGTTCGGGTAGGACCCGCCCAGGGCGAAGGAGCGCTGGAAGCCCACCGCCTGGACCAGGTCCGGCCGCAGCACCCGGTCGCGGACCCCCGCGTCGCCGAGGTTCACCACCGAGGCGGTCCCCCGGAAGATCCCCTGCTTGGGCACGACCAGCGCGGTCCCGAAGCCCTGGGAGCGGAGCGCCGCCCGCCGGTCCTCGTCGTCCCGCAGGTTCGACGTCGTGCTGAACCAGGCACGGACCTGCGGGTTCCAGTGCGTCGGACCGACGTCGCCTCCCTCGGGCACGTCGTCCATGCCCAGGTCGGCATGGGCGTCGATGAAGCCAGGGTAGACGGTGTGTCCCGTCAGGTCCCACACGCGCGCGCCCGCGGGCGGAGCGCCACGGCCCACGCTCTGGATCAGCCCGTTGCGGATGACGATCGTGGCGTTGTTCTGGACCTGCCCGGGCGCGGTGACCACTCGGGCCCCGACGAGCGCGTGGAAGCCCGTGGCGTTGTCCCGCATGCCCTCGACGGGCTGGGTTCGCGTGGCTTGCTGTGCCGTGACCGAGCCCGCGAGCAGGAGGGTCACGCCCAGCATCGAGAGAAGTGATCTCACCGGAGTCTCCAACGAAAGAAAGATCGAGTCGATGCGCCCCCCGGCTCCGCCAGCAGCACCTCGCTCAGCTGCGCGCCCGGGCCGGGAAGCTTTGATGACTACGCGCGCGGCGCCGTTCGGTCAAACGGTCGCCGGATCCTTCGCGCGACGCCCCGCCCGTCCTGGGGCTTTCTCGCCCGCCCCCACCACCCCCCGGAGAGGATCGCGTAGCGAGAGCGGCCGCCCGGAACACCCTCCCACGGACGCGGCACGCGGCGTGCGCCGCGTGCGTGCGCCGCGTGCGTGCGCCGCGCCGGTCCTCGACCCTATGTTGGCCGCTCGCACCATCCTCGACGGACCGCAACCGACCGCAACCGACCGCACCGAGCACCATGAATCCGACAGCCGTCCCCCGGACATTCCTCCTCGTCCTCAGCGCGCTCCTCTCCTCCGCCCCCTTCACCGCCGCACGCGCGCAGGACGGTGCGGTCGACGCCGCCGTCGACCGGCTCGCGAGCCAGATCATCGAGCTTCGCCATCGCATCCATCAGAACCCCGAGCTCGGCAACCGCGAGTTCGAGACGGCTGCGCTGGTCGCGGGACACCTGCGCGCGCTCGGGTTCGACGAGGTGACCGAGGGCGTCGCCCACACGGGCGTGGTCGGGATCCTGGTCGGCGGGCTCCCCGGTGACACGGTCGCGGTGCGAGCGGACATGGACGCGCTCCCGGTGACCGAGGACACGGGCTATGCCTTCGCGTCGACCACCCGCACCGAGTATCTCGGCCAGGACGTCGGTGTCATGCACGCCTGCGGCCACGACGTCCACACCGCCGTCCAGCTCGGCGTGGCCTCGGTGCTCGCGTCGATGCGCGACGAGATCCCCGGCGTGGTGAAGTTCATCTTCCAGCCCGCCGAGGAGGGCCCCCCGCCGGGCGAGGAGGGCGGCGCCGACCTGATGGTGCGCGAGGGAGCTCTGGAGAGCCCCCGCCCGTCCGCGATCTTCGGGCTTCACACGCTGGCCTCGATGGAGGTCGGCACGCTCGGCTACTCCCCCGGTCCGGCCCTCGCCGCGGTCGACCACTTCAGGGTCCGCATCATCGGGCAGCAGGCGCACGGCGCCTATCCCGAGCTGGGAATCGATCCGGTGGTCATGGCGTCGCAGGCCGTGATGGCCCTGCAAACCATTCGCTCTCGGAACCTTCCCTCCCTCGAGCCGAGCGTGGTCACGGTGGGCATCATCCGCGGCGGCACCCGCTTCAACATCATCCCCGACGAGGTGCAGCTCGAGGGCACGGTACGCACGTACGCGCCCGAGGTCCGGGACGCGGTCGAGCGGCGCATGGACGAGATTCTCGACGGGATCACCGCCGCGGGTGGGGGCAGCTACGTCCTCGAATACGACAGGGGCACGCCCGCCACCATCAACGACGAGGCCCTGTCCGCGCGCATGGCACCGACGCTCGAGCGGGTCGTCGGCGCCGACCGCGTGGAAGTGCTCGCCCCCGTGATGGGCGGCGAGGACTTCGCGTACTTCGCCAACGAGGTGCCCGGCTTCTTCTTCCGCCTCGGGATGGTGGCGCCCGGCGAGGAGTCGGGTGGCCATCACACCCCGACCTTCCGGGCCGACGATTCGTCGGTGCCGATCGGAATGCGGGCCATGTCCAACCTGCTGCTCGACTATCTGCGCGGCCGGCCGACCACCGAGTAGGACGGGGGCCACGAGGGTGGGCTCCCGGAGTGAACGGAGAATCGCATGATCGACACCCTGATCATCGTGCTGTACCTGCTCGGGATGATGGCCGTCGGCTTCTGGGGATACCGGAGGGCGGAGACGCTGGACGACTATCTGGTCGCCGGCCGCGCCATCCCGCTCTGGATGTACATCCCGGTCATGTCCACCGTCATCCTGGGCGGGGCGTCGACGCTGGCGGGCGGAGGCCTCGGCTATCAGAACGGGATCTCGGGGGCCTGGCTCGTCATCATCCTGGGCCTCGGCATCGCGGCCGTCGGCCTGCTCATCTCGACCGATCTGGCGTCGCTGAGGGCCTACACCCTCGGCGAGGTGCTGACGCGACGCTACGACCAGTACTCGGGCACCGTCGGAGCCGTGGTCGCGACGGTCTACGCGCTCGCGATCGCCGTCACCCAGACGATCTCGATCGGAGTCGTGGTGAGCGCGCTTTTCGGCATGGATCAGGGGCTGGCGATCGTGCTCGGCGGCGTCATCGTCATCGCCTACACGACGCTGGGAGGCATGTGGTCGGTCACGATCACGGACCTGGTGCAGTGGGTGATCATGACGCTCGGCATGCTGATCGCGATCCCGATCGCGCTCGGGCAGGCCGGCGGCCTGAGCGGCCTGAGGGCGAATCTGGATCCGTCCTTCTTCGATCCCACCGCGATCGGCGGCGACCGGATCTTCACCTGGTTCCTCCTCTACTTCCTGGGCCTGATGATCGGCCAGGACATCTGGCAGAGGGTCTTCACCGCCGACTCGCCTCGGACCGCCAAGATCGGCAACCTCGGGGCGGGCGCGTACTCGATCGCCTACGGGCTGGCGACGGCGTTCCTCGGCATGATCGCGCTGGTGCTCGTGCCGGGCGTCGACAATCCGGACTTCGCCCTGCCCACGCTCATCCTGGAGCGGATCCCCACCGGGCTGTCCGGTCTCATCCTCGCGGGGTTCATCTCGGCCATGATGTCCACAGCGGACGCCGCGCTCCTGGCGTCGAGCACCCTCTTCACGAACGACGTCTACCGCCGCTTCATCCGCCCCGACGCCCCCGAGGAGCGCTACAAGCTCGTTTCGCGCGTGGGCATCGTCGTCCTGGGAGCCGTCATGATCGTCGCGGCGGTCTGGATCGGCGACGTGCTCAACGCGCTCACGCTCGCGTACAACATCCTCACCGGCGCGATCTTCGTGCCCATCCTGGGCGCCTTCTTCTGGAAGGGGGGGACCTGGCAGGGCGCGCTGGTCTCGATCGTCGTGTCCAGCGTCGCGGTCGTCGTGGCGATGATCGTGCACGGCTTCGCGGCGAACTCACCGATCGTCATCGGGCTCGTCACGAGCGCGGTGCTCTACGTTGGCGTGAGCCTGATCACCGGCCCGCCGCCGCCCGAGCAGCTCGAAGGGTGGCGCGGCGAGAGCACGGCCGGGTAGGGCGGACGGACGGGGCGGGGAGGCCACCTCCGGGCCCGGGGACCGGCTCGCGCGGACGAGTGGCCCACCGTCGCCGATGCCCGACGCGGCTCAACGCCGGCGCGCGTCCCTCTCTCGCAGCGCCAGGAGGGACAGCAGCTCGAACAGCACGTTGGCCGCCGCCATCGCGGTGATCTCGGCATGATCATGGGCCGGCAGGACCTCGACCAGGTCCCCGCCGACGAAGTCGATCCCCGTCATCCCGCGCACGAGCGAGAGCGCCTCGTGCGTGGTGAAGCCTCCCACCTCCGGCGTGCCGGTGCCCGGGGCGTACGCCGGGTCGAGGCTGTCGATGTCGAAGGACAGGAAGACGGGACCGTCCCCGGTGCGGGTCCGGATCCGCTCGACGACCGTCTCGATCCCCGCGTCGCGGACCTCCTGCATCGTCACCAGCTCCATCCCGAGCTCGCGTGACTGGTCGTAGTCCTCGTAGGTGTAAATGGACCCCCGCATCCCCACTTGGATGACGCGCGCCGGATCGAGCAGGCCCTCCTCGACCGCCCGGCGGAAGACCGTCCCGTGCGTGTACCGCTCGCCCCAGTACTCGTCCCAGGTGTCGGGATGGGCATCGACCTGCACCATGCCCAGGGGGCCGTGGGCGCGGCTGAGCGCCCGCAGCTCGGCCAGCGTGACCGAGTGGTCACCGCCGAGGCCGATCGGAATCACCCCCGAGTCCACCAGCGGCCGGAGTCCTTCGACGATCCTCGCGTAGGAGGGCTCGATCGCTCCCGGCACGACCGGCACGTCCCCGTAGTCGACGCACGAGAGGTGCTCGAAGACGTTTACGCCGTGGAACGGGTTGAAGGGCCGGAGCAGCGTCGAGCCCGCGCGGATCGCCTGGGGGCCGAAGCGGGCTCCGACCCGATACGAGGCGCCCGTGTCGAAGGGGATGCCCACGATCGCGACGTCCACCTCGTCGGTCGTCACGACGTGCGGAAGGCGCATGAAGGTGCGGACGCCGCCGATCCGCGGGCTCTCCATCGCGTCGGGTGGGTGGTAACGGGGCATGGGTCGGCGTCGCGTGGCGTCCTGTCTGCGTCCCGCGGATTACGCTGCGCGGGGCTCGGTCACAGCTTCATCCGCTTGAAGATCGGCTCCGGGATCGAGCGAACGACGAGCATCACGTACCTCCAGAACCAAGGCGTGTAGATGCTGTTCGCTCTCCTGCGCAGGGCTCGCACCACCGCCTTCGCAACACGCTCGGGCGTCGCGATCAAGGACGACCCGCCCTCCATCCGGCTACGCAGCATCGGCGTGTCCACGAAGCCGGGCTTGACCGTGAGAACGTGCACCCCGCGGGGGGCGAGCCGGTTGCGGAGGCCTTGAAGGTAGACGTTCAGCCCGCTCTTCGCCGCACCGTACACGTAGTTGCTCTGCCGCCCCCGGTCCCCGGCGACCGATGAGATCCCAACGATCCAGCTTCCGCTCTCCATGCGCTCGGCGAGCAGTGTGAGCAGCGAAACCACCGACGTGAAGTTCACGTCGACGGCGAGACGGGCGGCGGCCGCATCGGTCGCCGCGAGCTCCCCCGGGGGCAGGTGGCCGTAGCAGACGAGGACGCCGCCCGGCGCACCTCCCGAGCGGGCGCACCAGTCCTCGACGTGGTCGAGGTGGGCCCCGAAGTCCTGCGCGTCGAACGTCATCGCAATGGTCTCGCAGCCGTGACGAATGGCGAGATCGGCAGCGGTGCGCTGCAGCTCGTCCTCGTTTCGGGCGACGAGAATGAACCGCGTCGACGGGTCGGCGAGCTCGTGACATATGGCGCGCGCGATGTGCGAGTTGGCGCCGAGGACGAGCACGGTCTCCATGCCGTGGGATGCCGACGGAGCAGCCTGGGAGGTGGAGTGGGGCATCAGGCGCCATCCATGATCCGCAAGCGGCGCGCCTGCGCCGACGAGAACCTGGTCTCCGGATCGATCCGCGCCTTGACGGATCGGAAGCGAGCGAGCGACGGATACATCTCCATGAAGGCCTCAGCGGACGTGGTCGAGTCCTTCGCCAGATACACGCGGCCGCCATGTCGCAGCACGACCCGATCGAGCGCCGCGGCGAGCTCGCGGAGGCGCGATCCCGGATGGGGCACATCGACGGCCAGGGTGTATCCGCGATCGAGGAAGGATAGGATGCCGGGGCTCGCGGGGCCGCTGCGCTTGAGCACGGCCAGGAATGAGGCGTTCCCTCCGCTCGAGACGAGATCGAGCAGCTCGCGGAGTCCGTCAGATGCCGTGTCGAGGGGAAAGAGCGCCTGGTATTGGATGAAGCCCCTCGGTCCGTAGAGCCTGTTCCAGTGCGCGATCCCGTCCAGGGGGTAGAAGAAGCTCTCGTAGTCCACGAGCGCGCTTCCTTGCCTGTGCATCCGATAGTAGATCGCGTTGAAGCCGCGTACCGACGAGCGCCGCACGACGCTGACCGGTGGAGTGACGGGGACACCGAGAGAGAATCGCGAGACGCGACCCAGAGGCTCGGCCGCGAGGTGAGGCGGAAGGCTCTCGGGCTCTGCGTCGTTGGCGAGCATCACGATCGAGCGGCCGAGGCTCTTGCCCCTCGCCAGACAGTCGACCCAGGCGACGCTGTAGCGGTACCTGCAATCCTCGGCGCTCATGAGGCTCAGCGTCTCCTCGAGCGTCCGCGTACGCACCAGCGTCTGCTCGCAGAAGGCCGAGCGCTTCCGATGGAGTCGTACTCGAGCGCTGAGGATGATGCCCGTGAGCCCCATCCCGCCTACGGTCGCCCAAAAGAGCTCCGCGTCCCGGTCGGGGCCGCAGACCACGACGTCCCCGCAGGGCAGGAGCATGGTCAGCTCGCTGACCCACTGCCCGAACGAGCCATCGACGTGATGATTCTTCCCGTGCACGTCCGCCGCGATCGCTCCACCCAGCGTCACGAACTTCGTGCCGGGAGTCGTGGGGAGGAACCAGCCGCACGGCAAGCAGACGTCGATCATGTCGGCAAGGGACACGCCGGCCTCGCAATGCACCATCCCCTCCTCCCGGTCGAACTCGAGAAACCGCCGGCGGACCGACTGGTCCAGCACGACTCCGTCCGACAGCAGGGAAGAGTCGCCGTACGAGCGACCCAGCCCCCGGGCGATCAGGGCGTGGGACGCGGGCGAGGCCACCTCCCGCTGGAGCGCCGCCACCGTGTCCGGGCGCCGCACGGTGCAAGCCATCCGCGGAAAGTTGCCCCATCCGCCCAAGGACTGCCGGGCGCCGGTCACCGAGGTGTCCGAAGCCCGGTGACCTCGCGGTCGCGATCGGGAGTCACGGCAGGGAGGGCCCCCAGCCCTTCATCGCCACGATCACGAAGAGCGCCGAGATCGCGCCCGTGAGCAGGCTGATCCGATCCGTGAGCGCGAAGACCAGTGGATCGTGATGGAGCTGGCGACGCCGGGCCAGGAACCAGAGGCGGGTGAGCCAATACAGCAGCAGGGGACAGATCAGCCACAACGCCACCGGATTCACGTACAGCGCAGCGACCCGATCGGAGTTGATGTACAGGGCGAGAACCAGCACCGCGAGGTACCCGCTGGCCGGGCCGACCGACTCCATCACGGACAGGTCGCTCACGTGGTACGCGCGACCGCTGACGTCCTCGCGACCCAGGTCGGCCTGCGCCGCCACCTCGGTGTACCTCTTGGCAAAGGCGAGCGAGGTGAACAGGAAGCCGGCGAAGGCGACGAGCCATTCGGTCACTTCCGTCCCGGTCGCGTACCCTCCGCCGATGAGACGGAGCCCGTACAGGGAGGCCAACGCGAAGACATCGACGAGCAGGCGCTTCTTCAGCCAGAACGAGTACGCGAGCGTCAGCGCGAGATAGCACAGCAGCAGCGCCGAGAACGACGGCGGCAACATGGTCAGGGAGATGGCGGCTGCCGCGGCCAGGAGCGCCAGGGCGATGGCCGGGCTCGCCGCGAGCGGCACCGTGCCGGCGGCGAACGGCCTCTCCCGCTTCCGAGCGTGCTGCCGGTCCGACTCGATGTCGAGAGCATCGTTCGTCACGTACATGGCCGAGGCCGCCAAGCAGAAGGCCACGAAGCCCGCGAGCGCGGCCCCGAGGCGCTCCAGGTCGTTCCACTCGTGGGCCAGGATCAGGGGCACGAAGAGCAGGACGTTCTTCGACCATTGGTGGGGACGCAGAAGGCGCAGGAGCGCGAGACCCGGCCGCATAGGGGGTTCGATCACGGCCTCCGGCTCCTTGACGGCCGAGAGGCGCCGCATCGTGCGCGGGCTCGCTCCGACGACGTAGGCCTCGGAGCTGGCCCTCCAGATCGGCATGTCGGCCACCGAATCTCCGATGTATCCGAACCGGTGCCAGCCCCGCTCTTCGCAGATCGTGCGGATCGCGTCCAGCTTGATGCCGCCCTTGAGGTTCCTGCGCCCGTCCGAGCCGAGGACCATGTCGAAGACGCCCACGTGCTCCGCGACCCGCTCGGCCATGAGGCCGTCCGCCGCGGTGACGAGGATGACCGGGCGTCCTTCGCTCTTCGACTCCCGCAGAAAGTCGAGCACCGATTCACGATAGGGGAGCAGATCGACTCGCGGCGTGGACCCGACCTCGAAGAGCCGCCGCTTCAGAGCGGCCCGTCCGCGAGCGAGCCAGGTCGCCAGGTCGACGAGGCCGCGCAGGTTCTCGCGCACGTGGAGCAGGGCGGACTCGTGCAGGGTATCCGTACGCACGAGCGTGCCGTCGAGGTCCACGAACAGCGGAGTGACCGTCTCGCGGGAGCGAGCCATAGCATCCTCGATGAGCCCACGGGCCGCCGTGGCCGAGGGAGATCACGTTGATTAGGCAAGGTTTTGCGCGCCGCGACTCGGAGTCAACGGTGTGACGCGCGGGCCCTGCGCCCCCGCGCGATCGCGGGTCGTGGCCCTCCGTCATCGCACGGGTCACGGGCCCCGCTCGACCTGCGGGCGTCGACTTCGCATTCTTGTGCATGCTCGAATCGCCTTTCCCCACACCGAAGGGAGTCAGCAGTGGACGACGCCGTTCGCAAGGCCCTCAACGGGCACATCGGCAAGGAGCTCTACGCCGCCTACCTCTATCTCGCGATGTCCGCCCACTTCGAGGTGAAGAGCCTCCTGGGGTTCGCCAAGTGGATGCGCGCACAGGCCCGAGAGGAGTTGGAGCACGCGATGCGGCTCTTCGACTACATGAACCGGCGCGGAGCGGCGGTCGGGCTCGGAGCGATCGACGCCCCGCCGGCGGAGTTCGGCGCGCCGCTCAGGAGCTTCGAGAGCGCGCTCGAGCACGAGAAGGTCGTGTCGGGGCTCATCCACGAGCTCTACGATCTCGCGGTCGAAAAGCACGACCACGCGACCGAGCTCGAGATCCAGTGGTTCATCAACGAGCAGGTGGAGGAGGAGGACTCGATNNTCGATCGGGACGATCGTGGATCAGCTGCGGATGGCCGGCGACAACGAGGCCGCGATCCTGATGCTCGACCGGGAGCTCGCCGCGAGAACGACCGCGGGGTAAGAGGGGCGGGGGCAGGCTCGACCCCGCCCATCGGAGAGCCACCGATCGGGGCCCCGCCACCTGGCGCCGCGAATAGGGTCCCGTGCATCTTCGCTCACCCGATCACCTCCACGCGTTCCGCCTGCGACGCGTCGCGGCGCGGACGGATGCCCTGCCTCGGGTGACGATGGGCCAGGGACTTCGTGCCGACGTAAAGTACGCGATCCGGTCGTTCTCGAGGCGACCGGGGTTCACCGCCGTCGTGCTTCTTACGCTCGCGCTGGGGATCGGCAGCAACGTGGCCATCTTCAGCATCGCCAACGCCATCCTCTTTCGGCCGCTTCCGTACGACGACCCGGACCAGCTCGTGCTCGTGTGGACGAGGCTGCCGGCTACGAACGTCGAGCGCAACCTCGTCTCCCCGCCTGACTTCGGGGACTACCAGGCCGAGGCGACGCTCTTCGCGGACCTCGCGGGGGCCATGGCCGTCCCCAGCACGATGACCGGCGAGGGACCGGCCGAGCAGATCATGGCCGGATACGTGACGTGGAACTTCTTCGACCTTCTCGGCGTGGCGCCGATGCTGGGTCGGGACTTCAACCGGGACGACGCGTTCCCGATCGACCCCTCGGCCTTCGGGTCCCCCGACCCCGACCTTCCGCCGGGGACACTCCTGCTGAGTCACGGCCTGTGGCAGCGTCGCTTCGGGGGCGATCCCGGGATCGTGGGACGCACGATCGAGCTCGACGGCCTGGGCTCCGTGGTGGCCGGCGTCCTGCCTCCCGACTTTCGGATCTACATGCCGCCGGATTCGCCCATTCCGACGAACATCGACGCCTGGACCCTCATGCCGAGCAACGTGACCGAGTTCGCTCGTGAGGCCCCGATCCTGGCCGTCGTCGGTCGGCTCGAGGACGGGGTGGCGCCCGAGCAGGCGCAGGCGGAGATGGATGCGCTCGCGGCCCGCCTCCGCGAGACCCATCAGTTCCACGCCACGCAGAACATGCAGATCCTGGTGGTAGGCATGCACGGTGATGTTGTGAGCCACACCCGCTCCACGCTCCTCGCGCTGCTCGGGGCTGTCGCCTTCGTGCTCCTGATCGCCTGCGCGAACGTGGCCAACCTCCTCCTGGTTCGGGCGAGCGGTCGGGGACGCGAGATCGCGGTTCGCGCCGCGCTCGGCAGCGGTCGCGCGCGGATCGTGCGCCAGATGCTCACCGAGAGCGGCCTCCTGGCGGTCGCGGGCGGGATCGTGGGCGTCTTTCTCGCCTGGCAGGGGGTTCGCGTCATCGCCGCCCTCAGTCCAGGAAACCTGCCCCGCATCGACGAGGTCGCCATCGACGGACCGGTGCTCGCGTTCACGGCGGGCGCGACCGTCCTGGCCGCAGTCCTCTTCGGGCTCGCGCCGGCCCTGCGCACCGTCACCGGCCACCTCGCCGACTCGCTGAAGGACCGCGGCGCCGAATCGGGCGGTGCGCGGGGCAATCGACTCCGGACCGCCCTCGTGATCACCGAGGTCGCGCTGTCAACGGTGCTTCTCATCGGGGCAGGCCTGATGGTGCGCAGCTTCGCCGAGCTCAGGCGCGTCGACCCGGGCTTCGAGCCGGAGAATGTCGTCACCTTCACGGCTCCCGTGCCGTTCGCGCAGTATCCGACCTCCGAGATGCGAGCGAGCTTCACGAACGAGCTGGGCAGTCGTCTCTCGACGATCGCCGGCGTCGCCAGCGTGGGGGGCGTCGCGCCGCTGCCGCTGGCAGGCAACGAGCTCTACTACATGGGATCGTACGGCGCGGTCGACTCGCCCGACGACGTCTATCGCGCGAACAGGGCCGACTACAAGACCGTGGTCCCCGGATATTTGGAGACGCTCCGGATCGAGCTCTTGGCCGGCCGAGGCTTCACGCGGGCCGACGGGGAGGCAGACGCGCTCCCGGTCGCCGTCATCGACGAGAAGCTGGCGCGGAGCGCCTTCGGGGACTCCGACCCCATCGGCAGGGAGCTCGTGCTCGACCATTTCAACGAGCAGACCTTCAGTACGGAGCGGAAGAGCGTGCGGGTCATCGGCGTGGTCCGCCCGGTTCGTTCGACGACGCTCGCCGCCGAGAGCCGCGAGACGGTCTACGTCCCGTATTCCTTCGCCGCCTTCCTGCCGCCGACCTTCGTCGTGCGCACCAACACGGATCCGGCGGACCTGGTGCGGCTGATCCGAAGCGAGGTCGACGAGCTCGATCCGGACGTCCCGATCGCCGAGCTCGCGATGTTCGAGTCCTACGTGGCCGACTCGATGGCGGAGACACGCTTCATGCTCGCGCTCATCGGATCCTTCGCGGCGCTCGCCCTCTTGCTGGCTTCCCTCGGCCTCTACGGAGTCATCTCCTACTCGGCCCGCCAACGGAGGCGCGAGATCGGCGTGCGCGTCGCCTTCGGGGCGAGCGATCGCGCGGTGCTCCGACTCGTGCTCCGTCAGGGCCTGGCCGTCGCCGGCGCCGGCGTCGCGATCGGTCTCGTCGCCTCCTTCGGCCTGACCCGCGTGGTCGGGACCTTCCTCGTCGGCGTCCGCCAGACCGATCCCGTGACCTTCGTGGCCGTCCCGGGGCTGCTCCTCGCCGTGGCGCTGACCGCCGCCTACGTCCCGGCCACACGGGCCGCGAGGGTGGACCCCGTCGTGGCGCTGAGGGAGGACTGAGAGGTAGCAGCGGCCAGCACGCTCGTGTCCCCCTGAGCGAACCGGCGTCGAGCGGCGGGGCCCCGCGTATCGGAGCGCGTGGGCGGGCCCTAGATTCGCCGCGCATGAAGAGCTTTCAGTTTTCCGACTACGGACAGCCCCTCCGGCCCTTCGAGCGGCCCGACCCCGAGCCGACCGGAACCGAGATCCTCCTTCGGATCGGCGCGTGCGGCGCGTGCCACAGCGACGTCCACATGTGGCAGGGGTACTTCGACCTGGGCGGCGAGCGCACGCTCGACGTCCGCGGAGGCCGGGACCTGCCCTTCACGCTCGGCCACGAGATCGCGGGTACGGTCGTCGCCGTCGGTCCGGGCGCGGAGGGAGTCGAGGAGGGCGATCGCGGGGTCGTCTACCCGTGGATCGGCTGTCGTGACTGCGAGATCTGCGCACGGGACGAGGAGCACCTGTGCCTCCGGCCGCGCGCGCTCGGAACGTTCGTGGACGGCGGCTTCGCCGACCACGTGCTCGTGCCGCACCCGCGGTATCTGCACGGCCACGGGAACGTGGACCCGCGCGTCGCGTGCACGTACGCCTGCTCGGGGGTGACCGCGTACGGCGCGCTGAAGAAGGTCGAGGACCGCCCGGGTCAGCACCTCGTCGTCCTCGGCGCGGGAGGCGTGGGGCTGTCCGCCGTCGCGATCGCGCCCGCCGTGACCGACCGCGAGCTGATCGTCGTCGACGTTCGCGAGGACAAGCTGGAGAAGGCGAGAGGGCTCGGAGCCCATCATACCGTCGACGCCAAGGACCCCGGGGCGCACAAGGCGATCAAGCAGCTGACGGGAGGCGGCTCGTACGCGATCCTCGACTGCGTCGGGTCGGAGGCGACCGCGGGCCTCGCGATGCGGTCGCTCGCCAAGAGCGGGATCCTGGTGATGGTCGGGCTGTTCGGCGGGTCCCTCCCGGTTCCGCTGCCCTTCCTGCCCCTGAAGAACCTGACGATCCAGGGCTCGGACCTGGGAAGCCCGACGGAGATGCGGGAGCTCATGGAGCTCGTGCGCGGCGGCGCCGTGCCTCCGATCCCGATCGACGCGCGGCCGCTCGAGCAGGCCCAGTCGGCGCTCGACGACCTCGCGAGCGGGGACGCCGTCGGCCGAGTGGTGCTGACGCCGTAGCGGCACCCCGCGCGCCGCCCCCGCCGTGACGCCCTCCGATCCCCGCCCCCTCCGCCGCCTGCTGGGCTACGCCGCCCGGCACCGGGGCCGGATGTGGCTGGCCTCGGTGAGCTCCGTCCTCAACAAGATCTTCGACCTGGGGCCGCCGGTGCTGATCGGCGCCGCCGTGGACGTGATCGTCGAGCGGGAAGCCTCCTTCCTCGCCCGGTTCGGGGTCGTGGAGGTCTGGGACCAGCTCCTGCTCCTCTCGGCGGCCACGCTGGCCGTGTGGCTCCTCGAGTCGGCGTTTCAATACGCGTACGCGATCCTCTGGAGGAACCTCGCGCAGACGGTCGAGCACGAGCTGCGCATCGACGCCTACCGCCATCTCCAGGGCCTGGAGCTGGCCTACTACGAGGACCGGAGCTCGGGCGGCCTCATGTCGATCCTGAGCGACGACATCAACCAGCTCGAGCGCTTCCTCGACGTCGGCGCCAACCAGCTCCTCCAGCTGGCGACGACGATCCTGGTCATCGGCGGCGCCTTCGTCGTGCTGGCGCCCTCCGTCGCGTGGATGGCCCTCCTGCCCATGCCGATCATCGTGTGGGGCTCGATTCGCTTTCAGCGGCTGCTCGCGCCCTACTACGCGGACGTGCGCGAGCGCGTGGCGGTCCTGAACGCGAGGCTGGTCAACAACCTCGGCGGCATCACGACGATCAAGTCCTACACCGCCGAGCCCTTCGAGGTGGGACAGGTGGAGCGCGAGAGCGACGCGTACCGCGAGGCGAACCGGCGGGCCATCCGGATCAGCGCGGCGTTCGTCCCCCTGATCCGCGTGGTCATCCTCTTCGGCTTCACCGCGACGCTCCTGTACGGCGGCATGGAGACCGTCGAGGGAGACCTGTCGGTCGGAACCTACAGCGTGCTGGTCTTCATGACCCAGAGGCTGCTCTGGCCGCTGACCCGTCTGGGCGAGACGCTCGATCAGTACCAGCGGGCGATGGCCTCCACGACCCGGGTCATGACGCTCTTGGACACGCCCTTCCGGATTCGCTCCGGCGGACGCCCCCTCGCGGTCACGCAGGTGCGCGGCGACCTCGAGATCGAAGGCTTGAGCTTCGCGTACGGCGCGACGGAAGCTGGCGACGAGGGGCGCCCGCTCGTCCTCCAGGACGTCTCCCTCTCCGTTCCCGCGGGCCAGACCCTGGGGGTCGTGGGGTCGACGGGATCGGGGAAGAGCACGCTGGTCAAGCTGCTGCTCCGGCTCTACCACGTGAGCCGGGGCCGGATCACCTTGGACGGGATCCCGATCGAGGAGATCCGCCTCGAGGACCTGCGCGCGTCGATGGGCCTCGTCAGCCAGGACGTGTTTCTGTTCCACGGCACGGTCCGGGAGAACATCGTCTACGGGAGCTGGGACGCCACCGAGGCCCAGGTCGAAGAGGCCGCCCGGCTCGCCGAGGCGCACGACTTCATCTTGGAGCTGCCCCGGGGCTACGAGACCGTGGTCGGGGAGCGGGGGCAGAAGCTGTCCGGGGGTCAGCGGCAGCGCATCGCGATCGCGCGGGCCATCCTCAAGGACCCCCCGATCCTGATCCTCGACGAGGCGACCAGCGCCGTCGACAACGAGACCGAGGCGGCCATCCAGCGCTCGCTCGAGCGCATCTCGCGCGACCGGACGACGATCGCCATCGCGCACCGGCTCTCCACCGTCCGGAACGCGGACCGGATCTGCGTGCTGGAGCGGGGACGGGTGGTGGAGCTGGGAACGCACGACGCGCTGCTCGCGGCGGACGGGCTCTACGCGGCCTTGTGGAGGGTCCAGACCGGAGCGGCCGTCGCGGCGAGGGCCTGACGCCCGCCACCGCCCCCCCGCGCATGCGCCGGGGGCACCAGCGCCGCGGCGTCCCGCTGGAAGTCGGGGGCGGGCCGCGTCAGGCGTAGTCCTCCAGGATCAGCCTCGCGCGCTCGTCCTCGGAAACGGCCTCGCGGTAGCGGCGGGCCGCGAGCCAGAACCCGACCCCCGCGACGCTCAGAGCGCCCAGGATGTACCACTCCAGCGGCCACGTCAGGACGCCGGGGCTCGTGGGGACGAGCATCACTGCCAGGATGAACAGCGAGCCGGCTGCCGCGACGTAGGCGAGGGCGTTGCCGCCCGGGGCCCGGTACGGCCGCTCCATCTCGGGGAAGCGCTCACGCAGCCGGACGAGCGAGAGCGAGACACCGAGGAAGGCGAGCGCGATGCAGAAGGACCCCACGTCCACGAAGGCGAGGATGGCGCCGCGGCCCAGGCACGCGCACGCGAAGGTCACCGCGCCGCTGAACAGGACCGCCCGGCCCGGCGTGCCGAAGCGCGGGTG
>JABAOE010002487.1_pt1 | contig 16800 bp, 16 predicted proteins | sample 7062141 | NCBI WGS metagenome assembly JABAOE01 (sample SAMN14538627, study PRJNA623070) | marine sediment metagenome | biome: marine biome [ENVO:00000428]; feature: marine pelagic biome [ENVO:01000023]; material: deep marine sediment [ENVO:00002113] | place: India: Gulf of Khambhat ... | reverse complement strand
CCCGGCCCCGTATTGGGCCGACGACTGAAGTATCGAGAGATACCGACGTAAGTGCCTGATTTGTCAGTGAGGAATTCCTGAGGAATTCCTGAGGTGGGCGCAATCCCAGTGGGCCACGACGCGTTGCTTGCCCCGCTAGGTACAAGCCCGAATTGATGCGTTCTGGGCGCGCCGAAATACTATCGGCAAGCCGTATGGAGACGACGCCTGATGGCCGAATGGAATATGCTGGCTGGCTGGAGTGGCATGGTTTTCGGACTACTGTCCGGCGCCGCAATCGGTCTTTTCTTCCATCGCGAAGAGTTTGCGGGAGGGTATTCGTCCTTCCGCAGACGCATGCTCCGCCTGGGTCACATCGCTTTTTTCGGGCTGGGCATTATCAATGTCCTCTATTCCCTGGCGCTCGAATCTGCGGGCGTCGGCATCCAGTATCCGGTAATCGCCTCGACCAGCCTCATCATGGCGCTGATCCTGATGCCGCTCCTGTGCTTCCTGACGGCCTGGAAGACCCCGTTCCGGCACCTGTTTGCCATACCCGTCATATGTGTTGGGGTCCCATTGGTTTTGCTGCTCAGAGGAATGGTGATTCTATGAAACTTGGCCTCATCGCTATGAGCGCAACACGTGCGCACAACACGGAGCTGACAAAACTCGGCTTTACGCTGCCCGGCTTCGTTGACCGCAGCCGCGTGATCGCGTCACTGCCCAGCCTGGGTTTGCTGACGCTTGCAGGAATGACGCCCCCTGACGTCGAAATGGAGTATCTCGATGTACCGGATCTGACGAAATTTAATGGGGTACCGGGTGAGTTCGACGCCGTCGCAATCTCCTCATTCACCGCTCAGATCCGGGAAGCCTACGAACTGGCCGATCGTTACCGGGCCATGGGTACGACGGTGCTTATGGGCGGTCTGCACGTCACCGCATTGCCCGAGGAGGCGCTCGAGCACGCCGATGCGATCGTGATTGGCGAGGGCGAACCATCCTGGCCGAAGATGTTGGAGGACCTCAGCAATAATCGTCTTGAGCGCATATACGACTCCAGGGGTCGTCCGTTCGATATGGCGCAGAGCCCGATGCCGCGTTTCGAACTGCTTAGCCATGACCGATACACTCGCATGACGGTGCAAACGGCGCGCGGCTGCCCGTTCAACTGCGAATTCTGCGCCGCGTCGATTCGCCTGTCGCCGTATTATCGAGTCAAACCGGTCGACAAAGTGATTGCCGAGATTCGTCACATTAAGGAGTTGCAGCCCGATCCTTTCATTGAGTTCGCCGATGACAATACGTTCGTCAACAAGCGCCACGGCAAATCGCTGATGCGCGCGCTTAAAGACGAGCACGTGAAGTGGTTCACCGAGACCGACATCTCAGTGGCGGATGACGATGAGCTTCTCGGGCTCATGCGGGACGCAGGCTGTGTGCAGGTGCTGATCGGTTTCGAAAGCACGACGCGCGAAGGCCTTGCAGGCGTCGAGACGAAGCTCGACTGGAAGGCACGGCGATTCGATGAGTACATGGCGTCGATCGATAAGATCCAGGGTTATGGGATCTCGGTCAACGGCTGCTTCGTGCTCGGCATGGACAATGACGGACCGGAGTGTTTCGAGAACGTTCTGCAGTTCGTTCGAGACAGCCAGCTCTACGATGTGCAGATCACAATGCTAACCGCGTTTCCCGGCACGCCACTATACGACAGGTTCAAAGCCGAGCAGCGGCTGCTTAATCCGACGGCGTGGGAGCTTTGCACGCTGTTCGACGTCAACTTTCAACCCAAACACATGAGCTCGGCGCATCTCGAGAGCCGCTTCCGTTGGCTTGTCGAGCGACTGTACAGCGAGGAATTCACCGATGAGCGTCACGGAAAATTCCGTGAACGCCAGGCGGCGATGATCGCGAGTGCAGGCCGCGCGAAGGAGGGAATGCATGAACATCACTATGGTTAAGGGACTTTTCATCATTGCCGCCATCTACGATGGCGTGCTCGGATTATTATTCCTGTTCTCCCCGGGGCTGGCGTTCGAGATGTTCGAAGTAACGCCACCCAACCACTTCGGGTATGTACAGTTTCCGGCAATTCTGTTGCTGATTTTCGCGGCCATGTTCTGGAGGGTGGCGCAGGATCCGATTCCGAACCGGTTCATCATGCTGTACGGCGTGGCCCTGAAGACGGGTTACAGCGGCCTGGTCTTCTATTACATGCTGACCACCGGCGTGCCGCAGATGTGGGTGCCGTGGGCATGGGCCGACCTGGTATTCCTCGTACTGTTCCTGGTTAGCTGGAACTACACGGGCCAGTTGGCCAGAGCCAGCGCTGATTAGTCAGTACTCGTACCCCCACTGCCAGTCGAGGCTGTCGACATAGGGCTTCCAGCGTGGATCGTCGACGAGTACGCGCGTGTAGGCGTCATAGACGATGTCCGATGGAGATACATGGCCCCTGGTCTTTTCCAGCCACTCGAACGCAAGATCGTTTTCGCCGCGCATCGCATAGATTTGCGCCATACCCAGTGCCACGAACGGCAAGGTCTCGGTTTGTTCCCTGACGTGCTCGAGCAGTTTGTTCGACTCTTCGGTGATGCCCGCACCGTACAGTGCGATGGCCTTGCGGGTCATGTTGAACTCCTCGATCGGCATCTCGGCAAGCACTTCGAGCGCCTGGTCGTATTCGCCCCGGATATTGTAAATATCGGTCATGCCTTCGTTGAGGCTGCGCGAGTTTCTATTTAGTTCATAGGCGAGACGAATTGCCTGTTCGGCTTCGTCGGCGCGCCGGAAGCGAATGAGCCAGGCGGCCTTGTTGTTTGGCCAAATGGCGCTCATCGGATCGACCTCAGCAGCACGGTCGCTATAGGCGACGAAATCGTCGATCTTGCCTCGATAGCCGGCCCTTAGTGCCCGGTAACCGAGTACCAGTGGACTGTTCGGGTCGAGTTCATAAGCTTTTTCCGCCGCGGCTGCATTGCCTTCCCAATCTCTCGGTGGCCAGGTCAGCACTTGCGCGAGCCGGACGTGTGCCTCCGCGGAGTCAGGGTCGAGTTCCAGCGCCTTGTCGACAGCGGCGCGGGCTTTGCGCAGCCCTTCCTCGCGTTCGATACGCTCTTTCCGGATTGATACCAGGTATGGGGCAACCAGACCGACCCAGGCCGGCGCATAGTCCGGGTCGATATCTACAGCCTGCTCAAAAAGCTCCAGCGCTTTTTGTTCATCACCCTCAGCGCGGCGCCACCACAGGTAACGGGCCTGCAGGACGAGCGTGTAGGCTCTTTCATCGGTGCGCCTGGATCTCGGCGCGTTACCGAGCATCGTGGACTTGAGTTCCTCGACAACGGTTGCCGCGATGTCGTCCTGAATGTCGAAGACATCAACGAGTTCGCGATCGTAGGTTTCGGACCAGCGGTGCGTGTCGGATCCGGCTTCGATGAGCTGCGCCGTTATCCGGATCTGGTTGCCGGCTTTGCGCACGGATCCTTCCAGCACGTAACTCGCATTGAGTTGCGCGGCTATCGCCGGAATGGTCATGTCCTTGCCTTTGAACGCAAATGCCGAGGAGCGGGAGATCACGCGCAGGTCGGGAACCTTGGCAAGCAGATTCAGGATTTCCTCGGCGATGCCGTCGGACATGTATTCCTGGTCGCCGTCCGGCGACATGTCGTCGAAAGGCAGAACTGCGATCGAGCGCTCGCCGTAGGCTTCGATCACGGCTTCGCTGCGGCCTTCCTCGCGGGCGGCCTCGGCAATGGCGGCCTCGCGCGATTCGGCGAGTATGAACTTGTCGAATGCGAAGTAGCCCACGGCGAGCGCCAGCATGACGATGATCGCGCGATCGAGTTTCTTTCCGGTTCCGGCGGTAGTCGATGTCGACCGGTCGACGTCTTTTTCTTTCTTCAGACCTTCCGGCGTGAGTTCGAACACCCAGGCGAAAATTACGGCGGGTACAAATCCGACAGCCAGCCCGGTAATGACGTAGCGAATGGCGGCGTCGGAAAAGCCATAGATCGGGAATATCGTCTCGACGACCTGGATGACGAGCCAGGAAGTGACGATGTAGGCCGCGCCGACTCGCAGGACGTTGCGGCGTCTGAGTTCCGCGATCAGCGACAAATTAACCCCTCGGCGCCAGCCGTTCTTATTCTTGTGTTTCCAATAGTAATGCCGGATCGACAGCCGTGCCATTCAGGTAGGTGCCGAAGTGCAGGTGTGCTCCGGTCACCCGGCCCGTGGCGCCAACTGCCCCGATGATGTCGCCCGCGGCGACCAGCTCGCCGTCTCCGACGCCGATCTCGCTGAGGTGGCAGTACATTGTTACCAGCCCCTGGCCGTGGTCGACGAAGACGGTGTTGCCGTTGAAGAAGTAGTCGCCGGTGCCGGTGATGATGCCGCCTTTTGCCGCAGCGACGGGCGTACCGGCGTTTGCGGCGATGTCCATGCCCGAGTGCGGTGAACGTGGTTCGCCGTTGAAGAATCGCCTGAGGCCGAAGCTCGAGCTCCTGGGGCCTTCCACCGGTGTCTGCAATCTCACGCTGTCCAGCTCCGCATCACGCCAGTTGTTTTTTGCGGCCTGGATGATCTTGCTCTCGCGCCGGGAGCGCGCAAGGTTCTCTTCACTGAGCGACACGTAGCTTTGTTTGACCTCGAGATGCTGCTCCCGGTAGGCATGGGCGTTGACCGGGATCGTGATCGTATCGCCGCCCTCGAGCGTGATCGTTGCCTTGCCGACCGGCGCGCTCAGCGGCACGCCCACAACAGCGCGCCAGTGGCCGTTGTCGTTCATGACGAGGACCTGCCGGCCGAGGTATTCGACTTTTGGCGGCGCGCCTTCTGCCGGGCCCAGGTCGATATAGCCGATGCCGCCGGGCCAGGCGCCGTCCTCGGCGCTGGTTGCGAGCGACAAGAAGAGCAAGATTGCGAAAACGAGTGGTCTAGTCATCCTGGTCCTTCGTTGATGTAACTGTCGCGGTGATTTCTCCATGCGCGAGCCGCGCGCGGATATCGCTGCCTTTGGCCGTGTCGCTGCCGCGCAGTAACACCTTACCGGTTGCGGCGTCCTCGACGATGGCGTAGCCGCGGTCGAGGGTGGCCAGCGGACTGACCGAGTGCAGGCCGCGCATCGCGAGTTCGAGCCGATGCTGGCGGGCGGAGACCATTGCGTGGGCGGCCCCGGCGATTTGATGCCGCAGGCCCTGGAGTCGCGGTCCCTGTCGTAATAGCTTCTCGCGCATCGCGCTGGCAAGCCGCCGGCGAATTTCGCGCAGGCGGTCGTGCTGGCGCAGCAATGACTGCCGCGGGCTTTGCTGCATCAGCCGCCGCGAGAGCCAGTCGAGCGTCTGGCCGCGGTCTTCGACGGCGCGTTGCCCGAGGCGAAGCAGGCGTGAGGTCAACGATGCAACAGCACGCAACCAGTCGTCGCGATCCGGCACGATGATCTCGGCGGCGCCTGACGGCGTCGGGGCACGCGCGTCGGCAACGAAGTCGGCGATCGTGAAGTCGACCTCGTGGCCGACGGCGCTGACGATCGGGATCGGGCAGGCTGCAATCGCGCGGGCGAGTTTTTCATCGTTGAAGGCCCATAGGTCCTCGAGCGATCCGCCGCCGCGGCCGATGATCAGCACGTCACACTCGTCCCGGTGTATCGCCGTCTCGAGAGCCTCGATCAGTTCGCCCGGAGCGGCCTCGCCCTGGACGGCCGCCGGGTAGACCACCACGGGAATCGTCGGGAATCGGCGGCCGAGCACGCTGATGATGTCGCGGATCGCTGCGCCCGACGGCGACGTGATGACACCGATGCAGCCGGGGAGGTCCGGCAGCGCCTGCTTGCGGTCCTCGTCGAACAGGCCCTCGGCGGCGAGTTTTTTCTTCAGGACCTCGAACTGGCGCTTCAGGGCTCCTTCGCCGGCCGGCTCGACCTGTTCGACGATCAGCTGGTAGTCACCGCGCGGCTCATAGAGACTGACACGGCCGAATGCGAGCACCTGGTCGCCGTTCTTGAGGCCGATGGTCGGGCCACGCTGGCGCTGGCGGAAGAACGCCGCGCGAATCTGCGCGTTTTCGTCTTTCAGGCTGAAATAGACATGACCGGAGGCGGGGCGGGCGATATTGGAGATTTCGCCTTCCACCCAGAGGCGCGCGATGCCCTGCTCGAGCAGGGTCTTGACCTTGCGATTGAGCTCGCTGACCGTGATCGCCGCAGCCTGTCCATTCGCCTGGCCCGCTTTTTCCATGCTCGCGAGTATATCGGAGCCTGCACAGCTTTTGCCGAAAAACTGATCGGCGTAGAATTGGCCGATTAACCCACGCAAAGGACCCGCCCAGACCCATGCGAATCGCGAAGGAAGCCCTGACATTCGATGACGTGCTCCTGCAACCGGGCTACTCCTCGGTACTGCCGCACGAAGTCGACCTGAGTACCAAGGTCACGCGGGACATCAGGCTCAATATACCGATCCTGTCCGCGGCAATGGACACCGTCACCGAGTCACGGCTCGCGATAGCGCTCGCCCAGGAAGGCGGCATGGGCATCATTCACAAGAACATGGCGATCGAGGAGCAGGCGCGCCAGGTGCTGCAGGTGAAGAAGTTCGAGAGCGGCATCGTTCGCAACCCGATCACGGTGTCGCCCGACACGACGATCCGCGAGGTCATCGACCTGACCCATGCAATGGGTATTTCAGGCGTGCCCGTCGTCGAAGGCAAGCGGACGGTCGGCATCGTCACAGGGCGCGACCTCAGGTTCGAGACGCGCATGGAGGCGCCGGTTTCCGAAGTCATGACGCCGCAGGCGCGGCTCGTGACGGTTAACGAGGGCGCCAGCGACGAGGAAGTGAAGTCGCTGCTGCACCAGCACCGCATCGAGAAGGTCCTCATCGTCGATGACAACGGCGAACTCAAGGGCATGATCACGGCCAAGGACTTCCAGAAGGCCAAGGATTTCCCCCAGGCGTGCAAGGACGACAGCGGCGCCCTGCGCGTCGGCGCAGCGGTTGGCACGGGCTACGACACTGACGACCGCGTGGACGCGCTTGTCGAGGCGGGCGTGGATGTGATCGTTGTCGATACGGCGCATGGCTTTTCCAAAGGCGTGATCGCGCGTGTCAAAAAGACGAAGACGCAGTACCCCGACCTCCAGGTCATCGGCGGCAATGTCGTTACGGGTGAGGCTGCAGAAACGCTGGTCAAGGCCGGGGCGGATGGCGTCAAGGTCGGCGTCGGCCCGGGTTCGATCTGCACGACGCGAGTCGTCGCGGGCGTCGGCGTTCCGCAGATCTCGGCGATCGGCGATGTCGCGGCGTCGCTGAAAAACACGGACATTCCGTTCGTCGCTGACGGCGGCATTCGCTACTCGGGCGATATTGCCAAGGCGATCGCAGCGGGTGCGCACACGGTCATGATCGGCAGCCTTTTCGCGGGAACCGAAGAATCGCCGGGCGAGGTCGAGTTGTACCAGGGCCGTTCGTACAAGTCCTACCGAGGCATGGGCTCCATCGGCGCGATGGGGCAGTCGCACGGGTCGGCCGACCGCTACTTCCAGGACGCGGCTGAAGAACTCGAGAAGCTCGTGCCCGAGGGCGTCGAGGGACGCGTTGCTTACAAGGGCGGTCTCGTTGCGATCGTGCACCAGCTTATCGGCGGCGTACGCGCCGCCATGGGCTACACGGGAAGCAGCAATATCGAAGAGATGCGCACCCGGCCGCAGTTCGTTCAGATCACCGGAGCAGGCGTGAAAGAAAGTCACGTCCACGATGTGACGATCACGAAAGAGCCGCCGAACTACCGCAGCTCGAACTAACGGATTCATTGATGAGCCAGCCAGCTGAAGCCACCGCTGCACGTGCGGATATTCATGCGCATCGCATCCTGATCGTCGACTTCGGCGGCCAGTACACGCAGCTGATCGCCCGGCGCGTCCGCGAGTGCGGCGTGTATTGCGAGATCCATCCCTGGGATATGTCAGACGACGATGTCAGGGAATTCGGCGCCGCCGGCGTCATCCTCTCGGGCGGGCCCGAGTCGGTGAACCTCGAGGATCCTCCGCGGGCGCCGCAGGCCGTGTTCGAACTCGGCGTGCCGGTGCTGGGCATTTGCTACGGCCTGCAGACTATGGCGGCACAGCTCGGCGGCAAGGTGGAAACCGCCGCTCATCGTGAATTCGGTTATGCCGAAATTACGCCCGGCAACTCGGATCTGTTCGGCGGATTCTCGGATGCCGACGACGGCGAGCCGCTGCTCAAGGTCTGGATGAGCCATGGCGAACGCGTCGAAGTCGCGCCGGCGGGGTTCGAAATAACCGCGACCAGCCCGAATTCGCCGATGGCGGCGATCGAGGACAAGTTGCGGCGCTTCTTCGGCGTGCAGTTCCACCCGGAGGTGACTCATACGCTGCACGGCGATGCGATGATGCGGCGTTTCGTACGCGAGATCTGCGGCTGCCCCGGCGACTGGACGCCCGGCAACATCGTCGCCGACGCGATCGCGCAGGTGCGTGAACAGGTTGGCGACGGACAGGTGCTGCTGGGTCTGTCCGGCGGCGTCGACTCGTCTGTCGTTGCGGCGCTGCTGCACGAGGCGATCGGCGACCAGTTGACGTGCGTGTTCGTCGACCATGGTCTTCTGCGCCACCACGAAGGCGACCAGGTCATGGAGACGTTCGCCGAACACATGCACATCAACGTGATTCGCGTGAATGCGGCAGAGCGATTCTTTGCGGCGCTCGAGGGCGAGTCGGATCCCGAAAAGAAGCGCAAGATCATCGGCGGCATGTTTATCGACGTCTTCGACGAGGAAGCGCACAAGCTCGAGGGCATCGAATGGCTGGCGCAGGGAACGATCTATCCCGACGTGATCGAATCCGCGGGCAGCAAGACCGGCAAGGCGCACGTCATCAAGTCGCACCACAATGTCGGCGGCTTGCCCGAGGACATGCGCATGTCGCTCGTCGAACCGCTGCGGGAATTGTTCAAGGATGAGGTCCGCAAGATCGGGCTCGAGCTCGGCTTACCGCGCGAAATGGTCTACCGGCATCCGTTCCCGGGCCCCGGGCTGGGCGTGCGCATACTCGGCGAGGTCAAACCCGAATATGTCGAAAAACTGCAGCTAGCCGACGACATCTTCATCGACGAACTTCGCAGGCACGGCCTGTACGACAAGGTCAGCCAGGCCTTCGCGGTCTTCCTGCCGGTCAAGTCAGTCGGCGTCATGGGTGACGGCCGCCGCTACGATTACGTCATTGCATTGCGCGCCGTCGAGACGATCGATTTCATGACGGCGCGCTGGGCGCGGCTGCCGTACGAGTTCCTCGAGCACGTCAGCCTGCGCATCATCAACGAGGTCGACGGCATTTCTCGCGTGACCTATGACATTTCCGGGAAACCGCCCGCCACGATCGAGTGGGAGTAGTGCCGGGCGCCGACACCATCTTCATGCAGGCGGCGCTGGCGGAAGCACGGCAGGCCGCGCAAGCGGGAGAGATTCCCGTCGGTGCCGTTGTGGTTGCCGGCGACGAGATCATCGCAACCGGGCAGAACCGGTCGATCCGCGATAACGATGCCAGCGGTCATGCCGAGATCGCGGCGTTGCGAGGCGCTGGCAAAGCACAATCCAACCACCGGCTGAGCAACGCGACGCTCTACGTCACGCTGGAACCCTGCGCCATGTGCATTGGTGCGATGGTGCAGGCGCGCATTTCACGCCTCGTGTTCGGGGCCTACGATCCGAAAGCCGGAGCTGCTGGAAGCGCGATCGACCTGACCGAGAGTCCGGCCTTCAATCACCGCTTCGAGGTGCTTGGCGGCGTACTCGCCGATGAGTGCGGCGAGCTATTGCAGGATTTTTTCCGGGAGCGCCGCGTATAGAAACCACGATTCGGGCGACCGGTCGGACTACGTCGATACTTCGGGTTCCGCCGGCTTCTGCAGCCCATGCTCGGCTGGGTCGTACTCGCGGTAAACCGGACCTTCATTCTCCGTGAGCCACTTGAGGATGTTGTAGTAGGCCCGGATGTTGTTGACATACAGCACCGGCTCCCAGCCGCGCGCATAGCCGAACGGGACTTTCGTGTACCACTTGCGCTGCGCAAGCAGCGGTAATGCTTTGCTGATGTCGAGCCAGGTATCGGGGTTGCCGCCTTGCCACTCGACAATCTGCCGCGCATCTTTGAGGTGGTTGAAGCCGACGTTGTAGGCGGCCAGCGCCATCCAGGTTCGGTCCGGTTCCTCGACCGAATCGGCAACGCGCTCGGTCTGGCGCGCGTAATAACGGGCGCCACCGTGAATGCTGTTGACAGGATCCACCCGATCGTCGAGGCCGAGATACCTGGCGGTGTCTTCAGTGAGCATCATGATGCCGCGGACGCCGGTCGGCGAAACGGCCTGCGAACGCCAGTGGGATTCCTGGTATCCGATCGCGGCCAGCAGTCGCCAGTCGACGCCATGGCGTGCGCCTGCTTCTTCGAAGATGGCCCGATATCGGGGAAGGCGGCTTTCGTAATGCCGGATGAAATTGCGCGTGCCGACGTAGTCGAACTTGTCGGTATGGCCGTAATAGCGGTCACTTATCTGCGCGAGTAAACCCGAGCGGTCGATGCCGATCAGGAAATCGTCGGCGGTATCGAGCAGGCTTTCCCCGGTTCCTTTGGGAAACGCCCAGGCCAGCGGATCATCGAGTTCGAGATCGAGCGCGACGCGCAGATCGGGATAAAAATGCCGCTGGATGTTGAATTCGGTGCTGTCGGAAATCGTGAAGTCCACGTCACCGGCTGCGACCTTGGCCAACAGATCCACAACCTCGTCATCGGCGTTTTCGGACCACTCGAGTTCCGGGTGGTCCTCTGTCAGGGACTGCAGCATGTCCACGTGGCTCGTGCCGGCGACAACCTCGATCGGCCGGCCGATGACCTCGTCGATCGTGCGCGGCTTGCCTGTGCCGAGCTTGTAAACCAGGTGCATGTCAACGACCTGGTAAGGGTGGCCGAAATGGACATATTCGCGGCGCGAGGCCGTAATCGACAGGCCGGCCGCGGCCATGTGGGCCCGGCCCGACATGAGATACGGGATGACCTCGGCGACACTCTGCACGGTTTCGATCACCAGCTCGACGCCGAGCTCGTCGGCGAAGGCTTTGACGAGATCGTACTCGGGTCCGGATGGACCGTTCGGGCCGATAACGTAGGCGGTGGGGGTGTCACGCGTAACGACGCGTAGCTCGCCGGTCTCGAGGATCTGATCCAGGAGCGGCGGCGCCGTGGAGCAGGTGCCGAGGAGCCCTGCAAGCGCGATAATCAGTATCAGGCGCACAACTGTCTCCGAACTCTGTACGTCCTAAATACGGATTTTACACCAAGAAGTTGGCCGGGGCGTCTGGCGGGAAGGCCTCCGTTTTCGTACAATCCGGGCCCCCGCGGAGAGGTGCCGGAGTGGTCGAACGGGCCTGACTCGACAAAACGCGTGAGCGTTTTGGACGCCGCAGGCGCCCCGCAGGGGCGAGAATCGCCCTGAGGCGATTCGAGTCCAATCAGGTGTGCTGGCGCCGTGAGGCGCCTTGATGAACAATCAGAACGAGTGGAGAGGTGCCGGAGTGGTCGAACNNGGTATGGGCTTTCGAACCCTGTTCGACCAAATCGGCCCAAGCCGATTTGGCGAGGCAGCGCCGGAGGCGCAACTCAATCCCACCCTCTCCGCCAAAACGAGAAAGCCCCTTAACGGGGCTTTCGCCGTTTTGGGAGAGGGTATGGGCTTTCGAACCCTGTTCGACCGACGCAGCCGCGCAGCGGCATGTTGGCGGCGAGTCCGCGCAGCGCCTGCGAACCTGTTCTTTCTGATGCCCGCGCGCAACACGCGTACAAGATGACAAAAATCATCCTGCTTGTTCGCAAGATTGTCCTATCGGCGCCTGTCGTCCTGTCCTTATCATAAATCGCAACATCGTGCACTCACGATACGAGTTCTTATGATCGCCGATTTCCTTACTCCGCTGATGCAACCCATTGCTGAAGGAATTCAGTGGATACTGGATCTCGTCTGGCCATCAGCCGGTCAGTATGGCGTCGATGCGAACAGGGTGCTTGGATACACGATCCCGGTCATGGCGATAGTTCCGGCAGTGGCCCTGGCTACCATCCTCGAACGAAAGCGGCCCATCGAGAACCATGACTCCCAGGAAGCGCGAGCCACTATTCGTACCGAGTGGTTACTCGTCGGCGTCATGGCAACGATTGGAATCTTCACCGAGATCGTCCTGTTCGTTGTTTTTGGACGTGCGACGATGGCAATTGGAAGTACCCTGTTTTACGTGGAGCCCCAGTCGGTGTTCGGGTCCATGGCATTGGTAATCGTCTATGCCTTGTACATCGACTGCGCGATGTATTGGATGCACCGGCTCTCTCACATGATTCCGGTACTTTGGGCCATGCATTCGTTCCACCACAGCGCGGAATGCCTGACGATGGCCACCGGGGTGCGTCATCACTGGGCGGAGAAGATCGCTCTGGCCCCNNGGAAGCTTCCGGAGGGGCTTCAACACCTGAACTACAAGATCGCATGGCATCGGGCAGGCATCTGGGTCAACACGCCACATTGGCACCGGATTCACCACTCGGTCGAGCCGAAACACTTCGACAAGAACTTCTCCTCAGCCTTTCCGATCATGGATGTGATCTTCGGGACGGCGTATCGCCCGGCGCCCGACGAGTACCCGGAAACCGGGCTGACACCCCGTGAGAACCCGCAACTGTGGGAGGGGATCATATGGCCGTTTCGAAAGTGGCTGGCGCCTCGCCGAGAACTCTATATGGGCGCTACGCGTCCTGACGCGGATTTGTAAGCCGGACTCGGTCGCCGACCGACAGAGAAGTCTCTCTTGCTACCAGATGGCCGGGATCAGGCGCCAGCGTGTCTGTCCGGCGTACTTCCTGTAATCGGCCTGCTTTATCAACAGGGCTTCTTCGTAATGTATGCGCATCACGAGGAACGCAACGCCTGCAGCGGCAACAACTACGTTGGCAACGCTAAGATTGTTGACCACGTAACCTGAAAAGATGATGACGTAGGCAGCGTACAATGGGTGCCGGACCCAGGCATAAAGCCCACCCGATTTGACGCCTCTCAGCGCGGGTAATAGCCCGAAACTCCTGTTCAACGAGGCTAGCGCAACGACCTGCATTGCGAAACCGCAGACGAGCAGGACCTCCCCAATCAGCATATCCTCGGCATCGGGAACCGGCCGAAGGAGTAAGGGCGCCAGCGTACCGCACGTGGTCGTCAACCACGTTTGCCAGCTATGCCAGGTTTCGTCCGGATCGCGTCTGATGATCAGGAAAATCGCCGCGATGGTCTCAGCAACAACAATTAGAAAGACACTCAACCGCGGATTTTCGAGAAAACTTTGCAGGTTGGCGTACGCGAAGACGGCATAGAAGGAAGCCAACAGGAAATTCGTCGAGGCCAGGCCGATTCCGCGTAATGAGCTTTGCATCATTAGATCTCCTGCGCTAGTACTTGCCGGTGCGGCTTACGTGACGGCGTTCGTAAAGTGCCTGGTTCTGCTCCGCAGCACGGTCGAATTCCCTCGTTGCTTCGAGCGCGGGCAGTTCCAGCCTGTCGAGTACTTCTTTCAGTCGTTCCTTATGACCGACTTCCATGATTTGCACACAGAAATCGGACGGTGTTACGCCGATAATGCGTTTGAAGACACGCGCGAAATACGACGGATCGTTGAATCCCACCGAATAAGCGACATTGGCGACAGGAACATTCGGGTGTCGGAGTTCCTTGCACGCTTCGAAGATGCGATAGCGCAACACAAATGCCTGGAACGACAGCGAGTACGTTTCCGTGAATTCGTGGCTGAAGTGAAATGCGCTCACACTGCATTGTTCCGCAACATCTGCAATACGAACCTTGTGCCGAAAATTCTTCTGTACGAAATGCAGTGCTGGCGCCAGTTTCGCGTAACGCATGCGTTGCGTCACGGGAACTTCGTCAGGAATTCTCGATTCGCTGTCGAGCATCGTGCGCTCGCCCGCGTTCTGCTCGGTACTTTGTATCGCCTGCAAAAGGCGCCGGCAACGAACCATGTCTTGTCGAGCAACCGGTATCGTCAGGTAATCAAGCACGTGATTGCGAAAAGCCCACACGGCGAGCTGCTCCGAATGTTGCGCAGTCAACATCAGAATGGGAATGCTGGGATAGCGCTGCTTCGTGTTGCGCAAGACGGATAGTCCGGGCCGATCGGGATAATCGAATTCAAATGCCAGCGCTTTCCCGTGCAACTGGCTGGCGTCAACCTCACAATCGTTTAGCACGGAGCCATATTGAATGTCGAAGTACTCCGAGAAACGCGCATCCACCTCGGAATGACGGGTGGTTATCGTCATGTCTACCCAGACAAGATGCGGTTTTTGCACGGAGCTCGTTTCCTCAGCTCTTATTCTTATTGTTATTTAATTTTTTTTATGCGCCAACATATGGTTGGCGAATTGCCGGTTGCTCAAAATGATTATTGGTGTAGCGCGCGCCTAAAGCAAATTACGATTTCTTGAGTTGGACATATTCCAGAACCCATATTCAAAGCGTTAGGTGTGTTATCTCGAAGCACACTTAGGTCTGGACTGATTTCGCAAAATAGTTACTGAGTTCAACAAGAAACTGCTATTCAAACTCGACGCCAACGCAAGATGTTTCTCGTGCTCAACAAGAAACTTCTAACTCCTGAACTGAGTCCTCGCCTATCGTCGAAATCGTCTCGGGAACCATTTGGATCACTTTTCCAAACTGATTGTCTGACGACATCTTCAATAGGTTCAGAGTCGAAATAGAGAAGCACTTTTGCTTTGGATTGATAAGTACAGGAGAGAAATCGTGAAAGATAAGTTAATGGCATTTCTTCGTGACGAAGATGGTCTGACAATTGTGGAATACGCTGTAGCGGCCGGACTGATTACAGCAACTGTTGCGGGCACGTTTCTGGCCCTCGGCGGTACGGTAGAAGGCATCATCGCCCAGATTAACGTCTGGCTGGGCGGCTAGTTCAGGCGGCCAGCTATTGGCTACCTGATCAGCCCGCGACCCCAACCGAAAAGACTGACTGTCACCAGTCGGCCTCATTAGGTAGCGGCCAGCGGGGCCAGGAAACTGGTCTTGTTGGCCGGGGGTTCGCTCGGCTCAAATACCAAGGAAAGGACCGGCATGATNNTAATTTGTACGTTGGTAATTTTCCTCACCGCGGCTGTCGTAACCGATCTGAAAAGCCATCGTATACCGAATGTTCTTTTGGCTCCGGCACTGAGCCTCGCGCTTTTGCTAAATACAATGTACGGCGGCGTAGACGGCCTGATGATGGCTGCCGGCGGCCTTGTCCTGGGGCTCCTCATGTTTTTGCCGCTTTACGCGATTGGCGGCATGGGAGCCGGAGACGTTAAATTGCTGGCTGTCGTCGGGAGCTTCCTGGGACCGTGGGGTGCGGTCGTCGCGGGGCTGGCAACGATGATGGCCGGTGCTGTCTTCGGCATCATTGCCCTTGTCTGGCGACGAATACGCCCCTCGCTCGAAATGCATACGGCTCAAATGATCGGTCCGCCGTCAGGCAATATGCGACCGCCGAACACGGGGCCTTCCCCACAGTCGCAGAGCCGTCACATACAACTTGCGTACGCACCTGCCATCGCCGCAGGAACATTTGCCGCACTGTGGTACACGGGCTACCTGCCCGGGCCACTTTTGGGATAGGCAACATGGGCAACGGAGAGAATGCCATATTGTCTGGGCGCGAATGGGATCAGCTGAGTCTTCTGCGAGCCACAAAACTGGCGCCACGGCCCACCAAACTGGCGGACCTGGGATTATCCGAAGCCTTTGTTGCAGACCTGATCGCAAAACAACTCCTGGAAAGAGGCGCACTGTCTCTCGCAAAACTCTCGACGCTAATCGCGCTGGCCGGCTCGATTGTAGAAGGCGTGCTGAACTTCATGCGTACCGAAGCGCTGATCGAGGTTCGGCCTGGCAAGGCAAGCGCGACTGGGCTTGCTTATAGCCTGACAGACAGGGGTCGCGTAGCGGCGCTGGACGCGATGATGCGCAGCGGCTATCTCGGTCCCGCACCGGTGCCGCTCCGGCACTATGCGAAGATCGCCCGCGTCCAGTCGATTCACAATCGCTCGGTAACGCAGGAATCCATGCATGCGGCATTCAGTGACATCGTGCTGGACGAACAGTTATTGAACAGCCTCGGGCCGGCATTGAATTCCGGTCGCGCCATGTTCCTGTATGGCCCTGCCGGTACCGGAAAGACGTATATATCACAGCGCCTGTGCAGGCTGTTTCGCCAGCCCACGCTGATTCCGCACGCTATCGCCATCGATGACACGGTCGTGCAGGTCTACGATCCGCTCGTCCACAGGAAAATGATGCAGTCGCCCGCCCGCGATGACCTCAAGTTTGATGAGGGACACGACCCGCGATTTGTCGTCTGCGAAAGGCCGGTGGTCACCACTGGTGGCGAACTGACGAGCGAGATGCTTGAGGTCCACTTCGAGTCATCCGCCCGTCGTTACGAGGCGCCGTTACAGCTTAAAGCCAACAACGGAATGTTCATCATCGATGACATGGGGCGGCAGAAAGTGGCCCCCGAGCAGGTGTTCAATCGGTGGATCGTGCCGATGGAGGAGAAGCGCGACTACCTGACCATCAGCTCCGGCCGTCATTTCACGGTGCCGTTCGACGTCATTCTCGTTTTCTCGACGAATCTTCATCCGCTCGACCTGGCGGATGAAGCTTTCCTGCGGCGCATCGGCTACAAGATCGAGTTCGGCAC
>JABAOE010011049.1_pt4 | contig 16805 bp, 15 predicted proteins | sample 7062141 | NCBI WGS metagenome assembly JABAOE01 (sample SAMN14538627, study PRJNA623070) | marine sediment metagenome | biome: marine biome [ENVO:00000428]; feature: marine pelagic biome [ENVO:01000023]; material: deep marine sediment [ENVO:00002113] | place: India: Gulf of Khambhat ... | reverse complement strand
AGTCAAACGGCGCAGACATATGCCGCTGGTGGGTAAGCTCGCTTAAATATACAAACGATATAAAAGTGGATCCTGAGTTCTTTAAAGTTGCAGGGGATGAATACCGCAAAGTAAGAAACACAATCAGATTTTTACTAGGCAACGTAAATGATTTTGACCCCGATAAAGACTCTGTCGAATTTACCTCTGACGATAGACATTCACTCGACAGCTGGGCAATGTCAGAGCTTAGTAAGTTTGTAACACAAACAAAGCAGGCATATCAGGACCTGGACTATAAAAAAGCAAATGAGCTTATATTTCATTTCTGCTACGAGACACTAAGCGCAGTATATTTGGCTGCTACTAAAGACAGATTATATTGCGAGAGGCCGGACAGCAGAAAAAGAAGAAGGTCTCAGACGGCGATGTACGAAATAGCTGATGCTCTAATACGACTTATGTCTCCAATCCTTGTTCACACAGCTGATGAAGCATACAGGAGCTTAGAGAACGAGGAACAGGATACTCAATACAGTGTTCATCTAGCGCAAATGCCTGAAGCACAGGCAATTGAATGCGACCCAAACTGGGAAACGGTAATGGAATTAAGAGGTGAGGTTCTAAAAACCATTGAGGAAGCAAAATCCTCTGACGGCGTGAGCAACCCGCTAGACATAGGAATTGTCGTAAATTTGGAACCTGAAACATTTATAAAACTAAAACCATTTGAGCCTGAACTGGCAGACCTTTGCGGCGTAAGCAGATTTACACTAGGCGAGAGGGAGAAGCAAACAATCTCGGTTGAAGATCTAAGCGGGGAACCCAGATGCGAGCGCTCCTGGAAAAGAGACGGCACCGTTAAAGAACGCTCGGACGGCGGATTCCTGTCCGACCGAGACGCAGATGCGCTAGGCATAAAATAGAAAACAGGTGATCCCTAGCCTGGGGGCCATGTCATCTGTCTTCCGCCCAGAAGATGTATATGCAAATGATTTACTTCTTGACCGCCTTCACTATTTGTATTAGCTACCAGCCTGTACCCTGAGTCAGATATACCTAAATCCTTTGCGATTTTAGAAGCTGTCAATAAAAGATGTCCCAGAAGCTCTTTGTCATCTTCAGATGCTTCAGCCAATGAAGGTATTTCCTTTTTGGGAATTATTAGAACATGGGTTGGTGCTTTGGGGTCAATGTCCCTGAAAGCAAGACACAAATCGTCCTCATAAACGATATCAGCGGGTATTTCCTTATCAATAATTTTGTTGAAAATTGTGCTCATCAACAGTCTCCAATTTTATTCATTTACCTGTTTCAATATAACATAGTATTTAGAACCTAAATATCTATCCCGGGCCAGCTGCTTATGGAATCTGTAGAACGCACAATATTCATGCCCGCAGCAGAAAATTCTTTAAACGCTTCGTCCGCCCGATCCGTATAGTCAATCACTCCCGGTATAACGACACAAGAAGTGCAGTCCTCCAGAATGTATATCTTCTCAGCAACATTGTTATCGTTTGTTTTAGCTTTATGAAGCAAATCTGAGATCGTCCATGACACACAGTGGCTCTTAGCCTGACCTGCGATTAATATCGCATCGAAATCGGTTAGCTTTTGATAAATAGTCTCCGATCCGGCTGGTCTTTCAAAAAGGGATTCGCTTCTACTCGATAGGGGTTTACCGTCCGGACCGCTCGAGACCTCAGGTCTCAGTACAGAGTAATGCTCCGTAAGCGGATGATCACCTTTTATATGTATGTATGGCTGAGAATATCTAGATATTGTATGGAAGAATATAGCTTCCTCTATGGATGAAATAAGAGCGTGTCCCAGTCCTCCAAGCATGGCATGATACGGCCAAATCGTAAGGTCGTACTTCCCGGATTTCCTAAGCTCCCGAGTATAGTGGAGTAAATGTTTTCTTATATATTCAGAGCTATGGGAAATGCTGGGGGCCAGCTGATCATTGAACCTCCATTTCCCTTCCTCTATATCAGAGACTGTAATTTGCGTATATGGCTCGGGATGGTTTCCATCTTCATCAACAAAAAAAATACTATGGAATATCTGCATAGCCTGATGTGTATCCATAGTGGGAAATATTTCAGTTATGTTGTGGAGATTTCTATATATAAACTCTGCAAGTCTTATATTATCGTCAACGGCGCCTCTTCCCGATCTGCCTGCTACGAAAAGCTCGAAGTCGGGAATGCAGAACGTGTTCTGAACATCCACTAGTATTAGACATATCCTAAACTCGTCTTCGCCGGCGGATCTTAGTTCATATCTTTGTGCCCACTCTGAAGCCGCAGAAGCAATACGCTCGTATTCTACACGCCATAGTTGTCCGACTTTATCAGATCTAAAATGCGGAGGAACCGGCATATTGTTTTTATTCATATTCATCTCACGGTCGGTACGACTTCATTTAATTGACATTACACTTCCTAATTGTGATAATCAGTTGATATAACTTTAAACCGACAACGATAAATAATGCAACTAAATAACCCAAAGCGTCCTATTAAAGCATATATATTCATAACCTGCCTTGTGGATACTTTCTTTCCCCAAGTGGGGGAGAGCATGGTAAGGGTCCTAAGAAATCTTGGGGTAGAAGTGGACTTTATTGAAGAGCAGACATGCTGCGGCCAGCCGGCATATAACAGCGGATATCAAGAGGACGCAAGGGCTGTTGCCGAGAGATTCTTATCCGTCTTTGACAAGGCGCAAAGTGAGGACACAGATAAGGAAAAATATATTGTTTGCCCCTCCGGCTCGTGCACATCCATGGTTAAAGTGTTTTATCAACAATTATTTAGAAACTCCCCTGAATTATTGAATAAAGCACATAGGCTATCCGAATATACTTTCGAATTCTCAGATTTTTTGATTAATGTGCTTGAAACCACTAATGTTGGAGCAGAATATGACGGAATTGTCACATATCACGACTCCTGCCACTTACTCAGAGAACTAAGCGTAAAAGACGGTCCAAGAGCGCTAATTCAGGCTGTAAAAGGAGTAGAATTCAAAGAAATGGAGCTCCATGATGCATGCTGCGGGTTTGGGGGAACATTTTCCGTAAAGTTTCCACATGTATCAGTATCTATGCTGGATGAGAAGATAGAGTGCATTGTACAAAGCGGCGCAGACACGCTGGTATCAGCAGATATGGGCTGCCTTATGAATATTTCCGGGGCCTTAAGCAGAAGAAATATAGATATAAACGTGTTGCATATAGCGGAGCTGCTGGCTCAAAGAGGATAAAATGGGATATGAAGAAATAAAATTTGAGAAAGACTCTGATAAAGCCTTACAAAATAAGTCTCTGCACAAGGCGCTGGTGAATGTAACAAACCGGTTCCGCTCCGCAAGAAATAAAGCCAGCAGCGAAGTAGATAATTGGGATGATCTTAGAGCAGCCGCAAGAGAAATTAAGAAAGAGACAATCTCAAATTTGGACACATATCTCCTTAAACTCGAGGAGAATGTAAAAAGGGCAGGGGGCAGGGTACATTGGGCCAGGAATTCAGATGAAGCATCACAAATAATCCTCGGAATTGCCAAAGACGGGGATGTGAAGTCGGTTGTTAAAAGCAAATCCATGGCCACTGAGGAAATTGAGCTTAATGATAGTTTCCAGGAGGCAGGAATCAAAGTAGTAGAGACTGATCTTGGCGAATATATTATTCAGCTTGCGGGCGACCATCCCTCGCACATAATAGCTCCCGCGATTCACAAAACTAAAGACGATATATCAAAGCTATTTTCAGAAAAATTTGGAATACCCTACTATGAAAAACCTGAAGACCTTACTAAGTTTGCGAGGGAGAAATTAAGGAGTGAATTTCTTGGAGCCGACATGGGAGTCTCTGGAGCTAACTTTGCTGTTGCAGAAACAGGAACGATTGTAGTAGTCGAAAACGAAGGCAATGCACGTATGACCACCACAGTGCCCAGAATTCATGTAGCGCTCGTTGGAATAGAAAAACTTATCCCTAGATATGAAGACCTCTCTCTTTTCTTAACAGTGCTTGCAAGGAGCGCAACAGGGCAGAAATCCTCAACGTATGTCTCTTTTATAACCGGCCCCAAGCGGAGTGCTGACATAGACGGTCCTGAGGAGTTTCATCTCGTTCTTCTGGATAACGGACGCTCAGGAATTCTGGCATCTGAGGTAACCAGAGAATCGCTTTATTGCATAAGATGCGGTGCTTGCTTAAATAATTGTCCTGTCTACAGACAAGTAGGAGGTCACTCATATGGATGGGCATACTCAGGCCCGATCGGCGCAATTATTACTCCACAGCTTAAAGGTATAGATAAAGCGCCCGAGCTGCCGTTTGCCTCATCTCTTTGCGGGGCATGTCACGATGTGTGTCCTGTTAAGATTGATTTCCCAAAAGTGCTGTTAGAACTCAGGAAAGAAGTTGTGGAATCAAAGAGCAGAAAAGGGGGGGCTATTCTAGAAAAGTTGGGTATTAAGCTATGGCGATATATAGTGGGAAATCCGGCAAATTATAAAATAGCTAACAGACTCGCATACTATCTTCAGCTGCCTTGGAGAGGGAATAATAACAAGTTAAGCTCGCTCCCCTATCCGTTTTCAAGATGGACGGAGCAAAGAGATTTCCCGTCTGTTGCGAAAAGAACGTTTAGAGATAGATGGAAAGAAATGAACAATAGAACGGGGTAGGGGGATATCTAAAAACATGAGCAATCCACGAGAAGAAATTCTACACAGAATCAGACAAGGTCTAAGGGGCTCATCAGACACAACTCCGATTTTGGAGCAGAGGTCATTCAAGGGCAAAGCCAAAGAAGTTCTTGGTCTGATTAGGAAATCTGAACATGAGTTGAGAACACAGTTCAGGGGAGAGCTTGCAAAAGTAAACACTAACATTTTGGATGCAAAAAGTGACTCAGAAATAATCACTAACTTGCGAAAACTTATCGAAGACAAAGAGCTAAAATCTTTCTCGATATGGGAGACTGAATTTATCAAAGAATTAGACCTTAAAGGCGGGCTTAAAAATGCCGGGTTAAAATTAATTACTGCAAAGAATAAAAACAGAATTGCAAAATCAGATATCGGAATTACAGAAGTTGACTACGCTATTGCGGATACCGGAACTCTTGTGCTCATGGCAAATAAAAATCAGCCTCGCAGCACATCACTTCTGCCGCCAATACATCTGGCAATCGTCAGACCCAAGAACTTGGTAAGAAATATCAATGATCTTTTTGTTATCTTAAAAAGCAAACTAGAAGAAGGGGAAGATCTTACTAACTGCATGACCTTTATTACCGGCCCAAGCAGAACGGCAGATATAGAGCTAAACCTCACACTTGGAGTGCATGGACCTAAGGAGCTATACGTATTGTTGATTTCAGATAATGATAATTAATCTTTATCGAGCCACTCACGAGCTGTAAATTCCTGGCCGTTTATATCATTAGATTCATCGGAGGCCAGATATACAAACACCTTTGAGATATCAAGCGGGGTAGGGAGGGTATCGGGATCCTCGTCTGGATAAGCACTAGCCCTCATATCGGTTCGGGTGCCGCCGGGGTTGACTGAGTTAACCCTGACGTTAGTATCTGAGAGCTCATCGGCCAGAACCTGCGTAAGAGACTCTACTCCGAATTTGGAAGCAGCATAGGCCCCCCATTGTTTTTTTCCTTTCCTGCCGACACTTGAGCTTACGTTTATAATGGAGGCAGCACCTGATTGAAAGAGCAATGGAAGCAGGGCTTTGGTTACAAAAAACTGGGCGTTAAGGTTGATGTGAATTACATCAAGCCACGTATTCTCAGGGTATTCAGAAATAGTTGAGCGCGCGCCCAAAATACTTGCGTTGTTTACTAGAATGTCCAGTTTCTGCCATTTTTCCTCAACTGTTTTGGCAAGGTTTCGGACGTCATCCAGCTTGCCTATATTGCAGACGATATAAGAGATGTCGCCGTAAACTTGCAGCTTATCACAGGTTTGTTTTAGAAAGGTTTCAGTCCGGCCGCAGATTATAACCTGGGCTCCTTCTTTTAGATACGCCTCAGCAATTCCTTTTCCAATTCCTTTGCTTCCGCCGGTTATTAGTGCAGTTTTTCCATCCAATTTTTTCATGGGGTTGAAGTTTACCAGATTGAAATAAATTTACAGTGGAAATTTCACTGAAAGCACACAAGCTGGAATCTGAAGGTACACTAGTGCAGAAACAATGGTTATATAGGTATTATATAACTTATATATTATATATGTGTTTAGTTTGTTGTCACTTCCACATCAGTGAACCATACTCTGAAGCTGTCATCAGAGCCCGGGCGGTTTAGGGATATCGTAATAGGGCCGAACTCGGTGTTGTCTTCCCAGGAAGACACGCGGGTAGGGGTGTCAGAGCCTCCTCGGCGGTATATCCATTTGGTTATCATATAGTTGTCGTCCAGGAAGAGATCGTAGACATCGCCCGGAGTGTATCCGCCTGTGTCGGGATATATAACGCTTATCTTAGTGCTGGAGCCGCTTCCTAGAGGCAAATCCAGCTGTTGGTCTTCAACTTCAATCCTAATCCCTTCGTCCCACACGAGATGGAGGGGAAAAATAAGCCAGTATTGATCGTTAATGAACATCGCATCTATTTCTTTTATCGCATCAGATTGATCAGAAATGTTATTCCTGCTATAAGTAAACGGTTCGTCATCTTCGCTGTCTCCCAGATAGGTGACTTTATTGTCTTTTGGCATCCACACCCAGGAGCGGCTTATGGTTTTATCTTCTATTTTTACATTAAAAGTATATTCAATCTCAACTATTTGATCGAAGCCTTCTATACCATATGCATCTGCAACCTTTTGACCGATGGCCGGCACTACATGATCTGCATCCTGCGAATAACCCGGCATGCTGAACATATAAAGGGCGATTGGTATTATTAAGAGCCATCTTATCATCTTAGAATTACCCCCTTGCATATATTACCATGAAGTAGGCTTAAAAAGCGTAGAATCTTGAGATGTGAATAAAATAGCAGAATGTCCGATAAGGTATATTATGTCAACTACTATAATTACGCATTTTAATATCTATAGACTTTTCCCCTATAATATACTAAACAACCCCTACTGGCATCTATTAATCTAATATACGGTCTGTATACTTAAATTTATGGCATCTACAATATACAAATCTTGATTAATGAGAGGCAAATTATGTATGAAAGAATCAATTTCCGTGAGGCAAACCCAAAAGCAGTAAATATGTTGTCCGCAGCAAGTAAGCATCTGTCTTCCGTAGATCCAAACCTCAGAGCCTTGGTTGAACTCAGAGTCTCGCAAATCAACGGATGTGTCTTCTGCGTCCACCTACATTTAAAAGAAGCTAGAGACGAAGGAGAAGATCAGAACCGCCTGGACGCTATATGCGTCTGGCACGAGTCAAATCTATTTACTGAGCAAGAACGTGCAGCTTTCACATGGGCCGAATCGTTGACCCGTGTATCTGAAACTCATGCACATGACTCGGATTACGAGGCGCTCAAAGAGCACTTTTCGGACCAGGAGATTGTAGATCTTACATTTATTATATCAACGATGAACATGTGGAACCGTATGTCGGTTGCTATGAGACGGCTTCCGGATGTGTAAGACATAAAAAAAGGGAGGCCGTAGCCTCCCCTCCATTCTTAACATTTTAACCATTTCTAGTCTGGAAGTGCAGGAAGATGAATCGACGCATTAAACTTCGCCGATATATTAGTGTCGTCGTCAATGCTGTCAGTCCAGGTTGTATGATGATTACCGCAGCAATGGCAGCTGAATATCTTTATGCAGCTCGTTAACTGGTCTCTTCCAACTGACACCCGCCATTCTGATCTCAGTTTAATCGTTGAATCTGCAAAGGATGGATCAATCCTGTAAATAAAGCTTTGGGTAGGCTGGAAATTTGAGCGCGCCAGCTCGGCTGGATCGGAAAGATGATCCCAGCTGCATAAACCAGAATCACGAGGAGAAGGCCTATTCGGAATGTACGCCCAAGTGGCATCATTAAAAGTATCGCTCGTGTTTGTAAGGTTTTGAATACCGACATCATTCTTTACGACTGTAACCGAGTTAGACCAGCCTGCCGATCCTCCGAGAAGTGCGCCGTCGTTTTTGATCGTCCCGCTTACAGTTAAGCTTGTCGTAGTTGTCGTCGAATCAACCTCTTCATCCACGGATGGCGGATCATTCTTTAGGATTGTAGCTTGATCTTGAGTCAAAAAATCGCTTCCTGATTTTAGCCTGTTTGAATTTTTAAATTCGTAAAGATACCAACCTTTATCCCTGCTCCCGGTTCGTCTGTACAAATTATTGCTCTGTAAATTAAAGTCCTGGGCAATGAAGAGATATGAAAATACACCCGCCGTACCGTCTGCCGTAATAGCCCAGACGTAAGTATTCATTTGATAATTGCCTTTATAGGAGTCGTCATTATAGTCATCCGTATCTGACGGAGGTCTGGGAATATAAGTATTCGTACCTATATAAGATGCAGCAATCTCTCCCAATGTCCCTGTCGGATCGGAGTCGGCTCGCGTAGACACCACAGGAAATTCCATGATAACCTCACCTTGGTCCTCAAGTATGTCTCTGCGCAAAGTATAGGCTTGAATCCAATCAAATATATGTAGTGAATGAACTTGGAAGGTACCAAAAAGCGGGTCATTTTCATTAGTTGGAACTTCTGCACCAGCATCAGGATCAGCACTCCCCCCCGGAGCTACAGGAGGGTTAGGATTCTCACCTACTTCTTCATTAAGAGGGGTCAGATCTGCAATAATGACCTCTTGGGTCCATATATGAATGCCATGCTGCTCCGCTGAAAAAATGTCATGAGTATCTCCCTCAGGTAAATCTAATGACTCCAATTCTTCGAACAGCAAAGGATGCCTAACGATATCAGCAAAGAACCTAGCGATACAGGCTTCGTTAGATTCATAAATGAATATTATGAATTCGTTATCAAATGCTTCCTTAATGGCGTCTTTTTCTTCCTGAGTCAAGTTCTCGATGTCGCGGCAGTCAAGAATCATGTTATTGAGCGTGCCGTCAAAATCAGCGAGGAGGAGCGCAAATGCAAGATCCTGCCTAATCTGTTTTGCGTGCTCACCGATAAGCACTGCATCTGCATCACCCTGATCTACACCTCCACCATTATTGTTACTACAACCGCCGATTGCACCAAACACTACGAAAACTACTAAGAATAAAAATGTTAAGCTTTTAACCAAACTACTACGAAGAAATTGACAGTCCATGATTAACCCCCCCCTAACCTATTATTTTTAAATATAAACCATTATATCATAAGTTTGAATTTTATGGTACAAACTAGAAATATTAATCATTATTAAAAATAGCAATTTCTAATATATTATCTAACAAGGATATTCTAGTAAATACTTCAAGTAAATTCTTAAGTATTTTAAAACAGTAATATAACTATAAAGTCGTTTACTAATCTAATTTACTGATAAGACTTGAAAAATTAGCACAAATCATTATATTAGTTACAATTTTAAGATTGAGGTACTCACAAATGCCCATATATGAATACGAATGTAAAAACTGCGGAATGGCTCATGAGGAGCTTCAGAGCTTCTCGGAACCCCCGCTTAAGAAATGCCCGCACTGCAAAAAAAATAAGCTCGAGAAATTAATCTCACTATCCTCATTTCAGCTGACCGGGAGCGGCTGGTATGCAACAGATTATGCCAATGGACCCGGTATTCCCGGAAGGATAAAAGACCAGCAAAACGCAGCCTCAGAAGAAAACACAAGCGCCACCAGCAGCACAGACAGCAAATCGGACGTTGCACAGAGCGGCCCGTCATCAGCAGAGCAGGCTATGAAATCAATCGAAAAAGAAACTAAGAAAGCTAAATCGAAGAAGAAAAAGTAAGATAGTAAGATGCCCCACCCTAAAAAACCATATTTTTTGACACTATGGACCTAGGAATAAAAGACAGAGTAGCAATAGTAGCAGCATCAAGCAAAGGCCTTGGAAAAGCAACGGCAATCGAGCTTGCAAATGAGGGCGTGCATCTTGCTATCTGCGCTAGAGACCCGGAAACACTTGGGAGAACAGCTGATGAAATACGCTCTCAAACCGATGTTGAAGTTCTAGCGATACCGTGCGATGTTTCCAAAACTGAAGAGATCAAAAACTTAGTAAGCGCCACGATCCATAAATACGCCAAGGTAGATATCCTGATCAATAACGCAGGAGGACCCCCTACCGGAGGGTTCCTCGATTTCTCGCTTGAGCAATGGCAAGCGGCCGTCGAGCTCAATCTTTTTAGCGCAATAACATTTAGTAATGAAGTAATTCCATACATGAAGAAGAACAAATGGGGGCGCATAGTAAACATCACCTCATATGCCGTAAAACAGCCTGTGGACGGACTCATACTTTCTAATACCGTAAGGGCCGGAATTGCCGGGCTTGCAAAATCACTCTCAAATGAGTACGCAAAAGACAACATACTCGTGAACAACATCTGCCCTGGAAGGATACATACCGACAGAATAATATTTCTGGCAAACGACAGGGCAGAGAAAGAAGGAAAGAGTTTTGATGAGGTTATAAGAGATATGGGCGTGGACGTGCCTGTGGGCAGAATAGGCAGGCCCGAGGAGCTTGCTGCCATGGCTGTCTTTCTTGCCTCAGAGAGAGCAAGCTATATAACCGGCACCACTATTCAAGTGGACGGCGGGCTTACAAAGAGCCTGCTCTAAAGCGTAAGCATATGAAATTCAACTTGTCAGATAAAAACAACTCCACTGCTCTTCTCGCCCTACTCTGCTTACTTTATTTATTCATCACGTCCAGCTATAAGCCTTTTTCCTCAAACAAGGACCTCTCAACAAGTGAAGACTACATATATATTGAGATTACGGAGAACGGTATCTCCAGAGTGAAGAGTTTTTCAGACCCTAAAGAGCTAGAGGCGATTAGGGATAATTATTCTCTTCAAAGAAGCCTAGTGTCCGGCGACAGGATTACAATCGGGAGTGATGAAACTCTAATTTCTAAAATGAGCGGGAGAAAAAGAATTTCTCTAGGAATCCCGATCGGAATAAACTCTGCCATATCAGAAGATTTACAAGCAATTCCGGGAATTGGGCCGGAGCTGGCAAATAGAATAATAAGATACAGGGCATCCAAAGGCAGATTCGAAAGTATATATGAGCTAGATAATATAAAAGGTATAAGCGAGAGGAAGCTGGAGTCTATTAAAAAGCTTTGCAGCCTAGATTAACGGTTTAGGATAAAATCAATCTCCGTCTCAGTATTGTTATCCGATTGCCCGTAGTCGTCAGGATAGTATTCAGGCGGCATTTCATACCCTCCCTGATTTATCATTACGCTGTGCCTGATCGATTCAAGCACGTTTTCCCTGAGCGAATCCACCCCATAGGGAATATCTCCATAAGGCGTGCTTACTATTTGCACGCTCGCAGGCTTGCTGAAAGAACCTCCAGGGTATAAAGCAAGAGCATCCTGCATGAAATCTATCCAAATGGGAAGAGCAGCCCTAGAGCCTGCTTCTTTCTTTCCAAGGCTCTTATGATCATCCCTGCCGACCCATACGGCCGTAGTCAGCTTAGGACTAAAACCCACGAACCATGCATCGGTATAATCATTAGTAGTACCGGTTTTCCCTGCAACCGGGGCAAGTTCTGTAAGACTTATCGCTCTTGCGCCCGTGCCTTCTTTAATCACTGCCTGAAGCAAATCTGTCATAATAAACGCGGTCTCCGGGTTAATAGTCTGCTCAGCTGCGTCTGAAGAGCCGAAATCCACGGGTCCTTCACGGATGAGCTCCAGAAATTCTCTTGGAGTTAGGAAAGTATATGTGTCATCGTCGAAGAACTCGTTTGTGTCAATAAGGATTTCTTCTTTAAGTGTTTCAGGCTCTGAGTCCCTGCCCCTCTGTTTTGCAAGCTGCTGTATAATATCCAGCCTTTTTTGCTCTCTCTGTGCTTTGAGGGTCTCTTCCTGAGAAATAAATGTTCCACCCGTGTTGTCTTCTATGATGCGTCCGTTTCTATCGTAAATACGCAGAATAAAAATCGGCTCTACCAGCTTGCCGCCTGTAGCAAATACGTTAAACGCTTTTACCATCTCAAGCATTTTGAGATCGGTTCCGCCAAGTGCTAAAGAGGGATATGGATTCAGCTTTGATGTGAAACCGAAATTCTTTGAATAATCGACCACATAGTAAGGATCTATCTCAAGCATCATTCTCACGGTTGCTAAGTTTCTTGATTTTGCAAGCGCGTGTCTTAATACCATAGCGCCCTTATAGTCGCCGTCATAGTTCTGCGGCGCCCAGTCTTTTATCACTACAGGCATATCATAAACAATTGAAGTCTCGGAATACCCTTTATCAAGAGCCGCGGAATATACTATCGGCTTGAAAGCAGATCCGGGCTGCCTGAGCGCCTGGGTCGCGCGGTTAAACTGGGAGTTGGCAAAATCGAACCCGCCGACCATAGCGAGTATGTGACCGTTTGTATCCATGGAGACAAGTGCAGCTTGAGCAACAGGGTTTATATATAGTGAAAACCGGTTCTTACCCTCGCGCCTATTTAATGCCTTAACATTTATTACATCCCCGACTTTTAACTCTACAGGAGATATGCTTACACCCTTTAAATCCTGCTCCCCTAAATAGTCTACACCGCTGCCAAACGGGACGCTCACAGCATATAAAAGAGAGCCCGTATCATCCCCTACCCCAACTTGGGCCGAGTAGATTTGTATATCATCCTCGGCGGATTTATTTAACTTGGAAATCTTAGTAACAACACCGTCATATATAGTGCCTGACTCGACAGCGTCTACTTTTTGATCCTTCCTAAACGCCTTTCTCTCAGCGGGAGTTTTTAAGTTCTTAGAGACAAGCTTTCTTCCTCGTCTTGTCTCAAGGTCAAGCACCCCTCTTTTTACAGCCCATTTGGCCTCGTCGTTGAGCTCGAGATCCAAAGTAGTAAATACTCTGTAACCCCCGGCAAGAAAAGCCTCTGTTCCGACCAGGTTCTCCAAATATTTCCTGACATGCTCAACAAAATAAGGGGCAACTTCATAATTAACCCTTTTTCTGGGAACTATTTCGATTTCATATTCAATAGCCTCCCTTCTTTGCTCCTCGGTTATGAAACCTGCCTCATGCATCTTTTTAAGAACAGTTTTTTGCCTCTCAAGCGCACGCCCGTAGTGTTTACGCGGTGAAAAATACTCTGGCTTCTTGGGAAGTCCTGCAAGCAGAGCGGCTTCGGCAATATTGATATTTATTGCAGATTTGCCAAAGTAGTTCTGACTCGCCATTTCAACTCCGTAGGTACCATCGGCAAGATAAATATGGTTTAAGTAGAGAAACAGTATCTCCTCTTTTGACAAATTGTTTTCTATCTCGTGAGCTAGGATAGCCTCTTTTATTTTTCTGGAAATGGTTCTCTCAGGAGTCAATATCACATTCTTAATAACCTGCTGAGTAATGGTGCTTGCACCCCTTACCCAGTCACCCTCCCTGATGTTTTCCATCATTGCGGCGACTATGCTCTTTATGTCTACCCCTTCGTGCTCAAAGAAGCGTCTGTCCTCGACAGCTATAAAGGCATCTCTTATATGGGTTGGGATTTGATCGTAGCCGACTATTTTACGGCGCTCGAAAGCAAACTCGCCTATCATAGTTCCCTCAGAGGAGTACACCTCTGTTACCAGTTTTGGCTTGTAGCCCGTAATGACCGATAAATCAGGCAGATCCCTGGTGAAATAGTGATATCCTGCGTATAAACCGAGAACACCCACACCCGCTATAAAAAGGCAAAATAGCAGAAAGTACAAGAAGAACTTGCTTTTCTTCGGTTTTGTTTTAAGTTTTTTACTCTGTTTTCTAGCCATTAAACCTAATATAGTCCATTAACAAAAATGGGTTAGAGATTGTAAAATTAAAATAATTATACCTGAGGGAATGCTATTAATTAAACAAAAATATAGGCTATCATTACTACTATGAACGATACATCTGAGACAGTTACATTTGACACATATATACGCACAGTAGAAAAGCAGGAAATTAAAGGTATTCTGCTAAAACTCAAAAACGAGATGCGCAAACCGGATATTACTTGGGAGGCGGTCAAGACGATACTTGCATCTTTAGAGCAAAAAGACCCTCAGTGCGCAAAGGAAATAGTTTTGCTTCTTATCAAGGAATCTTAAACGCATCTATTGCGTCTTCAACACAAAGATATGAATTTACCAAACATAAAAAACAGCGTAGTTGACAATGTACTTGACTTGATTGGAAATACTCCGATTATCAAGCTCTCCAATCTTGCCACGCCTGATTCGGCTGATATATGGGCTAAGCTCGAGAACCTAAACCCCGCAGGGAGCATAAAGGATAGAATATGCATGAGTATGATTGAAGCCGCAGAGAGAGACGGGTTAATTAGTCCTGACAAAACAGTAATAGTTGATGCAACCAGCGGAAACACGGGTATCGGGCTAGCGCTTGTATGTGCAATAAAGGGATATAAACTGATCCTCACCATGCCGGATGACAAGAGTATGGAAAGAAGGCTTCTTCTTGCGGCATACGGCGCTGAAGTAGTTCTCACACCAGCGGAAGATTTAATGGAAGGTGCTATAAATAAAGCATTAGAGATAGCTGAGTCTACGCCCAATTCATTTATGCTGAACCAGTTTAACAATAAAGAGAACACACGGACTCATAGAACGACTACCGGGACAGAAATAATTGAACAAATTCCAGAGCGGATCGATGCTTTCGTAGCAGGAGTTGGCACCGGAGGCACTATCAGCGGTGCGGGAGAATTACTAAAAGAGCAGTATCCGGAGATAAAATTAATGGCGGTCGAACCTAAGGAATGCGCAGTTCTCTCGGGCGGGGAGGCGAATGTTCATGAAATTCAGGGAATAGGCCCAGGGTTTATACCAGAAATCTTGAGTGTTGGAATATACGACGAAATCATTACGGTAAGCACTGAAGAGGCCCGCATGTTTACAAGAGAAATAGCCTTAAAAGAAGGTCTTTTGGTGGGTATATCCGCAGGTGCTGCAGGTTTTGCCTCTTTTGAAGTAGCCAAAAGACTGGGGAAGGGCAAAAACGTTGTAACAATATTCTGCGACACCGGAGAAAGGTACTTAAGCACAGGTCTTTTTGATTAGCAAGATATTGCCCTAATTGCTCTTTATAATTAGGGAATCTAAGTTGAAAACCCCCTATGGGTATGCTATCATTTTTTATGTTTCTATGGAGTTTAATTTCATTAAATTTAAGAGGGAAAATTGAACAGCCAGCTATTTAAAAATTTAGTNNGTGAAAGATGTGGTATTTAAAGGCGAGGAAATCAAGGGTGAATACGCTGGCTCGTCCGAGAGTGAGACTAAGAGTTTTAAGACTATTGGACCTGCAAACGAACAGTTAATTAAAACCCTCGAAGAAAAAGGCGTCACATTCAAATTTGATGCTGACAAAGAAGGGTCACTGACCAGCATACTCCTAAACTGGGCCCCGCTGCTGCTGCTTGTGGTTATCATGGTGTTCTTTATGAGACAGCTGCAGGCCGGCGGAACCAAGGCTATGTCCTTTGGGAAAAACAAAGCCAGAATGCTCAGTGAGAACCAGAATAAAACAACCTTTAAAGATGTGGCCGGGATCGACGAGGCTAAAGAAGAAGTGCAGGAAATTGTTGAGTTTCTAAGAAGTCCTAAGAAATTTACGAAACTCGGCGGAAGGATTCCCAAAGGCATACTGCTTGTAGGGCCTCCGGGGACAGGTAAAACACTTCTGGCAAAAGCCATCGCCGGAGAGGCTGGTGTTCCGTTCTTTATCATAAGCGGCAGTGATTTTGTAGAAATGTTCGTTGGCGTCGGTGCATCGCGTGTCAGAGATCTTTTTGTTCAGGCTAAGCGCCATGCCCCGTGCATCATATTCGTAGACGAGCTTGATGCAGTTGGAAGACACAGGGGTGCCGGACTCGGCGGCGGACATGATGAAAGAGAGCAGACATTAAATCAGCTTCTTGTTGAAATGGACGGGTTTGAGTCCAACGAAGGGATAATTGTAATGGCTGCTACCAACAGACCTGACGTGCTCGACCCTGCGCTCCTAAGACCCGGCAGATTTGACAGACAGGTTGTAGTTCCCAGACCTGATGTTAGAGGAAGAGAAGAAATACTTAAGGTGCATTCCAGAAACACTCCGATTGAGGACGAAGTGGACCTCTCTGTGATTGCAAGATCCACCCCTGGATTTTCCGGAGCCGATCTTGAGAACCTTGTAAACGAGTCCGCTCTGCATGCAGCAAGGTTTGGCAGAACAAAAATCACAATGGACGACTTTGAATATGCAAAAGACAAAGTAATTATGGGTGTAGAGAGAAAGAGTATGATAATTAGTGATACAGAGAGGAAAATTACTGCTTATCACGAGGCCGGTCATGCTCTGGTTGCAAAACTAACACCCGGCACAGACCCCATACATAAAGTGACAATTATACCAAGAGGGATGGCGCTCGGGGTAACTCAACAGCTTCCCATAGAGGACCGCTACACTTTATCGAGAACAAATCTAAACGCTACAATTATGGTTCTATTAGGAGGCAGGGCGGCTGAGGAGATTGTTTTTGGTGAGAGAACAAGCGGTGCGGGCAACGACCTTGAGAGAGTTACGGAAATATCGCGCAGAATGGTATGTGAATGGGGTATGAGTGAGAAAGTCGGCCCTATTACTTTTGGAAAAGGC
>JABAOE010003684.1_pt3 | contig 16813 bp, 10 predicted proteins | sample 7062141 | NCBI WGS metagenome assembly JABAOE01 (sample SAMN14538627, study PRJNA623070) | marine sediment metagenome | biome: marine biome [ENVO:00000428]; feature: marine pelagic biome [ENVO:01000023]; material: deep marine sediment [ENVO:00002113] | place: India: Gulf of Khambhat ... | reverse complement strand
GTGCCGAGCACCATGCCGAAGCAGTGGTACATCGGTACCGGGATGCAGAGCCTGTCGGTCTCGGAGAATTCCATGATCTCTGCAGAGATGTGCGCATTGTTGACGATGTTGTGATGTGTCAGCGTGGCGGCTTTGGGTGTGCCCGTCGTGCCGCTCGTGAACTGGATGTTAATGGCCTCGTCGAAATCGAGCCGCGCGGCGATCGCATCTAGAGCGCGCCGATCGTCGTCGGTCGCGCCCGAGAGGACGTTGGCGTAGCTCGAGAAGCCGCTGGCCGACTCGTCGCCGATCGTGATTGCGAGCTCGAGATTCGGAAGCCGCTGCGCGCGAAGCTTGCCCGATTCGCAGTCGTCGAGCTCAGGGGCGAGCTCGCGAAGCATGGCCACGTAGTCGCTCGTCTTGAACGTGCTCGCCGTGATCAATGCGCGACAGCCGGTTTTGCGCAACGCATATTCGAGCTCGGAAAGACGATACGCTGGATTGATATTGACGAGAATGAGTCCTGCGTAGGCCGTGCCGAACTGCGTGATCACCCATTCGGCAACGTTCGGTGCGACGATACCGACTCGGTCGCCCGGCTCCAGTCCACGTGCAAGCAGGCCGGCGCCGAGATCCTGCGCTTCCTTTTTGAGCTCCTGCCAGGTCAGGCGCCGCTGCTGATGCGGCACGATCAGGGCTTCGCTATCGGGCCAACGCTCGGCGGCCGTATCGAGCACGGCGCCGACAGTAAGGCCCGACAGCGGTGTTCTGCCTGGCGAGTGGATGTAGCTGCGGGTTGCCGCGATCATCGGTCCATCGTTGCGAGGGGGCTGGGCCGCAGCCATACGGAAATCTACCTATCGTCGGCAATCAACGTCCTCCGCCGTTCGCGCCTGTTGCGACCTGCAGTGACCCTTCGCGGCGCCGGCGCGCCCGCCGGGACAGCATATTGAGCGCTTCGACCGTAGCCGAGAACGTCATCGCGCTGTAGATATACCCTTTCGGAACCTGCGCGCCGAAACCTTCGGCCATGAGCGTCGTGCCGATCAGCAGCAAGAAGGCCAACGCGAGCATGACGATCGTAGGATTCTGATTGATGAAATTGGCCAGCGGCGTCGCCGCGAGCAACATGACCGACACGGCCACGATGACGGCGACGACCATGATCGGAATGTGGTCGGTCATACCGACGGCCGTGATGATGCTGTCGAGCGAGAATACGAGATCGAGTAGTAGAATTTGAGTGATGGCTGCGGCCACGTTCATCGAGGCCTTACCCGAGTCGAACATATCGGGACCGGGGTCCGGATCCACGTTGTGGTGGATCTCTTTTGTCGCTTTCCAGACCAGGAACAACCCGCCACCGATCAAAATCAGATCGCGCCATGAGTACGCGTGGCCGAACAGCTCGAACAGCGGCGCGGTCATACGAATGATGAAGGCAACCGCTCCGAGCAGGGCGAGTCGTAATATCAACGCCGCACCGATGCCGATGCGCCGTGCAGAAGCGCGCCGCTCCTCGGGCAGCTTGTTCGTCAGAATGGAGATGAAGATCAGGTTGTCGATGCCGAGCACGACCTCCATGACGATGAGCACGCCCAGAGCCGCCCAGGCATTCGGGTCCAGAAGTAACGTCGTTAGGTATTCGTTCATGTGCGCGTACAGATGACTCTCGAGATGGGCCGACGGTTGACGAGCCGGGCTCGTAAAACCTAATTCTGCTGCGTTTACTCTATCGCCATCAAAGTCTGGGGAACAACAATGGCAGATAACTCAAGCCAGACGCCGTTAGAACGGATCGGCGAGTGTCGTCAGCCGCGCATCCTCGCGCCGCCGTACTGTCCGTGCTCGACGGACAGCGACCAGCGATCGCTTCTGGCCTGGCTCCATTCATCGCTCATGCCCTCGGGCAAATAGCGATCATCCAACAGCTGACCAGGCTCCAGGTACTCGTAAAGCTCGCGCATGTTGCGAACATGCAGATCGTCCACGCGTCTGAAAATATGCTCTGGTCGCAGATCGTCGGGTGAACTGAGCCCCATTGCGCCGAGCAGTTCGAAGAACCCGTGAACCATGGCCGCGTGGAAGCGGGCCACGCGCGCGGCCTTGTCGTTCACATCCAGACCGTAAATCAGTGCCGGATTCTGAGTCGCAATGCCGGTCGGGCAGGTGTTCGCATTGCACCGCAGCGACTGAATACAGCCCAGAGCGAACATCATGCCACGTGCGGTCGCGCACAGATCGGCGCCGAGCGCGATCGCGCGGACCATATGAAACGCCGAAATGATGCGCCCGCTCGCGACGAGCTTGATACGGTCGCGTAGACCCGCGCCCTGCAGCGCATTGTGCGCGAACACCCAGGCGTCGCGGCCGGGCATGCCGATGGAGTTTGAGAACTCCAGCGGCGCAGCGCCCGTGCCGCCCTCACCACCGTCGACTGTGATGAAGTCGGGCTTGATGCCCGTGTCTAGCATAGCTTTGCAGATCGCGAAAAAATCTGTCCGCCGCCCCACGCAGAGCTTGAAACCCGTCGGCTTGCCGCCGGAGCGTTTTCGCAACCGGTCGACGAACTCGAGCAAGCCGACCGGGCTGTCGAAGGCCGGGTGCGAGGCCGGCGAGATGACCGTCCTGCCCGGCTCGACGTGTCGAATCTCTGCGATCTTTCTCGTGACCTTGATCCCGGGCAGCACGCCGCCATGGCCCGGCTTCGCGCCCTGGGACAGCTTCAGCTCGATCATTTTGACCGACGGATGCTGCGCCTGCCGCTCGAACGCGTCGCCGTCGAACGCGCCGTCGCGAGTCCTGCAGCCGAAGTAGCCCGTGCCGATCTGCCAGATCAGATCTCCGCCGCCCTCGACGTGCTCGGGTGCAATCCCGCCCTCGCCGGTGTTCTGGGCGAAGCCGCCGCGCTTCGCGCCCTGGCTCAACGCCAGAACGGCGCGGTCGGAGATCGCCCCATAGCTCATTGCAGAGACGTTCAGCAGCGAGGACTCATAAGGCTGCGTGCAGCGCTCACCGCCGACGCCGACCCTGAAGTCTCGATCCTCATAGTGATGGGCCGCGAGCGAATGCGGCGCCCATTCGTATCCCACGCGATAGACGTCGCGCTGCGTTCCGAATGGCTGCGTCTCGAGCTCCCCTTTGGCGCGCTGATAAACGAGCGACCGGAACTCCCGCTCGATCGGATACGCATCGATATTGCTGTCGATGAAATACTGTTGGATCTCCGGTCGAAATCGCTCCATCCAGTAGCGAAAGTGGCCGATGATCGGAAAATTTCTCAGAATCGTATGTTGGCGTTGCAGGCTGTCGTAAACGCCGACCGCAGCCACGGGGCCGATCACGGCGAGACACCAGAGCAGCGGCGGATAGAACCAGGCCGCGATCAGCAGCACGGCCGTTGTGATCAAGAAAGCCGCGATGAGTTGCTGGCGAACCATGCGCTCTATCCTGCACACGAAACATTCGGTATGCCAGTAGGGATCCGGTCGAGCTCGACGTGAGCGGATCGTCGTCGTGGCGTTGCGGAGCGCCGTTCGGTTCGGGTATCTTGGTGTTTAACTATATGAATAGTTTGAAATCTCGGCCGGACAGCCCATCGTGATGCCGGCACGACAAGGATTGTTCGCCGGCTACGACCCAGGCGCTTTCTACTGCGAAATGTTCGGCTCGGCCGATCATCCCGCGTCGCATACCGAACAGATACGCGCGCGACTCGAACGCATCAAGCCGTCCGGTCTGCGCAGGCGTGCGCGTGCCAGCGACCGCGAGCTCTTTAATCTCGGTATCACGTTCACGGTGTACTCCGACCGAAACGCGATCGATCGCGTTCTGCCGTTCGACGTGATCCCCAGAGTCATCTCCGCGGCCGACTGGGCGCACATCGAGGCGGGCTGCAAGCAGCGCGTCGCGACTCTCAACGAGTTCTTGCACGACATCTATCACGAGCAGCGGATTCTCAAAGAAGGCGTCGTGCCGCCCGAGCTCGTGCTCGACAATGCGAACTACCGCAAGGAGATGATCGGACACGATCTGCCGTACAAGTCCTACGTCAATATCTGTGGGACCGATCTCGTGCGCGACGGGCAGGGTGTCTTTCGCGTGCTCGAAGACAATGCGCGCACGCCATCGGGCGTGTCATACGTCGTCGAGAACCGCAACCTCATGCTGCGCGCCTTTCCCGACCTCGCCGATCGCATCGGCTTGCGGCCCGTCGGCGACTACGGCATGCGCTTGCGTGACGGCCTCGCCGAGCTCGCGCCGACGGGCGTCGAGGACCCGAGCATTGTCTTGCTCTCGCCGGGCGTCTTCAACTCGGCCTATTTCGAGCACGTGTTTCTGGCCCGCGAGATGGGCGTGCCGCTCGTGGAGGGACGCGATCTCGTTGTCGATGACGGTTATGTTCACATGAAGACGACGGGCGGCCTGATCCGCGTAGACGTGATCTACAGGCGTATCGACGATGATTTTCTCGACCCAGCCCAATTCAATTCCGAGAGCATGCTCGGCGTGCGCGGGATCTTCGAGGTCTATCGCGCCGGGCGCGTCGTGCTCGCTAACGCGGTCGGCACGGGCGTCGCCGACGACAAGGCGCTCTACGCTTACATGCCGCGGATCGTCAAGTTCTATCTCGACGAAGAACCGATTCTGCAAAACGTGGAGACACATCTGTGTCGGGAGCCGGACGGCCTCAAGTACACGCTCGAGCATCTCGAGGAGCTCGTGGTCAAACCCGTGGGCGAGTCCGGCGGCTATGGCGTCGTCGTCGGCCCGAAGGCCTCGCAGCAAGAAATCGAGGAGTGCCGTGCCCGCGTAAAAGCGAAACCGGAGAACTACATCAGCCAGCCCGTGGTCGACCTCTCCGTCTGCCCGACGCTCATAGATTCCGCGATCGAGCCCCGGCACGTCGATCTGCGACCTTACATCATCACCGGCAAAGACAGCTGGGTGCTGCCCGGCGGCTTGACGCGTGTCGCGCTGCGCCGTGGCTCACTCGTCGTCAACTCGTCCCAGGGCGGCGGCACGAAGGATACGTGGGTCCTCGAGGGTGCCGCATGAGAAGCCTGCTGGCCCGATTCGCCGAGAACAGCTTCTGGATGGCGCGCTACATGGAGCGCGCCGAGAATCTTGCCCGTATCCTCGACATCAATGAGACGTTCGCGCGCGACGCACACGGCGAGAACGACTGGCTGCCGATCCTGAGGCTACACTGCGACGAGGAGCGGTTCCTCGAGCGATACCGCCGTGTCGAGGCCGGCAACGTGGCGCGTTTCTACATCGTCGACGACGAGAATCCGAACTCCATCCGCAGCTCCGTGCACGCGGCGCGTGAGAACGCACGCAGTATTCGCCACCTGATCAGCCTCGAGACCTGGACGCAGCTCAACGTTTTTTACAACTGGGTTCGTAGCCTGAACGTCCGCAGCCTGCGCCTCTCGGAGCTGTCGCGCATCTGTGCGCGGATCAAGGAAGGCTGTCAGCTGCACTATGGCATCACGAACAACACGCTTTACCGGGATCAGATCTGGCTCTTCTACCGTCTCGGTGCGTATCTGGAGCTCTGCGATCAGACGACCCGGATCGTCGACATCAAATACCATGCCTTGCTGCCGAGCGCCTATGATGTCGGCACGCCGATCGACGTCGCCCAATGGAACGCGATGCTCCGTTACGTGGCCGCATATCACGGCTATCGTCGCGTTTATCCGCACGAGATGAGCCCGAAGACTGTGGCCGGCTTTATCCTGTTTGACCCCCGGTTTCCGAAATCCATCCGCAGCTGTGTCAGCGAGGTCAGCGAGCTGATCGACCTCCTGCTCGCCCAGGATGAGCTCGACCACGTCGAGTATCCCCGCGCGGCTCTCGAGTCTCTGGAGCTCCTCGCATCGCAAACGCCCGAGCAAGCCATCGCGGCTGGGCTGCACGAGTTTCTAGATGAAGTTCAGATCCGGCTCAGCGATGTCGGCACGGATATCGCCGATACCTTCTTCCAGGCCCAGTACACTGCCGCCTGACTGTCTGATCAGGCAACGGGTATGACGTCGACGCCGACGGTCAGCTCGTGCGTGCCCCCGCCGACAATAAATCCGTTGATCGGGCTCACGTCACCGTAGTCGCGCCCCCAGCCGAGTGTGATGTGCTCCGTGCGCGGAATCTGATTGTTGGTCGGGTCGAAATCGACCCAGCCAGCGTCGCCGGCCCAAACGGAGACCCAGGCGTGTGAGGCATCCGCACCGATTAGCTTCTCCCGTCCCGGGGCCGGGTTCGTGAGCAGGTACCCACTGACGTAACGGGCTGCGAGCCCGAGACTTCGCAGACACGCAATTTGCAAATGCGCGAAGTCCTGGCACACGCCCTTGCGCATCTTGAGGACACGGTGCACAGGTGTGGAGACATCGGATACACCGCCCTGATACTCGAACTCCTCGAAGATTCGCGACGTGAGCTCCATCGTCGCTTCGAGGATAGATCGACCGGGCGCGAAAGATGCGAGCGCGTACGCGCGCGGCTCGCTGCCGCTGACGATGTAGGGCGAGTCGAAAGCGAACGGCTGAGCCTCGAAGCTGCTCGGCGCGGATGCCTTCAGCGTTGCAGCGACTTCTTGCCACGCAGGCGCTGCGGCAAGCACGGTCGGGCTCTCGGGTTCGACGACCTCGATGCGCGAGCGCGACTCCACGCGCAGGCGCTCGTGCGGCGCTTGCATAGTCAGAAAGTGAACGGTGTTGCCGAAATAGTCCTCGCTCGAAGACTGCTGCGACGGCTCGGGCTCGATTTGCAGGGCGAATTCGAGGCGTCTCTGCTGCGGCGTCTCGCGAGGCACGAGGTGCAGGACGTGCTGAGAGATCGATACGACCTGCGCATACGTGAACTTCGTCTCGTGACGAACGTCGTAGAGCATGCCGCTAGTCCGAATGCCAGACGCCGGACACCCGCTTCGGCGACGAATGGCTGAAGAACTGATGCGAAATGCTATCCGACAGATCGTCTGTCGCTTTATCGACGAGCCTGGCGAGACGGTCGAGCTGAACCCGAGCGCCGAATCGATTTGTCTTCTCGCTGATCTCGAACACATCTGCGAGCCGCAGCTTGCCGGCCACACTCGTGACGATGCGCTGATGCTCGGTCAGGAGACCCTCGTCCTCGGTCTGAGGCAGGACGTCGAGGTGATCGGCGATCGTCGCAATCTGAAACGCGATGGAGCGCGGATTCGTTTCGTCTACGAGGACGAGATCCAGGACCCGCGCGAGCTGCGGAGTCGCCCGGTAGCGTCCGCGATAGGTCATTGTGCTATCAGCGAGCTCGAGCAGCAGATCGAGAGAGCCGTCCGCAACCGGATCGCCGTGCACTGTAAGATTCTTTACGAGGTGGTTCAGAGAGCGCGCGCGCTCGATCCGCCGACCCAGATCTAGAAACCGCCAACCATACCCGCGCGTCATGTTCTCCATGACCATCCCGCTGAACGCCGATAGATATTGAATGAGCCGATTCAGAAGACGCAGCGCGTCCTCGGTGGCCTGATCGGGCGCTGACGAGGACGTGCGCTGCACCTGCGTCAGATCGGTCAGAATACGAAACGCATCGAATGAAAGGCGCTCGCGCACGACGTCGGCGGTGCGTCTGACGTTACCCAGCACGTTCGCGAGTCCATCGCGTGACTCCGGATCGAACAGTATCGCCCAGAGCTCGTTCTCTACGGCTTCGCGACCGCTCTGCATCGCCCGTTTACCGCGCCGCGCGGACATGTGCTTGTGCGTGACGAGCAGCGAGACGAGCCGCTCGTGGGAGACGAGCTGGCGGCTGCGGCCGACCTCGCCACGCAGGCGGATCACGAGGCTGCGAAACAGCCGCACGGCCGCCTCGGCGCGCTCGGTGTAGCGGCCGAGCCAGAACAGATGGTCCGCGGCGCGTGATGGCAGGTCGCGGTGCCCGCGTCTCAGGCGACCCGAGTCCTCACGTTGCGCGAGTAAGCTGAATGTCTCGACAGGTGCCTTCGACAGCACCCAAGTGTCCTTGCTCGTATCGCTTGCAGCAAGCCAGGCAGCGTGAGGGTCGGATTCGACGGAAACGCGCGTGAGACCGCCCGGCAGCACCTCGAAGCCGTTCGCCGTGGCTGCAACGTACATGCGCATGATGACCGGCGCGGGTTGCAGGGAACCGTCCTTGGACCAGACTGGGGCCGTTGCAAGCGGCAATGGCTCCTGCCCGACGAAGTCGTGGCCGCCGGTCTCGATGAGCTCGGCGAGTCGCTCGGGGGCGACCGCGCTCAGGTAGTTGCTGACCCGACCGTCCTGGCCACTGACGAGCATGCTGCGCGTTGTCGATACCCGACGCACGAGTAGCCCGTCGAGATGCTCGAGAACAAAGCGCTTCTCCTGCTCCTGGCCGCACCACCATGTCGCGATGCTCGGCACGGCGAGGTCCTCGCCGAGGAAGAAGCGGCTCAAGCTCGGCAGAAAGCTCAGGAAACCCGCGCTCTCGACGAGTCCGCTGCCGAGCCGGTTGCCGATCGTCACGGCACCGGCGCGAACCGCCTGCAGCAGGCCTGGCACGCCGATCATCGAGTCCGCCCTGAGCTCGAGGGGGTCGCACATGTCCGAGCGCACGGTGCGCAGGATTAGGTCGACGGGCCTGAGTCCCTCGATCGTCTTCAAATAGACGCGATCGTCGCGCACGGTGAGATCGGAGCCCTCGACGATGCTGTGACCCAGATACCGAGCCAGGTAGGCGTGATCAAAATACGTAAGCTTGGACGGACCGCGTGAGAGAAAGACCGCGAGCGGCTCGTCCTTTCCAGACAGGCTAAGGAAGTGCTCGTTGAACGCCCGGAAGAAGCTCGCGTGGCGGCGCACGTTCTGACCGGTGAACAGCTCCGGCAGGCAGCGCGAGGCGACGACGCGGTTCTCGAGCGCATAGCCCGCGCCCGAGGGCACCTCGGTCCGGTCGCTCAACACCCACCAGCGGCCGTCCGGCGCGCGCGCGACGTCGAAGGCGATGAAATGCAGATGAATATTCCCGGGAACCGGTATGTTGCTGCAGGCGGGCAGGAAGTGGAGATTGCCGAAGACGAGGCTCGGCGGCAGGATGCCCTCGCGAAGTGCCCGCTGTGGACCATAGAGATCGCCGAGGACCTCGTTCAGCAGCTGCGCGCGTTGGATCAGTCCCGCCTCGAGTTTCTGCCACTCGTCCTCGGCGATGAGCATCGGCAACAGATCCAGGCGCCAAGGGCGCGTCTCGCTCTCCTCGTCGTCCTGCGCGACGAAGGTCACGCCGTTCTCGGCGAGCATTTCCTCGGCGGTGTCTCGGATTCTCGCGCGCTCGGCGTCCGTCATGCCGGCCAGCGCGGCGAGAACGGGATGCCAGAGCGGGCGGATCGAGCCTTCGACATCCAGCAAGGCGTCGTAGGTCCCGGGGCTCGCTGCATAAGCTGCAAGCAGCTCTGTGGCTGAGGCCATCGTTGCGCTGGTCTGGCTCGTCGTCGCGGACATCGGGGCTTCTACCTATCGGCTGGCTCGGGAGTCTAACCCAGACGCCCCGCGCGGCCGTGGCTACTGCGTCTCAATGCGTCCAGCGCAGGTCCAGCGTGCACGGGAACTCCGGCCGGCCGAGCTTCTGCGGTACCGGCGTCTGGCCGGTCTCGTGGCCGAACGGGAAGAAACGCGCGAGCCGACGGCTCTCGGCCTCGTAGGCGTTGACGGGAAAGGTCTCGAAGTTGCGTCCGCCGGGGTGTGCGACGTGATAGGTGCAGCCGGCCACGGCACGGCCGGACCAGCGGTCGTAGAGATCGACGGTCAGCGGCGCATCGATCGGGATCGTCGGGTGCAGGCTCGATGCCGGTTGCCACGCCCGGTAACGAACGCCGCCGATGAACTCGTCCGCGCGCTCGGTCGGCGTCATGGGCACCTCGCAGCCGTTGCACGCGACGATGTAGCGATCGCCGCTTAGACCCCGCGCGCGAACCTGTAGGCGCTCCACGGACGAATCGACATAGCGCACGGTGCCCCCGGTCGCGCCTTCCTCGCCGAGCACGTGCCACGGCTCGAGCGCCTGGCGCAGCTCGATCTCGATCGGGCCGAAGCTCACGCTTCCGTAGCGCGGAAACCGAAACTCGAAGTGCGGGGCGAACCAGTCGGTCCTCAGCGCGTAGCCCGCCCTCTGCATATCGTCGATGACGCCGCAGAAGTCGTGCCAGACGAAGTACGGCAGCATATAACGGTCGTGAAGCTGCGTGCCCCAGCGCACGAGGTCGTGCTCGTACGGCGCCTTCCAGAAGCGCGCGATGAGCGCGATCAGCAACAGCTGCTGCGCGAGGCTCATGCGCGGGTGCGGCGGCATCTCAAAAGCGCGGAACTCGACGAGACCGAGTCGCCCCGTGGGCCCGTCCGGCGAGTAGAGCTTGTCGATGCATATCTCGGAACGATGCGTATTGCCCGAGACGTCCACGAGCAGGTTGCGGAACAGGCGGTCGACGAGCCACGGCGGCGGCGTTTCGGCGTCTCGGCGAACCTGCGTGAACGCGAGCTCGAGCTCGTGAACGGCGTCGTGGCGCGCCTCGTCAATGCGCGGCGCCTGGCTCGTCGGCCCGATGAACAGTCCCGAGAACAGATACGACAATGCGGGATGATGCTGCCAGTAGGTGACGAGGCTGCGCAGCAGGTCCGGTCGGCGCAGGAACGGGCTGTCCGTCGGCTTCGCCCCACCGACGACGACATGGTTGCCGCCGCCAGTGCCCGTGTGCCGTCCATCGATCATGAATTTCTCGGTGCCGAGGCGGCTGAAATGCGCATCTTCGTAGATACCCTCGGTAATTGCGCGCATCTCCTCCCAGCTGCCGGCCGGCTGGACGTTGACCTCGATGACGCCGGGGTCGGGTGTGACCTTGATGACGTTCAGCCGCGGGTCCTTGGGCGGCTCATAACCTTCGAGGTGAATATCGAAGCCGAGCTCCGCGCAGGAATCCTCAACGGCCGCGACGAGGTCGAGGTAGTCCTCGAGCTCCTCGACGGGCGGCATGAATACGCACAGGCGGCCGTTGCGCGGCTCGACAGCCAGTGCCGCGCGGGCCGGGCCCGTGCCCCCCGAGACAACCGACTGTGGAATGAGGTCCTGCCAATGCCCCGTCTCCGGGTCCGCGGCCTGGCTTTTGAGGTAGGGCTGGCGACGCGGGTCGGCGTCGGGTAGCTCGGGCCGCTCGGCCGTCGGGTCGCCCGGCACGATGTAGGGATACTCCAGCGGCGCGAGATGCGGCAGAGACGGTAGCGGCAAACGAAAGCCGACGGGTGAATCACCCGGCATGAGAAAGAGCTGCTTCGACCGCGTGCTCCACCGCTCGCTGCGCCAACGGCGCGAGCGGTCGGCCGCGTTCCAGTGCTGCAGCGGCAATACATAGCCGGCGGGATTGTCGAGGCCGCGCTCGAAAACGCGCGCGAGACGGTCTCTTGCCATCGGATCGTCGAGCTGGTTCGTCGCCGGCTCGAGATTCTCGGGCAGCTTGCGCTCTTGATCGATGAAGTGCCACGGATCCTCGAACACCGGTGCGACGTTGTCGGGTTCGACCTCGAGTCGCGATGCAATGCCCTCGAGAAGCCGCTGCGCGTCCTCGACGGGCGGTGCGTTGTCGTCGGTCTCGCCCGCAATACGACTGTGTGCCGACCAGAGCGGCTTGCCGTCTCGCCGCCAGTACAGCGAGAAGGCCCAGCGTGGCAGCTGCTCGCCCGGATACCACTTCCCCTGCCCGAAGTGCAGCAGGCCGTTTGGCGCGAAACGCGCTTTGAGCCGGCCGATGAGGTCGGCGGCGCGCTCGCGCTTCGTCGGGCCCGTCGCCGCCGTGTTCCACTCCGCCGAGTCGGGATCGTCGACGGAGACGAATGTCGGCTCTCCGCCGATCGTGAGGCGAACGTCGTTGGCCTTGAGATCGGCATCGACGGATCGCCCGAACGCGTCGATGGCTGCCCATTGCTCGTCAGAGTACGGCTTCGTCACGCGCGGCGTTTCCTTGACGCGCGTAACCCGCATCTCATGGCGAAAATCGGTCTTACATTCCCCGACCACGCCCGTTATCGGCGCCGCGCTCGTCGGGTGCGGCGCGCAGGCCAGCGGGATATGACCTTCGCCCGCGAGCAGGCCCGAGGTCGGGTCGAGCCCGACCCAGCCCGCGCCGGGCAGATAGGCCTCGGCCCACGCGTGCAGGTCCGTGAAATCTTTGTCCGTGCCTGACGGGCCATCGAGGGATTTGACGTCGGCGACGAGCTGTATGAGGTAGCCGGAGGCAAAACGCGCCGCGATCCCGTAGTGCCGCAGGATCTGCACGAGCAGCCAGCCCGTATCGCGACAGGAGCCCGAACCCAGAGACAGTGTCTCCTCGGGGCTCTGCACGCCCGGCTCCATGCGGATCACGTACTCGATGTCGGACTCGAGCCTGCGATTGAGCTCGACGATGAAATCGACCGTACGCAGGTTGGCGCCGATATCCAGGCTGTCGAGCCATTGCTTCAGACGAGGGCCCGGCGGATCGATCTTGAGATAGGGCTCGAGGTCGCGCTGCACGAGCGGTTCGTATTCGAACGGATACTGCTCGGCGCTCGGCTCGAGAAAGAAGTCGAATGGGTTGTAGACCACCATGTCTGCGACGAGATCGACCTCGACGTGGAAACGATCGACCGGCTCCGGGTATACGAGGCGCGCCATGAAGTTACCGTGCGGGTCCTGCTGCCAGTTCAAGAAGTATCCCTGCGGCTCGATCTTCAGCGCATAGCTCAAAACCGGCGTGCGGCTGTGCGGCGCGGGGCGCAGGCGAATAACCTGTGGACCCATCTCGACCGAGCGGTCGTAGTCGTAAAAGGTCTTATGATTGAGGGCGACGTGCAGGCTCATCAGGCGGGAGTCCGGGCGCTGTCTCGAGGGGGCGTGATTATAGCCGAGCAGCTAAGGCCTGGAATCGAAACGCCTAGAAGGACATGTGAAACCGTGCCCCAATCAGTCGCGCGGAATCTCGTGGATCCGGGGCGACGGCTACGAAGCCGCTGTGAATCAGGCGCTGAATCGAAACCGTAAAATGAATGGTGGGCGAGATATTGAAGCGCCCGAACAGCTCGATCTGTGTCGAGTCTTCTCTGTTCGGATCATCGATTCGTGGAGACAGGAAAGTTCGCGCGATCCCGGCGCCGACACCGTGATTCCGCCAGCGGAAGCGATAGGCGAGCGATGCAAACCGCGAGCCTTCTACGAGATCGTCGTTGGCGAGGCCGAGCCTCAGATTGAGCCCGTGGTTATTCCAGGAGCGGCCATACACGGCATAGGCGCCGTAATTCGTGGCGTCATCGCGGCTGCCGTCGAGCGCGATGTGCGGCCGTGTATTAATCCATGCGCCGATGCGGACGAGCTGGCGGTCCGACGGCCATCCAAGACCGACAGCAGCGAACGCACCGTCGTCGTCGTCAGTCAGCCGTAGCAGCTGGCTATAGGACAGGTTCGGGTTGTCTGCAAGACCGTTGGAGCTCGCCAATACTGCATTCACCTGCGGACGAAGACCCGCTGCCGGCCGTTCGTAGACCATACCGAGCGTGTAATCGGGAAATGCGATGGTCGGATTGTTCACGAACGACGCGCCTAGAAACTGAACGTTCTCGTCATTCGTGATTCTCGTTCGGTCGAGATAGCCCGAGGGGTCCAGGAGCCCGACTGTGAGAAACGCTCCGTCGCCGAGCCCGGCCCGATAGTTGAGCTCGGAGATCTGAATGCGTCCTTTGCGATCCGGATCGAGCGCCGTGCCTGCATCGGCGTTCGTCTCGATCAGAACCGTCGAGGCCGCATCGGTGTCGAGCGATGAGTTGCCCTCCACGTAGACGAACCAGCTGCCGTTGCGGCCCTGGTGCTGCAGGTAGAGATCGGCCGAGAACGTCTGGTCGCCTGCGGGGTCCGCGTCGTGAGGTTGCAGGCTCACGGCCGTGACACCGCCATTCAAGCGCCAGCCGGTCTCCTGGGCACTGCTGACGTCGATGAGTGTCATGGCCGCGGCTAACACCGACGGCAATACCGCCGCCCTCACGATGGACTCGGGAGAATTCGCATTTATCCTGGATCTCGGGCGTGCCCTACGCTCGCGTGCTCGCTCGTGCTTGTGTCTGGCGCCGAGGGCGTGGCGGCGGTCTCGTCATTCCCCCGCGTCTCGACGCGGGGACCTCGCTACAGGTTCATGCAGTTAGCGTAACGCCTCAGTGTCAGGATACGCAATCGTAGGGCTGCAGCACGGCGGTTTCTTGGTGGGTAAGATTGACGAGTCGCTCGCCGCCTTCGGTCTCGTCAGATGCTGCGGTGAGCCCGCCATGTCCGACAGCTTATCGAGCGGCTTCGATCGCGTGCTCGAGGCGCGCCGCTTCGCATTTTGCCTGTCCGCGTGCCGGTCCGGAGCCGTTGGCGTCGCCCGCGCAAATTGCGGATACTCCGGCAACGCCGCTATCACAGGGAGTCACCATGGCAATCGTCGTCCAGAACATTCGCCGGCCGGAGGCCGCGACGGTCGCAGCCTTCGCGAAGCTCGGCGTCGCCACGGTGCACGAGGCGCAGGGGCGGACCGGGTTGCTCGCGCCGAATATGCGGCCGATTTACTCAGGCGCTCATATTGCAGGCTCTGCCGTGACCGTCAGCGTAGCCCCTTGCGATAATTGGATGATTCACGCGGCGGTTGAGCAATGTCAGCCCGGCGATGTGCTCGTCGTGGCACCGACGTCGTATTCCGATGCGGGCTATTTCGGCGAGCTGTTGGCCTGTTCGCTCATGGCGCGCGGCGTGACGGGACTGATCATCGACGCCGGCGTGCGCGACATCAAGGATCTGACCGAGATCGGCTTTCCGGTGTGGTCCAAGTGCATCTTTGCACAGGGCACGGTCAAGGAAACCGTCGGCGACGTCAATACGCCGGTTGTGTGCGCGGGACAGCTCGTCAATCCCGGAGATATCGTCATCGCCGATGACGACGGTGTCTGTATTGTTCCTCTCGCCGCGGCCGACGAAGTGCTTGCGAGCTCCAAGGCACGAGAAGAAAAGGAAGCCGCCACGCGCGCACGCCTCAAGGCCGGAGAGCTCGGTCTCGACATCTATGACATGCGCGAGCGCCTCGCGGAGAAAGGCCTGCGTTACGTCGATCAGAAAGACCTCGACTAAGCGACATACGAGGTTCAGTGATGTTGGCGTCGATTCCCATTACTTGGATGCGCGGCGGTACGTCGAAGGGCGCATACTTCGATGTGCGCGATCTGCCCGATGACCCGGCTACACGCGATCGTACTCTGATGGCTGTCATGGGCTCGCCTGACGTGCGTCAAATCGACGGGCTCGGTGGATCGCATCCACTGACGAGTAAGGTTGCTGTATTGTCGGCGGCCACACGAGACGATGCCGACGTTGACTATCTGTTCTTGCAGGTCGCTGTCGATAGGCCTGAAGTTTCCGACGCACAAAACTGTGGAAACATTCTTGCTGGCGTCGGTCCTTGGGCAATCGAGCACGGTTACGTCGCAGCAGCCAACGGCATCACACCTGTGCGTATCCACATGGTCAACTCGGGTGGAATCGCTGTTGCTCACGTGCCTACGCGTGACGGGAGTGCCGAGTACGAAGGCGATGCGCGTATCGATGGCGTGCCCGGCACGGCAGCGGCTATACCTCTCGACTTTCTCGATGTCGCGGGCTCGACGTGCGGCGCGTTGCTTCCGACCGGCAACGTCATCGATACGGCCGACGGGCTCGATGTGACCTGCATCGACAACGGCATGCCCGTGGTTGTATTACGCGGCTCCGACTTCGGGATTACAGGAGCTGAATCTCCCGCCGAGATCGAGTCCAACGCTGATATCAAGTCTCGCGTAGAGCGTATCCGACTCGAGCTCGGTCCGCGAATGAATCTCGGCGACGTTGCAGGCAAGACCGTGCCGAAGATGACGCTCGTTTCACCACCATTTGCTGGAGGAATCGTCTCGACGCGCACGTTCATTCCGCACCGTGTCCACGAGGCCATCGGCGTGCTCGGCGCCGTCAGTGTCGCGACGGCTTGCGTGCTGCCGGGCTCAGTCGCCGCAGAGGTGGCTGTAACTCCGGGTGCCACCGGTCCCCAGCGCCTCGACGTAGAGCACCCGACCGGTTTTTTCACGGTCGACATGGATATCGAGCTCGATGGCGATCGCGTCAACGTCAAGCGCTCTGCGCTCCTACGTACAGCACGTAAGCTCATGGAAGGAACGGTGTTCATTCCAAGTCGTGTTTAGGCATCTTCCGAGGCTGCGGGAACCCACGAATACCGCTAGAATTCAAAACGCTGGCTGAAAAACCATCGAGCCCGGTGCTCTCCCCGAAGAGTGCCGGCGGCATAAAGCCGCGACGACCATCAACTAGAAAAACCGCTGCAACTCATGATTATCGACTGTCACGGTCACCAGACGCTTACGCCGGATTCCCATATGGAGTTCCGGGCGGCCCAACTCGCGCGCCTCGAGGATCGCACGTTGCCGCGGCCCGTACCCGAGCGGGCATCGGACGACGAGATCCGCGAGATTATCGAGAACAATCAGCTTAAATATATAAAGGAGCGCGGCGGCGACATCACGATTTTCTCGCCTCGCGCATCCGGCATGCAGCACCATGTCGGAGATGCCGAGACGCTAATCGACTGGTCGCACGCGTGCAATGATCTCGTTCATCGTGTCACGCAGTTATTTCCGGATAACTTTATCGGCGTGGGCATGTTGCCGCAGCGACCCGATGCGCCGCTCGACGACGCGATAGCGGAGCTCGAGCGATGCGTCAACGAGCTCGATTTCGTAGGGTTCAACGTCAACCCGGA
>JABAOE010009268.1_pt3 | contig 16815 bp, 19 predicted proteins | sample 7062141 | NCBI WGS metagenome assembly JABAOE01 (sample SAMN14538627, study PRJNA623070) | marine sediment metagenome | biome: marine biome [ENVO:00000428]; feature: marine pelagic biome [ENVO:01000023]; material: deep marine sediment [ENVO:00002113] | place: India: Gulf of Khambhat ... | reverse complement strand
TGTTGAGCGCGTTACCGGTGATATCGCTGGCCGTGGTCGGATATACGGACGCGTGGTTCGATTTCAGGACCCGCAGTGCAGGAAAGGTCTGAGTTATGAACGTCATTCTTCTGGATAACATTGAAAACCTCGGCGGCATCGGCGACCTGGTGACAGTAAAGCCTGGTTACGCGCGCAATTACCTTCTGCCGCAAGGCAAGGCAGCGCTGGCGACCAAGGCGAACATCGCTGATCTCGAAAAGAGACGCGCCGAACTCGAAAAAGCCGCTGCCGAGGAACTGGAGGCCGCGAAAGCCCGGGAGCAACTCATCCAGGGCATGGAGCTGGTCATCTCCGCGAACGTCGGCGCCGAGGGCAAGCTGTTTGGCTCGGTCGGCCCGATCGATATCGTCGAGGCCTTCTCTAGGGTCGGCGTGGAAACCGCGCGCAGCGAGATTCGGATGCCGGAGGGACCGATTCACGAGGTCGGCGAGTTTGTAATAGGCGTGCATTTGCACCCCGAGATCAATGTCGAGGTGACCGTCAGGGTTGTTGCCGAAGAGTGAGAAAACTGTGGTACGGTAGCAGGTCCCGGGAGAAATGGGGTCAGACCCCATTTTCTGAAATCGTCGAAACAGAACAATCGCGGAATTGGGGTCTGACCCCAATTTTTTCGGAGACCGAAAGTACATGGTTCGAGCACTGGATGACGGCGTAAGCTTGGAATCGGCCGAACAGCGGCTGAAAGTCCCGCCGAACTCCATTGAAGCCGAGCAATCATTGCTCGGTGGCCTCATGCTCGATCACTCCGCCTGGGACAAGGTTGCGGACCTGGTCGTCGCCAGCGATTTCTATCGCAAAGACCATCGGCTGATTTTCTCCGCCATCAACGAGCTCGTAGAGGGCGGCAGCCCGTGCGACGTCGTAACGATTTCCGAATTCCTCGCGAGTCACAATGACCTCGAGGCTGCCGGCGGGCTCGAGTACCTTGCCACGCTCGTCAACGAAACCCCGGGCTCAGCCAACATAAGGGCTTACGCGACGATCTTGCGCGAGCGCTCGATGCTGCGTTCCCTGATCCGTGCCGGCAATGAGATCAGCGGCAGCGCCTATGCGACCGAAGGGCGCACCGCCTCCGACCTGGTCGACCAGGCGGAGCGACTGGTGTTCGAAATTGCCGAAAAAGGTTCGCGTGGCAAGGTCGGCTTCAGGCCGCTGAAGCACATACTTCCCGAGGCCGTCGACCGCATTGACCTGTTGCACCAGACCGGCGGGGACATCACCGGCATACCAAGCGGCTTTTCGGAGTTTGACAAATTGACGGCCGGTCTGCAGCCGGGTGACCTGATCGTCGTCGCGGGTCGTCCGTCAATGGGCAAGACGACCTTTGCAGTAAACATTGCAGAGAACGCAGCCATCGGCGCCAAGGTTCCGACGGCGATATTCTCGATGGAAATGCCTTCCCAGCAACTGGCGTTTCGCCTGATCTCCTCGCTCGGCCGCGTCGACCAGTCACACCTGAGGTCGGGCAGATTCCCGGACGAGGACTGGTCGCGAATTAACACCGCAGTGCAATTGATGTCCGAGGCGCCGATCTTCATCGACGATTCGCCGAGCCTTACGCCGACCGAGATCCGCGCAAGAGCCCGCCGCCTGAAACGAGAGAGCAAACTCGGGCTGATCGTGATCGATTACCTGCAATTGATGCAGGTCCAGGGCACGACCGAGAATCGTGCGACAGAAATATCGGAGATTTCGCGTTCGCTGAAAGCGCTGGCGAAGGAACTGGAATTGCCGGTCATCGCGCTGTCACAGCTCAATCGCAGCGTTGAACAACGAACCGACAAACGCCCGGTGATGTCCGACCTGCGCGAGTCCGGTGCCATTGAACAGGATGCCGACCTGATCATCTTCATTTACCGTGAAGAGGTCTACAAGCCGGATACGCCGCGCAAGGGCGTTGCAGACATCAGCATTGCGAAACAGCGAAACGGCCCGATCGGCGATTTTCCGCTGACCTTTGTCGGCCGCTTCACGCGCTTCGAAAACTGGGTGCCCGAAGCTTACGCGGATGAGGCTTATCAGTGAGCTTCGATGCTCGAGCGTTCATCCGGCTCGGCGCAATCAGGCATAACTTCAACCTTATTAAAGAAAGGGCGCAGGATGCCCGCATGATGACCGTGGTCAAGGCGAATGCCTATGGTCATGGAATGCTGCAGGTGGCCCGGTGCCTCGATGACGCCGATTGCCTTGCCGTTGCGCGGCTCAACGAAGCGGAGCAACTGAGGACTGCCGGGATCGAAACACCGATAGCGATGCTTGGTGGCATTGCTTCCGAGGCAGATCTGCAGCGCGCCATGGACCTGGATTTGCAACTCGGGGTGCACACCGCGACGCATGTTGACTGGCTCGCCGGACACGGCAAGGCGAGCGCAACCGTCTGGCTAAAAATCGATACGGGGATGAACCGGCTCGGCTTTCGGCCGCAAGAAGCGCCGGAAATGATCGCTCGCTTACAGCAATGTGCCGCGGTATCGGACCTGAAACTGATGTCGCATTTCTCCAATGCGGAAGATGTCGAAGATCCCGCGACGGCAACACAGATCGAACGATTCAGCGAAGTCGTCAATGACTTCGATGGCGACATCAGCATTGCCAATTCCGCGGCAATATTCGCCTGGCAAGACGAACTGGATGCGATTGAAAGCAAACGCGGCGACGGCCGGCTTTGGGTGCGACCGGGCCTGGCCTTGTACGGAATATCACCGTTTCCTGACAAATTTGGTGCTGATCTCGGTTTAAGGCCGGCCATGCGATTTGCATCGCAACTGGTTGCCGTCAAGCCCTTGCGCAAAGGCGAAGCCGTTGGCTACGGCGGTACCTGGCATTCGGGCAGGGATACCACACTCGGCATCGTTGCCGCCGGGTACGGCGACGGATACACGCGTTTCATCCCGGCCGGGTCGCCCGTAATCGTCAACGGTCGGCGAGTGAAAATCGCCGGCCTCGTTTCCATGGATCTGACTGCTGTTGATCTGGGGCCGAATGCGGATGATCAGGTCGGTGACCCGGTCTTGTTGTGGGGTGAGGAGTTGCCGGTGGAAGAAGTTGCGATACATGCCGGCACGATTCCGTACCAGCTGGTCTGTGGTGTGTCTAACAGGGTGGCTTTCGAGTTCGAGGACTAGCTTGGCCTGGTTTGGAAGAATCCCCGATTTGCCCAAGTCCGCCCGTCAAGGCGCGTTTTGCGACATTGCTGATCGCGGACTGATCTTTGGTGCTTCGTTTGCGTACTGCGGTGTATTAGCTCTGGAAAAATCCCATCTTCACACCCAATCCGCCTAAGTTGATGAAACTGGCAGTTAGCTCGGTGCGGATTGATCTTTAGTGGGATGCGTTTAGCCGCGACGAATCAGCTTTGGAAGAAGCCCATCTTAACGCCGGCGAGCTGCAGAACATCATTATCCGTCAGTTTCCTGGCCTGCGCCCCGATCGGTTGACCATTGACCAGTGGGTAATCGCCTTCCTCACCACTTTCGACGTGTACGACGTAGTAACCTTCCGCACGGCGCGTGATGGCGGCGACCTGTACCCCCGGACGTCCGAGTGTCGTTAATGCTTTTGTGAGTTCCAGCTCGCGTCCTGCAAATGCACCGCTCAGTACCTGGAGTTTGGCGAGCGGCAACGCGTTCGGTACGGCACCTGGGTCGATCCCCGCCTGGGTTGCTACGTGGCCCGGCGGTTCGGCGGCGGCAGTTGCCACATGTGCGGGGGGTTCGGGCGCCGCAGCGGCAACCTCTTTGCTTTCAGCAACTGTCGCGGCGACGGGTGCGGGCTCCGGCTCCGGCTCCGGCTCCGGCTCTGGTGCTGGCGCTGGCGCTGGCGCTGCCGGTTCCGGAATTTCGACCTTGACATCGACACGTTCCGCAGCGGCGGCGCTCGGCGCTGGGCTGCCCTCGGCGGCGGCTGCCTGCTCGACGGCCTGTTCCGCTTTGGCGATCTGCTCGGCATTCCGCTGCTCCGCGGGTATGACCATGGTTTTTTCGAATTCGTCCTGTTCGGTGTCTGTTACCTGCTGATCGACAAAGCGCAGCTGGTGATGACCGATGGTGATGACGTCACCGTGTTGCAACGCGTGTTTCTTGATGAGCTTGCCGTTGACGTAGGTGCCGTTGGTGCTGTTCAGATCCTCGAGGAAGGAATCGTTGAGGATATTGATGATCAGGGAGTGGTGGCCACTGACCGCCGGATTGTCGATGCGCACATCGTTGTCCGGGAGGCGCCCAATGGTGTACCTCTCTTTGGACATGTTGTATTCAGCCAGAACCTGGCTGTCCAAACTCAGGATTAAACGTGCCATATCAGTAATATCGCTCTATAAAGTCAGAATATCTGTAAAGCCCTTGTGCCTCGTTCCCTCGACTCCTCAGGACCGGAACAGGCCCGCGAGTCTTGCCATCAGGCCTCTTTTCGCTGCAAACGATTCCAGGACCTGACTGAGCATCACGGAAACGTTGTCCCGCCCACCGTGGTCGTTGGCGAGCTTTACAAGCTGTTGACCAACCACATCAAGGCTAGCATTAAAGGTGCTGATAGTTAAGTGAATATCCTCATCTTCCACCATGTCCGGGAGGCCGTCGGAGCATAGCAGGTAGATGTCACTCGGCAATACGTCGAATTCCTGTACTTCGACCTCGACCGTCGGCTCCACCCCCAGCGCCCGGGTTACGTAGTTTCGATTCGTGGATCGCTGCGCCTCTTCCTCGGAATAGAAGCCGCGGTCCACCAGTTCCTGCAGCAGCGAGTGATCCATCGTCAGCTGCTCGAATTGCTCATTGCGGAGCCGGTAAGCGCGTGAATCGCCGACATGGGCAATCGACACCTTGTTGTCGTAGAACATCGCGGCGACGAGGGTCGTGCCCATGCCTTCGCAATGCGTCTGACTCTGTGACGTCTGGTAGATGATCTTGTTGGCCCTGGAAATGGCGTCCCGAAGGACGATCGACTGGCGCATCATGCCGGTCTGCGGGTCCCGGTCGTTGCGGTCTTCGCGGGTTGCGCCCTCGGCCGCCAGTTCCGTGATGGTCTGTACGGCGATCTCGCTGGCGACCTCACCCGCGTTATAGCCCCCCATGCCGTCGGCCAGCACCATGAGCCCCATGTCGGCATCGCTGCCGATGGCGTCTTCGTTGTGATCCCGAACCTTGCCGACGTCGGTGATCTCAGCGAACTTGAATTTTCCACGCAGACTCATACTTTCGCTCTGGTTTCCGCTCTATGACGCATACTTCGCACAATTACGGAGCGCGATAGCCATCTCCCCACCATTGGCAAATCGCTCCTCCGGACGTTTTGCGAGCGCCTTGACCAGCACCGCATCCACTGCCGGTGGTACGCCAGCCCGCCGATTCGACACCGGGGCCGGATCTTCGGACGTAATCTTTGTCATCAAGACCGCAATATTGCTGGCCTTGAACGGAACCTCCCCAACCAACAACTCATATAGCGTAACACCTAGTGAGAATAAGTCCGAGTGGCCCGTGAGGTCCTCCGCATTGAGTTGCTCCGGCGACATATACATAGGTGTGCCGAGCACGATGCCGGTCTTGGTGCGGTTGTTGTCGGTGAGGCGCGCCACACCGAAATCACTGATTTTCAGCGTGTCGGTACGCAGGCTGTAAAGGAGATTCGCAGGCTTGATATCCCGATGGATAACACCCTGATTGTGCGCATAGTCTAGCGCGTCCGCGACTCGTGCGCAGAGCTCGAGCGCCTTGTTTGGCGCCAGCAGTTTCTTGGGATCGGTGAATTCCGTCAGGGAAATGCCCTGCAGGTATTCCATGGCGATGTAAGCAAGGTGCTTGTCTTCGCCACAGTCGTAGACGGTAATGATGTTCGGGTGTGTCAGCCTGCCGGCGGATTCCGCTTCACGGAAAAACCGCAGGCGAGCCTCTTCGAGCTCCTCGTCTTCAAACTCTTTCTCGATCGGAATGACTTTTAGCGCGACCGGGCGGTTGATACGCGGATCTCGCGCGAGGTAAACGGCGCCCATCGCGCCCTTGCCAATTTTTTTCTCGATCACGTAGCGGCCTAGCCGCCTGGTCTTGCCGAGCGTCGATTGCAGTGAAAACGGACTCTGCGTGCCGGCACCGCTGTGCGTTCTCTTGAGCCACTGCAGCACCGCTTCGGCGCGTTCCGGCTTGGACTGTTCCTCAAACGCCAACGAGAGTTTGTACATTGCATTGGCCAGCGTCTCGGTCGGTTCGCAGCGACGGAACTCCGCAAAGGCCGGTTCGAGCCTGCCAGCCGCGAGGAAATCGTTGCCACGCTTCAGTGCATTGACGGCTGCTTTCTTGTCACCGCCCGCGAGCCACCAGCTGAGTATGCCAGTGCCAAGGAACACCAGCACCGGTCGGCCCAGATCGAGCCGCATGCGGCCGATTAGCAGGAACAGCGCCTCGACGACGATCAGGCCAAGTATGACCGCGGAGATAATGATCAGGATCTCCTTGCGCTTGCGGCCGACCACCAGGAGTATGGCGACGATGGCCAGCAGCGCCGGTACGGCCCATTCGAGGGCGCGCACCCAGGTCGGCGAGATACGATTTGTCGCTGTTCTATGTTCGCAAGCGCGCTGGCGATGATTTCCGAATGTGTGACGAATTGTTGCGATGGCAGGACCGCAGTCGCGCCGACCAGTGGCGGCTCCGAGTCGAGGAAAACGGTCTTGCCTGTCAGCACGCCACCCTCGAAATCCGGCGAAAGTATGTCTTCAGGATTGATCCGGGCGATCGGGCTGTAGTTCGTGAGATAGATCGCGCTGTCTGCGTTCGAGATTCGCGAATCGGCCACGTAATTTTGCCCGTGCAAGGCCACCGACAATGGCAGTGACGGTGTCATGATGCCGCCTTGCAGGTGCCACAGCCGGAGTTGCCGCAGCACCTCGTCGGCATCGGGAGTGACCTCGAGAATGCCCGACTTGGCGGCCATGTCGGCCAACCTGTGGTCTGCCGGCGCAAACACGGGGACACCCGCTGACAGCGTAGCGGCCCACCCCGGCAGCTCGTCGATTGGCGGTGCCTGTGAAATGATGATGCGCGTAATCGGCTGCTCTTTGAGAACCGCAATAATGCGTCCGTACTCGGCGATTACTTCGTCGGTCGATTTTTTGGCCGGATTGATGCTGACAATGACGCCGTTCTGCACCGGCTTATTGGGTGCGTGTGTGGCGAACTGATCGAACAGGAAACGATCGGCACCGAGAAACCACTGCGATGCCGGTCCATAGACCAGGACCAGCAGCACGCTGACAAAACTCAGTACGACCAGTCGGTCGCGTTGGTGTTTTCGGTTTTTATCCAAGGTCGGCGTTCTCTACATAACGCCGGAAGTATAGAAAATAGCAAGTGTAATTAGTGAGATACGGTTTGCAGTTTTGCCTGCATGGCTGCGGGCTCCGCAGTGCTATGATCCGGATTTCGGCGCCGGATCTGGCCGGGCTTTGCCTGCCATATTTGGTATTTATCGACCGATAAAATCCTTTACGGGCCATTCGGAGGTAGCCGCTTGCCGCGAGCAAAGACAGCGTATGTGTGCACGGAGTGCGGCGCCCACAGTGTGAAATGGCAGGGACAGTGCCCGGATTGCGGGGCCTGGAACACCCTGAATCAGACCAGTATCGCCGGCGGTACAGGGGAGCGGCCGCAAGGCCCGGAGCCCTCGGAACTCGGTGCGCTGACCGAGGATCCGGGCGTGCGGCATGCAACGGGCTTCACCGAATTCGATCGAGTGCTCGGTGGCGGCCTGGTTCCCGGTTCAGTGGTGTTGCTCGGCGGCGATCCCGGCGTCGGCAAGTCGACACTGTTGCAGCAGGTCGCCGCCAAACTGCCGGCGGATCTCAAGACCTGTTATGCCACGGGCGAGGAGTCATTGCGGCAGATTGCACAGCGATCGCGGCGACTCGGGCTCGATAACCCGGCACTGCAGATTCTGGCCGATACCTCGCTCGACAATATCCTCGAGCAGGCGCAGGCGGCACAGACCAGGGCGCTGGTCGTCGATTCCATCCAGACGATGTCGACCGCCGATGTGTCCTCGGCGCCCGGTTCGGTCACGCAACTCCGGGAATGCGTCGCGCGCATCGTGCAGTTCGCCAAGCAGCGCGAAGTGGCGGTGTTTTTGATCGGCCACGTGACCAAGGAAGGCGCAATTGCCGGTCCGCGCGTGGTCGAGCACATGGTGGATACCGTGTTGTATTTCGAGTCTGATCCGGCGAGTCGATACACGATCGTTCGCGCCGTAAAGAACCGCTTCGGTGCGAGCAGTGAAATGGGTGTTTTCGCGATGACGGAAACCGGTTTTCGCGAAGTAAAGAACCCCTCCGCGATATTCCTCTCGAGAGATGACGATGCGGCAGCCGGCAGTATCGTGTCGGTGGCCTGGGAAGGGAGCCGCCCATTGCTCGCCGAGATTCAGGCCCTGGTCGCTGACGCCAACAGCAATTATCCACGGCGCCTCGCGCAAGGAATAGAGCAGAACAGGCTGGCCTTGCTGGTAGCGGTACTGCAGCGGCACGGCGGGATTGCACTGACCGGCGAGGACATTTTCGTCAACGTCGTCGGCGGGCTTCGCATCGGCGAGACATCCGCCGACTTGCCGACACTGCTCGCTATCGTTTCCAGCTTTCGTGACCGGCCGTGCCGCCGGCGGACTATATGCTTCGGCGAGATCGGGCTAGCCGGCGAGGTGAGGCCCGTCAAGTTCGGCACCGAGCGAATCACCGAGGCGGCCAAGCAGGGATTTATGCGGGCCATCGTTCCTGCTGCCAACGTTCCGCGCGGCAATATAAAAGGAATAAAGGTTACTGGCGTAAAGAAATTGAGCGAGGCCCTGGCCGAGGCGTTCGATTAATCGTTGACGGCGTTTTTGATCGAGTTGTCCAGATAGATCCTTGCAAGTTGCACGCGATTCTCGCGCGTCTCGACGATTTCGATCGGATAGCCCTCTACTTTTAGCCCCGTTCCTGACTCCGGGATGGTTTCCAGGTGTTCGAGAATCAGGCCATTCAGGGTCTTCGCCCCGTCTGTTGGCAAGGTCCAGTTCATTACCCGGTTCATTTCGCGGATGTTGGCGGTGCCGTTTACGAGGAAGGTAGTGTCGCTCTCCCTGACGAAATCTTCTTCTTCCGTTGCCGGATCGGTCGTAAACTCGCCGACGATCTCCTCGAGGATGTCTTCCAGGGTCACGATACCTTGTATATCTCCATACTCGTCGACGATAAGCGCAAAACGCTGACGCCTTTTCTGAAACTGCAGCAGCTGGGTGCTCAAGGGGGTGCCTTCGGGTACGAAGTAGGGCTCGACCAGCAATTCTTCCAGGTCGTTCTTGGTAAAGCCGGGGGCGCTCGCGAAGTTAGCTAGCCGCCGCAGGTGCAGCAGACCCAAAACATTGTCGATGGTGTCCCGGTACACGGGCAGGCGAGTGTGCTCGCAGTCCCGAATCAGTTTGGCAATATCCTCGATGTCGTCGTCGAGGTCGATGCCAAGGACTTCGGTATGCGGCACCATGACATCGTCGACAGTGACCTTCTCCAGGTCGAGAATATTGATCAGCATGTGCCGATACTGTTGCGAGATTCGGGCGCCTGCCTCGTACAGGACTGTGCGCAGCTCTTCGCGGCTCAGGGAATGGCCGTCGTCATCGATATTCCGCAGCCCCAACAAAAACAGGACGCCGTTGGCCATCATGTTGGTCAGCCAGACCAGCGGATACAGGACTTTCAGCAAAGGCACATAAAGATAGGCTGCGGGAAAGGCGAGGCGCTCGGGATGCATTGCGGCCAGCGTTTTTGGTGCGGTCTCCGCAAAGATCAGGATCACGAAAGTCAGGGTCGCGGTACCAATCGCAAATCCCAGCTCGCCGCCCAGCCTGACCGACATGACGCCGACCAGCGCCGACGCCGATATGTTGACAGCGTTATTGCCGAGCAGGATCAGGCCGATAAGGCGGTCGGGCCGTTGCAGAAGTTTGTCCGCGAGTCTTGCGCCGTGGTGGCCGGCTCGCACCTTATGGCGCAACTTGTACCGGTTCAGGCTCATCAAGGCGGTCTCCGAGCCTGAAAAAAACGCGGAAAGGAAGAGAAGGACTACAAGCAAGCCGATCAGGCCAGCTAGCGGTATGTCATCGCCCAAAAGATGGGCACCTCCCAAGTGGAATGGACACCTCGCAGTTCAGCAGGACGCCTGAAGTCTGTCAAGGATTTAAGCAGCGGTCTCAACAATATCCATGAGCCGCGTTCCTGGACGGCGCCGCAGGCGGTGGCCCGCAGGGCCGAGGGCAGGATGACCGACTCAAGCCCGAAGGCAAGCGATTTTGCGGGCGGGCTGCTTTGTTGCTCGGCGCCCACGTGGAATGGCCACAGTTCGCCCTTCGCGGCCATGCATATTATGGAGACCGCTTCTAGTGCCAACTTCGCCCGAGAATCTCCTCGAGGACATAGCGGCTGCCGAAGTAGGCGAGGCACAGGATAACGAAGCCCCAGAGATAAAGATAAACAGCGCGCTTGCCGCGCCACCCTGCAAATTGGCGCCCGGCGAGCAGCACGCCGAACAACAGCAGTGCGAGCAACGACAGGGTCGTCTTGTGCACGAGATGCTGCGCAAAAATATTTTCGAACAGTGCAAAGCCCGAAGAGACCGCGAGCAACAGCAGCAGGAAACCTCCGGTGGTTATTCCGAAGAGCATCTGTTCGGTGGTTTCCAGTGGCGCGAAAAGCTGGTTGATCGAGGACAAACGGCCGGCGTGCAAGCGCCTTTCCTGCATCAGGGCGAATAGCGCGACGATCGCACCGACCGTGAGCAAGCCGTAGGCGAACAAGGAGATCAGCACGTGCGCCTGGATCTGCCAGCCAAGTGCCTCGCCCGCAGCGCCCGGGGAACTCCAGCCAGTCAGTGCCGCGGCGCCCGCCGCCAGCACCAGGAGCCCTCCCGCGAGCCCACGAAGCGTCGCTTGCAGGCTGCCGACGATGGCGATCAATGCGAGCTGCAGCCCGATCAAAGATGCGGTGTTGCCAATCGATAATGACAGGCCGTCGTCGACGAAGATCAGTGACCAGAGCGTCTGACAATGCCAGGCAAGTCCCGCGGCACCCGTCAGGAACGCGAGTCCCAGTACCGGTTTTGAACGCGATGAGAAAGCCGGCAGGCGGCTCAGGGCAAAGCACACACCAGAAATTATGTACAAGAAAAGAATTGTGATTTGAAACACAGAAACCCTTCTGGCGATACCCTAGCTTTTGGCGAATCAATCATCCCATATGGTGCTGTTTAATAGAACCCTGGTTCCGGCGGAGCAGCATGAGGTCGCAAGGATATGCGAGTACGAATTCTGGGCTGCAGTGGCGGAATCGGTGCCGGGTCCCGCACTTCCGCAATGCTCATCGACGACGATGTACTGCTCGATGCCGGTACCGGTATCGGCGACCTCGCGCTCGATGATTTGCACCGGATTCGGCACGTATTCCTGACACACGCACACCTCGATCATATCGCCGGCTTGCCGATGCTGGTCGACTCGAATTTCGAAGACGATTTCGAAACCCCTGTTACCGTATACGGCCGCGAGGAGACGCTCGAAGCGGTCCAGGCGCATCTGTTCAACGATGTAATCTGGCCGGACTTTTCAAAAATCCCTGATCCCGAAAACCCGATGCTGCATTACGTCGTCTGCAATCCCGGAGGCATGGTTTCTATTAAGCATCGCGACTTTCGCGCCGTAGACGTCCGGCACAGCGTGCCCTCGCTGGGTTATACCGTGACCAATTCCTGTGGCGTTTTCGCCGTCAGCGGTGACACCAAAACAAATCAGACTTTGTGGCCGGTTTTGAACGAATGTGAGGATCTCAAGGTACTGGTCATCGAGGTCTCGTTTCCGGACGAGCAAGAAGATCTCGCAACGATGGCAGGGCACTATTGCCCGAGCACGATGTGCAGGGATCTGCAGCTCCTGAACCATGATCCCGAGATCTGGCTGACTGGCATGAAGCCGGGCCAGGAAGAAAAAATCCTCGGCCAGGTCATGGCGACCGTGCCTGGCAAGAACATCCGCATGCTGGAGCGAGGCACGATCATAACGGTCTAGAATCTTCTTCCGGCGACAGTAAATCGCGCTAAACTTCGGCATCTTCGATTGCCGAACTGATCAATGTTTGAAAACCTGAGCGATCGCCTGTCGCAGGCGGCGCGTAATCTTTCTGGTAAGGGCCGCCTGAGCGAATCCAATATCAAGGAGACGCTGAGAACAGTGCGGCTCGCCCTGCTGGAGGCAGACGTCGCTCTGCCCGTCGTCAAGTCCTTTATAGAGAGAATACGTGAGCGCGCTGTCGGCGAGGAAGTCGGCAAAAGCCTGACCCCGGGTCAGGCGCTGGTCAAGATTATCCACAGCGAGCTCGTTACGGTACTCGGCAGTGATAGCGTGCCGCTTGACCTCAGGGCACAGCCGCCGGTTGTTATTCTTCTCGCCGGACTACAGGGCTCGGGTAAAACGACGACGGCCGCGAAACTTGCGCGAAGGCTCATCGAGAAAGAAAAGAAACGCGTGATGATGGTCAGCGCCGACGTGCACCGTCCGGCCGCGATCCTGCAGTTGCAGACGCTGGCTGGCGAGATCGGTGCGGAACACTGCGACAGCACGGCAGACGAAAAGCCGGTGGACATTGTCCGCCGCGCTCTGGATGAAAGCCGCCGCTCCCACATGGACGTGCTGATCGTCGACACTGCCGGCCGCTTGCATATCGACGCGGACATGATGGCGGAGGCCGCCGCCGTGCATGAAGAGGCATCCCCGCACGAAACATTTTTCATCGTCGACAGCATGGCGGGCCAGGATGCCGTCAACTCGGCACGCGTGTTCAACGAGAAACTGCCGCTGACTGGAGTCATCCTGACCAAGGCGGACGGCGATGCCAAAGGTGGTGTCGCTCTGTCGGTGCGCGAGGTGACCGGCAAGCCGATCCGCTTTGTCGGCACCGGCGAGAAAACGGACGCGCTCGAAGTGTTTCATCCGGATCGCATGGCATCGCGGATTCTCGGCATGGGGGATGTGCTGACACTGGTGGAGGATATCGAAGCCAAGGTCAGCCATGAAAAGGCGGACAAGCTCGCGAAGAAACTTAAAAAGGGTAAAGGGTTCGATCTGTCAGATATGCGCGATCAACTCGAGCAGATGCTGAACATGGGTGGCGTGTCGGCGATGCTCGAGAAGCTGCCCATCCCCGGCAACGTAAACCCGGCGGCACTCAAGGACTCGGGCAGCGAGCAGCAGTTCAGGCGCCAGATCGCCCTGATCAACTCCATGACCCCCCAGGAGCGGCGCTTTCCGAAGACCATCAATGGCTCGCGGAAGCGGCGCATCGCCAGGGGCGCCGGGCAGGAGATCCAGGACGTCAACCGGCTCCTGAAGCAGCACCTGCAGATGCAGAAAATGATGAAAAAGATGTCGAAAGGCGGCCTCGGCAAGATGATGCGGGGCCTGCCGGGCGGCGGCCTGCCACCCGGCCGCGGCTGAAAAATGGCTGAAAAATGTGCTTCGGGCCCATTTTTTGAGCCCATTTTTTCTTCACTTTCCCCACAGAATCAGTAAAATGCGCGCTCTACTCGGGCAGGGGCAGGCGTGCCCGCCCGTCACTAATTTAGCGGAACAGAAATGGTTAGTATTCGTCTTTCGCGNNCGCAACGGTCGGGACGGCCGTTATATAGAGCGTCTTGGCTTCTTTAATCCTGTCGCTAAGGAAAACGAGGAGCATATCAGGATCGATCTCGAGCGGGTCGATTACTGGATAGGCAAGGGCGCCCAGCCGTCGGATCGGGTGGCGTCGCTGATTAAAGCACAGCGAAAGGCCGTCGCCGACGCCTGAGCAATGCGGCAAAAAGCGGTGTGGCGCTGACTGAAAGGAAACCGGTAATACTCGGCCACGTGACCGGTTTGTTCGGTGTCAAAGGGTGGATCAAGGTGCGCTCCTACACCGAGCCGCGTGAAGCGATACTGGACTACAAAGACTGGCTGCTGCTGCGGAATGACGATCTGCAGTCAGTCAAACTTGCGGAAGGCAAACGCCACGGCAAGACGGTCATCGCGAGGATAGAAGGAGTCGATGATCGTGACGCAGCGGCCCGGTACGTCGGTGACGACATCGGCGTTTCGCGAGAGGCATTACCGGACACGCCGCGAGGAGAGTATTACTGGGCAGACCTCGAAGGTCTGCGGGTGGTGCACAAAGACGGCAGAACCTTAGGCAAGGTCGCCTACCTGCTGGCAACAGGTGCGAACGATGTACTCGTCGTACACGGAGATCAGGAAATACTGATCCCTTTCGTGCCCGATGAAGTGATTAAAGACGTTGATCTCGCCGCTGGCGTCATCAGCGTCGACTGGGAATGGGACTGACGCGATGCGGGTGCAGGTCGTCACAATCTTTCCCGAAATGGTGTTGACGATCGCGGAGTACGGCGTCGTCGGCAGGGCTGCTGAACGGGGAGTCATTTCCCTGGAATGCCAGAACCCGCGCGACTTTACGGACGATGCGCATCGCACCGTCGATGACCGGCCGTATGGCGGTGGGCCGGGCATGGTGATGAAATACGAGCCGGGCGCCGCGGCGATCGAGGCAGCCAAGCAAAGGCTGCCCGCCGCTTCGCCGGTCGTGTACCTGTCGCCACAGGGCGCGTTGTTCGATCAGGCGACGGCGCAGAGATTTGCGGGACTGCCCGGCGTTGTGTTCCTGGCGGGCAGGTACGAAGGCATCGATGAACGACTGATCGAGTCGCATGTCGATGAAGAGCTGTCGCTCGGCGACTTTGTTCTGAGCGGCGGCGAGATTGCGGCGATGGCGGTGATCGATGCGGTAGCAAGGTTGTTGCCCGGTGTGCTCGGCGACGAGACATCGGCATCACAAGACTCTTTTATGGAGGGACTGCTGGATCATCCGCATTACACCAGGCCGGAAGAGATTGACGGCCGCCGCGTGCCGGAGGTGCTGTTGTCGGGAGACCACGCGCGAATTGCAAAGTGGCGTTACCAGCAGGCACTCGGCCGGAGTTTTGAGCGACGGCCGGATTTGGTGGATAAACTTGAATTAAACGATGAGCAGCGAAAACTGCTCGACGAATACTTGGAAGAACGAAGATGAACAAGGTAATCGAAGCACTCGAAAAAGAGCAAATCACCAAGGAGATCCCCGATTTTTCAGCGGGAGATACGGTTGTCGTGCAGGTCAAGGTGCAGGAAGGCAGCCGCGAGCGGTTGCAGGCGTTCGAGGGCATCGTGATTGCCAAGCGCAATCGTGGCCTGAACTCCTCGTTCACCGTGCGCAAGATTTCTCATGGCGAAGGCGTCGAGCGCGTTTTCCAGACTCATAGCCCCGCCGTAAGCCAGATACAGGTAAAACGAAGAGGCGACGTTCGCCGAGCCAAGCTATACTACCTGCGTGGCCGTACCGGCAAGGCCGCTCGGATCAAGGAAAAGATCTAAGCTGCCACGGGCTTGCCGAAACGGCCTGAATCAAAACCCTGGTAACGGGTCTCTTTAGGCATGAGCACATTGCAAGGAATCGGTGCGCGAGTCAGCCAGGCAATCGCGATCAGCATTCTTGTCCTGAACGCCGGGTGCGCGTCGATGATGTCATCGGCGGCGAGTGGCCTCGCTGACAATCTCTCAGCGGCGGTCCTGAACCAGAATGATCCGGAAACGGTTCGCGATGGTGCGCCTGCCTACCTGTTGTTACTGGACAGTTTCCTCGAAGGCAACCCGGAAGATCCCGCGCTTCTTTCCGCGGCCGCCAATCTGTACGCAACTTACGGATTCGTTTTCGTGGACGACCCGGAACGTGCGGCGCGACTGACCGAACGGGCTCGTGGATACAGCACGACAGCAATATGTAAAAGCTACCGTCCATCCTGTGACTGGAACGGCATGCCGTTCGAGGAATACGAAGTTACGCTTGGCGGCCTCGGCGAACGGCATGCTGAGGTCGTATTCAGTCACGGTTTGGCATCGCTCGCGTATATTCAAACTCACAGCAGCGACTATTCGGCGATCGCGATGCTGCCATTCAGCGAGGCGTTACTCGAGAGGTATCTGGAGATCAGCGATGGTTCCGACGATGCAGCCATCCACACCTATCTCGGGACGCTGAATACCTTGCTGCCCCCGTCGGCGGGTGGAGATCCGGAGAAGGGGCGGGCGCATTTTGAACGCGCAATCGAGTTGTCCGGCGGCCGCGACCTGGGCGCCAAGGTGGGATTTGCGGAAGGATACGCACGATTACTTTACGAGCGAGAGTTGCACGACTCATTGCTTAATGAGGTAATTGCGGCCGACCCCGTGGAGCCGGGCTATACCTTGCTCAACGTGCTTGCACAAAGCCGGGCAGCGGAACTGCTTGCAAGTGCTGATGATTACTTTTGAACGACGGCGTCGTTAAGCAGTCTCATCGGAGTATGAAGATGCAAAAACTCAAGTATTCAGTGGTGTTGGCGCTTGGCGCGCTCATCGGCGGAATTTCGCCCGCCCATGCCGTCGACATCAAGATCGCCACGATCGCGCCGAATCAGTCGGACTGGATGGTGCAGATGCGGGAGGCCGGGAAGGCGATCAAGGAACGCACGGCCGGCCGGGTAAATCTGAAATTCTATGGCGGCGGAGTGCAGGGCGCATCGCCGAAAGTCATGCAAAAGATCAAGATCGGTCAGCTGCATGGCGGCGTGTTTTCACCCACCGATTTCATAAAATCCTACGTCGATATCAATTTGTACGGCCTGCCATTCGTTTTCGAATCCTGGG
>JABAOE010003383.1_pt2 | contig 16822 bp, 13 predicted proteins | sample 7062141 | NCBI WGS metagenome assembly JABAOE01 (sample SAMN14538627, study PRJNA623070) | marine sediment metagenome | biome: marine biome [ENVO:00000428]; feature: marine pelagic biome [ENVO:01000023]; material: deep marine sediment [ENVO:00002113] | place: India: Gulf of Khambhat ... | reverse complement strand
TCAAGCGCAAGTACAACCTGCTGATCGGCGAGCGGACCGCAGAGGAGATCAAGATCCAGATCGGCAGCGCACACCCCGATACAGCAACCTCGCCCGCAGAAGGTAGAAGGGACACGATGGAAGTGAAGGGTCGTGACCTGGTCAGCGGGATCCCCAAAACCCTGGAGATTGATGCCCAGGAAATTCGCGAGGCCCTTTCCGAGCCGATCAACGCCATTGTTGAAGCCGTTCGTATTGCCCTGGAAAGGACTCCACCTGAACTGGCTGCAGATATCGTTGACAAAGGGATCGTCCTTGCTGGCGGCGGCGCCCTGTTGCGCAATCTGGATGAGCTGCTTCGCGAAGAGACCGGTTTGCCGGTTGTTATTGCCGAAGACCCGCTCTCCTGTGTTGTGCTTGGCTCTGGCAAAGTGCTCGACGAACTTGATCTTCTTAAGCAGGTGACTGTCACATCCTGATCGGCCCGGGGAAAACTTTCTGCCCTGTTGCAATTCTGACAGTCGTTATACTGTTATTCTTAGAAGAGGGCCCTGCGCCCTCTTTTTTTCTTGGTTCATAATTATGTGGGAATGGTGGCAAAAAAATAGGCCTTTTCTGCTCGGCGGAGTCCTGCTGCTGATGGCACTGTTGTGGTACTCAGTCGGCTTGCGGCAACAGGATGAAACCAACTTTCTGGAGAGCATGATCTTGCGTACGACGGGGCCTGTGCAGAGTAGTCTTGACTCCGTGATTAATGGGGCTGCTGATATCTGGAGCCACTACCTTTACCTTGTTGATACCGAAGAAACAAACCGCGTGCTGGTGCAAGAGAACCGTACCCTGCGTCAGATTTTGACGCAAAGCGATGAAATCCGCCTGGAAAATGATCGACTGCGCAGGCTACTTGACTTCAAGGAAGCCCAGGAAAGTGAGGCCTTGCCTGCGCGCGTAATTGCTGAAGATGCGAGCAGCTGGTTTCGTACCGTCATGATCGACAAGGGGCGTGAGGATGGTGTTGTCGAAGGGCTTCCGGTGGTGGTTGCCGAGGGTGTCGTAGGGCGCGTCATTCGCAGCAGCCCGCGCTTTTCCAGGGTGCTCTTGGTGACGGATGCTTCTTCTGCGGTCGCGAGTCTGCTTCAGGATAATCGCGCCCGGGGTGTCTGCCGTGGCCAGGGCGAACTGCTGGTTTTCGATTTTGTCCTGCGGCAGGAAGAGGTGAGTGTCGGAGACCGTGTCGTGACCAGCGGTATGGGCGGAGTGTTCCCGAAGGGGCTGATCGTTGGCCAGGTGAAAAACGTCAACCGACAGGAGTTCGGGCTATTCCAGGCAATTGAAGTAACGCCTGCGGTTGATTTTTCTCACCTCGAAGAAGTTCTTGTTTTGTTGCGGAGTCCATAATGAACCGCACGCTTATCTATTTTGCCATGGCAGGTGTTGCTGTTGTGATCCAGACAGTCCTCTTGCCCCTCTTGCCCCAGGGATATTACAAACCCGACCTGGTGCTGATCCTGGTTGTCTACCTGGGTCTGCATGAAGGACCCTGGCGTGGCGGCCTTTTGGTTTATTTGATGGGCTGGTGCTTTGATGGGGTCGCCGGCGGTTTCCCCGGTTTGAATGGTTTCGTGCTGCTCGGTATTTTCCTTGCCGTGAGAGGGATTGTCACCCGTGTGAATGCCGAGAGCTCGGCGTTGATCCTGTTACTGGTTCTGGCCGGGACCATACTGCAGTCGATCCTGGTGGCCTTTGCACTTGATTTTTTCCGGCAAGATATCAGCATCTGGTCCCAGATTGCCTGGCAAATTCCGGCGCAGCTGCTGCTGAACTTTGTCGCAGCATTCATTCTTCTGCGTTTGACAGTTTGGCTGCAAAGGGTATTTCTGCCGCGCAGCGATCTGCCCGGACTGCGCAAACTCGATAGCCGCTATGAGTCTTAACCCGTCTCCTGAAGAAACTCCCGGTCTGCGCCGCCGATTTATCATCTCGTCGTTAATCGTCGCCGGGATATTCTGCATTCTGGCTTTAAGGTTGTGGTTCCTGCAGATTCTCGGAGTGGAACACTATCGAGACCTTTCCGAACGCAATAGGATTCGCTACGTCGCCATTCAAGCCCCGCGAGGCGCCATTTTCGACCGGCATGGCGAGTTGCTGGTCGATAACCGCCCGGCGTTTACCGTTTCGGTGCTGCGCCAGGAAGTGGATGAGCGCGAAAAATTGTTCTCCAATCTTGGCAGACTTCTGAACGTCGAAGAGGCAATGCTTGAAGAAAGGTGGAGCAAGGGGCAGGGGCTGCCGCGTTATCGTCCCCTCCCTCTGATCGAGGACGTCGGCAGGCAGGCCATGGAAATGGTTCAGGAAAACTCCATCGATCTGCCGGGAATCCTGGTAGAAGTCAAGCCTTTCAGGGCTTACCCTCATGGTGATATGGCAGCGCACCTGTTTGGCTATCTTGGTGAGGTGACCGAGGAGGAATTGCAAAAAGCCGCGTTTGGTGATTATCGGTCAGGTGAGATGGTCGGCAAGACGGCTCTTGAGCGCATGTTTGAAGAGAGCTTGCGCGGCGAGGCCGGCCAGAAGCGTATTGAGGTCAATGTCCGCGGTCGTGAACTGCGCCAGGTGACAACCCGTGATCCTCTGCCAGGCCATCGACTCTACCTTACCATTGATGCCAAGTTGCAAAAAGCAGCCGAGGCCGCCCTCGTCGACAAGGCCGGTTCCGTTGTTGCATTGAACGTAAAAACCGGCGAAGTCCTGGCTATGGTCAGTCGTCCGACTTTCGACCCGGCCTGGTTTGCGCGCGGCATTACCAATGAAGAGTGGCAGGACCTGATCAATAACACACAGCACCCCATGACCAACAAGGCCTTACGAGGCCAATACCCGCCGGGGTCCACCTTCAAAATGACCGTAGCGCTAGCGGCTCTTGAGTCTGGCGCGGCAACGCCATCGACCACAGTGCAGTGTGATGGCAGATTCAAACTCAGCAAAAGTTTCGAATATCGTTGCTGGAAAAAGGAAGGCCATGGTCAGGTTGATCTGCACAAGGCGATCAAGGAGAGCTGTGATGTCTGGTTTTACCGCGTTGGGCTTGAAACCGGTATTGAGCAGATTGCCAGTGTGGCCAGGCGGCTCGGGTTGGGTGAACAGACAGGCTTTCCTTTCGGCTCGGAACGCGCAGGGTTGATGCCAACCAAGGCCTGGAAGAAAAAACGTTTCGGAACCAGTTGGTATGATGGTGAAACGGTCATTGCCTCTATTGGCCAGGGATTCGTGTTGACGACCCCGGTCCAGTTGGCGACGATGACCGCTGCCCTGGCTAACGGTGGAACGGTGTGGCGTCCGCAGTTGATTCAGAAAGTCGTTGATCTTGATGGTAACACCGAATGGCGTCTTGAGCCGGAAAAGCTCAGCGAAACAACCTGGCCCAAAGAACTGCTGAATCCGATCAGGAAAGCCATGGCGTCTGTTGTCAATGATGTTGGCGGAACCGCATGGCGAAGCCGTCTGGAGAAAGTCCGGATTGCCGGCAAGACCGGTACAGCACAGGTGGTGCGGAAAAAAAGTGATGAAGAGGAAGAGCTGGAAGAGGAAGAAATCCCATACCAGTTCAGGGATCACGCCCTGTTTGTCTCTTTCGCTCCCGTAGAAAACCCGGAGATTGCCGTTGCTGTCGTTGTTGAACATGGCGGACATGGCTCCAGCGCTGCGGCCCCGGTGGCTAAAGCGATGTTTGAAGCATATTTTGGTGACGATGACGATGACAAAGAGCTCGCCTCCCTTGCGGATGCTGAGGATCGATGATGTTTGACAGACGATTGATCACACATTTCAACTGGACGTACCTGCTGCTGATCCTCCTGATTGCAGTGATCGGTATCGCCAACATGTACAGTGCCACGTCTTCATGGACGACTGCTGTACAACCGGTCTATGTCAAGCAGTTTTACTGGTTGGGCATAGGCGTTGCGATTGTCCTGGTGGTCTGTATTTTTGATTACCGCCACCTTGAGTATCTGAGCTTTCCTTTCTATGGGGGGAACCTCCTGCTGCTGCTGCTGGTGCTGGTGGTCGGTCGTACCAGTATGGGGGCCACCCGCTGGATCAGCCTGGCCGGTATTAATGTCCAGCCCAGTGAAATCATGAAGATCGTCATTATCATTATTTTGGCGAGATATTTGAGTGATAAAGAGCATTTAAGAGGGTTCACCCTGAAGGAATTGGTTGTCCCCGGGCTGATCCTGGGTGTTCCGGCCCTGTTGATCATGAAGCAGCCTGACCTTGGGACAGCCCTGCTGGTCCTGTGCATCGGTGGCACCATGGCGCTGTTTGCCGGAGTACAGCGCTCGGCAATTGTCTTCCTGGGCATGTCCGGGCTGGCAGCTGCTTTTGGGGGGTGGTTTCTGCTGCATAACTACCAGAAGCAAAGAATCATGACATTCTTGAACCCGGAGCGAGATCCTCTGGGTGCCGGCTATCATATCATTCAGTCGAAGATCGCTGTAGGCAGTGGCGGTTTCAGCGGTCTTGGTTTCATGAAGGGGACCCAGTCGCAGCTTTCCTTTCTCCCGGAGCGCCACACTGACTTTGCTTTCTCGGTGTTTGCCGAAGAGTGGGGATTGGCCGGTTGCCTGATTCTTCTGTCTCTCTATTGCCTGATCGTTCTCTGGGGGCTGCACATCGCTCTGCGTTCAAATGACCGGTTCGGCATGTATATCGCCATTGGTGTTTCAGCAATGCTGTTCTGGCACATCATCGTTAGCCTGGGCATGGTGATTGGCCTCCTGCCAGTCGTGGGTGTGCCTCTGCCACTCTTTTCATACGGTGGAACCAGTATGGTGACGACCATGACCGGAGTCGGACTTCTCCTCAACGTGGGGATGCGGCGGTTTATGTTTTAACGCCTGACAAGCGGGGTGCGGTAAAGAGAACGCGAAAAATCAAAGCACAAAGCGAAAGGCTTGACAGCTTGTTGCGTGCTTGGCACCCTTTCTCGTCCCTCGTCCCTCGTCCCTCGTCCCTNNATGAATCTCCATCCGGCAAAATTCTGGGAGCCTGTTGGCGAAGACAGGGTGCGCTGCAATCTGTGCCGCTTCCATTGCGTGATTGCAGATCAACGGGTAGGGCGCTGTGGGGTTCGTCAAAACCGGAACGGTACACTTTATTCGCTTGTTTATGGTCAGACGATCTCGGAGAACATTGACCCGATCGAAAAAAAACCCCTTTACCATTTTCATCCGGGCAGTCGCAGCCTTTCTATCGCGACAGTCGGGTGCAATTTCCGTTGTCTGCATTGCCAGAATGCAGAGATTTCGCAGTGGCCTCATGAGCGTTCCGGGATTCCGGGAACAACAATGACCCCTGCTCAGGTTGTTAGCCACGCCGTTAACAGTGGCTCTGTGAGTATTGCCTACACTTACACCGAACCGACCATTTTCTATGAGTATGCATTTGACACGGCGGTATTGGCCCACGCGTCAGGGATCAAGAATGTTTTTGTGACCAATGGGTACACGACAACACGAGCCCTTGAAGAGATTGCACCCTACCTTGATGCTGCCAATGTCGATCTAAAAGGCTTCTCGGATAAAGCCTACCGAAATGTCACCGGCGCTTCACTGCAGGGTGTTCTCGACTGTCTGCTTGATTACAAGAGGTTGGGCATCTGGCTCGAGGTGACGACCCTGGTGATTCCGGGCCACAATGACAGCGAAGAGGAGTTAAAGCAGATCGCTTCTTTTGTCGCCGATGAACTGGGTAAGGACGTGCCCTGGCATGTGTCGGCTTTTTATCCAACCTACAAGATGCAGGACCGACCCCCGACCCCTGTTGCGACCCTGTATAAAGCCAGACAGGCAGGTCTTGATGCCGGTTTGCACTATGTTTACCTAGGCAACGTCAGTGCTGCGGGAACGAGTGACACGATCTGCCCCGGATGTGGGGCAACCGTTATCCGCAGGCAAAGGCTGCAGTTTTTCGAGACGGAACTGATGGGAAACCGTTGCAAACACTGCCAGTATGAACTGGCCGGAATCGCACTCGGCCCTGAATGAGGAGGATATGATGTCAATTGATCGCAGCATCCCCAGAAACCCGGAAGCGGAGATTGACAGCATGTTTATTGACCGCTGGTCACCGCGTGCCTTTGAACCTCGGCCCCTGACGCAGGCCCAGATCGACAGTCTTTTTGAGGCAGCTCGCTGNNCGACAGTCTTTTTGAAGCCGCTCGCTGGGCACCATCTTGCTATAACGATCAGCCCTGGTTGTTTGTCTATGCGGCCTCGGATACTGATCGGCAACGTTTCATGCCGGCTCTTGTCGAAGGCAACCAATCCTGGGTCAAGAACACTTCATTGCTAATGTTCCTGCTCTGTAGACGCAATTTCAGNNCGGTTTCAGTCGGGAGAAGGCTTATGAGATCATACAGGCTCCAGAAGACGAGTATGACATCATGGCCGCAATTGCCGTCGGGTATCGGGCTGAGCCCTCTGTTTTGCCGGAGGCCGTTGCCGCAAGGGAAAAGCCGAGTGAGCGTAAACCTAGGACAGAGGTGGCCAGGGAAGGGTCATTCTAGTTAGAGTTTTATCGGTTGGCGAGCACAAAGGGCGCAGTGAATTCACTGCGCCCTTCCTTTCTTGTGAGCGTGGTTCAGTTTAAAACTTATAACCCAGCGATAGGCCGACCAGGTAGATGTCGGTATCGTATTCACCATTTGCGGTAGTTTCCGGTGTTCCGAACGGGTCGCCAAGGGTATTCGTTTTATTTCTCGAGTCGTGGTACTCGTAGCCAAACGCGCCGGATAAAGTCCATGAACCGCATGTCAGGTCAGAGCCGATTGTGAACAAGTGGGCATCGCTATCGGGTATGATCGGCTCAAATGTCGAGTCAGGCACGGCATTTTCTCCGTACAAATAGCCGAAATTCAAGGCTACTTTCTCACTCAGTTTATAGTTTGCGCCAATATTATAGGCCCAGGTCGAGTGCCAGTTGCGTATTTGGGTAATGTCTGTACCGAATTCAACATCGAGGAACAGTTTGTCGTTAGCATCCCAATCTTCCCAGCGAGCGCCGACTTCGATAAGCAAGCCATCGTTCGCTTTGAATGCTATCCCCGTCGTAAATTGTGCGGGCAGCGTGATCCCTGCTGACGCAATACTGTTTGGCAGCAGCAGAGTGAGGCGGGGGTCTACGTTAGCAAAAGACAGATCCCCATCCAGGTCCACATCAACCTTGCTTCTGTATGCCATGCCGATCGAAACACGGTCGGTTGCTTTGAACAGTGCACCCAGGTTGAATCCGTATCCCCAGCCTTCACCGGAGAAGTTTTGCTCGACGTCCGGCAGGATTTCAGCTAACGGACCTCCCAGTTCGGAGGGTAAGAGGGTGCCAACGGCAGATTGGTTGACCATAGAACTCAGTTCAGTGTCGACATAGACCATGTCCAGGCCTGCAGCCAGAGAAAGTTGATCAGTAATCCGGTAGGAAAGTGCAGGGTTGATGTTAAAAGAAGTCATTTCCCCAGAAGTACCCAGGTAGCGACCTTCATAATCGTTGCCCCACTTGTTTGAAAGCCCGAACGGAAAGAATATACCGATTCCTGCGGCAATGTTTTCGCTGCTCTGGAAAGTGTAGTAGAAGGTGCTGGGGAAGTTTGTCTCATTGCCTTTTTCGTTGCCACCACTGTCGAGATTAATGTTTCGCTCTGAAATAACCGCGGTCGTGCCTATTTCAACCTGACGGCCGGGAACGTCGTTGAGTAGAGCCGGGTTGAAATAAAGGGAGGAGGGACCGGTCGGATGAGCAATGACCGCGTTAGCCTGGCCAAGCCCGGATGCGCCATGAGTGAAAACACCGTAGCCCGATGCAAGGGCAGATGTTGCAAGCAATGACCAGCAGATTGTGAATAGAACGATTCGCCGTTTCATGTTCCCTCCAGGTCAGGGGTAAAGAATTAATTTGAATGATTGTTTATACGATGTGCACAGTTGTTTGTAAAGAGCATCGCAGGATGTGGCAGGGGTATAATGTAGGCAATAAACACAAAGCCCCGGCTCATACCAGGGCTTTGTGGTGTTCTTAAAACAGGTAAGTTGCCAGTGTTATGGCGCCGGCCAGACTTGCGACTTTGATAGTCAATTGCCTGAGTGTCTGATCGGCAAATTCACAAAAAAAATGATGTGACATGCCCCTCCTCCATTGAATAATTTTAAGAAAGCTAGCACAACATTTGGTGCCATGCAATATATAAAGGCACATTAATTTGTGTTTTGTGCAGATTCAGCCGCAAATCTATCATTATTGATGATCGTCTTGAAGATTAGTTGCAATCCCCTACGGAATCTTCTTTTGCAAGGCACCTGTTTTTGATAGTCTGTTTCGCGATTGATACTTTAGATCTGAACGGAGCAGCTATTGAGTGATCAACCCTATTTCCCCGAAAGTCAAAACGAGATACTCAGGTTAGAGAACAAAACCGATCGCCGGGAAGTTGTTAAACAGGCGAGTTGGGCCGGCCTCAAGCCGGGTATGCGTGTCCTGGATGTCGGTTGTGGTCCGGGTGTGACAACTTCTGCCCTTGCGGAATTTGTCGGTAAGGAGGGGTACGTCGTCGGTCTTGACCGATCTGAAGAAAGAATCCGGCATGCTCAGAATCTTTATTGCTCGGACAATGTCTCTTATGTCTGCCGGAACTTTTTCGATGACTTAAGTGATCTAGGGTCTTTTGATTTCATCTGGATACGCTTCGTTCTTGAATATTTTCACAAAGAAGCTTTTCAACTGGTTCGCCACATGGCAAACAGTTTGAACCCAGGGGCAATATACTGTCTGGCCGATCTCGATCAGAACTGCATGAATCATTACGGGCTGCCTGAACGCCTGGAGCGAACAATTCAGAAAATCGCCGAAACCCAGATGACCAGAAATAACTTTGACCCTTTTGTCGGCAGAAAACTGTTTACCTATCTTTATGACCTCGGTTTTGAGAATTTGAATGTTGACGTAAAGGCGCACCACCTCGTTTTTGGTGATTTGTCAGAATTCGACAGGTGGAACTGGTGGCATAAAATAGAGCTGGCGGGTCGGCGGTCCGGATTGCCGTTTGATGATTACGAGGATGGTTTCGAAGGATTTGAACGTGAGTTTATCACGTATTTTGTTGATCCACGCCGCTTTGCATATACTCTGCTCATACTCGCTCGAGGCCAAAAGCCGCTTTGATCTTAATGCGTCTCGCTGCTTTGTGGCAGGCTTTTGTCAAGGAAGTTTTCGAAAAATTCATCATCGGCATTTTCGAAGTCGGTTAACTCGATACCATAGCCTTGTGGGTAGAATGGTTTGGGGCGGTTGTCACCTGTGTTGCTCCAGGCGATTCGACCGGAGGCTTCTATGGGCCTCTCCTGGCCCGGGAGATGCACTTCCACCCTGATGAAGATTCCTTCTTGAAGGTCTTCCGGAACGCTTATATACAGGCCGTGCAAACTCATGTCATGGGATTTGCCACTCAGGGTTTTTCCCGCGGTGTTAAGTTTTACCGGAGCTTCAACCGGAACACGTTTCTGTCTGATGCTGCACGACTCACCACCGCTAGGCCCTGGTTCATTCGAAGTGCCGTTGTAATGGCGTTTATAGTAGCGGATGAACGCTTCAACAACCTCTTCATCAAAGGCGCTGCCGCTTTCCTGACGTAGTAAGTCCATTGCTACGTCGAGAGGCATCGGTTTGCGATAATGCCTTTTAGAAGTGATAGCCTCGAAAAAGTCTGCCACCGCGACAATCCTTGCCCCGAGGGGGATAAGCTCACCTTTCAAACCCACCGGATAGCCAGTGCCGTCCCACTTTTCGTGATGTGAACCGGCGATCTCGGGAACGTCTTTGTATTTTCCTTCAAAATTAATCTGATTAAGGATGTCGCGCGTCTGCAATGTATGTGTTTTGATGACCTCGTACTCGTCTTTCGTCAGGCGACCCTCTTTCTTGAGAATCGAGTCAGGAACGCCTATTTTCCCGTAGTCATGCAGCAATGCGGCGACCCGTATACATTCGCGAAACTCGAAACCCAGGTCCATTTCGTCGCAGATGCCGACGGAATATTCGGTCACCTTTTCGCTGTGACCAGCCGTCATTGGGTCACGGGCATCGATTGAGGCCGCAAGTACCTGCAGCGTTGAACGGAACTCCTTGTCCTTGGCCAACAGCAACTCAGCGTTGCGAATAGCGACTCCGATCACTGGCGCAATCCCCATTAGTAAAGACTTGTCCCGCTGCATGAGCGGGCGACTTGATTTCAGGTTGTCGACAGCAAGGACCCCTATTGCTTCGCCTTCGCAGATGATCGGGCAGCAGACAAAAGATTTGACGCCCAATGCTTTTGCCAAGTTGACGCTGTGGGTCGAGTGCCGTCGTTCGAACGTTTCAAAGTCATCAACCAGAAAAGGTGTCTGGTTATTGAATGCTTCAACGAAAACGCCCCTGGATGTTGGATTGTCCAGCCTGAAGCTTGCCTGCTGGAGGATATGCCGGTGCTCATCGATATGGCCGAAACCGGCTCTGTAGGTCAACTTGGTCTTGGCATCGTTTGCCAGCAGGATCATGCCGCGGTCAAAATCGAGACGCTTCTCCAGGGTGCTGACAACCTTTTTGATGACCTTGTCGATCGATGATTGCAGGCTTATGGCGTGCCCTATTTCACTGGTGAGCATGGCATTATTGTAATTGGCATCCAGTTGGTCGATGAGCTGGTTGCGCGATGCATTGAGGTGGTCAATGCCAGCTGAAACTTCATCGAGCGTTGCACTCACAGCCAGCCGGTCGAGCAACAGGTAAAGACCAATCGATGTTGGAATCGTGCCAAGCAACAGGTGTGGGTTTGTCAGCGCGAACGGCAGATTAAAAAGCGGCAGCATGACGACGGAAATATCCCGCCATCGTTTCATGAGTGCCGCTTTCGAAATGTTCCATTTGAATATGTACCTGCAGTGAGAGTCACCTTGAAAAACGCACTCCGGATGTTCTGTCGCTGTCAGGTCGTAGTGAAATGCATTGATTGCCGCTTCAAAGAGGCCGATCCTGTTTTCACACTGAAAGGCCTCCTCACAAACCCCGTAATGAGGGGTAACGATGATCTCCACCGAGTTGTCATTCAGCTTGCGGGATGAATAGGTCGATGAGCGTACCAACTGCTTGGTAACTTCCCCTATCTTGGAGAACATCGCATGTGGATTGGTAAAGCTCAAGACATAAGAACGCATGAAACCGGTCGTCTCCAGGTCGAAGACGTAATGTCCGGCTTCTTTTGCCAGCTGTGGGTTGCAGGTTAATTCTGTTGCCCGTTGCGTGAAAAGGTTGATTTGCTTCTGGGTCAACCAGTGCGATTCGTCGGCCGCCTCCCAGGGCATGATCCCGGCGTAAGACAGGATCTCCCTGACGTCAAGGTGAGGGTAGCGCTTGTTGATCAGCTTTATATAAGGATCAATCAGGAAGCTGTTGTAGAGTTCCTTGTCCTCGTACGTAGCATTCATCTTACTTTGGCCTTTTTCAAGAAGTTTCGCAGGTAGCGCATGTAGCCGTCCCAGTGATGTGAGCTGATCACGTTGCAACGGTATGTTTTCTCGAACGGGATATTCTTCTCCGTCATAAATTCAGCCGGATACACCATGACCGGGAACTGGTTGGTTTCGTATTTTGCCGCGACCAACGAAAAGATGAATTTGAAGTCTTTGGGCGTGAAGCCGCTGCCATCCATGACATATATTTGAATTGCGTTGGTCAGGTCAGAAAAATTCAATCCTACGTCAGTGCGATTGATTGCAAGGATGGCTTTCAATTCGCCATGTTTGCGAACGCTCAGGTGGTGAATCTCACGCTTGAAGCCGGATCGAGAATAATCCTCAGATATGGTTTTTGAACCCATGCTGTGAGGTGTTAAGTCAAATGCATCCAGCAGCAGACCTCCCGACACTTTTTCATAAAAACCGCGTAAATCCTCCAGGTCGCCTTTATTGGTGTCGGTCAATTCCCAGGGCGTTGTCTCGTTTGTTTCACTTTCCGTCATGGTTGTTTCGAAGCTGAGGTAAGCAAAATCGTCTATTGAGCATGCCTTCGGGTTGTCCAGGTATTCAGTGGCCCCCCCGTAGAACTTCATCGGGAATTTGTTGTTGGTGCGGTAGAAGCCTGTCGTGTATTGCGTGTTGGCTGAGTCGATCATGTGGGTGTCATTGATAAAGTCGCACAGGCGGTCCAGCACAATCAGCCCAGACTTGCGCTTGCCGCTCACCGCGGCGTGGTGGTGCAGGCACCAGGTTTTTTCGTACAGGCGGAGCATGGCGAAGTGGCTCAAGATCGTGTTGTGCTCCATGTGGATGAAGTGTCGCGCAATATGGGGGAGTTGCGTGTAGAGTTTGTTGTATGTCTGCTTGAATTCCTCTTTATTGTTGACCAGGGAGGCGTACTTCTGTGGATAGATGAAGCCGGTTTCAAAGAAGAAGTCCCATAATGCATCGATGTCCACCTGGTTCGATACATATGTGTCCGGATCCTTGGTCTGTTGCAGCAGAGAAACCAGTTCCATGTGCTCAAGAGGGTCAATGTCCAACAGCGCCAGACCGACTTTAACCATGTCACCTTCTGGTAAATGGGTGCGATGGATGACCTGTGCAGTGCATTTAAGCTTTGATCGACTGGTCAGATAAATGCCGACATCATTGAGGAGCATGCCAGGCAACAGGGTGGCGTCTTCATAAGGTTCGAGCAAGGCAAAGCCGGATCCGGAGAGGTCAACCATTTTCAGTGACATGGTTCTTTTGGTCACCGGGTGAGTGAATGCGACATTCAGGTTCGGCAGGAGTTCCCGCCTGTCGGAGCGGAACTCCCTCGTCCTGAAGCGTGGGAACTGGTTTCTGGATGGCTCCAGAACAAACTCCCGTGACGACATTCCGGAAGTCTGGCGCACTATTTTACAGTCTCCGATATAGATGACCTTCGACCCCTCTGCAAGGGTCAGGTTTATCGGGATGCTGCCATTTATCCAGTCGAATGTCTGCGGCGGCTTGGCGTGCAAAACAATCCGAAAGTAAAACGCGTTGAAATCCAGCAGTTGACCCTGGTAGACAGAGCTGTTGACGACAATGTTTGCCGTGATGCCGGGGCAGTGGTGTCTTTTGATCGTTCGTGAATGTGTTTCAAAGCTTTCATCCGGCAGCCTGACAGTTATCTGGCGTTCGTTAATCGAAAGCAGTGATGGTTCGACCTTGATGCTCCGCTGACCATCTGTCATGACGAAATTGATCAGGTCGAAAGAGCGAAGCCTCTGCTCATTACCTTCCTCAATTTCTTGCCAGGTACATTCCAGCTCTCCATCCATGCATGGCTGAGGGTGGGCATACATGGAGATGGTGTGGCCGTGCAGTCGGTGTTTCAGGTTGAAAAGAACCGGTTCGTCCTTGAAGTTTAGCCTGTTGATTTTATTGATTAATTGAGAAAGGGGGACTCTTTGTTTCCGCTGCGGACTGCTCGGAAACGGGCGGACGTTGCTCGCACTATTCTCCAGATTAGCGATCTCTTCGAGTCCCATATGTTTTGTGTTTTTGAAACATATCTCGCAGTTTGTGATGATATGTTAAGTTTAATTATATAAAAATTAAGCCTAATTATAGGTAAATTAAATTAAATGTCAAGAATTTAGATATAAAAGAGGTGTATTTTGAAAAACGCCAAGAATATTAATTATGTATAAGTATGCTTAATTGATATTAACTAGTTGCGGCGGGAGACTTTAGATATTTCGAAAGCTGATGCCGGTGTCGTCAGTGTTGACTACCCGGTCTTCGTGGAGTGCCCGTGCACAAGCTCACGGGCCTTGCGGATATTTTCGTCTTCGCCAAGCAGTATCAGGGTGTCTCCGGTTTCGAGGTGGAGATCGGCAGGGGGATTGTAGATGACTCTCTCGCTGCGGATGATGCCCATGATCGAAGCTCCCGTTGCTGCCCTGAAGTTGAGCTCCGCCAGGGTTTTCCCCAGGCAGGGTGAACTTTCAGGGACCGCCTGTATCTCAATTTCGCCACCTTCCAGTACGGACAGGTAGCCGGTAAGATGTCTGGGTTGCTGGGTCCCATGTTGGTAGAGTTGATGATGTTCTTCACGTATACCCGAGAGAATTTTCAGAACCCTGCCTTCAGGAACGTTAAATCTTTGCAGCAGGAAAGCTGACATCTCCAGGCCTGCGCCCAGTTCATCAGTGACGATATCGTCCGCACCCGAACGCAATAACGGCTCAATATTGGTGACATAATGCGTACGTGCCAGGATATAGATGGCCGGGTTCAACTCTCTTGCGGTCGGAATCGCCCTGAACAGTGCCGATGGATCGTTGATCGCCATGACGATGGCGCGGGCCTTGTGAATCCCTGCGCCCTCAAGCACTGCCGGTGCAGCTGCGTCTCCCTGCATGATGATATCTCCAGCCATACGTGCTCTGCGGACCGATTCACCGTTCATCTCTATGTGAATGTAGGGCAGGCGCATCTCACGCAGGGTCTTGGCGACGTTGCGACCCGAATGACCATAGCCGGCAATGATGACGTGACCTTCCAGGTTTGCGGTTCGTTCATGATCATCAAGCAAATGCTGATCGCTTTGTACCCTGAAAAGCCTGATGACAAAAATCGCGATCGGCTGCGCCAGCCTGAACATCATCGGTGTCATCATCATGGATAAGGCAATAATCGAGAGCGCCAGCTGGTAAGTCCGGTCAGGAACCAGTTCTAACGAGCGGGCCTGGGCCATGAGGATGAAGGAAAACTCGCCGACCTGAAAGGTCATCAAGCCGGCCACCAGGGCGGTTTGCAGAGGATAGCGCGAGGCCAGTCCTGCCATGGTCCCGGAGATGATTTTTGCCAGGCTCAGCAGCAGTATGCCAATAAGCACGGCCTGCCAGTTGCCGAGCAGCATGCGGATATCGACCAACATGCCGACCGAGATGAAAAAGACTGCCAGGAATACATCGCGGAAGGGGATGATGTCGGACATGACCTGGTGCGATGAGTCTGATTCCGCAAGGGCCAGGCCGGCCAGGAAGGCGCCGAGGGCAAGTGACAGGCCTGCATGTGCGGTCACCCAGGCTGTACCCAGGACCAGGGCGATGATGGTTAAGCGAAACAGTTCGGGCGAGCGGGTCTGGAGAATGCCGCGTAACAGGGGTTTGAGCAGGTGCCTGACAAACAGGAACAGGCCGCCGAGGATCAGTGCCGACCTGACAATTGCCCAGATGGAAAAGGCTCCAGATTGCGAGCCCAGGAGCGGCAAGGCGACCAGGAACAGGATTACGCAGATGTCCTGGAAGAGCAGAATGCCGAGGGAAATTCGACCGTGTGCCGAGTCGATCTCGCCACGTTCCAACAGCAATTTGAGAACAATAGCGGTTGATGACAGGGCCATTGCCATGCCGAGTACTGCGGCTGAAACCGGTGGCTCGCCGAGCAGCCAGGTTCCGCAAGCCACTGCGAGTATAGTGGTGATGATCTGTACGCTGCCGGCCGACAATAACAGGTTTTTGAGCCTTGAGATGCGCTTGTAGGAAAATTCAAGACCAATGGTGAACAGAAGCAGGACGACGCCGATTTCGGCAACCATTTCAACTTCGTGAATACCCTTGATCAGGTGAAAGCCGTACGGCCCTACCAGCAGGCCGGTGATCAGGTAACCGACAATCGGTGACTGGCGCATCAGGCTGAACAGCCATGCATTCGCCAAGGCCAGGCCCAGTAGGATGAGAACGTCTTGTAGTGCAGTCAGATCGTGCATGGCTCGCTTCTTGTTGATCATCACCCGCGACTTGGTGCCCGGGTGAAAAGTAAAGTTTTAAAAATTAATCTTTTTCCTGCTTCTTGCCGCTTGCCCCTGCTCCTTTTTGGGCCGCTATCCACTCCAGTCGTTCTTTGATGGTTTTCTCGTAGCCGCTGTCCTTGGGGCGATAGTAGGCCTTGCCTGCCAGATGATCGGGCAGGTGGGTCTGGGTGACGACTCCACTTTCATGGTTGTGAGCATATTGATAATCTTTGCCGTAACCCAGGTCTTTCATGAGGTTGGTCGGTGCATTGCGTATGTGCATGGGAACGGGCAGGGCACCGCTGGTTCGCACTTCTTTCTGTGCTTCTCCTATGGCGGCATAGGAGGCGTTGCTTTTCGGCGCCGACGCCAGGTACGTCACGGCCTGGGCGAGCGGAATCCGTCCTTCGGGCATGCCGACAAAATGCACGGCCTGTTGGGCCGCGACAGCTATCTGTATAGCTCTCGGATCGGCATTGCCGATATCTTCCGCGGCAAAAATGACCATGCGCCGGACAATGAAAAGCGGATCTTCACCGGCTTCGATCATGCGGGCCAGCCAGTAAATGGCCGCATCCGGATCGGAGCCGCGCATGCTCTTGATAAAGGCCGATATGACGTTGTAGTGTTCTTCCGCGCCCTTGTCATAAACGAGGGGCGCACGCTGCAAGGCGGCCAGGACATCGTCGGGTGTGATGTCTGCAGCGTCGCACATATTGGCGGCAACCTCGAGCGTATTCAGGGCGATGCGGGCATCGCCATGGGCTTGGTCAGCGAGCAACTCGAGAGCCTCATCAGTGATTCGGGTCTTTTGCTTCTGCAGGGCATGATCCGTCGCCAGTGCACGTTCGAGCAGTGTCCTGATGTCCTGTGTTTCAAGCGGCTCAAGAACGAAAACCCGCGAGCGAGACAGCAGGGCGGAGTTGACCTCAAATGAAGGGTTCTCCGTGGTGGCGCCAATCAGGATGATGTCACCATTTTCCACCCAGGGCAGCAGGGCGTCCTGTTGGGCCTTGTTGAAGCGATG
>JABAOE010008323.1_pt2 | contig 16831 bp, 13 predicted proteins | sample 7062141 | NCBI WGS metagenome assembly JABAOE01 (sample SAMN14538627, study PRJNA623070) | marine sediment metagenome | biome: marine biome [ENVO:00000428]; feature: marine pelagic biome [ENVO:01000023]; material: deep marine sediment [ENVO:00002113] | place: India: Gulf of Khambhat ... | reverse complement strand
GACGAGCCGACCACGGCGCTCGACGTCACGATCCAGGCGCAGATCCTCGAGCTGCTCGCGGAGCTGAGGCGGCGCCACGGCATGGCGGTGCTGCTGATCACGCACGACCTCGGCGTGGTGGCCGAGGTCTGTGACCGCGTCGTCGTGATGTACGCCGGCCAGGTGGTCGAGACGGGGAGCGTGCAGGAGATCTTCGCGGACCCCCGTCATCCGTATACGCAGGGCCTGATGGCCTCGCTGCCCTCGGTCGAGAGCCCGGGGCGGAGGCTGACGTCGATCCCGGGCACGGTCCCGAATCCCACGGCGTGGCCGGGCGGGTGTCGCTTTCGCGAGCGATGCGGGCGGGCGCGCCCCGGATGCGCGTCGGAGCAGGAGCTCTTCGCGTTGAACGCCGTCGGCCGGTCGGCTCGCTGCTGGCTGGCGGGCGCCGAGGCGGAGCCCGTGGCATGAGGACCGTCGATCGGTCACGGCCGCCCCTGCTCCGCGTGCGGGGCCTCACGAAGCACTTCCCCATCCGGCGGGGCGCCTTCGGGAGGGTCCGAGGTCACGTGCGGGCGGTCGACGGCGTGGACTTCGAGCTGTGGCGGGGGGAGACCCTCGGCCTCGTGGGGGAGTCGGGGTGCGGAAAGTCGACCACGGGGCGAGCGGTGATGCGGCTCATCGAGCCGACCGCGGGCGAGGTCGAGTTCGACGGCCGGGACGTGCGCGCGCTCGACCGCGCGAGCCTGCGGGCGTTCCGGCGAAGGGCCCAGTTCGTCTTCCAGGATCCGTTCGGCTCGCTCAACCCCCGGATGTCCGTGGGCGCGATGCTGGAGGAGGCGCTGGCCGTGCACGGGCTGGGTGGGTCCGGTCGGCGGGACCGAGCCGTGGAGCTGCTCGAGCGCGTGGGGCTCCGGCCGGAGCACATCGACCGCTATCCCCACGAGTTCAGCGGTGGACAGCGCCAACGCCTCGGGATCGCGCGGGCCCTTTCGGTGGAGCCCGAGTTCCTCGTTCTCGACGAGCCGGTGAGCGCGCTCGACGTGTCCGTTCAGGCGCAGGTCATCAACCTGCTCGAGGACCTGCAGCGCGAGCTCGGGCTGACGTACCTGTTCATCGCGCACGACCTCGCGGTGGTGGAGCACGTCAGCGACCGCGTCGCCGTGATGTACCTGGGCAAGATCGTGGAGCTCGCCGAAGCGGAAGATCTCTACCGGGAGCCGCGCCATCCCTACACCCGAGCCCTCCTGTCGGCGGTGCCCCGACCCGATCCGGCGGGCCGGGAGGCACGCAGGCGGATCGTGCTCGAGGGCGACGTGCCGAGCCCCAGCGATCCGCCATCCGGGTGCGCCTTCCACCCCCGCTGCCCGCACCCGAAGAAAGACGCGGCGTGCTCGGGCGTATCACCCGTCATGGAGGGTGAAGAAGGGGGGCATTCGGCAGCCTGTCACCACCAGTTTGCCCCGATGAAATGAGCCCTTGACACCTTCCGGGGGGCGAGGCCATGTTGCGGCGCTCTCGTACCTTGCCCTTCCCCGCCTGGCAGCGAGGAAGGGTTCTGTATCAACGGAAAGAACTTCGGCTGGAGGTTCCCCTTGGCTGTCCAACTGTACGCGGCCCTGCTTCAGATTCCCGGGATGGACGCTCCCGCGCTCACGTGGCAGGAGCAGCTGGCGGTCAACTGGGAAGGCATGGGAGGCATGCGCTATCCTCTGGCCCTCTGCCTGATCCTGGGCGTCGTCGTCATCATCGTGAAGTTCATCTCGCTCACGGCGAAGAGCGCCAAGACGAGGCGGATCCTCAGGGAGGTCGACGAGCTCCTCGTGCAGCAGCGCATCCGCGAGGCGCTCGAGCTCACCCGGGACACCAACGCGCCCGCGGCCAACATCCTCTACGCCGGCCTCGAGCGGCACGAGGAGGGCACCGATCGCGTGATGAAGGCGATCGAGAACCAGGGCCTGATCGAGATGAGCAAGCTCGAGAAGGGCTTGGTCGTGCTCGCCACGCTCACCAACATCGCCCCGCTCCTCGGCTTCCTGGGGACCGTGTGGGGCATGATCCTCGCCTTCCAGTCGATCGAGGCCGCCGGCGAGGTCGAGGCCACGCTCGTCGCGGGCGGCATCAAGGTCGCGCTCCTCACGACCGCGGCCGGCCTCGTCATCGCGATCCCGGTGTCGGTCGGCCACAACTACTTCGTGGCGAAGATCGACGGCCTCGTCATCGACATGGAGGAGTCGGCCCAGAAGATGGTGGACACGCTCCACGCGATCGAGACCGGTCGCGCCGGCTAGAGGCCGAGCCCGGACCTCGAGGGCTGAGAGGCCACCCCCGCGGGGGTGGCCTCTTGTCGTAGGGGCCCCGGTGTCCCCATCCTGGTACCTGCTGGGGGAAACATCTGGCGCCGCGGCCTCCGACCACCGACCACGACCATGACCGCACGGACCTCCGTCATCGGGCTGACCCTGATCGCCCTGCTCGGCGCGGCGGGCGTGGGAAGGCCGGGCGGTACCGACGGAGGACAGCCGGGGCCCTCGGCGGTCGAGCCGGTCGGGTCCGTCCAGCCGGTCGGGGCCGTCGAGTCCCTGGGGGCCGTCGAGTCCGTGGGGGCCGCGGCCGGCACGGCTCCCTGGGTCGCGTCACCGCTGGCTCCCGACTCCGCCCTCGACGAGCTTCTGGCCGGGCGCTTCTGGCATGCGGCGCGATTGCTCCGCGAGGCGGGCACCGCGGACGGGGCCGCCGCCGACGTGCTCCTGCTCGCCCGGGCCGAGGCCGGGTGGAGGAACTGGACGGGCGTCGCCGAGCTCCTCGGGGATCGTCCGTGGCTCGCCGAACGGGACGGCGCCATCGGGCTCTACCTGCTGGCGCGGGCCTTGGAGGCTTCGGAGCAGTGGGACGAGGCCGCCGCAATGTACGTGCAGTACGCTTCCGTCGTGGGCGAAGGGTCGCGTGCGGGGATCGCCGCTCTCGCCCGCGGTGCGCGGTCGGCGTGGCTGGCGGGCCGCGCCTCGGACGCGCTCCGCGCGCTGGAGCGGCTGGGGCCCGCTCCCGTGGCCAGGAGCTGGGTGGCCGTGGAGCTCGCCCTGGAGGCCGTGCGGGAGGGTGATCCGGATGGGGTGGCCTCGCTGCGGCGGCACGCGATCGAGCCGCGCGCGGCCGCGGCCTTGTGGCGGGCGCACGCCGACGCGCTGCTCCAGGCGGGGGACTCCTCGGTCGCCGCCGACGCGTTCCGGAGCCTCCTGGACCAGGCCTCGCCCGTCCGGAGGGCGGAGGCCGCGGTGGAGCTCGGCCGTCTCCGGTTGGCTGCGGGGGACTCGAGTCAGGCGGAGGCGCTCCTCTCGGGGGCGTTCGGGGACGCGAGCGGCTCGGCGCGGACGCGGGCGGCGCAGGCGCTGCTGGACATCGGCGGGCAGGGCCTTGCGCGCACGTTGGAGCTGGCGCGCATCGTGGACCGGGCGGGCGACGGCGCGCGCGCTCTCCGCGGATACGATGCGGCGGTCAGGCTGGCCTCCGAGCAGGGGACTGCCTTCCCCGAGCGCTCGCGCCTGGAGCGAGCGCGGCTCATGGCGACCGTGCGCCCCCGACAGGACGAGGCGCTCGGGGAGTTCCGGGCGATTCGGGAGACGACGGAGGACGAGCGCATCGGCGCCAGGAACCTCGACGTCTGGGCGCAGATGCGGCGCCGTCAGGGGCTGCCGGCGCAGGAAGCCACGCTCCGACGCTGGCTCCTGGAGGAGTATCCGGGCAGCGCCGAGGCGGCCGAGGTCGTGTGGTCGAGGGGGAGCTACGCGGAGTCTCAGGGACGCTTCGACGAGGCGCTCGGCCACTACCGGTTCCTGACCGAGAACGCCGGGTCGCTCGCGAGGGCCGGAGAGGCCCGCATGAGGTCCGGCCAGATCCATCTGCGGCGGGCGAACCCGGCAGCGGCCGCGGCCGTGTTCGAGCAGTACGTCGAGGACTTCCCCGATGGCCGGCGGTGGCAGGAAGCCTCGTATTGGGCGGGGCGAACCCGCCTGGAGCTGGGCGATACGGCGACGGGCCGGAGCCACCTCATGCGGGTCTTGCGGCAGCCGATCGAGTACTACGCGGTGATGTCCGCCGATCTCCTGGGCGTGCCCTATTCGGTCGACCTCCCGGAGGGTCCGGCACCGGTCGAGCCGGGGTGGCTCACGGAGGGCCTCGGCCGCCTCGACCTCCTCACCGAGGCCGGGCTCGAGGGCGGGGCGGAGGACGAGATCGATCGGCTGCGCGACAGGGCGGCCGGGGAGCGCGTCGTTCTCCTTCGGCTCGCCGAGGCCTTGATCGAGCGAGGACGGTCGATCGAGGGGATCAACCTGGGATGGAGCATCCTCGAGGACGACGGGACGTGGGATCGTCGGCTGCTCCGGGTCGCCTATCCGTTCCCCTACGAGGAGCTCGTGCGCCGCGAGGCCGCCGAGTGGGGCATCGACGTGTTCCTGATGGCCGCCATCATCCGTCAGGAGTCCGCGTTCAAGGCGGACATCGTCAGCCGGGCAGGCGCCATCGGGCTGATGCAGGTCATGCCGCCCACGGGGGCGCAGCTCGCCCGCGCGCACGGCCCGCGAGGGTTCACGGAGGAGTCGCTCACGAAGCCGGAGGTCAACCTCCACCTGGGCGCCGCCTTCTTCGTCGACATGAGCCGCCGCTACGACGACGACCTCCCGCTGGTCCTGTCGGCCTACAACGCCGGCCCCACGCGCGCCACGCGATGGCGGACCTACCCCGAGGCCTCGGACCCGCTGCGCTTCACGGAGCGGATCCCGATCCTGGAGACCCGCGGATACGTGAAGAGCGTTCGCCGCAATCTCGGGCTCTACAGGGCGCTGTACGGGCAGGACTGAGCGTTGCCGGGGGCGGGTTGGCCTCGCTGCGTCGCTCCGTGGTCCAGCTTCCCGCGCGGTTTCTTGCGCGGCCCCCGATTCCCGGCCTAAGCTGAAGCATGCTCTCGCTGCGAAGCGTCTGATTGACCCAGTGGTCGGAGGTAGCCGCATGAAGGGGACCGTGAAGTGGTTCAACGACTCGAAGGGATACGGGTTCATCCAGCAGGCCGAGGGTGAAGACGTGTTCGTGCACTTCTCGGCGATCCAGGCGGACGGCTTTCGTACGCTGACCGAGGGCGAAGAGGTGGAGTTCGAGATCCGCGAATCCGAGCGGGGACCCCAGGCGGCTCAGGTCGTGCGCGCCTGACCTTCCACGCTCGAAGGTCCCGAGGGGGCCCCGCGACCGCCGGAGGTCGCGGGGCCTTCTTCGTTTCCGGTCGAGCCCACTTTCGCATCGGCCTTACGGGGCCTCTATCTTGCGCTGCGCCCCGCGGCGCGCCCGCGGCGCGCCTCTGGCCTCAGACTCCCACCCGGTCGAACCGCCCGTGGAGATCCCTCCCAAGACCAGGCCCCGGATCTTCCTCATCGACGCATACGCGCTGATCTACCGCGCGTACTTCGCGTTCATCAGCCGCCCGCTGACGAACTCGGCCGGGGAGAACACGTCCGCCCCGTTCGGCTTCACCCGTTTCCTGCTGGACATACGGGAGAAGCTGGAGCCCGACTACCTGGCGGTGGTCTTCGACGCCGGGGACTCGTTCCGCGACCAGGAATACCCCGAGTACAAGGCCACCCGGGAGAAGATGCCGGAGGACCTCCGCTCCAGCCTCGGGCGCATCCGGGACATCGTCGCGGCCTTTCACGACCGGGTGGTCGAGGTCGACGGATACGAGGCGGACGACGTCATCGGGACGCTGGCGGTCAAGGCGCGTGACGCTGGGCTGGACGCGGTGATCGTGTCCGGCGACAAGGACTTCTATCAGCTCGTCGGCCCCGGCATCCACCTGATGAACCCGGGGCGAGGGGGAGCCACGGGCGTGGCGGCCGAATGGGTGACCGAGGACAACGCGGCGGAGAAGCTCGGTGTGCCCCCCTCCCAGGTCGCCGACTACCTGGCCCTGGTCGGCGACTCCTCGGACAACGTCCCGGGCGCGCGAGGCATCGGACCCAAGACCGCGCTGGCGCTCCTCCGGCAGCACCGGAACGTCGAGCAGCTCATCGAGCACGCCGACGAGCTCACGCCGGCACGAGCCGCGAGGTCGCTCGCGGACAATGCCGAGGACGTCCGGCTCTCGAAGCGCCTGGTCACGATCATGACCGACCTGGACGTGGATCTCGACCTGGACGCCTTCGCGGTCCAGGAGCCCGATGCCGGGGCGCTGCGCGATCTGTTCGTGGAGCTGGAGTTCCGCACCCTCGCCGACCAGTTCGCGGCGAGCGCGCAGGAGACGGAGCCCGGGGCTTCGCGCGTCCGAGGCCCGGGTCCGGGCACGGGAGGGGGGGAGGCGGAGGGGGAGCGCCCCGTCGACTACCGGGTCGTGGACCGTGTCGAGGGCGTCGGAGAGGTCGTCGCCGCCGTGCGCGCTGCCGGGAGGGTGGCGCTCGCTGCGGAGACTTCCTCGCCGGACCCGCTTCGGGGCGAGCTGGTCGGGATCGGCCTCTCGGTCGGGTCCGGGGCCGCCTGGTATCTGCCCTTCGGCCACGTGCAGCCCTTCGAGCTGACCTTCGAGGGCGAGGACCCCGCAGGCGTGCGCAACCTGCCGCCCGCGAGTCACTCGAGCATGTCCGGTCTCACCGGGCTCCTGGAGGACCCGGCGATCGAGAAGGTCGGCCACGACCTCAAGCGCTCGGCCCTGGCGCTCTCGCGAGCCGGCGTCCGGTTGGCCGGCTTCGCCTTCGACACGATGGTCGCCAGCTACGTCCTGGACCCGGGCCGCCGGGGGCACGACCTGAGCGCGCTCTCGATGGAGATCTTCCGGCACAGGCCGACCTCCTACGACGACGTGGTCGGGACCGGGCGTGGGCGGGGCTCCTTCTCCGAGGCGCCCGTCGAGCGCGCGCGGCAGCACCTGTGCGAGACGGCCGACCTCTCCGGTCGGCTGCGGGACCACTTCCGCCCGAGGCTGCGGGAAGCGGCTCTGGCCGACCTGATGGCGGAGCTCGAGATGCCGCTCGTGCCGGTCCTGGTTCGCATGGAGCTCGCGGGCATCACGATCGACGCCGAGTTCTTCCGGGCGATGAGAGCCAGGCTCAAGCGCGAGCTGGACCTGATTCAGGAGGAGATCTTCAAGCTCGCCGGTGGTGACTTCAACCTGAACTCCACCCCCCAGCTCCGGCAGGTCCTCTTCGAGAAGCTCGAGCTGCCCGTGCTCAAGAAGACGAAGACCGGACCCTCCACGGACGCGTCGGTGCTCGAGGAGCTCGCGGCCATGGGCCACGACGTGCCCCGGCTCATGATGGAGTACCGGGAGCTCGAGAAGCTCCGCTCGACCTACGTGGACGCGCTCCCGGAGCTGGTGCACCCCGATACGGGCCGTATCCACACGAGCTTCAACCAGACGGTCGCCGCGACCGGACGTCTCTCGTCCAGTGAGCCCAACCTGCAGAACATCCCCGTCCGGACCGAGATCGGTCGCGAGATCCGCAAGGGGTTCGTGTCGGCCCCGGGCACGCTCTTCCTCGGCGTCGACTACTCGCAGATCGAGCTCCGCATCCTGGCCCACTTCTCCGGAGACGAGGCTTTCGTGACCGCCTTCACCGAGGGCATCGACGTCCACCGGCAGACGGCCTCGGTGATCTTCGACGTGCCGGTGGACGAGGTGTCGCCCGGTCAACGGGCCCAGGCCAAGACCGTCAACTTCGCCACCCTCTACGGGCAGGGGCCCTTCTCCCTGGCTCGTCAGCTGGGCATCTCGCGCGACGAGGCGAAGGAGTTCATCGCGACGTACTTCGAGCGCTTCCGAGGCGTGCGGGACTTCCTCGATGCGCAGATCGCGACGGCGCGGGAGACCGGCTTCGTGGAAACGCTGATGGGCCGACGGCGCTATGTGCCCGAGCTGCGCTCCCGGAACTGGAACGTACGGCAGTTCGGTGAGCGGGTCGCGCAGAACACGCCGATCCAGGGGACCGCCGCGGACCTGATGAAGAAGGCCATGATCGACGTACAGGACGCGCTCGACGCCGCCGGCGCGGAGGCTCTGCTTCTGCTGCAGGTCCACGACGAGCTCCTGCTGGAGGTGCCCGATGGCGACGTGGATTCGGTGCGGGATCTGGTCGTCGGGCGGATGGAGGCGGCCGTCGAGCTGTCGGTGCCGCTGGTCGCCGAATGGGGCGCCGGGCGCAACTGGTACGAGTGCAAGGGCTGACCGGGAAGTCGTCCCGTTCGGCCATCGGGGCGCCACCCCGCAGAGGCGATCCTCCGATCCTACAAGAGAGCCCGGTCGCCAGGCCGGGCGGATCGACCCCAGAGCGGAGGGAATCCCCATGAGCCGGTCCGTCAACAAGATCACCCTGATCGGGAACGTCGGTCGGGATCCGGACATCCAGCAGACGAAGAGCGGCACGAAGGTGGCGCACTTTTCGATCGCGACCAACCGGCGGGTGACGTCGGGATCCGAGGAGGAGGAGCGGACGGACTGGCATCGCCTCACGCTGTGGAACCGACAGGCGGAGTTCGCCGAGGACTACATCCGTACGGGGGACCGCGTGTACGTCGAGGGTCGGATCGAGTACGACTCCTACGAGCGCGACGGCGTCGTCATTCCCACGGCCGAGGTCATCGTGCGCGACATCGTGCTGCTGTCGTCGAAGGGCGGCTCGAGCGCGCCGGAGATGGAGGAGGCCGCCTAGCGCGGGTGGCGCGACGCCGAGGCCCGGGCCGGTGGCCGGGTCTCGGCGCACCCGCCCGCGTGCTACATCCAGCCTCGGAACTGCTCGGAGACGGAGAACACCGCCTCCCACCCGCCGCCGCGCACGCCGTGCGCGACATCGATGAACATCGTGTCCCACCCGATCGAAAGCCCCAGGCCCACGGAGCCTCGAAGCCCGCCGGAGTCGACGAGCGGCCAGTCCGCAGGGAGATCGACGTCACCGAGGTGTGTCGCACCGACGGCGCCGATGGCCCGGATTCCCACGTACGGGCGGCGCAGGGGCACGGTGGCCTCGGCTCGGAGGAGCCAGTACGCGTTGCCGAGGAAGGCGCGGTAGTCATGGCCGGGAAGGGTGTGGCGACCTCCGATCATGAACATCGACTGAGCGGGTGCGCCGGGGTTGCTGAGGCCACCCTGCGCGAGGACGCGCCCTCCGCCGGCGCCTCCCGGGGAGCCGACCCGCCAGTCGACGCTCCCCTCCGCCGAGAGGACCGTCCGGTCCTCGAGCCGTCCGCCGGTCGTGGTCAGGCGCCCGCGGCCCTCCCCCGGAGCGGGGAAGGGCACCGAGAGCGACGCGGCCGCCAGCGTTCCCTCGTGGACGGAGCGCACCGGGCGGAACTCGGTGTCCGGTCCTTCGGACACGACGTCCCGCGCGGAGGCATGGCGCTCCCAGCGGAGGCGGAGCGAAGCTCCTCCTCCCTCCGAGCCCAGCGTGAGGCCGGCTCCGCGCCTGAAGTACGGGTCGAGATAGTCCTTGGAGCCCGAGACCGCGCTGATCGTGTTCACGAGCGGGGTGGCGCCGGGGTTGCCGCCGATGTCGCCCAGATCGTCCCAGTACGCCTCGAGGCGGATCCCCCCGCGACCGGACCCGCTCGCGGTGATCCAGCCGGACGGTCGCTTCCGGCCGAAGGCGTACCCCGCCGAGGGTCGCACCTGCAGGTCTCCGCTCGGACGCAGGGTGAGGCCGGCTCCCACGCGAAGGCCCTCGGCGCGGTTGTAGCGGGCGAAGTCGGAGAGGCCGTCGAGGTGCACGCGAAGCGGCGCGAGGCCCGTCAGCACCTCGTCCTCGACCACCTCGCGGACCTGCGTGCGCACCTCCTCCATGGTCGTGGACACCGTCAGGCCCTCCTCCTCGATCTGGTCGAAGAGGCCCGCCTCGAAGGGGAAGGCGGCGCGCTGCGACGGAGAGACCGCGCTCACCCCCCGGGTCGCGAAGAGCATGGGTGGCAGAGCGACGTTGAAGTCGTAGTCGCGGATCTCGAACCGACTCCGGATCACGCTCCCCGCCGAGAAGTCGAGCAGGGGCATCTCCCGCCGAAGCTCGACCTCTTGCCGGTACGGCAGCCAATGTCGCCCGAGCCACAGCGCGTTGTCGAGCGAGATGCGGATGTAGTCGAGGTAGGGGTCTACGTACGACGCGGGGGTGAAGGAGAAGTTCATCCGCACGATCGCCCCGTTGTCGCGGTCGACGAAGATCGCGCCGATGAAGCCCGGTGCGTCGAGGCGTCGGGGCCGCACGCGAATCTGGTACACCCGAACCTCGCGGCCCTCCGTCCCGTAGCTCAGGCTCAGCGAGTCGACGAGCTGGAAGTCGTACGTGGACCGGGAGCCCGGACCCACCGGGTGGAGGACCGCCTCGACCTCGTCGCCGTCCCCGAGGCGGATGTAGTCGCCGAAGTCGTCCTGGACGACGGTGAGGTGGTCGAGATGGTATCGGATGTTCGTGGGAAGGACCCTCTCGTCGCGCTGGCCCACGATGCGCTGCTTGGCGTCGTTCGGCGCCCGCCAGAAGAGGTCGAGGGCGACCTGGTCGGCCTTGACCAGGACGTGGTCCTCCGAATCCGGACGGTCCACGAAGAAGTACACGTACCCTCTCGCCTGTGCCTGATAGGACCGGAAGGTGCTGTCCACGACCGCGTCGCGGCGGAGGGAGCGGGCACGCTCGACCAGGTCGAGGACGCGTGGGGTGTTCCAGTCGCCCGAGGCCTCTGCGGCCTGCGCGACGGCGGCGCTGGCCAGCGCGCTCGGCAAGAGCGCGAGAAGGACCGCACGGGCGACGCGTCGGGCGATCATACGCGTGGTACGCGAACTCCGTCCGGCCGGTTCCGGGGCACCGGCGGCCGGAGGGCCCGGCACGGAAGGCAGCCGCTCGAGAGAAGGGGCCCCGTCCTGATCAGGACGGGGCCCCCGGGGCGACGCGTCGGCCAGGCTCGGCCCGTGGGCTCAGTTGGCCTTCCAGAACCCCGAGAGGGACTCGCCGTGGGGGCTCTCGCGCAGCTTCTCGAAGGCTCGGTTGCGGATCTGCCGGATGCGCTCCCGGGTGACCCCGAGCAGGGAGCCGATCTCCTCGAGCGTCCGCTCCTCCCCGTCGTCGAGGCCGTAGTAGAGGTAGAGGATCTTGCGCTCACGCTCGGTGAGGTAGCTCTCGAACATCGACTCGAGGAAGTCCCGGCGCGCGATCGCCTCGACGTCCTCCTCGATGTCCGCCGCGGCCGCTCCCGCGAAGCGCTCGCCGAAGCTGGCGCTGTCCCGGTCGCCGCGGTCGATGGGGGCGTCCAGGCTGAGCTCGGAGGCGGCCACCCGGCGGAGCGCCCGGATCGTGTCGACCGGCTCCTCCATCTCGTCGGCGATCTCCTGGTCGGTCGGAGACCGGCCGAGGGTCTGGGTGAGCTGGGTGTTCGTTCGAGCCAGCTTCGCCAGGTTGGAGTTCTGGTTCAGCGGGATGCGCACCGACCGGGTCTGCTCGGCGAGCGCCTGGAGCACGGTCTGGCGGATCCACCAGACGGCGTAGGAGATGAACTTCACGCCCTTGTCGGGATCGAACTTCTTGACCGCCTTGAGCAGCCCCTCGTTCCCGATGCACACGAGCTCGGCCAGTCCGAGGCCCCGGCCCTGGTACTTCTTCACGTACGAGATGACGAACCGGAGGTTCGCCGTCACCAGGCGCTCCGCGGCCTCCTTGTCCCCCACCCGAGCCCGACGGGCGAGCTCGCGCTCCTCCTGCGGATCCTGAATGAGAGGATATTTCTCCACGTCCTGCAGATACTGGTCAAACGAATCCAGACCACGGGATGAAGAAAACATGCGTTTCTTCCGTTCCTCGCTTCTGCGGGTCGAGCGTCGCTGGCCAGGCGGGTGGCCGTCCACCAAATCCGCGCTGCGGTTGGGTTTACGAGCGACCTGTTCAGCCAGCCCGGAAGACTTCAGGGTGAAAGAGAAAGTATAAACGCCTGAATCCCGGGTCAAAGGTTTTTTTCGCAGGGAGCCCGAGGGCGCTTCAGCCGGGCCCGGAGAGGAACTCGGCGCGGAGCGCTGCCACGCTCGGTCCGTCCAGGCCGAAGAAGACGCTGGCGAGGCCGTCTTCCGGTTTCCGCAGGTCCAGCCGCCTCAAGAAGGTGCGCTCCACCACTCCGTCCGCAGGATAGGAGCCGATCGCGAGCGTGCGGGTCCTGCCCACCGTGCGGAACACCAGAACCGGGGAGCGTCCCAGGACCAGCAGCCAGCCGGTCACGAACCGCGGCGAGCCGGGCAGCCGGTGTGCGCCGACCGGGGTCCCCCGCACGGCACCCCCGGCGGCGAGCGCGGCGTCCTCGGTCAGCGCGGCGCGCACCCACCGGGGAAGCTCCTCGGCGGCGAGCCACCGGCTGCGGCCGAAGGTCCCCAGGACCCGGGCCATCGCCAGCCGCATCGCGAAGGCGAAGGCGCGGACGTCGGATGGAATCCGGGCTGCGGCGAGGACGGCCAGGCCGCCGGCCGCGGCCAACGCCCTCCACGGGGAATCGAGCGAGAGCGCGACCAGGCCGAGGACGATGGTGTCCTCCAAGAGCGAGACGAGCAGGGGGTGGGGTGAGGTCGAGGGGCCGAGGCGGCGGACGACGGTGCCGCCGGATCTCGCCGCGTGCGAGAGGGAGGCGAGGAGCCCGGAGAGGGTCGCACCCGAGACCACGATGGCGGGTGGCTGACCCTCCAGCACCAGGAGCGCGAGCAGCGCGGCCGAAAGGGGTCGGATGATCGCGTGAACGGCGTTCCACAGGAGGGTCGCGGCCGCGTAGCGCTCGGCCGCGAACTCGAGGAGGTACATCGCGCCGACGACGAGGAGGACGGCCGGAGAGTCGAGGTCGGACAAGGCGCCGGGCAGGGCCCGGTCCCAGAGCCCGATCGTGGGTGACGCTCCCAGAAGGAGCAGGGTCAGGTAGAGGTCGATCCCCGCGGCGACCGCGAGCGGCGGGAGGAGCAGGAGCTCGGGCGGGACCGGCGGCACGGGCGGGTCACGCCTCCCCGGCGCGGCGCTCGAAGCCCGGCTTCGCGAGGAGCAGAACCGCGTTGATCCCACCGAAGCCGAAGCTGTTCGAGAGGGCCACGCCCACGTCGTGATCACGGCCGGCGCCCGTGACGTAGTCCAGATCGCACCCTTCGCCGGGCTCCTCCAGGTTGAGCGTGGGCGGGATCCAGGCGTCGCGGATCGTCAGGCAGGTGATCCCGACCTCGATCGCACCGGACGCGCCGAGGGCGTGGCCGTGGAAGGGCTTGGTGGCGGTGACCGGAACGGCGTCCGCGTGGTCGCCGAGCGCGCGGCGTATGGCCAGGCTCTCGGTGGAGTCGTTCAGCACGGTCGACGAACCGTGCGCGTTGACGTGGTCGATGTCGTCGGCTCGCAGCCCGGCGGTACGGATCGCTTCGGCGATGCAGCGCGCGGCCAGAGACCCGTCGGGGCGGGGAGCGGCCATGTGGTAGGCGTCGATGTTCGTCCCGAACCCGGCGATCTCCGCGTAGGGCGTAGCCCCGCGTTGCGCGGCTCGGGACGCCTCCTCGAGGACGACGCTGCAGGCGCCCTCCCCCATGACGAAGCCGTCCCTGTCCCCGTCGAACGGACGACAGGATGCCTCCGGCGCGTCGTTGCGCGTGCTCATGGCACGGATGGAGGCGAACGCGCCGTAGCACACCGGTGCGAGGGGGGCGTCCACGCCGCCGGCGATGGCCGCGTCGACGACACCCTCGCGGATCAGCCGGGCCGCCTCCCCGATGGCCATGGTTCCGGCGGCGCAGCTCATCGCGTTCGTCGAGTTGGGGCCCACGATTCCGTGATCGATCGCGACGTGGCAGCTCGCCGCACCTGCGAAGGTGGTGGTGGCGATGCGCGGGTCGATCCCCCGGGCTCCCCCCTCGAGATAGGCCCTCAGCTGCCTCTCCGCGTGGGACAGGCCGCCCATGGCGGAGCCCATCTGGACCGTGGTGCGCGCGGCGTCCCAGGTGCGGGGGTCGATGCCGGCGTCCCGCAGGGCGAGGCGGGCGCTGACGAGCGCGAACTGCACGAAGAGGTCGATCCGCTTCGCCTGCTTGGCGTCCATGAACTCGAGCGGATCGAAGCCGTCCACCTCCGCCGCCATCGTGCTCCGGAAGGGCGAGGGGTCGAAGCGCGTGAGACGGCGGACGGGTGACCGGGCGGCGCGAAGGGCCGCCGCGAGGGAGTCCACTCCGATCCCTGACGCGGTGATCGGGCCGATGCCGGTGANNTGGGCTCCCTCTGCTGGATCGGGCGCGGTCGGACGGGCACGGTACCCGCCGTGAGGACGGGCGGTCCCGCGGTCCCGCCCGAGCCGGGAAACAGACGTTTGACACGGGCTCCGGGGGCGCTCTACGATCACTCCCTCGTCCCCCCTCGCCGTGGAGAGCGATCGGCCATGCCAGACCGCCGTCAGGAGGCGCTGGACTATCACGAGCTCGGAAGACCGGGCAAGATCGAGGTCGTCCCGACCAAATCCGTCACCACGGCACGCGACCTCTCGCTCGCGTACTCGCCGGGCGTTGCCGAGCCGTGCAGGGAGATTCACGAGAATCCCGACGACGTCTTCCGGTTCACGGGGCGGGGCAACCTCGTGGCGGTGGTCTCCAACGGCACGGCGGTGCTCGGGCTGGGAAACATCGGGCCGCTGGCCGCCAAGCCGGTGATGGAGGGCAAGGNNTTCGCCGGCATCGACGTCTTCGACATCGAGGTGGCGTCCGAGGACCCCCAGGAGGTGATCCGCTTCTGCGAGCTCCTCGAGCCGACCGTCGGCGGCATCAACCTGGAGGACATCTCCGCGCCGGAGTGCTTCGTGATCGAGCGCTCGCTGCGGGAGTCGCTGGACATCCCGGTGTTTCACGACGACCAGCACGGCACGGCCATCATCGCCGGAGCCGCCCTGCTGAACGCGCTCGAGATCATCGGGAAGAAGATGGAGGACGTGCGCGTCGTGTTCAGCGGCGCGGGAGCGTCGGCGCTCTCGACGGCCGAGCACTTCCGGCGGCTGGGTGTGGCGCCCGGGAACCTCCTCATCGTCGACTCCAAGGGCGTGCTGTACGAGGGCCGCGAGGAGGGGATGAACGAGTTCAAGGAGCCGTTCGCGGTGCGCACCGAGAAGCGGACTCTCGAGGAGGCTTTCGAAGGGGCGGACGTCTTCGTGGGCCTTTCGGTGAAGGGGCTCGTGACCAGGGACATGGTCGCGTCGATGGCCGAAGACCCGATCATCTTCGCGCTCGCGAACCCGGATCCCGAGATCCTGCCGGAGGAGGTCGCGGAGGTGCGCGACGACGCGATCATGGCCACCGGCCGCTCCGACTATCCCAACCAGGTCAACAACGTCCTGGGCTTCCCCTTCATCTTCCGGGGCGCGCTGGACGTTCGGGCCCGAGGCATCAACGCCGAGATGATGCTCGCGGCGACGCACGGGCTGGCGGAGCTCGCCCGAGAGGAGGTGCCGGAGTCCGTCCGCGGCGCGTACGAGGGCCGCGACCTGAGCTTCGGACGGGACTACCTGATCCCGAAGCCGTTCGACCACCGCGTCCTCTTCTACGTCGCGCCCGCCGTCGCGAGAGCCGCGATGGAGAGCGGGGTCGCGCGCATCGAGCTCGACCTGGGCGAGTACCGCGACCGGCTGCGCGCCAGCCTGGGGCCGGGCCGCGAGGTGATGCGCTGGATGACGCGGCGGGCACGGCAGAAGCCCGCGCGCGTCGTCTTCCCGGAGGGCCACAACGACACCGTCATCCGCGCGGCGGCCCACCTGGTCGAGGAGCGCATCTGCAGGCCCGTGCTGATCGGACGCCCTCCCCGGATCGCCGAGAAGGCGGCGATGCTGGGCGTGAGCTTGGAAGGCGTCGAGATCATCTACGCGGCCGAGCTGCAGGACAAGCGCGCCGAGTTCGCCGACAGGCTCTTCCGCAAGAGGGCGCGCAAGGGGCTGACCGCGGCGGAGGCCGAGTGGAACCTCTTCAAGCCCATCTACTTCGCGGCCAGCATGCTGGAGGCCGGGGAGGTCGATGCGCTGGTGTACGGGATCGAGGCCAACTACCGCGAGGCGCTGCGACCCTGCCTCCAGGTGATCGGGCCGAAGCTGGGTGGCCGGCGAAGGGTGGCGGGCCTGTACATGCTGGCGTTTCCGCGGCGGGACCTGCTCTTCTTCGCCGACACGAGCGTGAACATCGAGCCCGATGAGCGGGCCCTGGCGGACATCGCGTTGCAGACCGCGCAGTTCGTCCGGGAGCTCGGGATCACGCCGCGCATCGCCATGGTGTCGTTCTCGAACTTCGGCTCGACGCACCACGAGGAGTCGAGGCGCGTGGCGCGCGCCGTGGAGATCGTGCGCGACTCGGATCCCGACCTCGAGATCGACGGGGAGATGCAGGCGGACACGGCGGTCAGCGCCGAGAAGCTCCGCCGGATCTATCCCTTCTCGCGGCTCACGGGGCCCGCGAACGTTCTCGTCTTTTCCCGTCTGTCCGCGGCGAACAGCTCCTACAAGCTCCTGGATCGGCTGGGCGGGGCCGACGTGATCGGGCCGATCCTTCTCGGAATGGCGAAGCCGGTCCACATCCTCCAGCGTGGAAGCGACCTTCAGGAGGTGATCAACCTCGCGACGGTGGCCTCGGTGGACTGGCAGGCGAGAAATGGCAAAGTTTGAAGTCTGTCCCGACCGCGGGTAGCGGCGGGCATTTTTTTCTCGCGAGCATCGTCTCGGCCCCGAGGCCGGCCCCCGCGTGGACGGGCGCCGCGGTGCCGGGCGCTACACCCAAGGGAGTCGGCATGACGCTCGAGACCACTTCCGCGGCGGCCGTCCACAGGCTGGCCCGGCACGGGCTGGCGCCACGGGGAGCCGTGCACTGGAATCT
>JABAOE010022476.1_pt1 | contig 16848 bp, 9 predicted proteins | sample 7062141 | NCBI WGS metagenome assembly JABAOE01 (sample SAMN14538627, study PRJNA623070) | marine sediment metagenome | biome: marine biome [ENVO:00000428]; feature: marine pelagic biome [ENVO:01000023]; material: deep marine sediment [ENVO:00002113] | place: India: Gulf of Khambhat ... | reverse complement strand
CGAACCTCTGAATACGAGCTGTTTGAATGCACATGTGAAGCCGCGCGAAATGTTTCCAGAAATACAATTTCGCGCGGCTCTAGTGCTCCGGCACCTCTATAGTAATTAGCATCAGGTGACTGATAGGTAAATACAAAGTTACCGTTTTGGTCGAGTATCGGATAGCTGTCGCCTGGTGGTCTGACATTCATGACCCTTAAATAAAAACGGCCGCTCATGTGGCCGGTTTCGCTACTGGCTCCCCGAGGTGCGGTCGGTTAAATTACCCGACCAGCGACCATATGTGGCCCTCGGCTCGTCGCCTCCACACATTCTCTGTGATCCGGCCAAGCAAGCGGCAAAGCTTTCAGCTGCAGCGACTGGATCTCCTCACCTGAGCCTGGGACCCCTCCAAGCACATGGTACCGCAGTACCACGCGNNATATGGGGAAAGGTGCACTCTGATGGTAGAACTCTGTTAGCGTGTCGGTGGGGAGGCGACCATCGATCAAGCGAGAGCGATCAACAGGCGCGCACCTCGCAGTTGAAGCCGTTGGTCCCTTGGGATCGATTAGTCGAGCAGCTCGCTCAAGCTGGTCTTGCCTGCTGAAGAATCCTCGCAGCCAAGCCAGCCAATACCCGATGCGAACCAGCACATTCCGCTGGAGGTGTTGGTAAACGAGTTCCCTGGCATCGATGTGGTGGTCGTTCGGGAACTGGTGAGAAGATGTTCCGATGATTTGGGAAGCCACGGGATAGGGCGGCGACTACTAATATCATCCAGTCGGTTCGATTACTGACCTCGTCTTCACCAAACGTTAACGTCGATTCAGCCTTCCAATCCCATAGAATTGGGTTCCGGTATTTCCCTTCGCGCCAAAAGAGAACACACAACAAGACAAAGGATAGCACCAACCGAAGCTAGACAAGCCGAACGGTATGCTATGTGCATGGAATGGGCATCATGCCGCTGAAGCCATAAGACGATCCGGTGGCCGATGATATGCGGCTAAGCCGTATTTACTGGGCGAAGATCGTCCTGTCACGAAAGGGGGATAGAAGAGCAAGAGACTCATCATATTTCCAATCGATCGAGTACGTTTATCTCCAGATTCGGGAGACTGTTCTATTATGCCAAAGGAAGACATGGAGGCGGTGAGATGAAGAAACGTATTCTGTTGCTTTCCACACTGGGTATCTTGGCGGCGCTATTGATCGCCGGACCGGCGGGCGCCCATCACGATGACCCTGAAGACGACGGAGCTGTTGAAGAGCACTCGATGCTGGACGGCGCCCGTCGAGATCCGAGTTCAGCACTTTCGATACACGATTCATCGACAGACTGGATCATCAGTAGCGGACCATTCGCAAACGTTGTTAAGAATCTTGAAGATTCATCCAAGGGAGATCGCGACGATCCGGGTGCGACGACAGACGTCTGGGCGCTCGGCGATTATGCCTACACAGGGACCTTCAACAACCCGTGCGGCGGCGATCCGGAGGCCGGCATCTGGGTCTGGGATGTGCACAACAAGAACAAAGTTTCCTTCGTCGGTGTGATTCCCTCTCCAGCGGGAAGCCGATCGAATGACGTCAAAGTGGCCAGTATGAACAGCGGCGACATTCTGGTGCACTCGAACGAGAGCTGCGCTGGTGGCCCCGGCGGCTTTGAGATCTACAACGTGGATGATCCGACAAGCCCGCAGCACCTGGCCCACGTACAGACCGACGATGTGAACGCCTTTCTGCGTGATGTGTTTGGCTTCACGGACTTTGGCGTGCACAACCTGTTCCTGTTTACACAGGGTGACCGGGACTACGTGAGCGCTGTCGTTGAGTCGGAGTTTGGAAACTTCCAGGTCTTCGACATCACCGATCCGACTGACCCCACGCTAGTTGGTTTTTGGGGCGCCGAGGAACTCAGAATGGCGGAGCTGGGACTAGATCCCTCTACGGTTCCCGATCTCGGTGGTGCAGAGTTTGGGCTGATCTTGGAGCTGGACGCATACCTCTTCAGCGGCTTCGGTGCCTCGCAGAACCGCTTCCTGCACGACATCACGATCACCGCCGACGGCACCCAGGCCTACCTGAGTAACTGGGATGCCGGACTGGTGCTGCTGGATATCAGTGACCCAACCAGCCCGAGTCTGGTTTCGGTGGCCCTCGACCTGTCGGCCGACGGGGACATGGAAGTCAACAGCCACGCGGCATGGATGAGCGAGGACGGCAGCATCGTCGTCGAGACCAACGAGGATTTCGCCCCGTTTGGGTCGGTATTCACCATCGACACCGGACCCGGCGCCGGTGAGTATCCCTCTTCTGAAGGCGCGTTCACGACCCCGATTGTGTCGCTACCCGGATCGGAGATGAGCGGTCCGACGACCTACGTGGGGCTTGCCTGCACCGGTGGCGACCCCGTCCCACCGGCGACGGGCTCGGGCCAGATCGCGCTGATCCAGCGCGGTGTCTGCCGGTTTGACGACAAGGCCACCAATGCAATAAATGCCGGTTATTCCGGGATGGTGGTCTTCAATGACGCTGCGCGTGGCGACGCGCTTGTCACGATGGGCGGAGACCCGCGTAGCATCCCCGGCGTCTTTGTGGGGCACTCCACCGGCCTGTTAATCGCAGGCGTCGCCTCTGCGGCCGATCTCGTGATCGGCGCACCCGGCGAGGATGTCACTGCTGCGGTCGTGCCCAACGGCTGGGGGCAGGTGAGGATCTGGGACTACTCGGACCCGGCCAACCCGGTGCTGGCCTCGAGCTTTGACACTGTCTGCAGCGCCACGGTCATCGACCCGAGCTGTGATCCTGCTGGCACCTACTCGGTCCACAACGTGATCGTAGAGTCGCTCGGGAACAAGGTCAAGGCCTACATATCTTGGTACGACGACGGGATGTTGGTCCTCGACATCTCTGACCCGTACAATCCAGTAGAAACGGCTCGGTACACAGAACCGGGCGAGGACTACTGGGGCGTATATAAGGAGACGAACTCTCCCTGGTTCTACGGCTCCGACCGCAACGGTGGTCTGACCGTGTTCAAGGAGTTCGGCTCAGGTTCGCAGGGGAAGAGGTAGCCTTCGAGATCGTTGAGACGATCTCTCAAACTAAGGAGGCGGTCGAAACGACCGCCTCCTTTTTTCCTTCGCGGCGGAGATCCATTATGATGCACAGATTTTCCACCTTATGAAAGTGGCAAGCCTGGGCGAACACTTCATCCGGGTAGCTCACGCTGCCCGCCGAGAGTTGGGAAGCCGGTATGCATCGTTCATACGAGGTCACAAGGAGATAGCACCGGGTTGCTGTGTACTGTTTGGGGCGCCAAAAATCTACGAATCCGTCCCGCAGTTGGATCTAATGCCAATCCACCCGTCTGGCTCTGGCACACAATCTTTGAAAGCCATCACGCTCTGGAGCAAGGATGGAGAATTGCTGTTCTCCAGCCGTTGGAACGATGTGGAGACGGTCTCTCAGGTTTTGGCCGGGGGTAACCTTCAGGTTCATTAGCAATCGCATGTGGTTCTACGCGAACCGACCATCTGCCATCATCCAAATCGCACTCGGCCCTGCAAAAACGCAGTCCGCCAAAGCCATCCGCTTGCTTCACCAAACGTTCACGTCGATTCGAATAACCGATCCCCTAAAATGGATATTGAGCGATCACCTCAGCGGTGAAGAAGCGACGCAGTTCGGTGCTGTAAATCAGTCGAAATACCCCCATCGCCAGTAGTCTTACCCGGCGAACTGGGTTCATTGAAGCGTCATTGTTGATTGAAGGTATAAGGTGAGGAGCAGTAGTCGGAGGCGAGCAACGGGGGTCGCGAGCGGGCTATTTGTCTAACGCGGTAGCTTTGCCTCATTTAACCTCCAGCTTCCCATCAGCGGACCCGCCCTTCCCACCGCTAATCCTTCACCTTAACAAATAATTACGGAAACAGATTAGGCCGCGCTATCAGTCGCTAATCTGTTTAGCAAGGTACCGGCCGTTTATACCGAGCTGTTTAGTTAAAAAGCGGCCTCGGCAGGATGCACCCCGCCGAGGCACTGCACATAGAGCAGGTGGCTCCAAGTGCGTTTGCATTTTAACGGAAGACCTCTAGCCAGGCCAGCAGGCCATCGAATCCCCTCATCCTCCGGGCTGCGGAAACTCTCTTGTGGCTGCGGGGAGGAGACCTCACCGAGGTAATTGGCTTGGGCAGATCCAGCGCTCCCTCCCTTCGGACATACATCCTCCTGATCCTCTCATCGCTGTTTGTTCTCGGTCTCGCACAGGCCGCGTGGAGCCTTCGCCTGGAAATCATTGGAACTATCAATACAAACGAGGCGGCCATGAGCTTCCTGGCCGGCTTCACGAACGACGATGGCCACGTAAACAGCTCCGATTTGGATCCCGGCGATACCGGCAACTGCCCCAATGGAGGTCGGCCGGATTCGAGCTGTGATCCCGTAGGTGGCGGGCCTGGAAGGCTCAACCGAGACGTTGCGCGCTGCTCCGCCGCCATCAATCCCGGTGGACTCGTCGCAGTAGTCGAGCTGGAAGACGCCTATCCGGCCTACCACTGCAGGGCCTGGTTTGTGACGGCGAACACCGGTTCTTTGCCTCTCCAAGTCGGTGGCGCTTGGCTGAACGAAGTCCCCATCGATGTGCCTTCGCAGACCACAACCGATCTGACCGGGGATCAAGAGCCCGACCTCAAATTGCGCGTCAGCGGGATCGAACTTTGCCAGCAGTTTGACCCCGGCCAGCAGACGATGCTTGAACTTGAACCCCAGCTCCTCGGCAGCGCACCCCAAGACGAGGCGCTGGTTTTCACTTTTGAAATCGAATTCCAGCAATGGAATGAGCCCTGCGAAGTAAATCTTGATGGTGGGCAGGAAATCGTTCCGGCGCCGGTCGAAGAGAGTGGGTAGGGAGGGCCGCTGATCCTGCCTTTCGTATGTAGACGACTTGATCAAGGGAGTTGGAGCGTGAGATTTCTACAAGCTTCCACGCGGCTATTTGTGATTGAGCCATCGCGCTGATGGCTGAGGAGGAAAACATGCGCAGAATGCAATCCATACCAATCGGCACGACTTTCATGCTGCTGATCGCCAGCCTGGCAGTGCTAGGCATTGGCTATGGCCTGTGGGCGCAGGCATTGACGATCGAGGGTCGTATCAACACCGGCAACCTGGCCGCGGCCTTCGTGCGGGCCTTCACCGACGACGACGGAACTCCAGATGAAAGCTCCTTGGACGCCAATGACACCGGAGACTGTCCGATCCAAGCAGGTGGGAATACTAGCTGCGATCCGGCCGCCAGCGGTCCTGATCCCAAGCCCCGCCACGACAAAGACGTGGCTAGCTGCATCGCTACCTTCTCTACTGATGGCCTTGTCGGCACGGTCGCAAAAGAGGGTGTTTACCCCGGCTACTTCTGCACGGCATGGTTTCAGGTTGCGAATCAGGGACGCGTGCCCGTTCGAATCGCAAGAGCCACGATTGAAGGCCGTGAAGTCCTGCCCGGCGTCGCGACTACTTTCGATCTAGACGGTGACGGTGAGGACGACGTTTCGATCCACCTGACCGGCTTCGACCTGTGCCAGCAGATCGATCCATCGAAGGACGTCTTGATGGATATCGACCAGGAGATCCTCCAGGGCGCTCCTCAGGGAGCCAGGCTCTCGTACACGGTGGAAGTCACGCTACAGCAGTGGAATGAAGAATGCGTCGGTCCAACCTTGAAAGAACAGGTCGAGGCGCGCCTCGCAGGCGACGTATTCGTATTAGACCTGATCACCATCGATCCGGAGGTAATAGCCAGGCTAGCGGCTCTGCCCGCGGGCGAAAGCACTGAACTCGATTGGTTTGCAGTCGGGTCTGGAGCCCGGATCCAGGAAGACCTGCTGATATCTGCCAACCGAATTAGCTTGCGACCCAACTTGGAGATCGCCATCCAGAAGGTTAGTAGAGCCGGGTCGACGGCGGATCTCGCAGAGTTCGAAGAAGTGGCGCTCCCACCCGAGCAAAACTTCCACCTTGGTGGAGTGGCCTGTACACCCAGCACCCAAGAATCGCCTCCGGCCTGCGGCTCGCTGACGATCATCAACGCGGAGCAGGCCATGGTAAGCGGCCTGATTTGGGAGGCCAAGCTCGGGCTCGGTTTCTTCGAACCAGTGGACATGGTACTGGGAACGCCAGGCGCGAATCCAGGACTACACGTCGTTTATCACACGACCGACACCGTCAATCCATTCACTGAAGACGAGCAGCCTCCGTTACCTGACGGATTTGTAACGGATCCCGTCGCTCTGGCTGATGGCGATGATTTCGCCGCCAACATCGTGCTCGACGGCGACCAGACCTTCTACAGCCGCGATCCGTCGACCGTATGGCAACGGATGGACGCAGTGTTTAACAACGTCTGGTTCATCTACGCCATCATCGAGCCGCTGAGCCTCGATTGGTCGCTCGACCTCGACATCAAGGGCATGGAGGTGTGGATCAACGGTGGACCTACAGCGACTGACAAGATAGCGCTGACCAACGCCCTGACCGACCCAAGCTACTTCTTGATCCATCCTGTCAGCGATCAAGAACTGCACTTCTTTTTCGTTGGCTACAACGTAACTGGAGTCTACGGGAGGGCAGGAGGGATTGGCGATCCGGCCAAGAGCGCCTTTGGTGGAGATCCTGGCGACAACCATGCCTATGGTGAGGCACGGTCAACGCAGTCTCTCAAGACTAAATGGGTGGTTATGGCCCACGAAATCGGGCACCTCGTCGGTGGCATTCATAGCCTCGGCCAGACAACTGGGTGCGCGGGAGGATACCTGGCCGCTCTGTGCGGCCCGTCGCTCATGCCAGCAGGTGGAGCCGGCGCGCCCGATACTCGCCAGCCTTACTTCAGCGACGCCAACGATACACAGATCACCAACGTGCTGAGCAACGTGCTCGGGCCTTAGGCGGCGATCGTTCTGGGGATTAGCCCCTTTCTTTCAGAGTGTCGGAAAGAAAGGGCGAAAGGGGGATGTGGGGAGTACGACCGAATGAATTGATGGTCCATGAACGAACTCTAGCAAAGAACTTCTTAGGGAGGGGAACATGCGCAATTTTCGATCTTTGCCTATAAGCACCACCTTCATGCTGTTGGTGGCCGGCCTGGCAGTGCTGGCCATCGGCTACGGCCTCTGGAGCCAGGTGCTGACCATTGGCGGCCGCATCAATACCGGCAACCTGGCCACCGAATTCAACTTGGCCTTCACCGACGACGACGGCGTCGTGGACATGGCCGAGCTGGACGGGAACGACACGGGCGACTGCCCGGTGCAGGCCGGAGGCTCCACCAGCTGCGATCCCGCAGCCAGCGGAGAAGATCCCAAGGACCGGCATGACAAGGACGTCGCCAGCTGCAAGGCGGCCTTATCCGCCGATGGGCTGGAGGGCACCGTCACCAAAGACCGGGCCTACCCGGGCTACTTCTGCACCGCCTGGTTCCAAGTACATAACTCGGGCAACGTGCCCGTGCGTATCGCCAGGGCCACCATCGAGGGTCAGGAGGTGCTGCCGTCTGTGGTCACCCCCTTCGACCTCAACAACGATGGGCAGGACGACGTCGCCATCCACCTGACGGGTTTCGACGTCTGTCAGCAGGTCGATCCCTCTCAGGAGATCCTCATCGACATCGATCAGCAGATCCTGCAAGGAGCTCCCGAGGGCCAGACCCTCGGCTACAACGTCGAGGTCCAGTTCGATCAGTGGAACGAGGAATGCCAGCCGGCCGGCAATCTCGACGGCGTGATCAATGCCGCCGTTGTGGAGAATGCTGAGATCGTCAGCTTCTCCGTCAGCCGGATTCCGCCCGACGCGTTCTCAGACGATCCTTTTGAGGAGAAACCCGACGAAGATGGCGGGGAAGTGAGTCCGCCGGAGAGAATTCACCCGGTTTTGGCCGAATGGCTTGAAACGCGGCCTGGGGATGAACGGGTGCGGCTGGTCGTCAACTTCAGCGACAGCTTGACGATCCCCCAATTTCCGGAACCAGATATCAATGAACCGCGCGATTCCGGTGAAAACAAGGCGGCCCTTGCTCGCTCTCAGGCTCTGGTTCGGCAGATCACCAATCAACGGGCAGATGACTATGAGCGTCTTATCAAGGAACTTGCCGAGCGACAGCTTGAGGTAGAGGTCATCGACGCGTTCTGGCTGGTCAAGGCCATGTTCGTAGAGATGCCGTTGGGAGCCGTACCAGGACTGCTTGAAATGGAAGATGTGATCTACGTCGAGCCTAACGAGGCCGGTGAGGTGCCTCCCTCTCATGACGGAAACGCAAACAACGACGTGGATGATGGCAGGGCGCGGATCGTCAGCGATCCGTACTTCAACCTCGGCCTCACTGGTGGTTGGATTGGCCTCTTGGACAGCGGGATTCGGCCGACTCATACGCTGTTCAACAGTCCCTCTAACACATCATTCGTGCTGGATTGTACGGACGGCACTTGCAACAACGTGCCCGATCCCACGGATGATTGTTGGAACCACGGGACTTCGACGGCCGCGATTATCAGCGGCAACAACAACCTCGGCAATGCATTCCGTGGCGTGACCGGCGTCACCCTGGATAGCTTCAAAGTCTATCCGGCAGGATGCGGTTCCCTGGGCATAACGGCCTCTGTGCAGGCCTTTCAGACTGCGGTAGCCATTCTCGACCGGGTGATCGTAGCCGAGATGCAAGGAAACGGTAGCGATACCAGTACGATCTCAACCACCGCCGACAACGCGTTCGACGCAGGCGCGGTAATTATTGCTGCAAATGGTAACAATGGACCGGGTGCCAGTACGGTCAATACTCCTGCGAACGCACATAAGGTGATCGGGGTTGGGAATTTCGACGTCCAGACGCTCAATCAAATCAACAGCCAGAGCCGCGGAGCTGCACCCGATAACCGCTACAAACCTGATATCCAAGCGCCCACGAATACCGAGACTGCGAGCAGTGCCTCTGATACGGCTTTGAGGAATTTCAGCGGCACCAGTGGAGCTACACCTTATGCATCGGGCGCGGCGGCGCTCTTGCGTAACTGGCTCCGGGGTACGAGCTTCAATATCGATCCGGGTCAGGTTTACGCGCAATTGATTCTGGCGGGGCAAAATCCCTATCCGTTCAACAACACCAGCGGCGCCGGACCCATAAAGCTTCCGGTGAACGGCTGGGCATGGTGGGGCAAGGTGACGGTGGGAAGTGGCACTACCATCGACATCACGCTGAACAACGGGGTGTCGAATGCCACCTTCTTCGATGGCGCCCTGTGGTGGCCCGAAACTGCGGCTCAGTCGCATAACGACATCGATCTCTACCTGATCGATCCTAATGGTGTCACTCGAGACCTAAGCTGGTCGATTCCAAGCGTCTTCGAACGCGCGCGTGCGACCGGCACGATCCAGACCGGGGAGTGGAAGCTGCGGATTCGTGGATACAGCGTACCCACAGGATCTCAGACGGTGTACTGGGCAGCGGCCGCCAATTCACCTTAAGTGTGAGCGATGCTGAAGCTAGGCAGAAATCTGGGGCAAGTGGCTTGGCAGCTCCAAAGCTCAATCGGTCCCTAGGAAGCGATGTGCAGGACCGCTGTGTCAAATCAATCAGCTGCGCTTCGGCTGTTCCTCATCTCTTTCGTTGCGGTCGCAATCGTGAGCTCATGCGCTCCGAGCCCGACCGTTGAGCGAGAGGATGGTGATGCAGCAACGGAGCCGTCGAACGATGAGGTCGGCCCCATGGATGGCGAAGGCATCGAGATGCAGATCTATGCAGAAGAAGACTGGTACCAAGCTCGAATCGAGCCAGAGGTCTTGATGCGTGGCGTCCTGAAAGAGAGGGAGTCTGTCGTAAGCCCAGAGGGTAGGCAGGCTCTGCTTTACCAGCTAGTCACGGAGGAAGGGAGCCTTGCGGTTTATGCGGCCAACGCTCAAGCACGCTTGGATCCCTTCCTCGACCACCGCGTTGAAATCCTGGGAAAGCTCGTTGATCTTGAAGACGAAGGATTTGGCGAGGAGATCTGGATCGCCTTCATCGAGGACCTTGGATCTGATGGCGAATGACACCGGAGAAGTGAATGCGCTTTTCTTATAGAGAAGGGAGTTTCAAATGAATAATCGGAGATCTATTCCAATTGGCACCACCTTCATGCTGTTGCTGGCCGGCTTGGCAGTTCTGGCCATCGGCTACGGCCTCTGGAGCCAGGTGCTGACTATCGGCGGCCGCATCAACACCGGGAACTTGGCCACCGAATTTAACAAGGCCTTTACCGATGACGATGGCGTGTTAGACATGGCTGAGCTGGACGGTAATGATACGGGCGATTGCCCGGTTCAGGCCGGAGGCTCCACCAGCTGCGATCCCGCCGCCAGCGGGGCCGATCCCAAAGACCGACACGATAAAGACGTCGGAAGTTGTGTAGCCACCATATCGGACGATGGTCTGGTCGGCACCGTTACCAAAGATCGGGCCTACCCCGGCTACTTCTGCACCGCCTGGTTCCAGGTGCACAACTCGGGCAACGTACCCGTGCGTATCGCCAAGGCCACCATCGAAGGCCAAGAAGTGATACCCAACGTGGCTACCCCCTTCGACCTGAATGGTGATGAGCAAGACGATGTCGCCATCCACCTGACGGGCTTTGATACCTGTCAGCAGATCGATCCCTCCCAGGAGATCCTCATCGACATCGATCAGGAAATCCTGCAAGGAGCTCCCGAGGGCCAGAGCCTCGGCTACAACGTCGTGGTCCAGTTCGATCAGTGGAACGAGGAGTGCTTCCCCACCGAGCTGCCGGTGTATACGGTCACCGGACCTGAGATTACGGCGGCCCAGGCTGCATCACTGGGCGAAGCTCTTGGAATCCCGTCAGAAGGCCTGACGTACGATAGCGGTGTTGCACTATACGTCAATCCAGACACCTTCCAGGCCGCACCGATGGTAACCGTCGAGGGAGACTTCCAAGGCGGCGAGGACGATGGGGAACTGCTCCTCGAAGCCTTCAATTTCGATGCATTGGCTGTGATCACACCGATCAGCGGAGGCGAAGCGCTCGAGCGCTTCAATGGCGCGCTGGAGAAGGCTGGGATCATCGCACCAGCGTACAGCCCTGTGGCTCACGTGCAGAACACGAACCTCGAGATTGTGGATCCCCAGGGTGAGCCGATGGTCGATGCGCTGCTCGACACTCAGCTGCGCTACAGCTTCAGGTTAGGCGGCCTGCCGATGATCGGCCCGGGCAACCAGATCAATGTGGCGTTCTCAGACAGTGGTGAAACGACCGCGCTGCTGTACGCACAGCCCGCGTTGCTCCTCGGTCCGCAAGTGCAGATCGTGCCACCTTCTGAGGCGGCTGAGACTTGTCGGGAACAGCTTGGCCAAGCAGGATCGGCGGCGGTAATCGACCCCTCCCTTGTGTACTACGTACCCTTGGAAGCTCAAACGATCATCCCGCATTGGGATTGCGGCGGTACCGCTCGAGGCGACCGCATAACCGTGACTAAGGGTCCGGAGCAGATCATTTTGCTCAACCAGCTCATTCCAGCCGTGGATGTTCCAAGCCTTGTCCCGAAGGTGTCCCTGCGAGTGGATGCTCGAGGCCAGCTGGTAAATGCTGCGGCCAACGTTGAAGGCGGTTCCCCGCCGTACGTTTACGAGTGGTCGGCGAATTCGGCGGACCTCAGCGGCGTACCTATGGATGCCGACAAGGTTGAGTACGAGGCCGAGATCAGGGAAGGCTCAGGACCCGAGCCATTCCAGGAAACGGTAAATGTGGTGGTGACGGATGCCAACGGAGTGCGCGTCCAGGCCAGTCGACAGGTGGAAATCACTCCCGTCGTCATCGGCTTCGACGTGCTCAGCGCGGCCAAGGCGCTCGCCATGCCGTTCTACGTACCTGGAAGGGTGGACTTCGGGATCGAGCGCGCCGTTTCAGATATGTGTGCGAACAACGTCAACCGTTACAGCGCCAGGATGGACAACGAATCGACCAAGCAGTTCCACTGGACCGGCCAGAGCGCCTGGGAGCGCGACTTCAGGGAGGGCGGCAACGGACTGGATCACAACTACGTGGACAATGTCGATGAGCTGTTCTACTGCGGCCATGGTTGGGGCGGTGGCTTCACCTTCGAATCCGAGCAGAACGATGGATCTGTGGTGCCTACAGATGTCGTTGCTGCGTGGGGCGATCGCGACCTGGAGTGGCTGGCGCTGCTTTCGTGCCAGGTGCTGAAGGGTTCCCACGGCGGCCAATCCTGGGCTCAGCGCTGGGGGCCGGCCTTCGACGGCCTGCACCTGTTGTTGGGATTTGAGACCAACGCCTACGACTGGTCGAACTTCGGCAAGCGTTTTGCCGAGTATCAGCTAGGTAGGACGATCCTTTTCACAACTTTCACTTTGCCGGTTCGATCGTCGTGGTTCCAGGCGGCAATCGAAGAACAGCCGAGCGGCGTGAAATCCGTGGTAATGGGGGTTGGCGGCCCCGGCGGGGTCACGAACTACAACGACTACTTCCACGGTCAGGGACCGGTAGGTCCAGACATCGACGACAGCCAGATCACGTACTACTGGCGTCAGGTACTTACAACGCCATAGCAGTCCGGCAAAATGACCCCGTTCGTCTCGGGCTGAAAAGCACTGGCGGGTCGGGGCGTGCGGTTGCCCCGACCCGCCTGGGGGCGTTCTTGCTGGCAATCTGTATCTGGCTGGCCGCCTGTGCTGGCACGGCAGCATCGATCAATCTCTATGAGGTGGCAGGTCTGGAGGAAACACAGTCCATCGAGATCATCACCTTCCCAGAACCTGGGATTCAAGGTGACGGCCCAGAGCGGGCGGTTGCCGTGATCACTGCCCCGGACGAGATTCAGGCGATCGTCCGCGCCTTGGACACTGAGCTGGCGCTTGCTCCCCGAGCCTTGTGCTTGGAGCAGTACGGCCTCCGTTTCCTAATGGCGAATGGGCAGGTTGTTAGCTTTGGATATGCCTGCGATGAAGGAGGCGTTTTTTTGCGCGGCCCGCAATCGTACTGGCGCGAAATGGAAGTCGCCCCGCCTGGTGATTTTCAAGAACTCATCGCCCGATACATGGATGGCTGAAGTGCACAAAACGAACTTGGGCAGCTTCTAGTACATGTTTCGAAGCCGCATTGAATATCACATACCTACGACCCGATACAACTCCGGTTGGCTCTGGTTGCCTGTCGCTGGTCTCTTGGGCGCGGTTTATCTGACCGCGAATGTCACAGTCCGGGAGACCTTGCCGGGCGAGCTGAACGTGCTCGTCTTGCAGCCCATGCTATGGATTATGGTGACTGCGATCTGCTCGGTCATCTGGCGCTACGGCCTACGGGAAAAGCCCCATCCAAATGCCGGGATTCTGGCTCGCTCATTTGCCTTGGGTCTTTTCCAGATCGGGGCCTGGCTTCTCGCCGGCCTTATCTTCGGGTTTGGTCTATCACCCTACGGCCGAGAAATTTCCATACTGCTTGGAAATCTGCTGTTTGCGGTCACAGCACTGATCGGCATGGAGATGGCGCGGGCTTGTGTCGTGGTCTCCTTGGGATACAGAAATCAAACCCTTGCACTGGCGGTTACGGCGGGTTTGTTTACGGTGATCAGTATTCCCTTGGGAACGTACGGGTCCGTGGTCGATGTTCCCAGCACGTTGCGTTTGGCTGGCGAAGGATTCCTTCCCACGCTTTCTCAGAATCTTCTGGCATCGGTCTTGGTTTTGGCCGGCGGTCCCGCCGCTTCGCTTCTCTATCGGGGAGTCATCGTATCTTTCGAATGGCTGTTTCCGATCCTGCCGGACCTGGGATGGATGGCTACCGCATTTTTCGGAACGATGCCGGCTGCGCTCGGACTGCTGGTGATCGAGAAGCAGCTCAAGGCCCGAGGGGATGAGGCCGTACAGCCAGCGTCGAAGAATCGGAGGCTGACCGGAATGTGGGTCGCGGCCGCAGCGATCTCTGTCACCCTACTGTTCTTCAACGCTGGCTACTTCGGTTATCGGCCGACACTGATCGTTGGCCCGAGCATGGTGCCCAGTTTTGAGACAGGCGATATTGTGATTACGTCTCCAGTCGATGTCGATACGATTGAGATGGGCGATGTGGTCCGCTTCCGAACCGAAACGGGCGCGATCGTGCACAGGGTTGTCGAAATCCAAGGAGACGGGGTTGCGCTTCAGTTCATCACTAGAGGCGATGGAAACAACACGGACGATCCTCCGGTGCTTACCGAACAGATCGAGGGCAGGGTAATCCTGGTGATCCCCAAGCTGGGATGGCCGGCAATCCTGTTTCGAGAGGCCATCCAATGGTTGAGCTCTTTGTGACTTGGAATACGCCTACTCTCAATCGATAAGGATGGGACAGAAGTTTCAACAGGGTGCCCAGTAGACACAGCTCCGCTGCGGCTCGAGCTCGAACGCTGACCGGCTCAAGGCAGCGACGTGCAGAGGTTATTGGTGCCAGCCAGCTAGATTAAGAAAGGGTCGCCAATTGCCTATGGTTCCGCACTGTCGAGGATCAATCGGGGAATAAGGTCAGTGCCCAGTTTGGGGTGACCGATATCAAGCATGCTCGACCGTAGCACGTGCGTGGCCTCTGGAAAACGCAGGTTCGAGCTCCGCATCTGCCTGCTCGCGCAGGTACATCAATTCTTCAATCTGGCCTTCGAAGCCAACGTTGAACGAACCAAAGCCGACTCGGGGAATGTTCTCGATAGCCTGATCGACCTGACCTTCCAGCCGCGCAATCGCTAGCTGGATCTCGGCTGTGCGACCTGCCTGCACCAGACTCTCGATCTCATCCATCCTCCGGTGAAGGAATTGAAGCCTCAGATCGACGGCGCGGGCTTCGTCGAAGGTCGTTAGGAGTTGCGCTTGCTCGGCGAGGAGCTTGACAGGATAAGTCCCATCTCCCGGCAGTGCTTCCTCGGCGGCTTGTACCAATGACATCCCGGCGAAGACCATCAGGAGCAGGGTTGGAGCTAGCATCCACGCAGAATTGATCTTTGGCAGCTCTGAGATCCACTTGCGCGCCCGCTTGAAGCGATTGAGATGATCGGATGTTTTCTCAGGAGCCGGATCGGTTGGAGGCGGCAGTATGATCGGCGCTCGCTCCTGCGCACGGTGCCGCAATACCGATACAGCCTCCCTGGCCGCTGCCCGCTCTTCCGCCACAGTAATCGCATCGGGATCGAGCGGTTTCGTGTCTGGCTCAAAGGAGTAGCCGGCGTTTCGGATGGTAACAAAGTTGCGCGGCTCGGAGGGGTCCTCCTCCAGTTTTGACCTCAGTCGATAAACAAATTGCTTGACCAGATCCTGATCGCCCAGGTATTCCGGTCCCCAGGCTCTGATGAGAATCTCCTCAGAGCTGAGTACTTCATCCGGGTGCTTCTTGAAAAGCATAAAGACTTCGAACTCTTTGGGGGTTAGCTGGATGCGCCTGTCACCGATGATGACTTCTCGCCGCTCGCTATCCACCCGCCAGTCGGCGGGGCTCGGAGGATTGCCAGAATCCTCCACCCAGACCGCTTCCCGGCGCCGCAGGCACGCTTCCAACCGAGCGGCGAGTTCCTTATACTGAATGGGCTTGCGGATGTAATCATCGGCGCCGAGTTTCAGGCCGCGCACCACTTCCGAGGTGTCTCCAATTACCGACACGAGGATGATCACCGCTTGCGTGACGTCCCGCAACCTGGAACACACCTCCCGGCCATCCATACCGGGCATTTTGACGTCGAGGATCACCGCATCCGGCTGGTGCTCGTGGGCATGCCTAAGTGCATCGACGCCTGTAGCTGCGGTCAGCACCTTGTAACCATCTCTTTCGAGGTGCATGGACAGGATCTGTAGGGCCTCGAACTCGTCGTCGACGACAAGCACGAGCTGACGCTCGGACATGCAATCTCCTGCGTTTTTATTGTGTGAGTCCTAAACACCGAAGACAGAAAGCCGGCCAATATCCTGACGCGACAGGACTCACATAACTATTTAGATTGACTGCAGGGGATTGAAGACTATTGAGAGGACGGATGCGATGAATAGATAAAGTTCTGTTGAATAAAAGGTTTTGCTGCGGGTGCGTAGATAATAGTGATCACCCCAGGCGGTCGTCCCTCAAGCCTCTTCTCACCCTGCTTTCTGGGGCATATGCCCCGATTCAACCCCCTCACCTCGGATCTCGAAACAAGCTGTTTCGAGGGAGTCCAGTCTAGCATTTTTGATGAATAGGAGTCAAAAACGAATGTTCTAGGGATTCACCACCTCCACCGAATACGCCGCTTGGCACCAAACCCGCTTCACAAATTCGACAGCAGATTCACGAGTGCACCAAACCCTAGCTCATGGCATCTATAATGAAAGATCGTGAGTAGAGACGCTTACAGCGGCCGCGGGCTATTGGATCAGATACGTAATGCGCCTGGCAAGTTTCGCGTAACTTGCTTCACGATCGCGGTTGCGTTTATTGCCCTAACGCTGATTGGAACCAGCCTGCTGCAAGGGTTCAGTTTGGAGGGTTCTGATGAGCGGCGCGCCAATCTGACGGCGGAGGAATATTTCGCGCTGGGGGAGCAAGCGTTCGAGGCCGAAGAGTATTCAGAAGCCTTCGCCTATTTCTACGATGCCCTCGGAAAAGACCCCGAGATTGCTGATGCACATGCTTATCTGGGGCGGATCAATTACCTGACCAATAACCCAGAATTCGCCCTTGAGAACCTGGATAGGGCCATACAGCTTGATCCGACTATCGCAGAGGCGCACCTGCTCCGTGGGCTCATCAGGGTTCAGGGAGAACTCCCGGAAGGTGCCGAACCGGATCTAGATCGAGCGCTTGAGCTCGGATTATC
>JABAOE010013349.1_pt2 | contig 16852 bp, 23 predicted proteins | sample 7062141 | NCBI WGS metagenome assembly JABAOE01 (sample SAMN14538627, study PRJNA623070) | marine sediment metagenome | biome: marine biome [ENVO:00000428]; feature: marine pelagic biome [ENVO:01000023]; material: deep marine sediment [ENVO:00002113] | place: India: Gulf of Khambhat ... | reverse complement strand
GCACGTGTCCAACTCTCTCGGCACCATCAATCCCGTCGCTGAGATCGCCCGCCAGGCACACGAGGCTGGGGCGCTCGTTCTCGTGGACGGCGCTCAGGGGGCCGCGCACCACCCTGTGGACGTCACGGAGCTCGGCGCAGACTTCTTCGCGTTCTCGGGACACAAGATGTGCGGCCCCACCGGCATCGGAGCGCTGTGGGTACGGCGAGAGGTGCTGGAGTACATGCCCCCGTACCAGGGCGGCGGGGAGATGATCGACCTCGTGAAGAAGGACGAGTCCACCTGGGCCGCCCTCCCGCACAAGTTCGAAGCGGGAACGCCGAACATCGCAGGCGCCATCGGGATGGCCGCCGCGGTCGATTACCTGCAGGAAGTCGGCCCCGAAGCCATTCTCCGCCACGAACAGGAGCTGGTGGCCTACGCGCTGGATGCGCTTCGCGAGTCGCCGGGCGTCCGCTTGTTCGGACCCACGAATCCGAAGGAGCGAGCAGGGGTCGTTTCCTTCAGAATGGCGGAGGCGCACCCCCACGACATCTCCACGGTCCTGGACAGCGAGGGCATCGCGATCCGCGCCGGGCATCACTGCGCGCAGCTCGTGATGCAGCGCTACGAGGTGGGAGCCACGGCCCGAGCGTCCTTCTACCTCTACAACACTCACGAGGAAGTGGACCGCCTCGTCCGCGGCCTCGACACCGTACGCTCGATCTTCGGATGAGCCGGGACACATCGGCATGACCCGGGCACACTTCGCCGGCGGCGAGCCTCGACTCTGCCAGGGCGAAGGCTAGTCATGGCCGGCGTTCCCGAGGTCAAGCTCAGCTCCCTGTATCAGCAGCTGATCCTCGAGCACTACAAGAAGCCGCGGAATCGCGGAACGCTGGAGGACAGCACGGTCGAAGTCCACATGCGAAACCCGGCCTGCGGAGACGAGATCAAGCTTCAGATGCGGATCGAGGACGACGTCATCCGTGATCTTCGCTTCCTCGGCGAGGGATGTTCGATCTCGCAGGCTTCGGTCTCGATGATGACCACCATGCTGAAGGACCGCCCCTTGGACGACGCAATCGCCCTGGCACGAAGGTTCACCGAGATGATGCACGGCGACCCGGAGGCGGCGAAGGACCGTTCCCTCAAGGATCTGCGCGCCCTACAGGGCGTGTCCAAGTTCCCGATTCGCGTGAAGTGCGCGCTGCTCGGATTCGACGCCATGCAGGAGGCGATCCGGCAGACCCGAAGCGATGAGCACCTGGGAGATGTCGACGAGGGGTAGCTCGCTCTTCCAGGGGCTCACGGTCCAGGCCACCTCGAGGGGCGTGTGCGGTCTCAGCTTCGATCACGGCCCAGGCGCGGCTGGCCCTTCCGTCGAAAGGCTGGACCTGAAGCGTGGGGTCGAGGAGACCGTCGGCCTGCCCGAGTCGGAGCAAGTGGAGCTTCGTCGTATCGAGCGGGCAGCCCTGGACCAGCTCCGCGAATACCTCGAGGGACGTCGAGCCTCGTTCGATCTGCCTCTGGACCTCCGCTCCGCCACTCCCTTTCGAAAGGCCGTCCTCGAGGAGCTCCTGACCATTCCCTTCGGAGAGACGATCAGCTACGGCGAGATCGGCTCGCGAATCGGGTGCCCCTCGGCCCGAGCGGTCGGACAGGCCGTCGGCTGGAACCCCATTCCGATCATCATCCCCTGTCACCGTGTCGTGACGAGGGACGGACGCCTGGGTGGGTTCAGTGGCGGACTCGACCGCAAGGTCGCCCTGCTCGCGCTGGAAGGGGTCTGGGCGGAGGGTATGCACTTCAGGAGCCCGATCGCAGCTTCCGCCTGAGCCGGACCTGCACCAGCCGCGGAGGCTTGCATTCGCGTCTGCCTCAGGGCAGTCCGGACTCCGTGGGCGTTAGGACCACGCGGACGGCTTGGCTCCGCCGGTGGTTCGCGGCGGCCGACAGGGCGTTCCGGTACTCCCGCAGGGGAAATACGTGAGTTACGAGGTGCTCGACCGGAGCTCCGGTTTCGAGAATCAGCTCCTGCGTCACTTCCATCGTGTGCTTTCGCTCTCCCCGCCAACTTTCGGTTCCATAGCCCACGAAGCCGCGCACCTCGAGCTCCCGGGCCCAAAGAAGCGAGAGGTCCAACCTGCGGATCTCCGCCGCGCACCCCAGGAGCACGATGGTACCCCGGGGCGCGGCGTACCGAAGGGCCTGGTCGATCGAGGCGGCGGTCCCGACGCAATCGTAGATCCTGGGGAAGCCGCCTCCCGCGAACACCTCGTCACCCACGATCGGCTGGTAGGCCATCGCGCCGGTCTCGATCAGGGCCGCCCGGGCGGCCGGGCCGGGCGCCACTACCTCCGAAGCCCCGAGCGAGCGAGCCAGGGAGGCCTCGTGGGGACGCTTCGTCTGGGCCACGATCGTGCCCGCGAACCCGGTGGCCCGCAGCGCCCAGATGGTTCCGAACGCGATCGGCCCGCTGCCGATCACCAGAATGTCTTCGTTCGCCTGTGGAGGGGCGTTCAAGACCGCGTGCACACCGATGGACAGCGGTTCGACCAGGACCCCGGCGCGGCTGGAGATGCCGGGGTCGAGCGGGAAGAGCTGCGATTCGTGCGCCACCATTCGGTCTCCCCAACCTCCGGGCAGATCACGATGATACCCGATGGTCAGACCGCGACTCAGGGTGAGATCGCCGAGTCCCGATGAGCCGTCTTCGCCCGACATCTCGCAAGTGCTGGCGCGCCCCTGCCGACAGGAGCGACAGACCTCGGGACCCTCGTAACCCCGAGCGTAGCAGGAAATCATCGGATCCACCGATACACGCTCACCGACCGACACCCGGGTGACCCCGGAACCGACCGACTCCACCTCGGCCAGGATCTCGTGGCCGAGCACAGCCGGGAACGAGCCGAACGGCTCCATCACGGGACTGGAGGAGTAGGTCAGATTCCCGATATCGGATCCGCAGATCCCACAGCCCAGGACCTTCAGGGCGGCCCATGAAGGACCCGGAATCGCGACCTCTTCCATGTTCCTGCGGCGGAGCGAGCTCAGCCGCCCGAAGACGGCCGTCTCGCTGAGCCTTCCGAGCGACCTGGCCAACAGAAATCCGGGCACCGACACATCGAAAACGACTCCCTGCATGCTGATCGACTCCTCGACCGGGTCCCCTGGAAGCCCTCCCGGGCCCCGAGAAGGGTACGGAGCTCCAGCGAAGGATACCAGGGCACGGCGGCGCTGGCTCGGGGGTAGAGGAGCCGCCATGAAGACTGCAATCGTCGCGGGATGCCGGACTCCGTTCGCCAAGGCCGGAACCGAGCTTCGAGACCTGACCGCGATCGAGCTGGGCAAGGCGGCTGTGCGCGAGGCACTCGCTCGCGCCGATCTCGATGGTGATGCGGTGGATCAGCTGGTGTTCGGCACGGTCGTTCACGACCCCCAGGCGCCGAATATCGCTCGCGAGGTGGGCCTGGCCGTCCTTCCCAAGCGCGTACCGGCCACGACGGTGTCGCGGGCGTGCGCCTCCGCCAACCAAGCGATCGCGGACGGAGTGAACCTGATCGAGCTGGGGCAGGCGGATGTCTTGGTCGCCGGGGGAGCCGAATCGCTCTCCCACATCCCGATCACGGTCTCGGAGCGGCTGGGGAGAGGCCTCATCGAGGCGTCCAAGGCTCGTTCGCTCAAAGGTCGCGTCTCTGCGCTCGCGCGCCTTCGCCCGAGGGACCTGATTCCTGTGCAGCCGCAGATCGCGGAGCCCACGACCGGGGAGACGATGGGCGAGGCGGCCGAGCGGATGGCCAAGGAGAACGGCATCTCCCGGGAGGCGCAGGACGAGTGGGCGCTGCGGTCTCACCGGCTGGCCGCCGCGGGCATGGAGGACGGACGCTTGTTGGCGGAGATCGCACCCCTCTACCTCCCGCCCGACTTCGACACGGTCATCGACCACGACAACGGCGTTCGTCTCGACACGAGCCTCGAGGCGCTGGCGGGGCTTCGGCCCGTGTTCGATCGCCAGCACGGCTCCGTCACGGCCGGGAACGCGTCGCCTCTCACGGACGGTGGAGCGGCCGTCGTCCTCATGTCACCAGACGCAGTCGATCGGCACGACGCGGAGCCGCTGGCCTGGATCCGGAGCTACGCCACAACGGCGCTCGATCCCGGGGCTCAGCTCCTTCAGGGTCCCGCTTATGCGGCCCCGATCGCCCTGGATCGCGCCGGGATCTCCATGTCGAACGTCGACCTGATGGACATGCACGAGGCGTTCGCCGCCCAGGTTCTCTCGAACCTCCAGGCGCTGGAATCCGACGACTTCGCTCGCAAAGAGCTGGGCCGCAGCCGTGCGGTCGGGCACCCCGACGTGGACCGGATCAACGTAATGGGAGGCTCGATCGCCCTCGGGCATCCGTTCGGCGCGACGGGCGCCCGCATCACCATGACACTCGCCAACGAGCTGCGACGGAGGGACGGCGAGTTCGGGCTGCTGACGGTCTGTGCGGCGGGCGGCATGGGCTTCGCTATGGTGATCGAACGGGCCTGAGACGACCAGGCTCGGCGCGGCGATCAGACCCCTTCGCGCAGCTCTCTTTCGAGGGCGACGCGCACCTCTCGACGGCGCTCCCCCTCTCGGAACCTCTGACGCTCCTCCTCGGTCTCGAGCTTGAGACGCGGCACGGGCACCGGCCTGCCGTGCTCGTTGATCGCCACGAAGGTCAGATAGCAGGTCGTGGTGTGACGGCGCTCTCCCGTGAGCAGATTCTCCGCCTCGACGCGGACGCCCACCTCCATCGAGGTGCGGCCCACGAAGTTGACCTGCGCCGAGCACGTCACGAGCTCCCCGGCGTAGATCGGCTCGCGGAAGTCCACTCGGNNTCGGTCGATCGACACCGTCACGCACGACCGGCCGGCGTGCCGCATGGCCGCTACCGCCGCCGCTCGGTCGACCATCGACAAGATCACGCCGCCGAACACGTGCCCCAGATTGTTGACGTGCTGGGGCATCAGGAGCTCGGAGACCGTGGAGCTGGAAGCCGATGCGGGCCGCTCGCTCTCTTGGCGCTCGTCCGACATGAATTGGGGTCCCGGGTCGCGGCCAACAGGGAGTGACGCAGGTGAACACGATAGGATAGGCCTGGCCGCACCGCATTGGAAGCGCGGCACACCGCGGCCCGAGCCGGAACGAACGACCGCGCCCCCCGGGGTGTATCCCCTACATTGGGCACGTTTCCACCCGAGCCCGGAGCCCGACATGATCAAGCTCTTTCGTACAGGTCGCGCGGTAACCGCCGTGACAATGGGGCTCGCTCTCCTACCGGGCTCTCCCCGAGGTCTCGCCGCCCTCCAGACACCGGCTCCAGGTGAGGGTGCCGTCATAAGGGGGGTGGTGTTCGACGACGCCACGGAGGAGCCGATCCCCTCCGCTACGGTCACGCTGATCGGGCTCGATCAGGAGGTGAGGACCGGTTCGGACGGCTCCTTCGCGCTCTCCGGCGTGCCGCTCGGATTCGTCTCGATGAGGGTGGCCGCGGCCGGACACCCGGCCGTCGTCGAGGAGATCGAGGTTCGGGAGGTGGACACCCCGGTCACCATCTGGCTTCCCAGAATGGGAGCCGTGCTCTCGGAGCTCCTCGTCGTGGGCAATCGGGACCGTGCGCCGTCCACGGGTGAGCCCCGTACCGCCGCAGACCTTCTCGCNNGTGGGTCAGAACGACAACGAGATCTATTTACGCGGCATTGGAAGCATCACACAGAGCGTCGACCCGGTGGTATACGTGGACGGTGTCCGCTTCGTCATCGACAACGCCCTCGAGGTCCTCGACCGGATCAGTGCCGAAGACGTGGCGAATATCCGCGTGCTTCGGGGACCGGCCGCCGCTTTCCTCTATCCCCATGCCGCAAACGGAGTGATTCTCGTCGAGACGCGCGGGGCAACCAGGCCGGGCGACGCCAGGTAGGAAGGGCCGTCCTCAGCTTCCCTGGGGGGAGAGCGGTCGTGCGACCATGACCCCCATCTGGCTGGAGAATCCTTGGATCCGCTCCGCCAGGGGGCGCTCGGAGATCTCGACGGAGTCCCCTACGAGAGGCGCGTGCAGCAGGTGCAGGCGATTCCCCCGCCACACCGCAATGCCGGTGTGAGCGACGTCCAACCCATCGAGCGAGCTGACGGCCGCGATGATGTCCCCGTCGCGGATCCCTCCCTCGCTGGCCGCGATGCGGTCCTGGGGAATGTAGTGACGAGGGATTTCCGTGATCCGTGCCTCCATGCCTCGGATCGCATCGAGCACATCGGGATCCTCGTTCAGCTGTCGGTATGAATCCGGGTGGTCGCTCATGAAGCGGATGGGTCTTGGATCCACCATCCCACCCAACTCCTCACTCAGCAGCCGCACCAACCCTTTGCGCTCTGCGTCGCGCATCCACTCGGAAAAGTAGTGGAGTCGGCTGGGATACCCCGTCAAGGCACCGTCGCGGTATCGAACGCGGATGAGCTCCTCACGGTAGCGCTCCCGAAACTCACGCTCGTCTCCGAGGAGCTCCGGGCCTGCGCCCATGGTGAGTCTCGCCAGAACGAGCACGTGCTCCACGAGCGTGACGCAGTCGAACGTGCTCAGGTTGACCACGAGGCGCTCCGGACCCTCGATCTCCAGGGTGCCGGGGGCATATGGTGTGCCCACGAACGTGCTCGCGAGGATCGCGATCACGTCGCCCATCGGACGGTCCGCGAGGCCCATGTCGTGTGCCCATGCCAACGTGCCGTGTGCGATCGCCCAGTCTCGCTCGGTTTCGTGAGCCGGGCCTGCGGTTTCGTCCAACGGCGGCAGATCCAGGTCCGGTCCCGGGTATCCCGCCTCGCCGACGCCACCCGGACCCTGAAGGACTCCGCACGAGCTGAGGACCAGTGCTGTGCCGACCGAAATCGCCCGGACGAGCGAATTCGCTCGGGCCAAGGGCTCGGGCGCATCGGCTTCGGGCGCGTCGGCTGTGGAGAGGAGTGGCACTCGCCCGAAATCCGTGAAACACCTTTCCGCCGTCCCGGCGGCGCGGGTCGCGCTCCCCGCTGGATGGCGATCAGTGGGCATGGCTTCGGTGGTGCGCACTTATGGCGGATTCGGGGGTAGCCTGACGCTCGGTCTCGGAATTCGAACCCCGATGATGCCGGGATCGATCCATGGCCGGCCAGTGTCCACGCACCTCTCCGGCACGTCGCGCGAGGGAGTCTCGACTCGCTCCACGCGAGGTCGAGAGTGGACGGCCATCGTCTAAGACTGGAGGAGACATGCCATATCCGGAAATGCTCGTCGCACCCATGAGGCAGGACCTCGTGCGAATCGGCTTTCGGGAGCTGCGATCCGCAGGGGAGGTGGACGAGGCGCTCACCGACACCTCCGAGTCCACCCTCATCGTCGTGAATTCGGTCTGTGGCTGCGCCGCAGGCGCGATGCGCCCGGCGGTCGCGCTATCCCTCGCCGACGAAGATGGACCGAGGCCTTCGAGGCTGACCACGGTATTCGCCGGACAGGATCTCGAAGCGACGCAGAGGGCGCGGGAGTATCTCACGGGGTATCCACCTTCCTCGCCATCGGTCGCGCTTTTGAAGGATGGGGAGCTGGTCTTCATGTTGGAGCGTCATCAGATCGAAGGATACGGGCCGGATATGATCGCGGCCGTCCTGAAGAACGCTTATCACGAGCACTGCTGAGCGTCGTCACCCGAATCGCGAGGCGATCGAGGAATGGAAGAACGGATGGACGAACAGAGGAAGCGGGCGTATCAGGACCGGTTCCAGGCGAGGATCGATGAGTGGGAAGCGCGACTCGAGCAGCTGGCCGCCCGAGCGAGGCGAGCGGAGGCGGACCTACGGGCCCGCCTGCTCTCCGAAGAGTCCGGTCTGCGTGAGAAGCTTGCCGAGGCCCGGGCGCGGCTGCGTGACCTCATGGCCGCGTCGGAGGACGGCTGGGACGAGGTGAAGGCAGGAGCAGAGAAGATCTGGGTAGATGTCCGCGCCGCTTGGGAGAGGGCCGGCGAGCAGGCATCGGAGGATTTGGGAGCCGACCAGACAGCGCCGGAGTCGGACAGAGCCCCACAGCCGGAGAGCGAGGCGCAGGGACCTTCCGCGACGCTCTAGCCCCGCTTCGCCTGCCGCTTTTTCTTTCGGCGCCGTCTGGCTTCGCGCGGGGTCTCGCCGGGAAGCCGGACATCGATGTTGATGGCCCCCATGCAGGCGAAGCCCACGATCTTGAGCACGGGACCCGACGCGACCTGCCGGGAATCGAGCTCGGTCCGATCCTCGAGCCCCCCCATGATCGCCAGTCCCGAGGTCTCGACGTGGAGGTTCGGGGGAACGACGATGTGGATGCCGCCCATCACGGCGATGGCACGGACCTCCACGACGTCCGATCCGAACAACGCTTCGCGGAAGTCCAGCTCGACCCCTCCCTGAAAGGCGACGGCCGTGACGCGCCGCGCCGGGACCCACGACCCTCGTCGGACCCTTCCGCTCCAGAATCCAACGCTGAGTTGACGGTTCGGCACGCGAACCGGATCAGTGGGGAGGCGTCCGGCCAGCTCTTCCCGGCGGGAGACCGAGGCCCCTGTCGACGACTGAGTGGGCGCGAGCGCTTCGGGTATCCTCAGGTCCGCGACGAGAGCCTGTAGCTCCGCCTCCGACCCGGCTCGATTCGCCTCGTCGAGGCGGCGCTCCAACTCCTGAATCCCGAAGCTGTCCTGAGCATAGGCCTCGCAAAGAACATCCACGACCCACTGCCGCCTGGCCGGAGTGACCCTTTGCTGGTACTCGGATCGAGCAGTATCGCTGGCCCGGTCATTCATTGCGGATCGGCAACACTAGTGTGTCGTGGACACGAACAGGTAGCTGCACGTCAAGGTGCGCGGCGGAACTGGACCGCGCCAGCGCAAATCCTGCGGCGGAGCCGCGTATCCCAGGCTGCGCGCCCGTTCCCAAGAACACACCCCGCTTGCCAGACATTTCCGGGTACGAAACGTGCATTAGCTGGAAGATGTCCGCGGTAGATTCGTCGACCTTCGAGCGAGGGAGGTGGCTGCTCATGCGCATGCGTATGACTCTTTCCGACCTCGCCCTTTCCCTGCTCGGGGCAGGCGTGGTCACCGCCGGAGCACTCCTGTTGCAGTACGCTCGTCGGCCGGTGCCTCGAGGGCCGACGGGCGCTCCGACGCCGGGCTCAACGGCGCACGATTCCCTCCATGCCCGCGGCGCTGATGTGCGGCCGAAGAGGTTGTCCTTCGGAAAGGACGACAATCTGCTGCGGCGTCTTCGAGAACACGGGCTCTAGTCGCGCCGCAGACTCGGGCCGACTCTCTGGGTCCACCACCGATAGCGCCGGGCCAACGTCGGATCGGTTCGGCTGGCGAGGGGGCTGAGCGCCGTCTCCGCCAGATGGACTGCACGACCTCGTTCTTCGCTCGACTGCCACAGATGGGCATGCCGAAGGTGATCCAGGGCCTCCGCCAGCACGACCCGCTGCAGCGGCTCCGCGATTCCCACCAGCCGCTCAACAAAGCCTGCAGTGGTTTCGTCCACCTCCTGGGCTCCAAACCAGTCCGGCGAGGGGAGGGTCCGCCACCATTCGAAGGCCTCCGAGGCGGCTCCCCCGAAGGCCTGCAGAGCTATAAGCGCATCCTTTGGAGTCACGCCGAGGAGGATGTCACGACTCTCCGTGAGGGCGGCGACGGCCAGGACCCGCGGATCTGTCTCCCCGACATCATCCAGCAGGATCAGGAGGGTGCGGCCCGGATGGAGGAAGGCCGGGGCCTGCGGGTCGGGCAGCGCTCGAGGTCCTGCCTCGCGCGGACCCATGGCCACGGCATAGGCCCGCAGAAGCTTCGCGACGTCCGCGTCCGTAACCCCCTGCTTCCGAGCTGCGCTGGCGATTCTCTCGCCCATGCGCAGGGCGCGGTCAGTCTTCAGCCCGCCGACCCTCCGGCACGAGATACTCCTTGAAATGCTCCGAGGTGGCACGAATGGCGCGATCGAGCTCGGGACCGGAGCCCTCGAACGGATGGATGGCCCCGAAGGTGTGGCCGGCACCGCGAATCACGTCGAGCGTTGCGTGCGGGTTCGCCGCGGCCAGTCGTTCGGCATCCGAAACCGATACGGATGCGTCCTTCTCCCCGTGCACGATCAACCACGGCAGGTCACCCAGCTCGGCTGCGGCCGCCTCGATGTCGAGGCGCTGCCGGTTCGCCTCCAGATCCTCGAGCAGACCGACGTCGAGAGGCATCTCTTGGCCGGTACGAGCGTTCAGCACGTGGATCCGCCCCTCCGAGCGCCACTCTACTTTCAGATCCTGAGACCAGCGATCGAAGGTGGCCAACCCCGCCCAGGTGACCAAGGCATCGAGACGCCCGTCGTCGCGGGCGGCTACGATCGCCTCGCCACCGCCCCGAGAGTGCCCGAACAGCCCGACGCAAGTCGGCGGCACGGAGAGGATCCCGCCGCTTCGCGCTTCTCCCAGCACAGCCAGGATTTCGTCGACGTCGCGAGTCAGCGTGTTGCGGGCGAACTTCTCGAGCTCCGTGAACTCGGTTGGATCGTCGCCAATCCCGTTCAGCGAGAAGTTGAACGACACGACCGCGTGACCGTCGTACGCCAGGCGCTCGCAGAGATGAGGAAAGAACCCCCAATCCTTGAAACCCTTGAAGCCGTGAGCGACCACGATCGCGGTGAGCGGGGGCCCTCCTTCCGGCATGCGCACATCGCCGTGGATGACCTCTCCGTCCTTCGCGGGAATCGAGAATGGACGCTCGATCATCGGGGCTCCTGTCTCCACTGTGTGTCCTGGATGCCGGCGTCATGGTTCTCGAGCCGCGCGAGCACGAACAAGAGATCCGACAGCCGGTTCAGATACCGCAGCGCAAAGGCTGCTCGGGGATCCTCTCGCGCCAGGGCCACCGTGGATCTCTCGGCCCGTCGGCAGACCGTCCGACACACGTGGAGCGCGCACCCGCCCGCGCTTCCCGAGGGAAGAATGAATCCGGTGAGTGGGACGAGCTGGGCCTCCGCTTCATCGATCCAGCCCTCCATCTCCTCTGGGCGAGACTCGGGCAGGGACGGCAGCTGCGGTCCAGCTTGCCTCTGCGCTTCAGGTGGGGTAGCCAGATGCGAGCCGAGTGCGAACAAGTCGTGTTGGATCCGCTCCAGTTGGGCCCGCGCCCGATGACCCGCGACGGCCAGGAGCGCCTGGCCGATGAAGGCATTCAACTCGTCCACGGCGCCGCAGGCGTCGACGCGCGGATGATCCTTCCCGACGCGTCCGCCACCGAAAAGCCCCGTCTCCCCCGAATCACCGGTCCGAGTGTAGATCTTCACGGTGCGGTCATGCGGTCGATGATCGTCACGGCAACCGGGTCATCCGGCGAAGCGCCCCGGCCTTCTCGATGAGAGCCGATCCCTCCTCGAGGAGGGACTTCTGTTCCTTCTCGGTGCCGGCCGGGCCTGGAACCAGGAGATCCCGGATGTCCAGGAGCACCTCCAGGCGAAGCTGGTCCCTCTGAAAATCCAGGTCGAGTCGCACCATCTCATCTCGGTCGTCCCTTTCCTTCGCCTTCTCGAACGCCTCGCGGTAGGCGGACTCCAGGTTGGCAATGACCTTCTCTCGATCGCGCACCGGCGCTCCCCGGTTTCAGGTGGAACGAGGTTCGGGGAAAGGTACCGCACCCGGACCTCGGGTGAAGTACTCCCTGACGACGGCCTGGAGTTCCTCGAAGTGATCGTTGAAGTAGTGATCGGAGCCCTCGATCACGCGGATCGAGATGGGACTCGGCAGGCTCGCCGCGAACGCGCGCAGCGCCTCCCCCTCACCGAACTCGTCATGCTCCCCCTGCACGAGGAGGAGCGGCCTATCGATGTCGGCGAGGAAGTGGAAGTCGTAGAGGTCGAGGGGAAGGCCCAGTCCAAGCAGGGCGCTGGGTCTCCGATCCGTCGCGCCCACTGTGAGGCTGACCCGGGCACCAAAGGAGAACCCTCCTAAGAGAATCGGAAGATCGGCCTCTCGCTCCCATTGCCAATCGAGCACTGTCCTCACGTCTTCCTCCTCGCCCTCGCCTCCTCCGTACGACCCGGTGCTCGTCCCGACGCCGCGAAAGTTGAAACGAAGGGCGTCGAAGCCGACCTCAGCGAGCGCCTGCGCGGTGCGGAAGACCGCCTTCGTGTGCATCGTCCCGCCGTGCTCGGGATGGGCGTGACACACTACGGCGACACCACGAAGCGGACCCTCCGCGGGCCGAAGATGCGCCTCCAGATACCCGTGCGGGGCTGGGATCCGCAACCCTGTACTCCTCCGTTTGCCCCGAGGGGCGTCGGGGCTCCAAATTGACCGAGATCCCACCTCACGCGGAGCGCTCTATGTGGACTCGGCCGACCGGCTCACGTGCGTACATCTTGCCTGTCCTCCTGTTCCTGATCTCGGCGACGGCCGGAGAGCTTCTTGCTCAGGAGCCGACGCCCAATCCGCTGGGTCAGCCCCTTCTGGATGCGGTCGGCGAGATCCGCGACGACGCCTTCATCCGGGTGCCGCTTCGTGCCGAAGATGCCCGCTACGCGGATCTCGAGGGAGAGCGTCTGAAGCGGATCCTCCTCGAAGTAGACGAGATCTCGCTGCAAGACCGCGCCCGAGGGAACCTCTTCTGGGGCAGGAACGCCGGCACTTGGGGTCACGATGCGACACAGGACTGGGTGGAGGAGGGCTTCCGCGCGGGCGGGCTTGTGGACGTATATCGAGAGACTTTCGATCTCGCGCCCCAATGGCGCTTGGACAGCTGGGACATCGAGTTCAGCTCCGACGGCGAGATCTTCGGTTTGGAGTCTGCGCGGCCGCCCCAGGGAGCGGCATCGACGCCTCCCGGTGGTGCCGAGTTCGAGCTCGTCTGGGTCGGCATGGGCTCGGAGGCCGACTATCTCGGGCGCGATGTCACCGGCAAGGCCGTCCTGATTCTCGACATTCCGCGACCGGGGACCCTGCGGCATTCGATCAGCACGGAGAACTCGGTGGAGCGGGCGTTCGAGCACGGCGCGGGCGCGGTAGGCATCGTCTACGGAATCTCGGACAACTTTGCGGTTTGGCAGCGAACCGGTGACGGACCCGGGTTCAACTTGGGCTATGAGGACGGCCTCCGCCTGCGGGACCGCCTGGGGCGGGGGGAACGGGTGAGCGTCAGGCTTCGCGTCGAGTCCGAGATCGTCCCGGGACTCCAAGCGGCGAGCGTCTGGGGGACACTACCCGGGGCCAATGAAGAAGAGATCCTCGTCATAGCCCACATCGATGGCTACTTCCAAGCGGCCTCGGACAACGCCTCGGGCATGGCAGTGATGATGGGCCTCCTGGAGCACTTCGCAAAGCGGCCGCAGGCGGACCGTCCGCGCACGATCCGGTTCCTCGGGTCCGTGGGGCACCATGGAGCTCCAGGCACACGGCAGCTGTCCGACAATCCCGACTCTCGTCTTGCGAATACTGTGCTCGCGATCAACCTCGAGCACGTAGCGGTCACCCGAACCAAGTACTGGGGTCCCGAGCTTCGAAAGATGAACGCCGTGTCCCCGATGCGCTGGTGGGTGTGGGGCAGTCGCGACCTTCTTAACATCGCCCTGGACTCGTTCAATCGCTTCAACGTGGGCGTCACGGCGGACATGGAGGGTGGGGCCTCGGGAGAGATGAGCCGCATGGCCCGTCTCGTCCCATCGATCCAGCTCATCACGTCTCCCGAGATCAAGCACACCGAACAGGACACACCGGAGTGGGTGCCCGCGGTCGGGCTGGAGCAGGTAGCTCGCGCCTATGCTCGAATCATCGACGAAGTGAACCGGCTTGATCGAGAAGCGATCCTCCCCGAGTCGGTGTCCGCAGCGGGCGGCGGAGATGGCTGAGTGCCCGGCGCACGTCCTTTCCACCGGGGCGATCGTCTCGCTCTTGGCCGTGCTGACGACCCCGGCGTCGCTGTCTGCCCAGGCGATCGACACTCCGCAGGGCCGCCTGGAGTTCATCGGGCTCGAGCGTTGGACGCCCACGATGGTGCTGGACTCGGTGGAGGCCGACTCTCCCGGCCTCCCGGTGTCCCTCTACCCCGTCGTGCTCCGGCGGCTCGGATTTCCTCGCGCCAGCGTCGAGCGCGTCGTTCCCGATCCCGGCGGTGCTCCACCCAATCCGTCCAACCGCCTCACCCTCCTCACCGTCGTCGAACCTCATCGGGCCGGCGACCTGACCCTTCGAGGTGGGTTCGAGCCCGGGATTGCGCTTCCGGCGAGCTGGTCCGAGGCCGACAATTTATTTCGTCAAAACAATCCGGACTTTCTGGCTTCGGTCGGGATGCGGCTTCCCAAGGCGCGCCAGGACGAGATCCCGGAAGCCTTGAGGCGGACGCTCCGGCTACCGGCGGACCGTGAACTGGCGGAGAGGGTCTGGGCGGTCCTGGACGGTCTCACGTCGAGCGAAGACCTCGATTCAGCTCTGGAGCTGCTGGCGACGGACGCGGATCCCGAGCATCGCGCTCTGGCAGCGGCCGTGCTCGGTGGATTCCCCGAGCAGGAGGCCGCTTGGCGCGGACTCGTGGACGCGCTCCTCGATCCGAGCGCGCGAGTCACCGCCTTCGCCAACCAGGCGCTGGGTTCCATGGTGGTGGCCCGTCCGATGACGGTGGATTGGACCCCGTCCGAATCGGTGCTTCGTCGGCTGATCGCGGGAGCGAACCTCTCCGGCTTCGGGACCCTCCTGCAGGTGCTGGTCTCCACGGAGATCTCCGCCGCCCTCGCCCCGGCGTTACTGGTGGGAAACGACCACCTGATCCTCGGTCATCTCGCGTCTGCAAGCTCGCCGCACCGCACCACCACGCGCAGGTTCCTGACGCAACTGGCCTTGAGCGATCTCGGCCCGGACCCGACGGACTGGAGGCGTTGGATCGGCGGGCTCTGATCAGCCTTCCGTCTTGCTCGTGAACCGTACTCCTGGTCGTGATAGGGCCCGTGGAAGGGGTGCTCCACCGCCACGCAGTAGCCCGTGAGACCTTCAGGGGGTGCGGGCGATTCCAAGTCCCCTTCGCTCAACTCCCCTCCTCGGTTTCCTCCGGCGTCGCCGGACCGCCTTCGACGTCCAGCCCCGCCGCACCCGCCATCCCCATGATGCCCGGGACGTTCAGGGAGTCGGCGAGTCCGGACGGCACCACCATCAGCGAGCCGCGCTTCACGATGCTCTCGTACAGCATGTTCATCGCGCGCAGGTTCATGGCCGCCGGACTGCGCTGATACCGCTCGGCGGCCTCGACGAACTTCGAGGCCACCTCGGTCTCCGCCGTTCCCAGGATGATTCGCGCCTGACGCTCGCGCTCCGCCTGCGCCTGTCTGGACATCGCCTCTTCCAGGGCCTCCGGAATGATCACGTCCCGGATCTCCACGGACTGCACCTGGATCCCCCAGTCGTGCATCTTCTGGTCGAGGATGNNTCCGGTCCAACGCCTCCTGGAGCCCCTGCCCCAGCTCCTTCCGCGCTTGAATGAGCTCGGCCAGGTCGTGCTTACCGATCGCGTCCCGCAGCGCCGTCTGAGCCGCCAGGATGACGGCCTCCCGGTAATCCTGGACTTCGAGCGCAGCCCGCTCCGCGTCGTAGACCACCCAGAAGGCGATGGCGTCGACGTTGACGGGGACCGTGTCACGAGTGAGGCAGGACTCGGCGCCGAACGCGGTCGTTCGAATCCTCTGATCGATGTGATATCCGNNATCCGCTGATCGATGTGATATCCGACGCGGTCGAGGATCGGAACCACACCGAAGAAACCGGGTCCGCGAAGGCCCCGGTACCGCCCCAGGCGCAGCACGACCGCCTTCTCCCATTGGTCGGAGAACTTGATCGAAGAGCCGAGCAGAAAGGCCATGACGATCCCCGCCCCCAGCGCCACCGGCGGTGCGAGCCCCGCCAGGAAGAGGCTGCCCCCCACCGCTCCCCCCGCCACAGCGCCCGCGGTCAGTGCCGGAATCGGATACCGGGTGTCATCGGGGGAGCTCTTCGACATAGATCTCGTCTCCGGTCGGGAGGCAAATGGAACGGGAGTACCGTCCAGGCGAGTCAGCCGGCCCTGGCGGTCGCGACGCTCGCTCATCTGGAGTCCCTCTTCTGGGCTCCTTCCCGCTCGATCTCGCGGAACTCGGCCAGAGCACCCATCAAGTCGTCGACGTCGTATCCCAGGGCCCTGGCTTTCTGGACGGAGTCGCCGCACAGGTCCAGGAACGCTTGCCTCCTGCGTCTCTCCTCGTCCGACGCGGGAGTGAGCTTGACGAAGGTCCCCTCGCCGGGCCTGGTCGCGACGACCCCGAGCCGTTCCAGCTCGTCATAGGCCCACTTCACGCTTCGCGGAGTCACGCCCAACTGGATGGCGAGTCCACGAACGGTCGGCATTCGAGCCCCGGTCTCTATCGACCCCTCCACCACCTCCAGCCAGATCTGCTCCACCAGTTGGTGCGCTACCGGATCCCCGCTCGACGGATCGACGCTGCTGGCCAGACGCTTGGCGAGTTCGGAGGGGCTCATCGAAAGACCCGAGTCCTGAGGCGGCGGGAGGGCAGTCGAAGTCAACCTACGGCTGGGCACTTCTTCATGCTACGTGCGCGCGAAGGTTGAGCCGCGGTTCCTATCCAGTGCGCGAGGCCTCGCCTCCACGGCTCCTTCGCAGGGAGATCGCGGCGTAAACGAGTGCCACGAAGACGAGCACGAAGACGGCGGCCCCGAACCACTCGAGGTAGGGGATGTACTGGCCGAAGTAGGCCCCCAGCGCAGCCGTGATCCCCGTGTAGAACGGAAGCGCGGTGACCAGAATCAGCGCGAACTGCCGGCGCGCGAGGGCCGAAAGCCCG
>JABAOE010004153.1_pt3 | contig 16866 bp, 15 predicted proteins | sample 7062141 | NCBI WGS metagenome assembly JABAOE01 (sample SAMN14538627, study PRJNA623070) | marine sediment metagenome | biome: marine biome [ENVO:00000428]; feature: marine pelagic biome [ENVO:01000023]; material: deep marine sediment [ENVO:00002113] | place: India: Gulf of Khambhat ... | reverse complement strand
CGCTCGAGCTGCAGCCGCGCGCGTCTCGAAACCCTCCCAGTCGGCGAGTTCCAGCGCGATCTCCATGCTCTTGATGTAGTCACCGCTGTCATAGGTAATGCCAAACGGGTTCGTGTAGGGCATCTCATCCTTCGATATGAGGTTCTTGCGACGCAGCTCGATGGGATCGAAGCCGAACTCGTGAGCGGCCGTGTCGATGATCCGCTCTAGTGCATGAATAACCTCCGGGCGCCCCGAGCTTCGATACGCCTGCGTCGGCGTCGTCGTCGTGAATGCGGCCCATGCGCGCACTTCGGCAGTCGGTATGCGATAACTGCCCGTGACGAGTGGCGCGCCCTTGCCGAGCGGTGACAGTGAGACGATGCGTGCGCCGACGTTGCTCAAATTGGACGCGCGATAAGCGAGAAACTTACCCTCGGCATCGAGCGCAAGCTCGACCTTCGTCAACAGATCTCGTCCTTGGTAGTCGCTCAAAAACGATTCCGAGCGCGTTGCGAGAAACTTCACGGGTCGACCGACCTTCCTCGCCGCCCAGAGCACGAGACCAAACTCGACATAGACGCGGTTCTTGGTCCCAAAATTACCACCGACGTCGAAACATAGTACGCGAATGTTGTCAGGCTCTTCATTTAACGCGCCAGCAATCTGGCGCTTGTGGCTTACGGCACCGTTGCTACCGGCGTTGAGCGTGTAGCGGCCGCTCGCTTCATCGTACTGACCGAGCGCCGCGCGCGGCTCGAGCGGTGTTGCCGTGACACGCTGAATCGGAAATTCCATCTCTATGACGTGAGCCGCATCTGCAAAAGCCGCCTCGGTCGCCGCCGAATCACCGAAGCGCGTATCGACGCAGATATTGTCGGGTATCTCGTCCCAGACGACGGGCGCACCATCACGAATGGCCTCTGCGCTATCGGCGACCCAGAGCAGCGGCTCGTAGTCGACATGCACATGCTCGACCGCATCCAGTGCCTGTCGATGCGACTCGGCAACGACCATCGCCACCCCTTCGCCGACGTGACGCGCTTTGTCGGTCGGTAAGAGCGCGTGTGGACCTTCGAAGATTGTGCCGCCGTCAGGCGCCGTCAGCTTCAAATCGGAGCGTGTCGACGGCACCGGGCTATGCGAAATCGACCCGAGCCCGTCGGCGCGGCAGTCCTCTCCCGTAAAGACAGCCAGCACGCCGGGCATTCCCTCCGCATTGGCTTTATCGATCCGCTTGATCCGCGCATGCGGATAAGGCGAACGTACAAGGACCGCATGCACCTGCCCTGGCGCGCTGAAGTCGTCCGTAAAACGCCCCTTGCCCGTGATGAGCCGCAAGTCCTCACGCCGAGCGACGGGCCGACCGACGGACTTGAAGGCGCCTTCCTCGAGCGCTTCGAACGCAATCTCGCGCTCGTCAGTCATCGCCTTCGATGTCTCTAGCCGGCGTCTCCGGCTTTATGCCACCGCGTCGCCGCGCATAAGTCTCTACGCCGTTCTCTACCCAACGGCCCTCGACGGCTCGCTGCGCGAATCGTTCCCACGTGTCATTCCAATCGCCGAGTGAGTACCCATGCCAAGGGTCGCGTACGTCTAGTGCCGGAAGCTCTAGCTCCTCCCATATCTCTCGCGCGCGCTCCATGTAAGACTGAGTCGGCAACGCCAACGGCGGCAGATCGTGCTTGCGTGTCGCATCTACTAGGAAACCCGAGTCGCTCGTGCCAAGTCCCGATTTCGGGCCATGCCCAATCTTGCGGTCGCGAACAATCTCTAGATCCTCAGCCGCTCGCGAGCNNGATGTCCTCGCTGACCGCAATGACAATCTTGCCGCATTGTGCTTGCAGCGTTGCTGCACCATGTAACCCTCTCCAAACCTCCTCGCGCGCTGTACCGTAAGCGAAACGCAGAAAGATCACGGGACGAATGTTTGACAAGGCCTCATGCATCGTGACGCTGAGGATGCCCTCGACCTTGAGCTCGTCGCGCAGATGCGTGAGAAATAGCGGCTCATACGCGACGCGCTTGAGCACACTCGACTCACTCGGCGTGACTTGACTGAGAATCGAAGCGAACACGGGCTCACGCTTGCACGTAATCGCCGTGATCTGCATGGACATATTGAAATCCTCGAGCGCAACGTAGCCGTGACTCTCGCCGAACGGTCCCTCAGGCTCGAGCAGCTCGGTGTCGATGAGGCCTTCGACCACGATCTCTGCATCGGCGCAAATGTCGAGATCAACTGTCTTGGCGGAGACGATTCGAATCGGTGCACCAGCCAGCGCGCCGGCTACGCCCATCTCGTCTTGGCCGACCGGGAGTTTTTGCGGCCCGGTAAAGGCCACGGCCGGCGGCGCGCCGATGACAATCGCGCACGGCATCTTCTCCCCGCGCTCGCGGTACTTCTGCCAATGCAAATAGCCGCCAGCACCGCCGACGCGCGTGGCCATGCGCACACCCAAGCGGTCGGGCGCCTTCAGCGCGCCGCGATAGGTCCCCATGTTGCGAACATCCGTCTCGGGGTCCTTCGTCGTGACGACCGTCGCAGCCAGGTACGGCGAAGCGTCGTACCCAGGCGTCGAGATCGGCACGGGTAAGCGATCGATACCTTTGCCGCGTTCGCTCAGCTCATCACCCGTGATCACAACTTCTTGGCACGGCGCGACGTCCACGCGCACGGGCTCGATCGGATTCGCCATGCACGCGATCCATTTCGAGCCGATGTCTTCCACCGCTGCACCCATGCCGAGCGCATAGATCTCGGCGCTCGCAGCGAACGCACCAACGGCGACGGGAATGTCATAACGATGCCCAGAGCCATCCACGACGTTCGTGAAAAGAAATGCCCTGCGTTGTGACTCCGCGAGCCCTCCTTGGAATTGCCAACGCACGAGTGGATGCAGCTCGGTGTCCTTATTGATCGGCCGATCGACCCGTGTGAGCAAACCGTTCGCCTCCAGTGTTGCGAGATGCTCCTGGAAATCCGGATAGCTCCGCGTCATAGCCATACCCGCTCAGTCAGTTGATGCAACGGCTTGCGCAGTTGCTCGACTTGCCAAGACACTAATCAAGTGAGCGCGGTACTCAGGGCTACCGTGCATGTCTGCGTTGAGCCCGTCGCAGCTCACTTCGATTCCGGCCAATACCTCCGGACAAAAATCTTCAGAAAGCGCGGCTTCGAGTCGTGACTCACGATACGCGCCCGGTCCTGCGCCCGTGACGGCCACGCGCACACCTGAAGTTGTCTCGGCGACCATGACCCCGACGAGCGCGTAACGCGAACCCGGCGTGCGGAACTTCAAATACGTTGCGCGCCGCGGCACCGGAAACGTCACGGCAATTATCAGCTCGTCTTCGTTGAGCGTCGTTTCAAAGAAATCTTTGAAGAACTCATCGGCACTGATCTCTCGTTGCGACGTTCGAATCTTCGCGCCAAGTCCAAGTAATGCAGCGGGATAGTCAGCGGCTGGATCGTTGTTGGCTATCGAGCCGCCTAGCGTGCCGCGGTTGCGAACTTGAGGATCGCCGATTCCGGCGGCAACGGTACTCAAGGCTGGAACCTTGTTACGGACGTCGGCGCTCTGTGCGACCTGGCGGTGCGATGACATGCTGCCGAGCACGATGTGCTCCTCTCCGAGCGTCCATTCGTTGAGGCTATCGACATCCGCGAGGTCGATGAGTCGACTCGGCGCGGCTAATCGAAGCTTCATTGACGGCAGCAGCGTCATGCCACCCGCGAGCCATTGTGCTGCGGCATCCTTCCGCTTTAGATCGATTGCCTCCTCCATCGATGCGGGGCGGCTGTATTCGAACGGGTACAACTAGCCTCCTCGCATTGCGGTGGCTGCAGCCAGCACGGCCTTGACGATGTTGTGATAACCGGTGCAGCGACAGAGGTTGCCCTCGAGCCCCTCTCGGACCTCGTACTCGCTCGGATCTGGGTTGCGCTCCAGTAAGGCAAGCGCGCTCATGATCATGCCCGGTGTACAGTAGCCACACTGCAGTGCATGGCATTCATGGAAAGCCCTCTGTATCGGATGGAGCTCATCATCCGTCGCAAGCCCTTCGATCGTTTTGACATCGGCGCCTTGCGCAGATACCGCGAGCAACGTGCAGCTCTTGAGCGCGGCCCCATCCACGTGCACGACACAGCAACCGCATTGGCTCGTGTCGCAGCCGACGTGCGTACCCGTGAGGCGCAAGCGATCGCGCAAGAGCTCTACGAGCAGTGTCTCAGGCTCGATTTCGACGCAAACAGGTTCACCGTTGACCGTCAATCGCAGAGATATCACTCGGCCGTACCCGGCCCGAACAGCCACCAGGCCAGCCACGCGAGCAATATCACGCCGACCGAGATCAACACGAGCGTGCGATGACGGCGCGTCGGTTTGGCCTGCGTCGCAATAGGCGGCGCGACACGCTCGGAACGCCCATCAAGCTCATTGACGAAACTCTCGAAAAACTCGTCTACGAGCTTTCTCGTCGTGCCGAGCACGAGCCGGGAGCCGAGCTGCGCGAGACGTCCGCCGACCTGAAGACCCGCCGTGTAGCTCAGCACGGTTGCATCCTGCTCCTCGGACAACTTGACCGCCGCATACCCTTCGCCAAACCCGACGGCTCCACCCTTGCCGGAACCGGTGAGCTTGTAAGACGACGGGGCAGCCAGATCCGTGAGCTTTAGCACGGTATCGAAGCTCGCTTTGACCGGGCCAATGACGAGAGCAATCTTGCCCGCATACTCGTGTGGCGCGGTCTCCTCTAGGGATTCGCAACCCGGCACGCAACGGCGCAGGACGTCGGTATCCATGAGTGCCTCCCAGACGGCCTCACGCGGCATTGCTATTCGATACTGTCCGGAAATGTCCAAGCCGAAGCGGTTCTCTTGTTCGTGTTCCCTATCGCGATACTCGAGGCCACTGCGGTCGGTCGGCTTCGGTTGACTGCGAGTTGTCGTTGATTATCCTTCCAGGCCACGAGGCGGACAAGCCGAAATCGCGTTCAATCTTTGCAGTGGCAACGAGGCGCGAAACGTGTTGAGATTTTCGCTTCCCAAGATGCGGTAAGAATAAGAACCATGGACGTTTCGATGCTGGAAATGGCGCTCAGCGCCGGCGCGATCGTCCTCGACCCCGAACGATTGACGTTTGTCGCCCTGGGCGTCCTCATTGGCCTCGCGCTCGGCGTCATCCCTGGCCTTGGCGGTGTTGTGGGTCTTTCCTTGCTGCTGCCATTCACGTTCGACATGGACCCATTGACAGCGCTCGCATTCCTCGTCGGTCTGCAGGCGGTCGTGGTGACCTCAGACACGATTCCGGCGGTCCTGTTCGGCGTTCCGGGCACAGTTGGCTCGGCTGCAACGATCCTCGACGGGCACCCGATGGCCAAGAAAGGTCTCGCGGCCCGCGCCTTCGGCGCATCGTTTTCAGCTTCCGTGCTCGGCGGTCTGTTCGGTGCGCTTTTCCTCGCGCTCAGCGTTCCTATCCTGCGCCCGGTCATTTTGACTTTCGGCTCGCCGGAGTTGCTTGCGTTTTGCGTGTTCGGACTCTCGCTCGTCGGCGTGCTCAGTGGCGGCGCACGGCTCAAGGGGCTTGCAGCCGCCACGATCGGCGTCATGATCGCCACGACGGGAGAGGAGCCAAACACAGCCATCGAGCGGTGGACATTCGGTACGTTGTACTTGATCGACGGGATCCCTCTCGTCCCGCTCGCCCTTGGACTGTTCGCGATTCCCGAGCTTGCGGACATGGCCATTTCCCGCCGCGTCGTGCCCCTCGATGCTCAGCGTGCGTCGCGCCACGGTCAGCTCGAAGGCATTAGGGACACACTCAGACATCTCTGGCTCGTGATTCGAGGCTCCGCAATAGGCTCGGTCCTCGGCGCAGTACCCGGTATCGGTGCAGCGGTCATCGACTGGATCGCCTATGGCCACGCTTTGCGCTCGGAGAAAGGTGCCAAGGAGACGTTTGGCAAAGGCGATGTCAGAGGCGTGATCGCCTCGGAAAGCTCGAACAACGCCAAGGAAGGCGGCGCGCTGGTCTCGACGATCGCCTTCGGCGTACCGGCAACGGCCGCAATGGCGCTACTGCTCGGTGCCTTTCTGATCCACGGCATTACGCCCGGCCCCGACATGCTGTCGACACGCCTCGACGTCACCTACACGCTCGTTTGGACGGTCGCTCTGGCGAACATACTCGGCTCGGGTATCTGCTTCTTGTTTGCCAATCAGCTCGCCGGTATCGCGAGGATTCGCATCGGATTACTCGCGCCCATCGTTCTGTCCGTGACCTTTATCGGCGCATTTCAGGGTAGCCGGCAGTGGGGCGATATCGTCGTGCTGCTAGCGTTCGGCGCACTTGGCTGGACCATGAAACGCGCGAAGTGGCCTCGGCCTCCGCTACTCCTCGGCTTCGTGCTCGGCGGACTGATCGAGCGCTACTTGTTTATCTCCTTCCAGCGATACGACACGGACTGGCTGTCGCGACCGATCGTGCTCGCGGTGTTCGCCGTTACGCTCTACGGCATTAGTAAACCGTTGCTAGGTCGCATCCTGAGCATGCTGAAACGCGAGCGTCAGCCGTTCGTCGCACGGTTCAACTCCAACTTCTTTGACAAAGACTTCGTGTTTACGCTCGGAATCTCGGTCTTCTTTATTGTGTGCATTGTCGTAGCAACGGACTGGGAGCTCGGTGCCCGCCTCGTGCCCATCGTCGTCGGCACCGCTGGCTTGATCTTCGTCGGATTGCAGCTGGCGACATCGATGCTGACTCAACCCACGCAACAGCCCAACGAGCCCAAGACAACGTCGATGGACCTTCAAGCCGACTTCGCCGGTCTTTCGGCAACCGATGTCCGCAAGCGCGCGTCGCGCTATTTCGGCTGGTGCTCGTTCGTCGTCGTCGCAGCGACGGTCATCGGCCTACTGCCCGCGTTGTTCGTCTTCCTGCTCGGCTTTACACTGACCGAAGGCCGCGAACGTTGGAGCATCGCGTTGGCTGTGGCTGTAGTGACGTCTGCAGCGTGGTATTTCCTGTTTCACCAGGTCCTGCGGGTTCCGTGGCCCGCGGCCCTGCTCGGCGATCTGCTCCCGGTACTGCGCAGCAATCCATTAACGAACGTGCTCTAGGTTGAGGCATAAAGCAATGAAAGATCCCATCGTTGTCGGCGGTAGTGACGGCCAGCTCGTGACGCAGCTCGGGCGCATGAGCAACCGGCACGGTCTCATCGCCGGCGCGACAGGTACCGGCAAGACCGTGACACTGCAGATCCTTGCCGAGGGCTTCTCACGCCTCGGCGTTCCGGTATTCGCTGCAGACATCAAAGGTGACCTCTCGGGAATCTCGCAAAACGGCAAGCCACACAAGGAGATCGATCGACGACTGGCTGCGATTCCCATCGAGGGCTATCAGCAGCGCGGCTACCCGACACTGTTCTTTGATATCTACGCCGAGCACGGTCACCCAGTACGTACGACGATCTCCGAAATGGGCCCGCTGATCTTGTCGAACCTGCTGGAGCTCAACGACACGCAAACGGGAGTGCTATATGCCTGTTTCGCGATCGCCGACGACGAAGGGCTATTGCTTCTAGATTTGAAGGATTTGCGTTCGATGCTCAGGTGGATGAGCGACAATCGTTCCGATCTGCAGACGACCTACGGCAATATCGCACCGGCCTCCATCGGCGCAATTCAGCGGCGCTTGCTTGTGCTCGAGGAGCAAGGCGCCGATCGTTTCTTCGGCGAGCCCGCGCTGCAGATTACCGATCTCATGCAGCACGACTTCGGCGGCAACGGCGTCGTTAGCCTGCTGTCGGCCGATCGCCTTATTCGAGAATCGCCGCGGCTATACGCTGCCTTTCTGATGTGGCTACTCAGCGAGTTCTTCGAGGAGCTTCCAGAAAGCGGCGATCTGCCTGCGCCGAAGCTGGTATTGTTCTTCGACGAAGCGCATCTGCTGTTCAAGGGGATGCCGAAGTCACTTCTCGAGAAGATCGAGCAAGTGGTCCGACTCGTTCGATCAAAGGGCGTGGGCGTGTTCTTCGTAACGCAGAGCCCATTGGATCTGCCCGAGACCGTGCTCGGTCAGCTCGGGATGAAGGTGCAACATACGCTACGCGCGTTTACGCCGTCCGATCAAAAATCCGTACGCGCAGTCGCGAATGGGTTTCGCAGCGATGGAAGCTTCGACGTCGTCGAAGTGATTACGTCGATGGGCGTCGGCGAAGCGCTCGTCTCTACGCTCGACGATGACGGCGCGCCGACGCCGGTGCGGCGTACGCTCATTCGGCCGCCGGAATCGCAAATCGGTCCAATCGACGCCGACACACGCGCTGCCCTGCGCGGCCGGTCACCACTGAACGGAAAATACGAGCAAGCGATGGACCGCAGCTCGGCCTACGAGTTGCTCGCGGAGCGGGCCGCGGCCGCTGCAGAGCGACAGGCCGAAATCGAGAAAAGCGAGGCGGACGAGAAGACCGCAAAAGCGGCCCAGCGTTCGAGCGGACGCCGGCGCCAGAGCGTCGGCGAGGCGTTACTCAAGAGCGCAGCGCGTTCCGTGGGAAGCTCTCTAGGCAGACAGCTCGTGCGCGGCGTGCTCGGATCCCTGCTCAAATAATCCGACGGTTCGACATCGTTTCTACATAACCCTGGGCTGGTCAACCAAATCGATTGCCTGCGCGTTGTAAGGGGCAGATCTAGTCGAATACCAGGGAGATGGTTATGAACGTTTACCGCGCCGGCCTCAGCCGAGTACCGCGCCTACTGGGCCTACTTGCCGCACTTTTCGTACTAACTGCGTGCAGTAGCTCCGGCAGCAGCACGGATACGAGTAACACGACGGCGTCCTGCAATCCGGCTGACGCGAGCACCGCCAGTGAATGTGGCGAGCTGCTTGTCGCCGTAACGGACGCCGATGGCGATTTCGTCAGTTACGTCGTAGACGTCTTGTCCGTGTCCCTCCAGCGGGCGGATGGAGCGTCCGTCGAGATGTTGCCCGCAGCGACACGCGTCGACTTTGCCGAGCTCAGCACGCTGTCCGAGCTGCTCGCGTCGGCCTTGGTCGCACCCGGCGACATCGCCGGCGGCTCGATTCGCGTCGACTACAGCAACGCCGAAATTTACGTCGAATCGGGCGGTGGCGTCGTACTTGCAGAAGCAGTCGATGACACCGGCGCGAAGCTCGGCATCGTAGACCTCAATATCGAGCTCGACGATCGCGAACAGTTGGTCATTACGCGCGGAACAACGGCGTTCCTTAGCATCGATTTCGATCTATCGGCTTCGCACGACGTCGATCTCGGCTTTGCGCCCGCACGCGTGACGACGCGACCGTATCTGTCCGCCGAGGTGCGCCCACTCGATGAGAAGGAGCTGCGCGTACGTGGTCCGCTCGTCGACGTCGACACGGCCGCCGGCACCTACGAGATCCGGGTTCGGCCCTGGCATCGGCGTGACGGCGACTTCGGCACGCTAACCGTCTACACGACACCGACGACGGAGTTCGAGATTGGTGATGCCGTTTACACGGGCGCGCCAGGTCTCGAGGCACTCGCAGCCCTTGCCCGCGGCACATTGACCGTGGCGTTCGGCACGCTCGACGTATCGAGCCGCCAGTTCACGGCTGAAATCGTGCACGCCGGCGACAGCGTCGGTGGGGATCGCTTCTCAGCAGTACATGGCAACGTCGTCGCACGCAGCGATGACACGTTGACGGTCAAAGGCGCACTGGCCGTGCATCGTGATCGCCCCGCCCATTATCGGCGCACTGTCATCGTCGAGATTGGCGACGGCACGCGCGTCAGCAAGGTCGGTGACTCTCAAGCGACGCTCGACAAGGACGATATCTCTGTCGGCCAACGAATCGTCGCCTTCGGCCAGTTCATGAATCCGCAGGTCGCGAGCGACGACCCGCTCGGTCCCGACATCGCGCTCATTCTGGATGCGACACAGGGCCGCGTGCGCATGCTCGTGACGCATTTGCACGGGACGGTCAACAGCTATGTCGCCGGTCAGCTGAACGTGCGACTGCGCGGGATCGATCGGCTGGGTATCGATCTGTTCCACTTTGCCGGCACGGGCATCAATCCGATGAGCGATGCCAACCCGCTCGACTACGAGGTCGCGACCGGCACGCTGGCCCTCGACGCGCTCGAAGTGGACAAGCCGGTGCGCGTGTTCGGATTTGTCTCGCCGTTCGGCGAGGCGCCCCCCGATTTCACAGGTCGCACGGTCGTCAATCACCGCGACATACCCGCGGCGCTCGGCATCGGCTGGGGTCTTGCCGGAACAGCCGTACCGTTCTCGAGCATGAACCCGACGGGGCTCGTGCTCGACATGAGCAACCCGCAAATCGGCGGCCGCCATCATCTGCTGCTCGGTCGCGAGCTCGTGGATCTGTTCGATCTACCGGGACCTGCGACCATCGCGCCAGCCGGGACGCGCGGGCTCTACGGTATCTGGGAGCCCGGCCACATCGAGCAGTTCGCCGATTTTGCCGCCTTCCACGATGAGCTCGTCAATCGTCTCGGCGCCGGATCGAATGCCCAGGCGCTGGCAGCCTACGGCACGTTCGACGAGAGCTCATTGACCTTGTCCGCACGCAAAGTGTTCGTGCACATGACACTGGCGCCGTAGCGACGGCCCCTGCCGGGAAGCGGCTTCGAACCCCCGGGATCGAATCACGATCCAGAAGCCGCTTCCCGCCCCCTTCAGCGTTAGCCTCCCCGATCGTCTAGACTCGAGTACTCAAGGTCTTTTTCGCTTCCAGCCAGAATTCCTCGAGCTCCGCGAGCTCGAATGAGCGCCAATCCCGCCCACTCGCCTCGACGGCCTGCTCGAGTTGCTCGAAGCGCGCCTGAAAGCGACGATTGGCGCCGCGCGCGCAGGCCTCGGGGTCGATCCCGAGATGCCGACAGACATTGACGAGCGCAAAGAACATATCCCCCATCTCCGATTCGATCGCATCGCGGTCGCCCGAGCGCACTGCTTCATCGAGCTCAGCCAGTTCCTCCTCGACCTTGTTGCGTGCGCCCTCGATATCGGGCCACTCGAAACCGACCCGAGCCGCACGCCGGCCGAGCTTCGCTGCGCGCGTGAGTGCGGGCAGGCCGACGGGCACGTCGCTGAGGATCCGCTCGCGGGGTTTCTCTTGAGCCTTGAGCGCTTCCCAAGCGTTGGACTGGTCCCTCGCGTTCGTCACCGATGCCTCGCCAAACACGTGTGGATGACGGCGAACCATCTTCGAGGAAATTGCCTCGACAACGTCGCCAAAGTTGAAATGCCCGGCCTCCTCCGCCATTCGTGCGTGATAAACGACCTGTAGCAGCAGATCTCCGAGCTCTTGCTCGAGCTCGCGCACGTCACCGTTCGCGATCGCCTCGGCAACCTCGTAGGCCTCTTCTATCGTATAAGGGGCGATCGTCTCGAACGTCTGCTCGAGATCCCACGGGCAACCGCCGTCGGGCGCCCGCAGCCGAGCCATTATTTCAAGTAGATTATCTATATCAGTCATATCTATTTGTTATTTATGAAATAATTTCTACAAAGTTTATGAGAATTGCCGCTGTCGCGCCCCAGATATAGCGGTTCTCGAAACGATACTCGTACATTCGGAACGTCGCGCCCATGCGCTCGCGATAGCTCACTCCGATGTTGGTTTCATCGAGCACGAACTCCAGCGGAACCTCAAACACCTCCTCAACCTCACTAGGATCCAGCTGTGGCTCGAAGCCGGACTCGATAAAGCCGACCACGGGTGTAATGAGAAACCCCGTGGGCACGAGGTAGTCGTCCAGACGCCCAATGACCTGTACGAGCGACGGTGTGAGGCCGATCTCTTCTTCGGCTTCTCTGAGCGCGGCGTCGATCGGACCGTGGTCCCTCGTCTCGAGACGCCCACCTGGAAAGCTGATCTGCCCTGCATGTGCGCTCAGGTGTGCGCTGCGCTGCGTCAGAATGATGCTGAGGCCACGAGCGCGTTCGACGAGGCCGAGCAGCACCGCCGCGGGCGCGGCCCCCTCGAGCCGCTCGCGCAGATCTGCTGGCGCCTCGCCCTCGACATTGGCTAACGTCCGCGCAAGCGGATCGGCCGCCGGCCGAAATTGCGTGAGGCGGCTTTCTATGAGCGTACGCATGAGCGTCAGCTAGTCCCTGATGCCGCCTTTTGTGAGCTCGGCCGGGTCGAGCAGGGATTCGAGCTCGGCCTCGCCTAAATCCGTCTTCCGTGCGGCGACATCGCGAACGGGTACACCTTCTCTATATGCTTGCTTGGCGATCTCCGCGCCCTTCTCGTAGCCGATGACTGGATTGAGCGCGGTCACGAGTATCGGATTGCGATCGAGTGCCTCCTGCAGCCGGGACTCGTTCACCGTAAAACCTTCGATAGCGGAGTTAGCAAGTATTCGGCTCGCGCTCGCCAGCAGCTCGATGCTTTGAAGCACGTTATAAGCCACGACCGGCAGCATGACATTGAGCTGGAAGTTGCCCGACTGCCCCGCGACCGTAATCGTTGCATCATTGCCAATGACCTGCGCGGCGACCATCGTGACGGCTTCCGGAACGACGGGGTTGACCTTACCGGGCATGATGCTGCTGCCGGGCTGCAACGCTGGAAGCTCGATCTCGGCAAGCCCTGCAAGCGGCCCGCTATTCATCCAACGCAGATCGTTCGCAATCTTCATGAGACTGACTGCCAGCGTCTTGAGCTGGCCGGATAGCTCCACGGCCGTGTCTTGGCAGCTCAAGGCCTCGAAGTAGTTGTCTGGCGGGCGGAACGCAACGCCCGTCTTCGCTGCAAGACTTGCAGCGACACGCACGCCGAACTCGGGATGGGCGTTGATGCCCGTGCCAACGGCAGTGCCGCCTTGTGCAAGGCCGCTCAGACGCCCTAGTGTGCCGGCGATACGCTGGTACCCTGTTCGAACCTGAGTGGCCCAACCACCGAGCTCCTGGTCGAGCCGAACCGGCATCGCGTCCATGAGATGCGTGCGCCCAGTCTTGACGACATCTGCCAGCAGGTGCGCTTTACGTTCGGTGACGGTCGCCAGATGATCGAGCGCCGGCAGCAAGATTTCGGTGACGCTCAGGGCGGCGCTGACGTGAATCGCCGAGGGAATCACGTCGTTGCTGCTCTGACTCATATTGACGTGGTCGTTCGGGTGCACCTTCGCGCCGAGTGCCTCGCTCGCGAGGTTCGCAATGACCTCGTTGGCGTTCATGTTTGAGCTCGTGCCCGATCCCGTTTGAAACACGTCTACGGGAAATTCCGAATCGTGCTCGCCGTTGGCCACGGCCAACGCCGCATTCTGCACGGCTGCAGCAATCTCCGCGCTGAGCAATCCGAGATCACAGTTGACGCCAGCGGCGGCCCATTTGATCAGGCCGAGCGCACGTATGAACGGCGCGGGCATGGTCAGATCACTCACGGGAAAGTTATTCACGGCACGCTGAGTTTGCGCGCCCCAGCGGACGTCGGCTGGCACCTCCAGCTCGCCCATGCTGTCGCGCTCAATCCGAAAATCGCCTGTCATCGGTGCTCCTTCGAAGTCATACGGGGCCGCGCAGAGACGGGTCCGGCCGGCCGGCGGACCGCAGTTTGGCGGTGAAAGCGTGTATGATGCGCACTCCTCCTTTGCTTGTATAGAGATACCGGGCGCTTCCGTGGAGACTGCCTCGCTCACCGCCCTTTCGCCGCTAGACGGCCGTTACGCTTCCAAAACGGCGCCGCTGCGCGAGTACCTCTCCGAATACGCGCTGATTCGCTACCGCACGCTCGTCGAGGTCCGCTGGCTACAGTTCCTCGCCGACGAAAGCGGCATCGAGGAACTTCCTCCGCTCGAGCGCCCAGTCAATGATGTGCTCAACCAGCTTGTCGATAACTTCAGCATCAAAGATGCCGAACAAGCTAAGGCCATCGAGCGCGAAACCAACCATGACGTCAAAGCTGTCGAATACTTCCTGCGTGTGCGGCTCCAGGGAATTTCGAACGCCACGACGCGACTCGAGCCTTTCCTGCATTTCGCCTGTACGTCCGAAGACATCAACAATCTCGCCTATGCGCTCATGCTCCGGGACGCGCGCCAGCGGATCCTGTTGCCACGCATGCGCGCGTTGGCCGCATCGCTACGAGAGCTCGCGCATGACCATGCCGAGCTTGCGATGTTGTCGCGCACGCACGGCCAAGCTGCCTCGCCGACAACACTCGGAAAGGAATTCGCCAACTTCGTTGCACGACTCGAGACACAGGCCAGCGGATTCGCATCCGTTTCCGTGCTTGGCAAGCTCAACGGCGCTGTTGGTAACTTCAACGCTCACGCTATTGCGTACCCCGATCTCGACTGGCCCGATATCGGTGCGCGCTTCGTCGCCTCGCTCGGCCTCGAGAACACCGTGTACACGACGCAAATCGAACCGCATGACTGGATCGCCGAATACGCCCAAGCCGCGATACGCTACAACACCGTGCTCATCGACCTCTGCCGTGACATCTGGGGGTATATCAGCCTCGGTTACCTGCGCTCTCGCGCCGTCGACGGCGAGGTCGGCTCGTCAACGATGCCGCATAAGGTCAACCCGATCGACTTCGAGAATGCCGAGGGTAACCTGGGATTAGGCAACGCCGTGCTGAGTTTTCTTGCGGCCAAGCTGCCGGTCTCGCGTTGGCAACGAGATCTCACGGACTCCACCGTCCTGCGCAATCTCGGCGTTGGTTTGGGCCACAGCCTGCTTGCGATTGATGCCTGTCAGAAAGGGCTCGACAAGCTAGAAGCCGATCGCGAGCGTATAGCAGCGGACCTGGACGCGAGTGCCGAGGTCCTAGCCGAGGCGGTGCAAACCGTCATGCGCCGATACGGAATAGCCGACGCCTACGAGCAGCTCAAAGACCTCACGCGTGGTCAGGCCATCACGAAGGAGGCGCTCGAGGGCTTTGTCGCCAGGCTCGACATACCCGACGCCGAACGCGATCGACTAGCCAGGCTGACGCCGGCCGACTATATCGGCCTCGCCGCCGAGCTCGCCCGCAAGATCTAGGCGAGCCACGCCCTTTCCGGGGCGGGGAAACGTGACATAGGGCACAGCAAGTTGCTGGCGCTTAAGGAAAAATTTCTGCAAATGATTGCGCCCAAAGACAACGACCACAGCCGCCGCGCACTGGCCGATCGCGATGAGGTGCGTGCGGCCGTGGCGGAGCTCATAGGGCATGCGGAGCGCGGCCTATCGATCCTGACGCAGGATCTAGAACCGGAAATCTACGATCACGAAATATTTCTCGAGAAGCTCAAGAAATTCATCCTCGCTCGCAGCTTCGCCCGCGTGCGAGTCCTGATCGTGCATCCGGAGCGGACGATGAAGCTCGGCAATGAGTTCGTGACCATGGGACGGCGGCTGAACAGCTACATCGAGATCCGTCACGCCAAGCCCGAGTTTCGTGACTGCCGAGACGCGTTCTGTGTCGCAGACGACCGTGCGATCGTGTATCGCCCAGACGCGCAGGACTGGGACGGCATATTGGCACTGGAGCCAGATCTCGCACAGACCTACCTCGAGCGCTTCGATCAGCTCTGGCAAGCTTGCGAGCACGAGCCTGAAATGCGCCGGCTGCAGCTGTAGCCAACGGGCGTATCTCGTGACCGACCCCACAAACCTGACGATACCGACGACCATACGCAGCGCCGATATCACGGTCGCTGCGCTGATTGAGGACGCCGGACGCTTTCTGCTCGTGGAGGAACATGCCGGTGGACGAGCAGTCTTCAATCAGCCCGCTGGGCATCTCGAGGTCGGTGAGACGCTCGTCGAAGCGGTCGTGCGCGAGACGCTCGAAGAGACGGGATTTCGCTTCGAGCCCACCCATGTGCTCGGGCTCTACCACTGGAACAGCGAGTCTGACGGCGCCACATTCCTACGCGTGGCATTTTGCGGTATGGCGCAACCGCCCCACGCACAACCCGAGCTCGACCCGGTTATCATCGCGACCCACTGGCTGACGCGCGAGCAGGTTCTGGCGCAACAAAACCGCCTGCGCAGCCCGATGGTGCTACGCTGTATCGACGACTTTCGCAGCGGCACACGCTTCCCCCTATCGTGCCTCGCAGAAGGAAGCTTCGAGGAACGCCTTCGCCAAGTAGGTGCATGAGGCGCTAACGGAAAAGCGCACGATCGTGCGTTATCTTCCGCATTACCTTGCACTAGGGCTATCTACGACACCGAGCAACCCTTCGGGACTGCCTAGAATAATCGCGAGACCTTCTCGGACTCGGTCAGAGCACCGCGCCTCGTCTGCTACCATCATGCCGTGAAGACTCCGGAGCGAACCATCGTAGCCCTGTCCGGCGGCGTCGATTCCGGCGTCGCCGCGCTGCTGCTGCGCGATGCCGGGCACGACGTCGAGTGCCTGCATATGACCAACTGGGAAGACGACGGTCATTGCACATCTGCGGCGGACTTTCAGGATGCACGCAAGATCGCACGTCAGCTCGGCCTGCCGCTGCATCGGGTCAATTTCAGCGACGAGTATCGCGAGCGCGTCTTCGAGCACTTCCTCGCTGAATGCCGCGCCGGGCGCACGCCTAATCCAGACGTGCTCTGCAACCGCGAAATCAAGTTCGGCACGCTGCGCGAATACGCGCGGCGGCTTGGGGCAACTGCCATCGCCACAGGGCACTACGCCCGGCTCGCCGTCGATGACGGCCAGCCGCAACTCTACAAAGGCACCGACCCCGGCAAGGATCAAAGCTACTTTCTGCACAGTGTCGATTCGAGCGCACTCGATGATGTGATGTTCCCACTCGGCGGAATGCTCAAGAGTGAGGTACGCGCACGCGCGCGTGCCGCGAACCTCGCAAGTGCGGATAAGAAGGACAGCACGGGCATCTGCTTCATCGGCGAGCGGC
>JABAOE010002519.1_pt1 | contig 16878 bp, 14 predicted proteins | sample 7062141 | NCBI WGS metagenome assembly JABAOE01 (sample SAMN14538627, study PRJNA623070) | marine sediment metagenome | biome: marine biome [ENVO:00000428]; feature: marine pelagic biome [ENVO:01000023]; material: deep marine sediment [ENVO:00002113] | place: India: Gulf of Khambhat ... | reverse complement strand
TGGGGGTGGCCGCGTGCGGCGACGACCCGGTCGCGGTCGAGTTCCAGGTGATCGAGGAGACCGAGTTCGCCGCGAGCCTCGACATCGACCTCGCCCAGATGGAGAGGCTCCCGACCGGGGTCTATCGACGGGATCTCGTTGCCGGCTCGGGGGAGGTGCTCGTCCTCGGGGCGCGCGCCTACGTTCAGCATACGGGGTGGCTCTCGGACGGAACCCAGTTCAGCACGGGGCCCTTCGCCTTCCTCATGGGCAACAACGAGGTGATCCCCGGCTTCGAGGACGGCCTCGTGGGGATGCAGGAAGGTGGGACCCGACTTCTCGTGATCCCCCCGGATCGGGCGTACGGGGCCACGAGCCCGCCCGGCAGCGGCATCCCTCCGGGCTCGATTCTGGTGTTCGAGGTCGTGCTCGATTCGATCGCGACGAGCCCGCTCGCCCGCTAGAGGGGCGCCCCCACGGCCGGTTGGCGCGCGCCCGCAAAGACTCCCTGCGGGTGGGCTCGGCAGGTGGTGCTCGTGCCACCGCGGACCTCCTGCGACGCCCGCGTCGCGAAGGTTGTGATTCGAACGTCCCGGTGTCTAATTGGATAGCAGGCCCACGGAGCTCTCCGTGGGCCTTACGCCCCCCCGACAACGTCCACGACGCTCGGAGAGCCATATCGTCATGACGACTGTCGTCAGAGGTCGTTTCGGGACGGCCATGATCACCCTCGCGACGCTGCTGATCCTCAGCGGCTGCTCGTCCAACCTTCGAACCGGCGCGCTCGGAGGCGCGGCGGCCGGCGCGGTCGTCGGCGGCCTGGCGAGCGGGAGCGCCCGGGGCGCCATCATCGGCGCCGCGGTCGGAGGAGCCGCGGGCGCGGCCATCGGCGGGATCATGGACGCGCAGGCCGAGGATCTGCAGGACAAGCTGCCGAACGCGCGGGTCGAGCGCGTCGGGGAGGGGATCCAGGTGACCTTCGATTCCGGGATCCTGTTCGACGTGAACTCCTCGACGCTCCGCACCGCGGCGCAGCAGAACCTGCGCGATCTGGTGGGATCCCTGCAGGAATACGACGGCACGGACGTGCTGGTCGTCGGCCACACCGACTCCACGGGAGAGGAGGCCTACAATCAGGCGCTCTCGGAGCGGCGCGCCGACTCCGCGCGCACGTTCCTGATCGGGGCCGGTCTCGAGGCCGCGCGGGTCACCGCGATGGGCCGCGGGGAGCTGGAGCCGGTCGCCTCGAACGACACGGCCTCCGGCCGCCAGGAGAACCGGCGCGTCGAGGTCGCGATCTTCGCCAGCGACGAGATGCAGCGGGAGATGCTGCGCCGCCACGGCGGAGACTGATCCCGAGGCCGCCGGGCCTCGCGCGGCGGCGCCCGGGCACCGCGATGGGCCCGGGCGCCGCTGACTCAAGCGGGCGGGCGGATCCGAAGGATCAGGTCGTCCCCGAGGCGGGGAATCCCCCGCCCGTCGCGGTTGCTCGTACCGACCCAGAGAGACCCGTCCGGTGCCTGTCGTATCGCCCGGAGGCGTCCGAACGCGTCCGGAAGGAGGGTCTCCTCACAGAGGACCTGCGGCCGGTCTTCGTCGTCCCACGCCATGGCGAGGCGCCGCAGCGATGCGCCGCGCAGCCCGGTCACGAAGACGCTGCCGTCCCAGCCCGCGTGTCCACCCCGGTAGATGGCCAGGCCGGCGGGCGCGAGCGCCGGGGTCCAGACGGCGAGCGGGGAGGTGAGGCCGCCGCCCTGCGAGGCGCCGGTGACGATCGGCCAACCGAGGTTCGCGCCGGGCGCCGCGACGCTGAGCTCGTCGTCATCGGTGCGGAAATCCTCGGACTCGAGGCCGGAGGGACCGTGGTCGATCACGAGCGGATGCCTGGAGGCGGGATGCCAGGCGATCCCCTGTACGTGACGGATTCCCTTCGCGTAGACCGGAGACCCGGGGGTAGGGTTCGACTCGGGCACCGACCCGTCCCGGGTCCAGCGGAGGATCTTGCCCTGGCTGGACGCGGGTGACTGTGCCCACCAGTGGTCGAGCGCATCGCCGTTGGACACGTACAGGAGGCCGTCCGGCCCGAAGCGGAGCGCGCCCCCGCCGTGCAGGTACCCCGAGGCGACGCCCCTCACGACCGGCTCGACGTCCCGGGGCCCGGCCCCCCGAACGGGAATGCGGTAGACCGTGAGCGTGATCGGCTGCCCCCGATCGGGCCCGAGGCTTCTGAGCAGTCGGTCACGGATCCGCCGCAGGAGGTGGCTGGACGGTCGGGCGACCGTGGCCACCACGTATGCGTGCTCCCCGCCAGGGCCGAGGTCGATGCCCATGAGGCCCACCTCGGATCCGGCGGGAGCGTGCACGGGGAGCTCCGCCCAGGGCTCGGCCTCGAGGCGACCCTGCGCCGGGATCACGCGGATCCGGCCGGGGCGCTCGGTGACGAGGGCGCGTCCGTCCGGCAGGAACGCGATGTCCCACGGGACTTCGAGCCCGGCCGCGATCGTGTCGACGACCGGCGGCGCGGAGCCCGTGCACGCGGCGACCGTCGACTCCACCTCGGTGACGCCGATCGTCTCGGCCTCGATCTGCGGTGGGCGGGCCTCGCACGCCCCGAGGGCGGGGAGGGCGAGAACCGCGGCCGCGGCGCTCCGAAGGCGGGCGTATCGACCGGCGGCGGCCTGTCGGCCGTGTAGGAGCGGGGGGGAGGTGCTCGTGATCACCGATACGGTACCCGGGGACGTTGGTCCAGGTGCCGCCACGCGATTACCCTCCCGGGGAGGCGTGAACGCCATCGTGGCCCCACGCGCCTGGCCGCTACGACCGGAGCACCCGTGATCCCGAAGGGCTCGATACGTCTCGGCGATCATCCCGGCCCGCTCGGGCGCATCGGGCTGGGCGCGATGCTCCTCTCGCTGGCGAGCCGACCCGATCGTGAGACGGCGAAGGCCGTCATTCGACGCGCGGTGGAGCTCGGGATGAACCTCATCGATACCGCCGACGTGTACGCGCTCGACGACGGGGACATCGGCCACAACGAGCGGCTGATCGCCGAGGCGCTCGCTGAGATGGGCCCTCAGGCGTCGGACGTGCTGGTCGCCACCAAGGGGGGGATGAGGCGGCCGGAGGGGCGTTGGGTGAAGGCTGCGCGGCCGGAGCGGCTGCGAGCGGCGTGCGAGGCCAGCCTGGTCGCGCTCGGAGTCGACAGCATCGCGCTCTACCAGCTCCACGCTCCGGACCCAGAGGTGCCGTTCGCCGAGTCCGTGGGCGCGCTGGCCCGACTGAGGGAAGAGGGCAAGGTCCGGGCGGTCGGCCTGTCGAACGTGGGCGTGGCGCAGATCGAGGAGGCTCGCTCGATCGTGCCGATCGCGTCGGTGCAGAACTGGCTCTCACCCTGGTCGATCGGATCGCGGCCCGGCCCGGTGGTACGATACTGCGAAAGGGAGAGCCTCGTCTTTCTGGCGTACGCTCCGATGGGCGGAGCGAGCCGCGCTCCCCTGCTCGGGCGCTCGCGCGCGCTCGTCGAGCTCGGGCGCGAGCTCGGAGCCACCCCCTTCCAGCTCGCGCTGGCGGCGCTGCTGCACGAGTCACCGGCGGTCGTGCCCATCCCCTCGTCCACCCGGCTCGCTACTGTCGAGAGCTCGGCGCGAGCGGCGTCGATCGAGCTCGATGAGGTCGATCGGGCACGGCTGCGGCGGGCCTTCGCGGAGCTCTCCGGGCAACCGTCATGGGTGCGGCGCGCGTTCTCCCGCCTGCGCCGGGCCATCGGAGCGTGACGGGGGGCATGCCGGACCGGAGCCTGGTGGCGGCGCTCGAGGCGGTCCTGCCGCGGCGGTGCGCCCTGAGCGTGTGGGAGGGCGGCGACGATCCCGGCCTCTTTCCCATCGAGGCAGGGGCGGTGGAGCGGGCCGTGCCGAGCCGCAGGCTCGAGTTCGCACGCGGCCGCGCGTGCGCCCGGCGCGCGCTCGCGGCCGTGGGGGGAGCGGCCGGGCCGATCCCCGTCGGGCCGTCCAGGGAGCCGGTCTGGCCGGAGGGGTTCGTCGGCGCCATCACGCACTGTGACGGGATGGTCGCGGCCGTTGCGGCGAGACGCGAGGACGTTTCGGCGATCGGGCTCGACGGTGAGGTGGCTCGGCCGCTCCGGGACGAGGTGCGACGGCTCGTCGTCCACCCGGCCGAGGCCATCGGGGAGCTCGGGCCGTTGGCCGGCACGCTCCTGTTCAGCGCCAAGGAGTCGATCCACAAGGCGGTGTTTCCCCTCGAAGGGGTGTGGCTCGACTTCCTCGACGTGCGCGTGGAGCTCGATCGGGGGGCCGGCCTGTACCGGGCGATGCCTGCCCCGGACGCGAAGGCATCCTCCCGGAGTCTCGACGACCTCGTCGGCCGCTTCGTCGTCGGCGAGCGGCACCTCGTGACGTTGTGCTACCTGAGCGGCACCGCCGGCCCCTCCTCACCCCTCACCAGCTCCTGAAGTCGAGCCTCGATCCGGGCTCGGATCTGCTCGATCTCCTCGCGCTGCCCACCGACCCGGTCCCCGATCTGCGTCTGAAGCGCGTCCGCGCGGCCCCGGGCCTCCTCGACCACCGGCCGGATCCGCTGCTGTACCTCGGCCCGCAGACGGGCCTCCGCGGCGTCGATCTCCTCGCCGAGCTCGCGTCGCAGGCTCGCCGCGACCGCATCGCCCAGGTTCGACGAGATGGAGAGCGACGGGCTCTGCAACGTTCCCCCCAGGCGCATGTCGAGCTCGACGCGCTCGATGCCCGAGATCGTCCGCCAGACCAGGTTTCGAGCCCACTCGGACGATCCGGGCAGCGCGTCCCGCGCGGCTTCGGAGGTGGGCTCGAGCTGGGCACCGGTCCACCGCAGCTGCTCGGAGGCCCAGCGCAAGCGCGCTTCGAGGAGGTCGCCCTCGCGCTTCACGCTGAAGTCGCTGCGACCTTCGCCGAGGTCGAGTCGGCCGCCGAAGACGTCGAGGGCGACCGAGGGCAGGCCGATGCCCGTGAGGCTGACGGCGACCGAGTCACGGATCGTCGACCCCGTATGGTCGAGCACGGCGGCGAGGCTGAGGCCGCGTGGGCCCTGCGCGCCTTCCGAGCGACCGACCGTGATCTCCAGCGGGGCTCCGAGGAGCGAGGGGGCGGAGGTAAGGCCCCGAACGCGGGCCGTGTACGTTCCCGCCGCGGCCCCGGAGCCGCCGATCTCCATCCCCAGGTTCCCTTCCTGAAGGAGGAAGCCGGGGTAGTCGGCTCCCTCTCTGAAGTCGAAGGTCGTGCCGGCGGCACGTGTCCGGCGGGGTCCCGGCCGTCGCCTCGGATCCAGGCCCGGCGGGAGGAACCGCTCCGCCGTGTGCGCCCAGTAGAGCACCGGCTTGAGCCACACGAGCGCCGTGGTGCCGAAGAGCGCGGGTGAGATCGTCGGCGCCTCGAGCGATGGGATGTTCAGGAGGCCACGGGCGTACGCGAAGTCCTCCGCCGTCAGGCGATCGATGACCTCGGGGCCGACGCGCAGCGTGGCGAGACCCTCGCGCACGTCCTGGTCGAGCGCCGTGATCTGACCCTGGAGGCCCGTCAAGTCGGTGAGGGCGCTTCGACCCGCGCTGATCAATCCAGGAAGCTGGACCGCCGTGAGCGGCGTGAGGCGGAAGCTCTCCATCCGCTGCGCCACGGAGGCCAGCGAGTCGATGCGGGGACGCGGATCGAGCGCCTCGAGCTGCCCGCGCCAGTCGCTCTGCAACGAGTCGGCGCGCGACACGAGCCCTCGGGCGTAGCGCACCGTTTCGAGGCTGTCGGCGTCGATGGCGTCCGTTCGGACGACGCCGCCGAGGCTCTCGAGACTGAGCGACGGAATCTCGACCTGATCCGCCCAGTCGTCGACCTGCCTCCACAGGGCTCCGGCCTCCGGGTCCGGGTTCTCGAGAGCTCCCGAAGTCCGGCGCTCGGTGTCGAAGCGCACTCCGCTGACGATGAGCCTCTCGATGACGATCTTCCTCTCCAGCAACGGCTCGAGCATGAGGTCGGCGACGATCTCCTCGGCCTCGAAGAGGTTGCGCATCGGCGCGTCGGGGTTGGCGACCTCCAGCCCCTGCAGGCGCACGCTTCCCTCGGTGGGCCGGATGTCCGCGAGCCCGACGTCCACCCTCGCTCCGGTGAGCGAGGCGCCGGCTTCCTCCACGCCGCGCTCGACCAGCGTGTCGGCGTAGAGCCACCACAGAAGCGCCACGAGCACGACGAAGGCCGCGAAGACGCCCAATCCCGGGGGTCGCAGGATCCTCGCTGCGGGTCGCGGCATCAGACGTTCGGCCGAAAGAGGCGGTAGAGGTTGTAAGCCTTCGAGGCCCGCAGCGCTCGGAAGATCTCCGCGTCCTTGTAGCGCGCGTAGAGCGTGCTGCGGTAGCGGCCGACCGCCCAGCGCATGACCAGGAAGATCGGCACGGCCGAGACGATCCAGCCGACGAAGCTACCCACCACGATCGTGTTCGTCGGGTTGCCCAGGGCGATGACGGGCGTGTTGTAGAGGAAGATCCAGAGGCCGCGCAGGGCCGACGTGTCCGCGAGAAGGAGTTGGCCGAGCGCGTCGAAGAGCGGATCGAGGGTGAAGCCGACCGGGGTGAAGATCAGCCACCCGAGCGTCGCGCCCGGAACCGAGACCCGGAAGAAGAGAATGGCCCCGACGATCAGCAGGTTGTGCAGGTTGAGCAGAGGCGTCAGGCCCAGGCAGGCGCCCATCGCCATTCCGGCCGCCACCTGGCCCGGCGTGCCCTCGGAGTTCAGGGCCTTCACCAGGCTCTGGACGAGCTTCACGAGCCAGTACATGATCGAAATCTAGACGTGGCCCACGGGGCGCAATAGGCGAAGCGCGCCCCGTCAGCGCCTGGGGGCTGCGAAGGCGCGCTCCAGGTCGCGCCAGATCTCGCTGTCGGCGTACGCCACCGGGAAGAGCGCCACGCCCCCGAGGCCCCGCTGGCGCACGAACTCGTACTTGGCGCGCAGGCTCGTGGCATCGTCGAACCAGCCCTGTCTCCATCCGGACTCGTCGCGGAAGGCGTACCACGCGGACCCGCTGTCCGCATCGCGGCGCAGCCCGTGGCGCATGGCCTGGGCGGGAGCACGTGGCAGCTCGGGCAGGACGGCCGCGGGAGGCGCCAGCGGGATCGCGACCGCGTGGCCGCGCGTACGCGCGCCGGGCTCACCGCCAACGACCGGCCACTCGTATCCGAAGAGCGGAACGGACATGACCATCTTGCGCGGAGGGATGCCCATGGCCTGGAAGCGGTCCACGACGGCGGTCCAGCTCAGCCGGCCCCAACCCCGCACGGCCGCCGGTGGGCCCGCGCTGTCGCTGGCGGCGGAGTGGTAGTCGTAGCCCTGCACGATCAGGAAGTCGGCAACCTCCGCGAGGGCGCGCTCGTTGTACACGTCGGCGTCATCGAAGGCGAGCGTGAAGACGGAGAGGGACAAGGCGGGGTCGATGTCGCGCAAGCGCGCCGCGAGCGCGGCGACGAACGCCGTGTAGCCATCGCGGACGTCCAGATCGACGGGCTCGAAGACCTCGAAGTCCAGGTGGAGCCCGGCGAGCCCCGGCGTGGTGACGAAAAGGTCCAGGAGGCCCGCCGTGAGCCGGTCGGTGGCGGCCGGATCCGCGAACAAGGCTCGGAAGGCCGCGGGATCGTGCATCGAGATCGTCGGCGTGACCTGCGCTCCCCCCTGCCGGGCGTCCTCGACCAGGGACCTCCATCGCTCGGGCCAGCCGTGGCGGTCGAGCAAGGTCCCGTCACCGGCGGCCTCGATCTCGAAGAAGATCAGCTCGTCCAGGACGCCGTCGGGGTAGGTCGTCCAGGCGTCGCCAGCCCAGTAGGGGTGGTATCCGGCGACGAAGTAGCGGTCCGAGGACGTCGGCGTGACGAAGGCTGAACGTCCCGCACCGCACGCGGTCAGCACGAGCACGAGGGCGAGCACGAGCAGCGCGGCGATCGGCCGTGGGCGTCCGGCCGAGGCTCGGCGAGGTGGCGACGCGTCGCCTGCGATCACGTCCCGGATGGGATCATCGCGGCGCCATCGCCGTCGTGCTTCCGGGAGCGCGGCCGAGGAGCGACAGGCGCGTCTCGGCCCCGGGCTCCAGCGCGCCGACCGGAATCCGGACACCCCAGTCGGTGGCCTGGAAGGCAACGGTGCGACCGCCGACCCATGGGGTGACCCCTTCGGATCCGCCGGGGAGCACGACGTCGAGCCAGAGCCCGTCGAGCCGAGCCGCCCCGGCGCGGATGACGATGTCGGGGAGCCCGGGCGCCGCGGATCCGTCCTCCGCGGGCGCCTCGCCGTCGAAGGCGATGCGTACCTGCGAGCGGGCGCGCCACCACTCGGCTACCCCCCCCGCTCGCGCCATCCACCAGTCACCGTCGGCGCGGGCGGCCTCGGCGACCGTGCGGAACACGTCGACCCGGGCGCTGTTGCGCATGATCTGCGTGTGGCCCGCGACCACGGCGAGGCCCCCGATCGCGTGGACCTTTTCCGCCCCGCGCACGAAAGCCTCGCCGAGGCCCTCGGCTCCCCGCACACGATCTTGCACGACGATGTTGTAGTCGTCCTTGAGCAGCTGGGGAAGGACGACGATCACGCCCTCGTCCGTGCGGTGGATCTCGGGGCTGGCCGAGCGCGCGTTCGTGCGGGACACCAGGTACATGCCCCCGGCCCGTCGCCACGCGCGCAGCGTGGTGGCGTCGAAGGCGTCCTCCGGTGGGCGCAGGCCCAGAGGCCCCGAGCCCGTCCAATCTTCGATGTGCGCCCAGCTCCGACGGAGTCTGAGGGTCTGGTCCTGGGCCGTGAGCCCGGCGAGCGGGATGTGACTCGCCGTCTGGCTTCCGAGCTCACCCGCCAGCGCGAGGGCCCGTGCCAGATCCTCGTCTTCGGCGACGATCTGCGTGACGGCGAAGAAGCTCCCGGGCAGACGCTCGCGCTCCAGAAGCTGCGCCACGCCCAGCGCGTTGCGGGGCTCGCTCTCGACGTCGAGGGTCAGGACCATGGCCGCCTGCGATCCTCCCGGCCAAGGGGAGGGAGAGGCCGACGCGATCCCGGCCGCCCACCGCACTCCGTTCGTGACCAACCGTCTCAGGTGCACCTCGTCGGCGGGTCCGGCGGCCTGCCCCACGCGAAGCCCGTACCAGGCGATCCGCCCACCCGCGGCCGTTCTGTCGGCGACGGCCGCCACGCCCGCCCTCGAGCCCTGCCCGTCCGGGGCCGGGTTCATCGCCCAGTCGGACCAGTAGACCCTGGCTCCCGGGAGCCGGAGCGCGACGGAGCGATCCGGACGGAGCTCGATTCGGGTCCCGGGGTCCAGGCCCGGAGAGAGGGCGACCCCTCCGGGCACGGTCAGATAGAGCGCCTCCCTCGTGGGAAGCTCCACGGCGGCCTCCGCGCCGGTGAGCCGGGCCAGCGTCTGCCAGCCGAGCCAATCACATGCGCCGTCTCGGGCCCCGAGGGCCGAGTTGGAGACGAGGCTGCCGCCGCGCGCCACGTGCTCGAGGATGGCCGCGCGCTCGGGCGTGGACAGGCAGGGCGCCTCGGGGAGGACGAGGACCTCCGAGACGTCGACGTCGCGCAGCTCGTCTGCGGTGCCGACCTCCCGGATCCGGCCCCCGGCCTCGGTGAGGAGGTCCCGCCACCGGTCCAGCTCGCCCGCGTAGAAGCCCTCCCCGGGGAAGTAGTCCGCGTTGCGCCGGGAATCGAACAGCACGGCCGCGAAGCTTCCCGACTCCACCGCGGGGGGCGGTGGCGGCTCCGGCTGTGGCAGGGGCTCGCGTACGTCGACGAGGCCGGGCGTGAGCTGGCGGATGTCCACGTTTTCCCAGAGCAGCACGGCGGCGGCCGCGAAGCCCGCACCCAGGATTCCGAGCACCAGGATCCCGCCCAGCCAGACCCACGCATCCCTGGCTCGGGGGACCGGGTCACGCTTCGGCCGCATGTCCCTCCGCGGCGCTCAGCGCGCGCGCGCCCTTTGTGCTCCCGTGCTCCGAACGCCCATGCTCGTCTCCGTCGACGCCCGTCGGGCCGTGCTCGACCGAGCCCCTGGCCGTACCCGCGGGATCGAAGCGCACGAAATATTGGGGCTCGACGTCGGTCGCTGCGCCGCCGGGCTCTCGGGAGAGCCGCAGCTTGTACGCTACATAAGTGACCACGGCCAGGACGATGGTGACGAGGATCGTGACGACCACGATCGTGACCAGGAGGTCGACGATGTTCATGAGTGGATTCCGGATGCGAGTGCAGGGCGTCCTCCCGCGGTGCGGTTCAGCTTGCCCCAGCCCATCTCGAGCCTGAAGATCTCCTCGATCGTGGCGAGCATCTTCACCACGTCCAGGAAGAGGATGAAGACGAAGCGGTAGACCAGCGCCATCGGGACCAGCGCGAGCGACTCCTCCTCCATCGATACCGTGACCAGGGCCGCGACGAGGTCGAGCAGCGTCAGCAGCACGATCCAGTGCAGGATGATCTCGCCCGCTCCGAAGAGGAGGGTCACGATCACGAAGAAGAGGTGGGCGAAGACGTTCATGGCCGGCCAGACCAGCGCCTCGAATCCGAGCTGCAGCGTCGACACCCAGAGGGGGAAGTCGGGGAAGGGCCTGAGGAAGATCCGCTTGCGCTTGCGAATCGTCTGAAGGATGCCCCGCGTCCAGCGGTAGCGCTGCTGAACCAGGTCGGTCCAGCTCTCGGGCGCCTCGCTCCAGGCGATGGCCGTGTCCTCGTACTCGATGCGCCAGCCGGCGGCGAGCATCTTGAGCGTGAGATCCGCGTCCTCGGCGAAGGTGTCGGAGTCGTAGCAACCGATCTCCTCGAGCGCTTCGCGGCGGAACATCCCCACCGGTCCCGGGACGATGTTGACGGCCGCTACGAACCCCTGTGCCCGCCGCGGCATGTTGAGACCCTCGATGTACTCGAGGGCCTGAAGCCGCGTGATCACCTTGTGACGGTTCTCCACCTTCACGTTGCCGGCTACGGCCCCCACGCAGGGGTCGTCGAAGTGACGCGCCGACCGCAGCAGGGTGCGAGGCTCGACGTAGGAGTCCGCGTCCATGCAGAAGATCAGGGGGTACTTGGATTGCGTGATCCCGGCGTTCAGGGCGGTGGCCTTGCCGCCGTTCGGCTTCGTGATCACCCGGAACTCGCCCGTTCCCCACCGCCCCTCCCATTCCGCCGCGATCTGCAGCGTATCGTCGCTGGAGCCGTCGTCGATGACGATGACCTCGAATTGGGGGTACTCGAGGCGCGTCAGGCTCGTGAGCGCGCGCTCGAGAACCTTACCCTCGTTGTAGGCGGGGATGAGGATGGATACGGGCGGGAGATGCTGGACCCGGCGCGAGCTCTGGAAGTTGCGCTCCGAGTGTCCCAGGTAGGCGAACCAGAGCAGGGCGAAGTAGCGAAGGAACAGGATCGACAGGAAGATGATGAGCGTGACCACGACCGCCCGCAGGATCAGAGCCTGGACCTCCGGGCTGGCGGTCAGAGCCGCCACCACGAAGGTCAGGGTCAGGGCCACCGTCGCGAACACGACGACGAGCCCGCGCCAGGCCGAGCGGCGTCCGCTCATCGGCCCGTACGCCCGGACCCGGCCGCGCCGAGGGAGACCCGCACGCCGTACGTCCGGTACCCCTCAAGCCGAGATTGCGCGTAGAACAAGTCGACGGACGATCTCAGCCAGGGGCCGACGCGCTCGACCCGCGCCTCGGCGGAGAGCTGAGGCACACCCTCGTACCCGCTCGCGGTACGCTCATCGATGACGGCGAATCCGGGGCTCACCCGAAGCAAGCCCTCCCAGCCCTCGGACAGCCTTCCGGCCAGACGGAAGACCGGACCGCTGGACAACGCCGCTGCCGGGTCCCAGTAGAGTCGCAGGCCGGCCGCCGCAGGGGCGGCGTTCGAGTACGTCAGCGCCGACGCGGTCCAGCCGAGCGAGAGCCCGCGGCTGAGCGAGCGCGACACGGAGACGGCGCCGAGCGCGCGGGTCGAGCGCCCGGATTCCGTGACCCCGGAAGCATCCAGCACCGCGAGGTCCGCCTCGGCGGAAAGGCTCCAGAGCTCGCCGAGCGGTCGGTTGAGCGAAGCTCGCAGGCGGTCCTGGTACACGTCGGCGAAGGCGCTCTGGAGCGTCGCCGTGAGGTCGTAGGCGGGCTCGTGGGCGTACTCCAGCGTCACGCTGCCCCCGCGTCCGCGGAACCCGAGGGCGGCGCCGAGCGTGAGGTCGGTCGCGCCGTCGCGGACGCGCTGGGCCCCCAGGCGCAGCCCCGTACGAATGGTTCCCTGGCGCCACCAGCGGGCCGGGCTGACCTCGACGAAGGCTCCGCGGAGCCGTGAGGGGGGAGCGGCACGGTCGGGTCCGCTCAGCCAGCGGTGTCCGGCCATCGCCCTCCAGACCCATGAGCCCTCCACGTCGACCCAGTCCGCGGCGAGGTCCGCGCGGCCGAAGCCGTCGGTGTCCCCGAGCCCGAAGGCATGGCCGCCCACGCGGGGCGCCTCTTCGTCGACGATGGCGCGCTCGACCTCCTCCCGGAGGGCGCGGGAGCCCTCGAGCGCGCGGCTGTTGCCGGGGTCCGCGTCCAGCGCTTCCCCGTAATAGCGGGCCGCGGCCACCCGGTCTCCGCCCCAGCGGCTGACGTCTCCCAGCAAGGAGCGAGCCTCGACCAGGGAGACCGGCGCGGTCGCGGAGTCCGTCACCGCATTGCCCGCGGGCGCTTCCCGCACGTCGTCCAGGAGCGCGAGCAAGCGGCTGCGGGCGTCGGCGTTGCGTCCGGTCCATGCCTCGAGTCGCGCGATCCGCAGCTGCAGCGCGCCGTCGGGTCCGTTCAGTCGCTCCACCTCGAGCAGCGCACGCCTCGCGCCCTCGAAGTCGTCCAGCTCGTACTCGAGAAGGTTCGCGTAGGCCAGCCAGAGCTCCCCGTCTTCCGGAGTGTCGCGGACCGCCTGCTCGAAGAGGTCCCGGGCCAGATCGAAGTCGTCGGCCTCTCTCGCGGCCACCGCTCGTTGCAGCAGCGGGGGCGGCCCGCTGGGCCCCGGGGCGATCTCGGGGGGCGGAGTAGCGAGCGCGCTTCGCACGCCAGCCAGCAGGTCCTCGGCTCCGGCCTGCTCGAGCTCCTGCTCGCTCATCGCTTCGAGGATCGCCAGGGCTTCCGCGAGCCGGTCGGTGAAGTAGTACACGCGTGCGAGCTCGAGCCGGAGCGATGGCGAGTCGGGAGCCGAGTCGAGCGCGGCTCGCAGAACCGCCTCCGCCTGATCGTACTCCTCGAGCCATGCCAGCGCCGTCGCCCACTCCAGCGCGAGGTCTGTGCGGCCGGGCTCGGCCTCCAGGAGGAAGCGGTAGTGCACCGAGGCCGGGTCGGCCCGACCCAGGTCACGCAGGATGCGCGCGAGGGTCAGACGCAGCTCGGGATCGGGATCGCGGTCGACGAGCGCCTCGAGGATCGGGACCGCCTCGGCCCCGCGGCCCGCGGCTGCCAGCGTCCTCGCATGCTCTCGACGGACGTCGTCGTCGTCGTGCTCGCGGAGGTACCGCTCGAAGAGGGGGAGGGCCTCGTCGTAGCGGCGCTGCTCCAGGAGCGGCATGACCTCGGACCAGAAGATCTCCGCGGGTCCGCGTACCGGGGCGGTGACCTCGGGGGGCGGCCGGGACGGTGGTGGCGGAGGTCGGACCGCGACGCGCACGGGGTCGTGGGGCAGGAAGGGGATGCTGGGGTCGGGGAAGTTCTGCCCGGACTCCGCGAACCCGACGCTCAGCACGTAGCGCTGAGGGAGCACCACGAGCACGAGCAGCAGGGTCGCCGCCACGAGCAGGAGCGCGGTGACGAAGAAGCGGACGAAGTAGCGGACGTTGGATCCGCGTCGATCAGTCCGGGTGACCAACAGCCGCTCCGAGTAGCGTGCCGATCGCCGCCGACTCGGCCGGATGGCTCAGGATCTCGATCGAGACGCCCTGCTCGGCGCCCGCCGGATGCGCAGCGTCGAGCCGGCTGCGAAGGCGATCGATGAAGGTGCCCGCGTAGCTCTCCCTCACGCCTTGCAGCAGGACGAGGCATCCGGAGGCGCCCTCGGACACCAGGTCGCCGTCTTCGGAGCGCACGAGAGCGGCGACCCTCGCCTCGAGGTCCGAGCCGGAGAGCGTCAGGCTCCGGACGTCGAGCACGCAGAAGAAGGCGAGCGCGGGATTCGCGCCGCGGCGCTCGACCTCCTTCGCGAACCGGTCCTGGGGCACGACGCCGCCGAGCAGCGGCTCCGCGAGCTGCGCGGGCCGACCGTTCGCCTTGGGCAGCAGGCTCGGCCTGGCTCCGGTGGCCACGCACTGCCGGATACGAAGCCCAAGCTCGCGAAAGTCGAGACCCCCGCTGAGGCAATCGTCGGCCCCCGCCTCGAGAAGTGCGATCCGGTCCGTCGACCGGATGCCGTCGTCAGCCGCCAACACGATGGCTGCCCGCGTGAGGGGACGAAGCGCGCGGCACGTCTGAACCGCTTCGCGGATGCAGCTCCGCGACGCGTGGAGGAGCACACAGCCGTAGCTACGGTCCTCTTGCAGGCTGGTCACCGCGTCGAGGGGCTCGGCGACGATGTCGGCGTCGAAGCAGTGGGTCGCCCACGTCTCCATGTCCGAGCCGTGCGATCTGTCGAGTGACAACAGGAGCAGCCGGTTGGGGTCGCCTCCCGACCTGTCCTCCGCTCGTTGGTCGGGAAAGGACCGCGGGCGGACGAGACCCGCGCCCGGCTCGAGCGCGATCGACACGGCCTCCTGGCGCTCGCCGGCGCGGGGTCGAGCCGCGATCTGCGTGATCTGGTACAGCCCCCCGCTGCGTCGCTCGAGGACGAGTCGCCCGGTGGTCGTGTTGATCAGCCACTCGGCCGAATGGGGCAGGATCCCCGAGTCCGCGCCCACGGAAAACGTCGTGAGCAGCGTCGCCGGTTGGGCGCGCGCCCAGGACAGGAACGCCGACCCGAGGATGGTCCTGGGGCCGCCCGTCAGGAACAGGGACCCGGGATCGACGGCGACACGCGAGGGCTCCCCGTCCACGAGCGCGTCGAGCTCTTCGAGGACCTCCGCGGGCTCGATGGAACGGAGGGCCCGCAGCTCGAAGTCGTCGCGGAAGCCCAGGACCTGGAGGTGGCCCGTCTCCCAGGCCGTGGTCAACGGGAGCCCCCACGCGCTCGCCACGTCGAGAATGCTGTCCGTCGCGGCGTTCGTGAGGAGGAGCCCCCGCTCCCCGCGGGCGAGGCCAGCGTGAAGGAACTGCAGCGCCGTCACCATCTTCGCGGGCCCTGGCTCTCCCACGACGAGGTACACACCACCTGCCTGCAGGCCGCCGGTCCGATCGTCCAGGGGATCGATCCCGGAGCTGATTCTCGCGTCGGTTGGAAGGATCATGGGGACGGCTACCCTCGACGTTTGGCGACGGGAAGGGAAAGAGGCCGCATGGCTAGCGCACGAGCGCCTTGTCGACGAACTCGAGCAGCAGCTCGTCGAGCCACCCGGGCGTCAGTCCATCGATCGGTACGCTGCGCTGAACGGTAGGGGACAGTGAGCGTCGGTCGAGCCAATACCGCCCGGTCACGGTTTCGCCGCGCAGCCCTTCGAGCTCGATTTCGAGGATCGCCGCGCCACGCTTTCGGGGACCCTGCAGGGGAGCGACCCATCTCCGGAGGTGCAGCCGGAGCGACGGCGGGCGCTGATCCAGGCGGTCGTCCACGTCGGTGCCGTGCCGGGAGACACGGAGACGCTGGCTCGCGCGCTCGACGCGGGGCTTGAGCAGCGCGTCGAGCGACGCGATCGCCTCGTCGATTCCGTGGTGAGCGTGGGCCGGGGCTGCTCGCGGGCCGGGGCGCGACCATCCCGCCCTGGCTTCGCGAAGAGACCATGGTGCCCCGGGGTCGACCGGCTCGACGGAGGGCTCCGCCCAGTGGGGCTCGTGAGCTGCCCGCCCGAGCTGCACGGTCGCCGGCTCTTCGGCGGCCACCTCCTCGTGGCCCTCCTCGACGCTCGGTGACGACGTCGGCGCCGCGGCGAGCGGCGAGCGGCTGATCCGGCTCACCGTCGCGACGCCTGGCGCGGAGGCGGCGATGCCGTTTTGTCGAAGGTCGCTGACCGGCGCCGGCTCGGCCGCGGCGAAGGGTCGGGCGCTGAAGATCGCCGGGGCGGGCACCGTCCGGTCCCGACCCGGCCCCTCGATGGAAATCTCGTCGACGTCGCGCGCGGCCGGGCGAAGCGACCCGGCATAAGAGGCCGGTCCGGTCGCAGGCGGAGGGGTCCTGAGGGAGAACGCCCGTCCGGTCGCGGGCGGTGGCGGCCTGCGTGCCGTGCCGGTCGTGGGCGTGGCCAGGGGAAGTCCCCGCGCCGGGCTGGCCGCGGACCTCCATCGCGAGCTGCGCTGGCTCCGCGTGGGGCGGCTCTCCTCACCGAGGGCCCAGGGGTCGAAGATCGGGTCTTCAGACATCGGTCCTCTCACTCGAGATCCAAAGCTTCGCGGACGAATGCGAGTAGCTGCTCACGCACCCACAGCTCGTCCAGGTCCGTGGCCGGAACCGATCCGAGCTCCCGCATCTCACCAAGCCCCGCGGAGGTCCATCGACGCGCGAAGAGCCGGTCGGCCTGTGGCTCTCCCCACACCAGCTCCAGAGTCGATCGTCCGGAGTCCTCGAGCTCCAGGGGGCCCATTCGGGGATAGAGATGGAGTCGGACATTCGGGGGATAGGCGTCCATGAATTCCTGGTAGACGACGCGATGACCGGCCTCCTGAAGCCGCTCGGCGACCTCCCGGGTGTACGGAAGCGCGAACTGCCTCAGGTGCTCGGCGCCCTTCTTCCTTGCGCTTTCGAGCTTGAACGCCCGCTGCACCATGCGGCGCGTCTCGTCCTGCTTGCGGCGCTCGTACTCCGA
>JABAOE010007927.1_pt1 | contig 16895 bp, 14 predicted proteins | sample 7062141 | NCBI WGS metagenome assembly JABAOE01 (sample SAMN14538627, study PRJNA623070) | marine sediment metagenome | biome: marine biome [ENVO:00000428]; feature: marine pelagic biome [ENVO:01000023]; material: deep marine sediment [ENVO:00002113] | place: India: Gulf of Khambhat ... | reverse complement strand
ACCCGGGGGTCGTCGGTCAGGTGCCGTTCGGTGGCGAGCCGGAACAGCTCGTCGAGCAGCTGGGTGTGGATCACCAGCTGGCGGGGGTTGGTCCCCCGCTCGTGGGTGAGTGTGGATCCCGACACCCGCCACCCGTCGTGCAGAGGGCCCACCAGTTGGTCGTCGGCGAAGAACACCTCGTTGAAGTCGGACTCGTCGGTGATCTGACGCAGTGGCCGGATGTCGACTCCCGGCGCGTGCATGTCGACCATGAAGGCCGAGATCCCCCGGTTCTTGGGCGCGTCGGGATCCGTGCGGGCCAGGCAGAGGCCCCAGTCGGCGAACTGCGCGTACGACGTCCACACCTTCTGGCCCCGCAGCTCCCAGCCGCCGTCGACCGGGGTGGCCCGGGTCGCGACCGCAGCGAGATCCGATCCGGCATCCGGCTCGGAGAAGAGCTGGCAGAGAAGCTGGTCGGCGCGGAGGATCCCGGGGAGCCAACGGGCCTTCTGGGCGTCGGTGCCGTGGGCCAGGAGCGTCGGGCCGACCAGGTTGACCCCGATGCGGCCCACCAGCTCCGGGGCCCGGGCCCGGGCCAGTTCCTCCTGCACGATGTAGTGGTGCAGTGGCGTGGCGTCGCGCCCGCCGAACTCGCTCGGCCAGGTGACGCCGACGAACCCGGCATCGGCGAGCCGCTGCTGCCACCCCCGCAGGAACGCGACCTCCTCGGCCAGGTCGTCGAACAGGGGCGGAAGGCCCACGCCGTAGTCCCACGGCAGGTTGGCCTCGAGCCACGCCCGGCACTCGGCCCGGAACTCCTCCTGCTCGGTGGTCGGGGTCAGGTCCATGGCTGCCCGATCTTGGCACGGCTGTGCGGCGGTGACGGAGCCGCCTACGATCCGCCGGGATGGACTTCGACCTGTCGCCCGAGCAGAGCGCGTTGCGCGATGCGGCGCGGGCGTTGCTCGACGACCACTGCACGAGCGCGCACGTGCGTCGGGCCGCCGACGCCGGCGGATTCGACGCCGGCCTGTGGGCGGCGATGGTCGACCAGGGATGGACGGCGGTAGCGGTGCCCGACGCGCAGGGCGGGTTGGGCCTCGGCACGGTCGAGGCCGCGGTGCTGCTCGAACAGGTCGGCGGTCACGTGGCTCCCGTTCCCCTCACCCAGCAGTTGCTGGCGTTGGCGGTGTTGGCCGACTCGCAGTGGGCGGAGCGCCTGCTGGGGGGCGAGGCGGTCGCGGCTGCCGCCCGCACGCCGCTGACCCGCAACGCCGACGGTTCGGTCAGCGGCCGACCCGAGCCGGTGATCTACGGCGCCCGGGCCGAGGTCCTCGTGGTGCCGGCCGGTGACGAGCTGGTGGCGGTCGAGCTGACGGGCGTCGAACGCCGGCCGGAACCGGCGATGGACCGCACCCGGGAGCTGGCCTGGGTCGACCTGGACTCGGCTCCGGCGACGACGATCGGCGACGCCGCGGCGGTCGCCGCCCATCTCGACCGGGGGGCGGTCTTCCACTCGGCCGAGCTCCTGGGTGGCGCCGAGGCCGTGATGAACCTCGCGGTCGACTACGCCAAGGAGCGCGAGCAGTTCGGCCGGCCGATCGGGAGCTTCCAGGCGGTCAAGCACCGTTGCGCCGACATGCTCGTCGACGTCGAGGGCATGCGATCGGCCGTCTACCACGCGGCCTGGGCGATCGGGGCGGACGACCCCGAGGCCCCGGTGGCGGCGGCCACGGCCAAGATCTGGTGCAGCGACGCCGGGGTGCGGGTGGCGGAGTCGGCCCTCCAGGTCCACGGTGGGATCGGGTTCACCTGGGAGTCCGACGTCCACCTCTACCTGAAGCGGGCCCAGCTCGATCAGGTCGCGTTCGGCGATGCCCCGCACCACCGGGCCCGACTGGCCTCACTGCTCGCCGGACGGCTGGAGACTGGCGGTTCGGTCCTCGGTTGACCCACCATGGATGCACGGGCAGCAACCCGGGAGGGCCCCATGTCGATCGACCAGCGGACGCGGCTCCACAAGGACGTTCGGGATCTCGAGCGGGACGAGGTCTTCGACCGGCTCATCCCGGATGCGATCGCCGTCCACGGTGATCTCGCCGGCCGTGGCATGGCCTACAAGCAGCTCCCGGCGGTCGGCCTCGACGTCGACGGTCGGGGCGTGACCCTGCGGGGGCACGACGGCCGGATGGTGATCGAGGAGGGGACCGAAGGGGCGGGGGTCCACGCCACCATGGCCGCCGACGCACTCTCCGATCTCGTCCAGGACGCCCAGTCGACGATGGGCCTCGCCATGACGGCGAGGGTGAAGCTCCACGCCGGCAACATCAACGAGTGGATCGGGTGGGAGCCCGTGCTGCGGGCGCTGTTCGACGGCCGGAAGGTCCACGAGACCGGCGATGTCACCTTCACCGATCTCGACGGCGGTGAGCTCGACCTGCGTCGGTCGTTCACCGTCGACGACGACCGTGAGGAGATGGCCCACTTCCTCACCGAGGCCGGCTTCCTCCACCTCCGGGGGATCTTCGAGGAGGACGAGATGGCCGCGGTGGGCGACGACATCGACCTCTGGATCGCCCGGGCCACCCCCGACGACGGCGAATCGTGGTGGGCCACCGACGAGGACGGCGTGGACCGGGCCGTGCGGGTGCTGTTCTTCTACGAGAAGTCGCAGGCCCTCCGGGATCTCGTGCACGACGACCGCTACCAGTGGCTCGGTGATCTCACCGGCGACGGCCACACCCACAAGGGCGGGGGCGAAGGCCTCGTGAAACCCCTCGGCATCGTCAAGGGGCTGTCCGACCTCCCGTGGCACAAGGACTGCGGCCAGGGCCGCCACTCCTACATGTGCAACAGCCTGACCTGCGGCATCTCCGTGACCGGGGCCGATCGGGTGAGCGGCGCCCTGGGGGTGATCCCCGGCTCCCACCGGGCCAACACCATGGCGACGGGTCGCGACCCCGGGCTCGATCTGCAGCCGATCATGCTCGAGACCGAGACCGGCGACGTCACGGTGCACTGCAGCGACACCCTCCATCGAGCCCATCCGCCGGTGGAACGGCCCCGCAAGGTCGTCTACTCGGGGTTCGCGCTCCCGCCGCTGCCCGGCGACGTGGTCGAGCCCGACCCCCGCTACAGCCGCGAGGCCCGGGCCGAGCTGACCGACGTGCAGGATCGGATCCAGGCGGCCGACAACGAGGACGACGCCGAGCACTACACCCCCGGCCGGGGTCGCTGAGGGTCGCGATCAGCTGTCGACCAGCTCGAAGCACTGCACCTCGACCATCATCGGCAGGAGATAGCCGACGTAGCAGTTGTGCAGCTTGAGGACCCCGTGGTCCTCGACGTCGTAGTCGATGATCCGGACCCGGTCGTCGGTCTCGGCGAAGGCCTTGGCCCGGTCGAGGACGGTGCGGAGCTCATCGACGGTGTCGACGCTCAACCCGAAATGGTCGAGGCGGGCCGCCCGCATCGGCTCGTCCTCGGCGATGAGGAAGACGAACTGGTCGAAGCTGTGCACCCCCATCACCAGCCGCCTGCGGTCCTCGGTCATCGTCGGGTGCTCCTGCCAGCCGAACACCTCGGAGTAGAAGCGGACGATGTCGGCCCGGCCCTGCTCGTCGAGGGCGTCGGCGGGCATGCTCATCGCCACGTGATTGAAGCGGGTCGGACCCTTGAAGTCGCTCATGGCTTCACCAGCACCTTTCCTGCGAGATCACCGGCCCGGAGCCGGGTCATCGCGTCGAGAACGCCGTCGAGGGGGACCGCCGCCGGCTCGAGGAGCTCGTCGAGCGGGAGCGTGCCCGACCGGATCAACCCGAGGGCGGCGGCGAACCCGTCGGCGTCGTAGTTGTAGGCCCCGGTGATGTGCAGCTCGTTGAGCAGCACCCGGTTGGTGTCGAGGCGGGGGAAGTCCATCCCGGTGCCCACGATCACGAACGTCCCGCCCGCCGTCACCTGCGTCAGTCCCACTTCGGCGGCCGCGCGGGCCCCGGAGCTCTCGAACACGACATGGGCCGCGTCCGCTGTGGTGCGACCGGGATGCGAGGGCACGTCGAGGTCGTCGGGGGCGACCGCCCGGGCGCCGAGCCGCTCGGCGAGGGCTCTGCGCCGCTCGCCCGGCTCGGCCACGGTCACCTCGATGCCCCGGCCGACGAGGATGGCGGTGATGGCTGCACCGATCGGGCCCCCGCCGAACACGAGTGCCCGCTGGCCGGTGTGGACGGCGGCGTTGGTGACGGCGTGGAGCGCGACGGCCAGCGGCTCCGTGTAGGCCGCGGCCCGCTGGTCGATCCCCGCCGGCACCGCGACGAGGTGGTCGGGCGCTCTCGTGATGTACCGGGTGTAGGCCCCCAGTTCGGGTCCGTCCCCGGCATCGGACCGGCCGGTGCAGAGGCTGGGTCGGTTCGCCTGGCAGTGCACGCAGACGCCGCAGGTCGGGGCGGGTCCACCCACCACGGTGGTGCCCCGGGCGAGGCCGCTGCCCCCCGGTTCGATCACCCGGCCCGACCACTCGTGGCCGAACACCGTGTCGGGGGACCCCCATCCGTCGAGGACCATGTGCAGGTCGGTGCCGCAGATGCCGCAGTAGTCGACCTCGACGAGGACCTGGTCGCCCTCCGGCACGGGCGTGTCGATCTCGACGACCTCGATCTCCCCCCGTCGGCGGTAGACCGCCGCGGGCATCGTCGGCTCGGTCATCCCCAGAGCATCGCACGGTCAGAATCGGGCGGCGAGTTCGATCCGGTCGACCTTGCCCGAGGCCAGCACCGGGAGTTCGTCGACCACGATGACCCGCTCGGGGGTGGAGAAGCGGGCCGCCCCCCGTTCCGCGAACCAGCGCCGGCAGGTCTCGAGGTCGAAGCCGTCGGGGGCCACGACGAAGGCGACGACCCGTTCTCCGAGTCGCTCGTCGGGTTCCCCCAGGACCGCCGCGTGGGACACGGCGGGGTGGGCCTCGAGATGCTGCTCGACCTCGGTGGCGGAGATGTTCTCGCCGCCCCGGATGATCCGGTCGCCGAGGCGGCCGGTGATGGTGAGCCAGCCGTCGTCGAGCAGGGCCAGGTCGCCGGTGCGGAACCAGCCGTCGACGAACGCCTCGGCGGTGGCCTCGGGGTCGAGGTAGCCCCGGGCGACCTCGGGTCCCCGCACCCACAGCTCCCCGTGGTCGTCGACCCGCAGCTCGGTCGATCCGAAGGCCCGGCCGTCGGTGGCGATCATCTGCTCGGACGGGTCGTCGTGCCGGCTGGTGGTGACGGTCGGTGCCTCGGTCGACCCGTAGGCCCGCTTCACGACCGCGCCGAGCTCGTGCCGGGCCCGTTCGGCGAACGCCGGGGTGACCGCCGCCCCACCGCACGACAGCAGCCGCAGGCTCTCGGTGCGGTCGGGCGAGAAGTCCGCGTGGTCCATGAGCGCGATGAAGAACGTGGGTGGGCCGATCATCCACGTCACCGACTCCCCCTCGATCAGGTCGAGGGCGGCGCCGGGATCCCACCGCTCCATCAGGACCGCCTTCGCCCCGACCAGCCCGGGGACGAGTACGCCGTGGAGCAGACCCGACACGTGGGCCAGCGGGGCCGGCATGAGCACGCAGTCGTCCGCCGTCAGGCCGTGGACGTCCCGGCTCTGGCGGGCCTTGTAGGCCAGTCCCCGGTGGGAGTGGATGGCCCCTTTGGGTGTGCCGCTCGAACCGGACGTGAAGAGGATGACGGCGTCGTCGTCGGGGTGGACCGCGGCGCGCACGGGCGTGCCGTTCCCGAGCCCCGCGGGGTCGACCACCCCCGCCTCGCCGGCCAGCATCATCCCGGGCGAGGCGAGCACGAGCGCAGGCTCGGCCTGGTCGAGGGCCCGCTGGAGCTGGGCGGTTCCGGCGGCCGGGTGGAGCGCAACGGCCACCGCGCCGCTCCGCCAACAGGCCCGGTAGACCACGAGCGCGTCGATGCCGGTCGGCAGCTGGAACGCGACCCGGTCGCCGTGGCCGACGCCCGAGGCGTTGAAGGCGGCGGCCATGGCGTCGATCCGTGCGTCGAGCTCGGCGGTCGACAACCGGATCGGGCCGGCCACCACGGCGGCGTCGTGCGGTGGTGCCGTCGACAGGAGCGGGTCGAGGGTGACCTCGGCCTCGGACATGTCAGTGCCCGGCGCGACGTCGGGCGTGACGCCACAGGTGCTCGAGGGCCCGGACCGCCTCGTCGCCGGCGTGATGGCAGAAGCGGCCCGTGGCCCGGACCGTCGCCGGTCCCGCGTTCTCCGGGTTCGTCACCGCGAGTTCGGTGGCGGTGAGGATCGGTTTGCCGGTCGCCACGACGGCCTCGTGGGCTGCGGTGGCGTAGCGGACGTCCTGACGTTCGTGGAAGTCGACGATGCGGTCGATTCCGTGGTCGGGATGGAAGCCGCCGGCCCGTTCCATCGCCGCCGTGTTCGACTGGATGCCGATGCCCAGGTACACGACCGCATCGACGTCGGGGTGGGCGGCGATGATCGGGAGGAGCTCGGGGATGGTGTCGCGGGTCTCGCCCCCGGCCAGGTCGACCGGGTTGCCCCGACTCCAGCGGGGCGGCACCCGGGCGTCGATCTCCGCCCGCAGGTCGTCGGGGAGTTCGATCAGGTCGAGTTCGCTCGCCTCGACCGCGTCGGCGGTGACCACGCCCCAGCCGCCCGCGGTCCCGAAGACGACCGTGCGGGGTCCGGCCGGGAGGGGTTGGGTCGCGAAGGTGGCGGCCGTCCGGTACGCCTCGGTGACCGTGTCGACCACGGTCACGCCGGCCGCCGCCAGCGCGGCGTCGGTCCCGTCGGGGCCCGCGGCCGACCCGGTGTGCACCGCGGCGGCGCCGGCGCCCCGGGGGGAGCGTCCCCCGCGCATGACCACCACCGGCATCGTGGTGGTGACCGCGCCGAGCCGCTCGATCGTCTCGTCGTCGACGTGCTCGAGGTAGGCGAGGCCCACCGTCGTCGCCGCGTCGGTGGCGTACCACTCCATGAAGTCGGCGACGCCCACCTGTGCGCTGTTGCCGACGGAGACGGCCCGGCTGATCCCGACATCGCTGTGACGAGCCAGATTGCCGAAGGTCGACACGAACCCCCCGGACTGGCTGGCGATCCCGATCGAGCCCCGCGGCGGCATCGGGGCGACGATCTGGGCGCAGAGGTCGACCGGGGTCGAGATCACCCCCTGGCCGTTGGGTCCGACGAAGAGGATGCCGAGGTCGTCGGCCAGCCGGGCCAGGTCGTCCTGGAGCCGCCGGCCTTCGGCGTCGACCTCCCCGTACCCGGCCGAGGCGCAGAACGCCGCGGTGATGCCCCGGTCGGCGGCGTGGCGCAGCACCTCGGCGGTGGCACCGGGGGGCACGCACAGGAACACGAGGTCGAGGTCGGCCTCGGGCACGTCGAGCAGCGACGGGTACGTCGGCTCGCCGAGCACGTCCTCCCCGGCCAGGTTCGTGCCGTAGAGGGCGCCCCCGTACCCGGCGGCCCGCAGGTTGTGGTAGGCGACGAACCCGAACTTGCCGGGATGGCTCGCCGCGCCCGCGACCACCACCCCGCGGGGCTCGAACAGAGCCCGGAACCGTCCGGCCGGTTGGGGGATGCCCACGTCGTCCCCGTCCGCCTCAGTCGATCGTGTGGCGCTCGAGCAGCGTGCGGGCGATCACCATCTTCTGGATCTCGCTCGTGCCCTCCCCGATGATCATCAACGGGGAGTCCCGGAAGTAGCGCTCGACGTCGTACTCCTGGGTGTAGCCGTTGCCCCCGTGGATGCGCAGCGCCTCCGTGCAGATCTCGAAGGCGGCCTCCGAGGCGAACAGCTTCGCCATGCCGGCCTCGAGATCGATGCGATCGCCGGCGTCGTACTTGTGGGCCGCGTCGTAGGTGAGCAGCCGGGCGGCCTGGAGCTTCGTGGCCATCTCGGCCAGTTTGAACTGGATGGCCTGGTGGTGGAATATCGGCTTGCCGAAGGTCTCGCGCTCCTGGCTGTAGCGCATGGCGGCGTCGAACGCGGCTTGGCCCACCCCCACCGCCCGTGCCGCGATGTTGATCCGGCCGAGCTCGAGGGCGCTGAGCGCGTAGCGCAGGCCGTGCCCCTGCCCGTCGGGCCCACCGAGCATGTTGGCCGCCGGGACCCGGTGGTCGACGTAGCTCATCTCGACCGTCTCGAGACCCTTGTAGCCGAGCTTGTGGATCTTCTTCGACGTGCGGATCCCACCGAAGGTCTCGCCGGGCTCCTTCTCGACCAGGAAGCAGGTGACCCGGTCGTCGGGGGTGCGGGCCAGGAGCATCACGAGCGAGGCCCGCACGCCGTTGGTGACCCACATCTTCGTGCCGTTGATCACCCATTCGTCGCCGTCGGGGACGGCCTTGCACCGCAGCGCCCCGGCGTCGCTGCCCGAGTCGGGCTCGGAGAGGGAGAAGGCGGCCCGGTAGCCACCGTCGACCATCCTCGGCAGGAAGCGCCCGCGTTGTTCGTCGGTGCCGTAGCGCCCGATCATCGTGGCGGCGATCTTGTGGGTGTTGAGGATGCCGGACAGGCTCATCCAGCCCCGGCTCAGCTCCTCGATGATGCGGGCGTAGGTGGTGACGTCGAGACCGAGGCCGCCGTACTCCGGGCCGATCGTCGCCCCGAACAGGCCGAACTCGCACATCTGGTCGTACATCGCCTGCGGGAACTCGTCGGCGTGTTCGAACTCGCTGGCGTGCGGGACGACCTCGTTGTCGACCCACTTGGCGATCGTGGCGACGATCTCGTCGGCGACTGCGGTGTCGGTGGCGCTGGTCATAGGGGTTGGTCTCCTGTGAACACGATCTCGCGCCGCTGGAACCGCCAGCGGTCGGGATGGCGGGCGAGCCGGTCGTGGTAGCGGCCGCTCTGGCCGACCTCCCCGGCTCTCGAGATCCAGGCGAAGTCGGTGGTGACGGTGGCGGTGACGGCGGGCTCCGCGCCGTCGAGCTCGATCCAGGGTTCGCTGATCATGTGCCGGCCCCGGGCCTCGGCCTGCTGGCTCGGCTCGATGAACGCCCGGACCTCGTCGCGGCCCCGCTTGTGCATGCCCATCACCACGAACTCGACGTCCTCGGCGAACAGGTCGATCCACTCGTCGAAGTGACCGTCGTCGAGGAGTTGGCAGTACTGCGCCAGCAACCTCCTGATGTCGCTCTCGTCACCAGCCACGGCCGTACTCCTCCCGGTGGGCATGATCCTCCACCGGCTCCCGGCGCGACGAACCGAGCCGGGTCGCGGGGTGGCCGAGGGGGATCACCGCCACGGGCTCGATGGTCTCGGGCAGGCCGACCTCGGCCCGGAGGTCGTCGGCGAGGAACGTGGCGATGGTGGTGAGGGCCGAGCCGAGTCCGTGGGCCGTGGCCGCGATCATCAGGTTCTGCACGGCCGGCCAGATCGACGATGCCATCGTCGCCCGGTCGCCGCGTTCCGTGTCGAAGCCGACCACCACCGTCACGGGGGCGCCCGCGAACCCCCCGGTCACCCCGTGGGCGACGTCGGCGTGCATCTCGTCGGGCACCGTGCCCCGGGATGCGTCGGCTCCGCCCATCTCCCACACCCGGGCGGCCAGGGTCCACACCCGGCGGCGGCGCTCGGGGTCGCGGACCACCACGAACTGCCAGGGTTGGAGGTTCTGGGCGCTGGGGGCGCGGGTGGCCAGCTCGAGCAGGGTCGCGAGGGTGGCCTCGTCGACCGGTTCGTCGCTGAACGAACGGCAGGCCCGCTGCTGGCGCAGCACCTCGGCCACGATGGCGGCCCGTTGGTCGACGGTGGGCATGACACCGACGTTAGAGCAGGCGCTACTGTCCGGCCGAAGCCGTATGAGCGCCGAGCAGACCGTCGACGCCGCCGTGGTGGAGCGGTTCCACGACGACGGGTGGGCCGTGCTCCCCGACGTGCTGTCGGAGGAGGAGGTCCACGCGGCACGGTCCGCCCTCGTCGACGCCGCCGCAGCGTGCGAGGAACGGGGAATGCCCGTTCGGCTCGAGGATCTCGACCCGGGCGGTCGCAACATCCGGGTCTACGACCTGTTGGCCCACGGCCGGGTGTTCGCGGAGCTGGCGGCGCACCCTCGTGTCCTGCCCTACGTGGAGGCGTTGTTGGGACCCGACGTCATCCTGTCCAACTTCACCGCCAACACCGCGCTTCCCGGCAGCGGTTCGATGAACGCCCACAACGACCAGTCGACGGTGATGCCCGAGCCCTGGCCGACGCTCGAGACCATGAACGCGATCTGGTGTCTCCACGACGTCGACGAGGAGAACGGCGCGACCCGCTATCTGCCGGGCTCGCACCACTTCGAGTCGTTCGCCGAGGTTCCGCAGGACCCGAAGGAGGGGATGGCCGCGTTCGGGGCGGACGCGGGCTCGGTCATCTTGATGCACGGTCGCCTGTGGCACACGAGCGGCGAGAACCGGTCGGCCGACCGCGACCGGGCCCTGCTGTTCGCCTTCTACTCCAGCGGTTTCCTGCGGCCCCAGACCAACTGGTGGCGCTCGCTTCCCGCCGATGTCCAGAGCCGGCTGTCGCCCCGGCTGCGGGCGCTGTGCTGCCTCGACTTCGGCAACATGGCCGGCGGGGCGTACCTGGCCGATCCGGACCTCCGCTGATGGACCTCACCCTCTCACCCGCCGAAGCGGCCTTCGCCGAGGAGGTCCGGGAGTGGCTGAGCCGGCACCTGGCCTCGGCCGGTCGGCCGGAACGGTTCGCGTCGATCGACGAGGAGGTGGCGTGGGGCCGTCGCTGGCAGGCGACCATGGCGGCCGACCGCATGGTGGCGATCTCGTGGCCCACCGAGGTCGGCGGCCGGGGAGCCACCCCGGTGGAGGTGGCGCTCTACAACATGGAGTACGCCCGAGCCGGTGCGCCGCAACCGGTCAACCGGGTCGGCATCAATCTCGCCGGACCGACCCTCCTGGCCCGGGGCTCGGCCGATCAGCGGGCCCGCTGGCTCCCGGCGATCCTCGACGCCAGCGAGATCTGGTGCCAGCTCTTCAGTGAGCCCGACGCCGGGTCGGACCTGGCGGCACTGCGGACCCGGGCCGATCCGGTCGACGGAGGGTGGCTCGTGTCGGGCCAGAAGGTGTGGACCTCCTACGCGACGTTCTCCAGGTGGGGGATCGCGCTGGTGCGCACCGACCCCGAGGCCCCCCGGCACCGGGGTCTGTCGTACCTGGTGGTCGACATGGAGGCCGACGGGGTCGAGGTCCGCCCGTTGCGGCAGATCACCGACGAGTCGGAATTCAACGAGGTCTTCCTCGAGGAGGTGTTCGTCCCCGACGACCAGCTGGTCGGCGGACTGCACCAGGGGTGGGCGGTGGCCAACACGACCCTCGCCCACGAGCGCGGCACCAACTTCCCGTTCAAGGAGCAGGTGGTGCACGAGGTGTACCTCGACGAGCTGGCCCGTCTGGCCCGTGACCGCGGTCGGTTGGACGATCCGCTGGTGGCCGACGCGTTCGCCGACGCCTTCGTGCAGCTGCGGCTGCTCCGGCTCCAGAACTGGCGCACCCTGTCGGCGCTCGGGCGGGGAGCGGAGCCCGGCCCCGAGTCGTCGGTGGTGAAGCTGGTCTGGACCGACATGACCCAGCACCTGTCCGCGCTCGCGCTCACGATCCTGGGCGACGAGGCACCGCTGTGGCCGGCTCCCTCGGGTGGGTCGGCGGCGGGGAGCTGGCAGCGTCAGTGGCTGTGGTCGAGGTCGGCGTCGATCGCGGGCGGCACCTCCGAGGTCCAGCGCACGATCATCGGGGAGCGGATGTTGGGTCTCCCGCGGGGCTGACCCGTCTCACCCGCCGAAGCGCTCGATCAGGGTCTGCTGGAGGGCCCGACGGTCGATCTTGCCGCTCTCGAGCCAGGGGAGCTCCTGGGGCGAGGCGAACATCGCGTAGTGCCGGGGGACCTTGTAGCTGGACATCTCGGCCCGGATGCGCTGCCGCAGGTCGTCGGGGTCGATCTCGTGCCCCGGCCGGGTCACCACGGCGGCCGCCACGTCCTCGCCCCGCTCGGGGTGGGGCACGCCCATGACGAAGGCGTGCATGACCGCGGGCTGTTCCTCGATCACCAACTCGACCTCCCGGGGGGTGATGTTCATCCCCGACGACTTGATCTGGTCGCCCATCCGCCCCTTGAAGTACAGGTGGCCGTCGCCGTCGAGGTAGCCGGCGTCGCCGGTGCGGAACCAGCCGTCCCGGGTGAACACCTCCGACCGGGCCTTCTTCAGGTGCCCGAGCATCAGCGAGTAGCCCTTGATCCAGATCTCGCCCATCTCGCCCGGGGGCTGATCCCGTCCGGTCAGCGGGTCGACGATGCGGTGGGCCACGCCCGGGACGGAGCGGCCGAACGACCCCCGCTTCTCCCGCGGGAGGACCGAGCCGATCATCTCGATCGAATGGGGACCGAGCGACTCGGTCATGCCGAGGGAGTTGGCTCGCAGCTCAGGGTCGCCCACCCGTTTGTCGGCGGGGAGCAGGGCATCGAGGCTGCCGCCCCGCACCGACGAGAGGTCGCGGCCGGGGAAGCTCGGGTGCTCGGTCAGGGCCTTGGCCATGTGGGGCCAGCCGATCACGTGGGTGACCCGTTCGCGTTCGATGAGATCGAGCGTCGCCCCGGGTTCGAAGTGCTCCTCGAAGACCACCGTGGCGCCGGAGTGCATGCACGACAGCAGGGTGTAGGTCAGTCCCCCCACCCAGAACAGCGGCATCGGTGTGTAGGCGGCGTCACCCGGCTCGAGGTCCCGGAACGGCAGGAGGTTGTAGGGGTGACGGATCACCGCGCCGTGCGAGTGGATGACGCCCTTCGGTTCCGCCGTGCTGCCCGACGTGTACATGACGATCATGGCGTCGTTGGGCCGGACGCTGGCCTCCGCCTCCAGCAGTTCGGCCTCGTCGACCCGGTCACGGTTCGCGAGCAGCTCGTCGACCGACCCGGCCCAGGCGGGGAGGTCGTCGCCCCACATCCACACCGTGCGCAGTGCCGGGTGGCTCTCGACCCGGATGGCGCCGGCCGCCTGGCCGGCCAGGCCCGGGGCGATCTTCTCCAGCCGTTCCCCGTAGTCGTGGCCGAGATGGTGGTCGACGGTGAGCAGCACCGCGGTGTCGCTGTGGTCCAGCACCCAGGCCAGCTCGCGGGGCTTGTAGTAGGTGTTGAGCAGCGGGACGAGGGCGCCGATGCGGGTGGCGGCCAGGAAGGCGATCACCCAGTCGGGGCCGTTGGGGGCGAGCAGGGCGACATGGGTGCCGGCCCGCACGCCGGTGGCGAGCAGGGCCCGGGCCATCTCGGCCGACGCCGTCTCGGCCTCGCGGAAGCTCAGCCGGCGGTCGCCGAGCACGGCCAGATCGCGGTCACCCCACTCCTCGGCGACGTGGCGGATGAACTCACCGGAAGTGGCGCGGTAGTCGGGCTCCCGGAAGCGGCGCTCGTCCGGCCCTTCCATCGCCGGGTCAGGCCGACCGCTTGAGCCGGACCGGCAGGTGCTTCGGTCCCACCACGAAGCTCGAGGCCACGTAGTCGGCCGGCCCGGTCTGCTCCATCCACTCGATCCGCTCTGCCAGCTGTTCGAGCAGCGCGTTGATCGAGGCCCGGGCCAGATGGGCGCCGAGGCAGTAGTGCTCCGCCCACCCGAACCCGAGGTGGCGGTTGGGATGGCGGCCGATGTCGAAGCGGTGCGGGTCGTCGAACACCGCCTCGTCCCGGTTGGCCGAGGCGTAGAACAGCCCCAACCGGTCGCCCTTCGCGATCTGCTGGCCGCCGAACTCGAGGTCGCGGGTCGCGGTCCGCTTCATGTAGTTGACCGGGGCGGTCCAGCGCACGATCTCCTCGACCGCGGTCTTCAGCAGGCCCCGGTCCGCCTTGAGCCGTTCGAGCTCGCCCGGGTTGTCGAGCAACGCCTGGAACCCGCCGGTGAGCGAGTGCCGGGTGGTGTCGTGCCCGGCGTTGAAGACGATCAGGTAGTAGCCGAGCGTCTCCATCTCGCCCAGGGGCTCCCCGGTCTCCAGCGTGGCCGTGGCGAGCATCGTGGCCAGGTCGTCGCGGGGGTTGGCCCGGCGGTCCTCGATGATCGTGTTGAACATGGTGTAGAAGTCCATGAACAGCGCCATCATGGCGTCGTGACGGTCCTCCCCCTCGCGCTGGAGCTCGGGATCGTCACCGCCGAAGAGCTGTGCGGTCAGCTGTAGCAGCAGCTCCTCCTGGTCGGGCTCGATGCCCAGGATCGTCGCCAGCACCCGCAGGGGATGCCGCTGGGTGATCTCCGTGACCACGTCGACCTCCCCCTCCATGGGCAAGGCGTCGATCACGCCCCTGGCCGCCTCCGTCACGATCTCGTCGAGGCGCTCGATCCCCCGGGGCGTGAAGTAGCCGCTCGCGACCTTGCGGAACTCGCGGTGCTCGGGCGGGTCCATCTCGATGATGGTCTTCATCATGATGGGGATGTCCCGGGCGTCCTGCCGGGCCACCTGCTCGTCGGTGAGCAGCACGATCCCCTCGCCGTTGCAGAAGTCCCCGGGCCGCGACGAGATCTCCATGATGTCGGCGTGGCGGGTCACGGCCCAGAAGTCCTCGTGCCCCTCGGGGTGGACGTGGGTCAGCGGCTGGGCCCGGAGCTGGTTCCAGGTGGCGTGGGGCGGCCCGGATTCGCCGTAGCGGGCCGACGAGATGAGCGCGAGTTCGTCGATGGCCATGGCGAAACCCTAGACCGCTCACGTTCCGGGACGAGAACGGCCGCGGGGAGCGGCGTTGCCCGTCCGAGAATGCAGGACGGGCGTCGGGTCCGTGGGTCAGTCGGCGGCCAGCTCGACGANNAGCCGTTGTCGCAACGGCCGCGCGGTAACCGTGGGTCAGTCGGCGGCCAGCTCGACGATCGCGTCCTCGAAGGTCCAGTCGACGTCGTCGGCGGCGAGGCCGGCGTCGTGCCACCAGCGGTAGGTGTCCTCCGCCATCGTGGCGAAGGTGTGCGCCGGCTCCCATCCGACGTCGCGGCGGAGTCGGTCGATGGAGAACACGGTGTTGCGGTTCCAGTGGTGGATGTTGGGGGCCAGATGCTGCACGAGCTGGGCCAGCTGGAACCGTTGGACGGTCCGGGCCCTGGCCCGGGCGGCCGTGGGGTCGTCGGTGCGCCGGTCGACGGCCGAGGAGCGGGTCTGCAGCCCGACCCGGGCCGCTCGACCCATCTCGACGAGCGTCTCGCCCGTCCACAGCTCCTCCATCAGCGCCGGCGGTACGAAGCGCACGTCGGCGGGGCGGCCGATCACCTCCGCGATGGTTGACACGTACTGGTTGCGGGTCACGAACTCCCTGCCGGTGAGGTTGTAGCGCCGGCCGAAGGTGATCTCCTTGCCCATCATCTGCTCGAGGGCCCGGGCCTGGTCGTCGACATGGCCGAGCTGGAGCAGCGTCTGGCCGTCGCCGGGGACGAGCACCGGGCGGCCGTCGACGATCCGACGGAACATGCGCTGCTCGCGGGCCGGGATCATGTTGCGGGGACCGAACACCATCGAGAACGGCACGCTCGTGGCCGGGAAGCCGTGGTCGGCGTGCGCCGCCCGGAGGATGTCCTCGCACAGCAGCTTGTGGAGGCCGTACTCGTTCTGGCGTTCGCTGCGGTCGTCGGGGTGCGTCTCGGTGATGGGAAGGGTCTCGGAGGCGGCGTAGGTGACCGTCGAGCTGGCGAAGACGTAGTGGCCGACCGCGTCGCGCAGCAGCTCGACCATCAACGCCACGTCACCGGGGTGGTACGCGGTCACGTCGTGGACCACGTCCCACTCGGTGCCGGCGAGCGCGGCGCGGACGGTGTCGGGCTCGGTCCGGTCGGCCACGAGCCGGGTCACCGACGCGGGGATGTCCGAGACGCTCCGGCCCCGGTTGAGCACCGTCACGTCGTGGTCCCGGCGGACCAGCTCGTGGACGAGGGCCAGCCCGTTGAAGTTGGTGCCGCCCACGACGAGAACCTTCACGGCCGGTCACCCTAGATTGGCCGCTGATGGATCTCGATCCCGCGCTGTTCCTGCCGGATCCCGAGCCGGCCGAGGTGAGGTACACGGTCGTGTCGGTCGACGACCACGTGGTCGAGCCGCCCCACCTGTTCGAGACCTACATGCAGCCGGGTCTGCGGGCGCGGGGGCCGCAGCTGGTGGAGACCAGGCGGGGCCATCAGGTCTGGGAGTTCGACGGCAACCGCCACGTCCAGATGGGGATGAACGCGGTCGCCGGCCGTCGGCCCGAGACCGTGGAGATCGAACCGTTCCGGTTCGAGCAGATGCGACCGGGCTGTTACGACATCGAGGCCCGCATCCGCGACATGGATCTCGGTGGGATCTGGGCGATGCTCAACTTCCCGAGCCAGATCACCGGGTTCTGCGGGGCGGTGTTCGCCCGGGCCTCGGACCCGGAGGTCGGTCTCGACGCGGTGCGGGCCTGGAACGACTGGATCTTCACCGAGTGGTACGAACCTCATCCCGACCGGGTCATCCCCGGCGGCATCACCTTCCTCGGCGATGCGCAGGCTGCCGCGGCCGAGATCCACCGCAACGCCGAGCGGGGCTTCGTCTCGGTCACGTTCCCCGAGCGTCCGCAGGCCATCGGCCTGCCGAGTCTGTGGGAGCGGGACTTCTGGGATCCGATCATCGGTGCCTGCGTCGACACCGACACGGTGATCTCGCTGCACGTGGGCAGCTCCGGGCTCTACCCGATGCCGGCGGGGTCCCCGGCCGTCCAGCTCGGCGCCACGATGTTCGGCCAGCTGTCGCTCGGGGCCTGCGCCGAGTGGCTCTGGTCGGAGTATCCGCTCGTGCACCCGACGCTCAAGATCGCGATGAGCGAAGGCGGGATCGGCTGGGTGCCGATGCTGATCGACCGGCTCGACAACCTCGTGGACCGCTCCGGGTACGGCGGGGGCTGGCCGGAGGGGCCGGCCGATGTGCTCCGC
>JABAOE010012250.1_pt1 | contig 16897 bp, 14 predicted proteins | sample 7062141 | NCBI WGS metagenome assembly JABAOE01 (sample SAMN14538627, study PRJNA623070) | marine sediment metagenome | biome: marine biome [ENVO:00000428]; feature: marine pelagic biome [ENVO:01000023]; material: deep marine sediment [ENVO:00002113] | place: India: Gulf of Khambhat ... | reverse complement strand
TTCTTCAACAACGCGTTTGCACTGAGGACACAGATGTTCAATAGTGGTCTCCCTGTCACATCTGGAGCATTTGACCTTGAAGGTGATCTTCCGACAAGTGGGACAACGCCTCTTAACAAGTTCAACTTCAACAACCCTTTTGCTGGATGCTTTCGCGAGATTTCGGCGAGAACCACCTGCCAATCCTGTTGGGAAAAGGACGTGAACAAGAGGACGCATTTCGCGTCTTTTGGCTTTTTCGGGACGCCCCATTCTCGCGCCGACAATGGTAGGTGCCTTCTCTCGAACAACAATTCCAGTCAGGTTTTCGATGACCTTCAAGACTGGTTGAGCCTGGGACGTTCGCTTTCTTGGAACTTGCAGTCCCAAGCAAAACGCAAGAATAGATGCATCTTCCCTTTCAATTTTGATTCTCTTGTTAATGACCCTATGAGGCACACACAATTTTTCCAGCAAGATCTTCACCGAAGCATTTGATGTACCAACTATACACAAAATCGCCTTGTTCTCTTTGCCAACTTCACAGCTCATGAGCCAGCTCTTCAGTTTTCTGAAATCGTCTGCTGAGATGTTGTGCCAAAAGTACGTAAAGGTAGGATGAAGCGGCACATGAAGGGCGGAGGCTAGCCTCAAAGCTTCTTCAGCTGTTGGCTTGTTTTCAAAAGGGTCTCTTAGAAACATCTCCAAACGATTGACATCAGTTTCAGCTTTTTGGGCAGCCGCATCTAGATCTCCATCAAACGCAATCTCAATTACTGCTTGTAGTTCTTGGCTCCACCATTCTTCAGTGTAACCAGACGGGGGAAGCGGTTTATTGTTGTAGAGGAAGTCACCAAATCCAATCAAAATGTCGCCGAGAAAGAGGATCTTGTCAATTGTATTTCTAACTGACTCAAAATTCTGAGTTGTAACTCGAGTAACTGAACCATCTTTTAGTCGAACAATAGGAGACTCAATGAAGTCGACTGGAAGAACCGTTCCAGCTTTGCCTGGCCTTTCAACGCGAAGTTGAGTGCCAGCGGCTAGAAAGTTTTGAAGAACCATCATCGTTGCTGGGTGAACGCCGACTGCGGCCAATCCCGTGTTTCTTGCTCTCCCATAACGTAGTCTGAATCCACCTTGTCGAGAGGGAAAAGAGAACACAGGACGCCCAGCAATAATCTCTTCCATGAACCCGGCGGTCTTTTTCTCTTCAATCTCTGGCATTCTTTTCAGCCAGTCCCAGCCTTCAACTCCAATCTTCTTCACAATGGCCCAGACTTTCAAAGATCGCCCAACAACACCATCGTTCACAACGCGGAGAGCGCCACCCCGCACACGATTGGTTTCAACACGCGGCAGACTGCGAAAAGACGAAACCTCCACAGGATCTGATTCCGTTCCATTTACTTCGACTGGGAGCGATTGAAGAGCCGTCTCTAGTTCTTCGTCGGAGACCCTGTATTGAAAACGAGATACAGATCGTTCGTAGAGCCGTATCTCCTCAATGAATCTCCCAATTTCCTCAGGTGTGGGCTTGTACCTGTCTAGCCCCAAAAGTCGTCGTACAAAATCGCCAACTACCAACGTTAGAGCTTGATCGGTTCCGCCTGCGGAGCGTATTGGTTGAGAAAAATATATGGCAAGGTATTTTGTTCTATCAAGGTTGCTTTTGATGGTCACTCGTGCTACACCTTGTAATGGTGCTGCAGTTATACCTTCGGTGAAAATTGCCAGGGCAGTTCTGATAGCTTGTTCAGCGGCTTCACGTGCCTCCATGTGCCCGAATTTTCCGTAGATTGTTTCTTCCGCAATTTTGAAGGCAAGTTCCTCTCGGGGCAACTTCTTGCTCAATTCTCGTATGCTTTCACCGACGCCAGAAGGCCCAACCAAGCCTTCGACAAGACCTGCCATGTCTTCTGCTATCTTAGGTTCAGGAGTTGACTTTGGGTCTAGGTTCTTTTCTCTCGCTTTCTTTGCAACCCAATATACTCTCTCGAGCTGGCTTTCTAAAACAGAAATGTATTCATGGTGTTCTTTGCTCATCTTCGTACTCAAGTGGTTCCGTTCCTTTAGAGAACTGCTATTTTGCGCTCCGCGATTTCACGCATTCTGCAATAGCACGGATTCTATCCTTTAAGTTGCCTTTTTCTTCGGTAATTGTACCAGTGACAACAGCGTCTGCTCCAGCTCCTACGATGTTTTTTGCTTGCTCAGCAGTTCGTATGCCTCCACCAACGATAAGTGGAATCTCAAGAGCGCATTTCACCATCTGTATCATGGCCTTTGGCACGGGTTGCTTCACTCCAGATCCGCCCTCCAGATAGACAAAGCGCATACCGAAATATTGAGCTGCCAATGCATGTGCAACAGCCAATTCCGGTTTATCGCGGGGAATGGGACAGGCTCTTCCCACAACGCTGACAGTTCCACCTTCGCCTACAGTGACATATCCGAGAGGAATTGTTTCCAAACCATATTTTCTTATGATTGGAGCACCCAAAACCTGGACTCCAGCGATGAAATACGGATCAGAAGAGTTGAGAAGAGACATAAACCATATAGCATCTGCGTATTTGCTAATGCCGGTGATATTGTTCGGAAATAATATAACCGGAATGTTTACGGCTTTCTTTATAGCTTTTACAATAGCGTCCAGATGTTGAGTGGAAACAATTGTGGAACCACCGACCATTAGGGCAGCAGTACCACATGATTCGACTTCGCGTGCGGTTTTGGCCGCTGATTCGGACGAGAACTCTTCTGGATCGAAGAGAGCGAAGTGAATGGCACCATCTTTTTGAATCTTATCGAGCAAGTATTTTTCTGTTTGGCCTCTCATCGGGAAGACCTTCATTTGTGCGATCTTATACCAGCATAGTACTTGTCTGTGAAAACACAGTAGACGTCGATTTCCTTATGCGCAGGCTTATATGGCATTTCCTCAGTTAAACCGCAACCTCCGCAGTGGACAACTGCCCGTTCATAGCCCTTCATTAGCTCTACTCTTATGGCCTCTTTTCCACATCTTGGACACAGAAAAACCTTTGGCAATCGTTTCTTGGGTATCCGCACAACTTTTCTGCGTCTTCTTCCCATCTCAAAACCTCAAAGTAATCGTGGATTGGTCTGAACGCTGAATTACATCTCAGTAGAGTAGGCAATCTTCGCTTAAATATTTGTTCGCGGATGGTTTGCTCTTTAGAAAAGGCGCGAATCGGATAAAAGGTTGAACCTTCAATAAGAATGCGAAGGTGACAACACTGAGATTATCACCGAGCGCGCTAGCGCTAGACTGGTCACTAGTTGCGACGAGAATTAAGCGGTTCATCAGAAACTATATTGAGAAGAGTGGAATGAAGGGAATAGTGCTCGGAGTTTCGGGTGGCCTCGACAGCTCCACAACGGCTGCCCTAGCATCTCAAGCCATAGGCGGCTCAAAGGTTCTCGCTCTTTCAATGCCAGAAGAGGAAACTTACAACCCCGCGGACATAACGCACATTGAAATGCTTGCGGAGAAATTTGACTTCCAGGTAGAAACCATTGACATATCGCGAATCTTAAGAGCATGCTACGATTCTCTTCCACTCTACAATACGGAAGAGATACGCAGCAAGGGCAACTTAAAAGCGCGAATCAGAATGGTTTGCTGGTACTATTACGCCAACAGGCTTCAAAGAATAGTCTGCGGGAACTCTGACAAGTCGGAGACCATGATGGGTTACTACACCAAGTGGGGCGACGTAGCCGCAGATATCTCACCCCTTATGGATCTTTACAAAACGCAGGTGAAGCAACTCGCCGCACACCTAGGAGTACCTCATGAAATCATCACTAAACCACCGACGCCCGCCCTCTGGCCAGGTCAGACAGCTGAGGGAGAAATGGGCATCAAATACGAAACGCTAGATTTAATTCTGCTTGGACTGGAGACTTTCTTGTCTCCTGAAGAGATTGCTCGCCAGTTGAAACTACCTCTGAAACTCGTACTGGACACAAAGGCAAGATTGTTAGCAAACGTGCACAAGCGCCGTATGCCCCTGACAACTAAACTAGGATACAGAACTGTAGNNTGTAGGAAAAGATTTCAGGTTGCCTTACACGTCATGATATAGGAGAAAAGCATTTGTCTGACAGGGTTAATGTGGCTCTGACTCAAATCAGCTGCAAAGTCGGCGATAGAGATTTCAATATTAGAAAGATCGAACGATACGTTAAGCAAGCGAAGGCGAAGCGGGTAGATCTCATCGTTTTTCCTGAACTTGCCCTCACAGGATATACCTGCAGAGATCTAGTATATGAGATGGCTGAGGCCATTCCCGGACCATCTGTTCACCAACTTGAAGGTATCGCGAGAAACGAAAAAATGCACATTGTCTTGGGAATGCTTGAAAGAAGTAGCAAAACCAAAGCTGCTCTCTACAACACAGCAGTTCTCATCGGCCCAGAAGGATTGATCGGTAAATACCAGAAAATGCACTTGCCAACCCACAGCGTGTTTGAGGAGAAACGATACTTCAGATCGGGATACAGCACACCTGTCTTTGATACTTCCTTGGGAAGGTTGGGATTAGCTATCTGCTATGATGTATTTTTCCCGGAAATCACACGTTTGCTACGATTGAAAGGGGCACAACTCGTGATTTGCATTTCAGCGTCTCCTTCGGTGCGCCGTGGATTTTTCGAAGTGCTGACAAAAGCCAGAGCTCTGGAGAATACTGTATTCTTGGCATATGTAAATCTTGTTGGCATCGAAGATGGACTTCAATTTTGGGGTGGAAGTCGAATGATAGGTCCTAGCGGCAGAATACTTGCTCAAGCAAAATATGATGAAGAAGATATGGTAGTCACAAACATTGATTACTCAGATATGGATCGTATCGGTGTCTTCGTTCCAATGCTACGTGATCTGAGGCCAGAATTGTACGATTCTCTGAAGGAGCAAGCAGAAAATCTTTAGCGCGCGCATTTGCTCTCAGAATTCGTCGGAAATCACAATCAAATCACGTTCGATTGCATGCTAGCTCAAAGACAGCAAATCATCATAAGAAAGCACTTCACCCTAGGGTTCGCTAGAAGAATTATCAGTTATCAAACGCGACCTGGCTGTGATATGTGACATCACAAAATCCGCACCAAGCTAGAACATGTTTCTCTCAAGAACTGACATTGATACAGGTTTTCCGACAGCTATCAAGATATTTGCTTGATAGAATGCAATGCTTGAATCTGGAACAGGCACTTCATCGCTAGGATTTACTAGTGCATTTGCGGCGAGAAAAACGGTTTGTGCCGTTCATAACAGCAACCAAAGCTCGCATCCCTGAGTTGAGCTGACCTATATTCGTGTTTAGCCGCTTCTGAAGCCTAGGCAGGAGGGACAAAATACGGTCTCGTAGAGCCTCAAGTCCATGGTACTGGGCTTGTCTTTCATCAAGGTTAGCAAACGATGTATGTCTCAAGGTCTGGTCCTGCTTGACCGTGATGCCGTTTCAGAATATTTCAGCAGAGTCGTCGCCTCTTTTGGCGGCTTTATAATCTTTTCTACGCGAAATATTTACATTTGTAAAGGTATCCACCGCAAACCTTTTCTGCCCGTATACAAAATTGTATCCATCCAGCACCAAATGCTAGGTGGGAGTTTGTTCGCCAAGGAAAATGTCCAAAAGTGGATAAAAAGCGCACTAGATGACCAAATTGCCAAAATATTAGTTAAAAGCAGCCATTTGACCAGAATACAGCTCGAAACTCTATTAATAGATTTCCTGGCTGAAAATATCGCTGAACAGAGAATAAAGATGGCGGAAAAGGCCAGATTACGTCTGACAAAGGCAGAAATAAGCCGAGGAGCCTTTAACAGAACACTGAAACAAGCCAGAAAGAATGTCATCCAATCCATCTATACTGTTCTCCTTCTTGGGTACCTCAGAATATTTGACAGCACTCGTCTGGATCCCTACATAGAAATTGCAAACAAGCTACAGGCTTATGTTGATGCCTACAAGAATATTCTTCCCGACAAGAATCGCGCAGAAGAGAATCTGCGAGTCATCAATACATTGAGGGAGGAGTTGGAAAGGAGTTTGGAGTCATTCTCAAAGGAAAAAGTCTTCTCGGAACCGTGACATCACAGGTCACAACAGTCTGCCTTGTGTTTTTTCTTGGAGCATAAGCCTTATTAGGGGATGCGATGGTATTTCCTAGCGTAGTGTGATTTGTGATGTCACGGTTGGAAGCAATACAGTCACGTTGGTCAGAATCGTGACCATTCGAAAACGTGATATCATGTGAGCTTCAAGCAATCACATTCACATCACACTTCGCAAAAGAGCTCACAGAACGCTTGGAGGAATCATGTTGCCCACTGATCTTCTTTTGGGGATAGCAACTGTTCTTCTGGGTTTGTCAATTGGTACGATATTACTACATTATAGGCGAATAAGAAGAACTCATGAGAAATATGAAGAAGCGAAAGACATCGTGAAGGACATCGTTATAAGTTTCAACAGTCAACTGCAACGATTGGAAGAACGCCTCGGATTCGTCAGTCGAAAGCTGGAGTTTCACTCGGTCAAAAGTGACGATGTCACAGATCTCACTGATCAGCTGAAAAAGCACGAGACACGGTTAAGTGATATCACAGCTAAGGTGAACGCCACCACAGGGCTCAAGGAGCAATTGCTGCCGCAAATCGGGAAAATCAGCGAGAGAATTGACAAATTGGTTGAAGCTCAAGAGAGGATTGAACAACGAATTTCTGAACCTCGCGAAGTAAAAATAGAAGGTGTGATTCCTATCAAGAGAGAAAGGGCTTTGGCCCAGCTTACTGCAACGGAACTGCGTGTCTTGGAGATTCTCGCAAATGAGGAGCAGAAGACCGCTCCCGAGATAAGAAGCGAGATAGGATTGACGAGAGAGCATACTGCTAGGCTTATGAAGAAGCTGTATCAGAAGGGCTATGTAGAACGGGACGAAGGAAAGACACCGTACGCCTATCGGATCAAGGAAGAGATGCGCAAAATCTTGAAGAAAACCGAGTCGTTGTCTCAGTAGATGAACGCTCTACTCGGCGGTTTTGTTGGTAAGGTTTTCTCCTGCCTGTCTGATTCTTCGGAGTTGGTCGTCCATTTGTGAGAGAGTTTTGGACGGGGGCAGTTTGTAGTCAACTTTGTCCTTTTCATTCAAATACTCTGGATAGTGAATGACTTTTACTGGTACTGCAAATCGAATTTTCGGCTCTGAGATAAGAAGTGCTTCGCCAACATCGAGCATCTTTATTTCGGTATCGCTGTATTCGAGATAAGGTGTGTTGTCGGTGATGTAGGTTCGGTCGCGGCGAAGCTCGGTCTTCATAATGACTTTGGTCCAAAGCTCGGCGAAGACATTGCGGTCTACTCTCGAAGGTCGCGGTGTCACAGCATTTAGTCCAACTCGATACTTTCGGTAGGTTAGAGCGATGTCGGAGAATATGGTTTTCCGTACTTCAGGATCAAGGAATTCATGAGCTTCTTCAAGCGTTATCAGGAGGGTGGGAAGGTTCGACCACTCATCAAAATTATCTTCCCACATCCGTTTATAATGATAGGAAACATTGGATGCTGTGAGGCAGGTGATATTGTGTTGGTTTTCAGAGCTTATCCCCGATATGTCGATGAGGCACGTGATACCTTTGCTAACGTTTTGGATCACGTCATCAATGAAGTTGTAGTTGGAAGGCGGAAACAGATTCGGTGGAAGGTCAGAAAGCTTGCTCATCAGAGCCTCAATTACGCCTTTTGCTTTGTAGTTGATGATCTCCCCAACTCCTGCATATCCCTGTGTTCCATAGACGTCTAGCGATTTCTCAATCCAACTACTGCCCATTTTCTCATGCAGCCTTCGGGCAACTCTGATCTGAGGCTTTCCAATTTCAGGGAAAATCGTTCGCAGTTTCCCAGGATGAAGGGTACGAAGTCCCACAGACAACTTCCCTTCCCGAGCTGAGTAATAACGGACCTTGGTGTGAAAAAGTGGATGATCCCGTAGACCCCGCTGAGGTTCTATGCCCTTTCCGGTCAGTAATTGGCCAGCAAAGTCGAAAATAAGGCCCACAGTTTTAGGGCTGTTATCGATAATGCGGGCGTTTAGCATAAGTTCTGTGTTGGTCTTTCCTGATCCTGTCATTCCAAACATACCCATCATGAGAGGAATAGCCTCGAAACTCACCCCTACAGACCCAAGCAGCTGTTCTCCCGACCGCAGACGTCCAATCTCTAAATCGCCGCCTAGTCTTAGAACAGAACAATCCTCTTTGCCGGCTGCGTATACCTTATCCATATAGTTGGGGTTGAAGGTTGGAGAACGAAGTCTTTCAATCCTCTTCTCAAGGAAGAGAATAGCATCAATATGCCGGAAACTAGAGTACGGTCCAAAGGATTCCTTTCCTTCAGCCTCACGAAGTTGCTCGTCCGTTTTCAGTGTAGAGCTGCTTCCAGCATCAAAGACCCGCGCGTAGAAGCGTCTGTTGCCAGAGTCTACTCTCACAATCTGACCAAACGTAAGGTTGGCTTTGTCATTTAGGAAGAAGGAAACCTTGTCCCCTTTCACTTCACGGATGAATCCTACAGGCTCAGACATGTCCAATCCGCTCCCACTCGAAAGGATGTTTCACTCCGTGAATCTCATCTGTGAAACTACATGAGAGCTCTTCCATATGGAGTACATCGAGTAGACCAACGCTTCCCAGCGTCTCCTCAATCAGATCATAATAATGAAGGAGTTTTGAGTCTGACGGAGCAGAGAAGTCATGGGCAAGCCAAAGAGCTACGGGGTATCCAAGGCATCGGGGATCTTCAGAGACAGAAGTCAATGGAGAAAGGAGTTCTTCAACCGCACCTCCTTCGCGGAGCAGATACCCCATTATGTCGCAACGAAAAACTCGAGGACTGTCTTCACATAGCCTGACGACAGATATGTTCCCATACAGATGTTCGCGTATATTCGCTTTCGCGACCGGATGATAAACCCATGTGACATAAGGGGATAGTCCACATGCTGTCGCCACAAAGTCGCGACCTTTGTCATCGTGAAGCATGGGAGATTGCTTGCTAATAGCGAGAAGATTGATTCCATCTCCTTCGCATTTTTCATACAGAAACGTACGGAATTTTCTTTCTCCTCCGAAGTAGCTGGCTCCATCCAGCAGAAGATAGTCAACCCCATCTGCTTTGCGAAGGAGGTCCAAAGCCATCACACTCTCAAGTTCAACTCTGGCATCTTCTAGAAATCTATAACGGGTCCTCATGTCTCCAATCACGGTACGCACTCGTTCTTCATACCCCCAATTGACCTTGCGCGTCTTAACGGAGGCGTATGCCGTACGAAGGAGGTACACCCCCCAGTTATTAGCTCTCTTCAAGGTTCTGGTTGAACAGTCAACGGCGAGAAAATGTCGGTCGCAATTCTTTATCTTTCTTAGAGGCTTTATCTGGGATACATTCGGTTTGACAGCAATTACAGGTTTTTCTCTGACCCCGTGGAAATTCACGGCTCGCCCTTTATCAACGTATTCATTCAGTTTCTTCTTCATTTCAGCTAGATCTTTGCCTATCTTATCGCCCATATTTGTTTCTCCTAACAGACTCACAAGATGTGTTTGCGAAGTGGAGGAATTGAAGCTATCTTTTATTACTTCCAGAACGACCGCTATTTATTATCTCTCATCAAGCTCAATGTATTCTGTGAGATTTTGGTCAAGGTCCTGTAACGTCGTTGGCCAGACATTCCGCTCTTCGCGAGAACTCCGCGGTCAGCCATGCGAGACAAATAGGTAGAAACAGTACTTAGGCTGATGGGTTCTTTGATTTCTTGCTCATAAACGAGTTGGGCATCTCTTGAAGAAAACCACACGATTGGAAAGTGTTTCTCCAATATTGACCGTAGCTTGTCAAACTTGGAGTATGTAGAGGTTGATCCCTCAAAGCTAGGATTGACGCTTGGCATGCCTCCGAGTAATTCAATCAGATCAAGAAGCTGAAGAGCCTTTTCACGGGTTACATTTCCTTCGAAAGTTATTGCGTAGCGATTCCCGGTACCATCGAATACTTCGACCCGCATTTTCTTTATCGGCATTCCTGCACCCAAGCCTTTTAGGAGTCTACCGTTCACAGGTTATAGAGTTTGTGGTGAAGTGGTGAATTGTGAAACGGCAAAACCACGCTTCAAATTGAAAACGAATTGTTTTTCATGACAATTTCGTTTCACAAGCTTCACTTCAAGTGAATCCCCCGAAACGCTGTACGTCGATAGTCCACTTTGCTTCTTCCACAAGAAACGAAGGGGTCAAGCATTTAGTTGAAGGAAACTGAAAATGAGTAGATTATTGTAAAAAAAGAGAAAATGCTTGAGAACACTCGTCTGTTTCACAGGACCTAACTGAACAGCCGAGCTACTCCCTCCCGGTCAGGCTACATTCTTCCATTTTCATGTTAAAGGTATGGAAGATGAGGCCGGTGAGGGGAGACGGCCACCCCTTGGTTTCCACTGAAAGGGGGACCACAGGAGAGAGGACAGAGTCAGAGTGCCTGAGGAATAAAATTCGACAGCTACTACAAAGTGTTTAACAAGAATCATTAAAATAGAGAGAACAGGTTTACTAGCAGAGACTACTTCTTTTAAGAAGAAAAGAATCCTTACCCGATTTATCTCTAGAGACTTCCACACGAAATACAGGGGTGGGAGGCTTTTTGAGCACTTTTGTTTCATGAAGGCGGNNGCTTTCTCGGAATCTTTCTTGAGAGTTTGGTGCTTTTTGTTTAGTTTTTTGTATGAGAGCTCTTATGTTTATTCCGAGTGACATCGAGCGTCGCGTTTCGGCCTGTTTAGAGAGGAGTGAAAGTGTGAAAGAGACTAACGTGTTAGAGGGAGTTTTCAATCATTTTCTCCAGAATGCTAGCGTTTTTCGGGACAGAGAGATATTGAGACACGATTATGTTCCTGAGAATCTTCCTCATCGTGAAGAGCAGATCCGTTTCTTGGGAGAGATTGTCGCGCCTGTTCTCAAAGGTGAGCGTTGTTCTAATGTTCTTATTTATGGTAAGACTGGTACAGGTAAAACCGCAGCTGTAAAATACGTGCTGAGCAAGTTGAACCAAAAAGCACAAGAGTTTGCTTCTTCGGTCAGTTTTTGCTACATCAATTGTCGTTGGGCTGGCACGGAATACAGAGTCTTATCAACAATGTGTTCTGCTCTCGGTGTCAAAGTTCCCTTCACCGGCTTGGCTTTGGGAGAAGTTTTCGATAGGCTCCAAAAAGGTCTGGACACACAAAACGGTATCTTCATTGCCGTATTAGACGAAATTGATGCACTCGTAAAGACTCATGGTGACACGCTACTGTATGAATTGACAAGAGTCAACGAGGCTCTTCAATTCGGCAAAACCTCAATTGTGGGCATTTCTAACGACCTTAGGTTCAAAGATTTCCTTGACCCTCGTGTCTTGAGCTCATTGAGTGAAGAAGAAACGGTGTTCAAACCTTATGACGCTGCAGAACTTCGAAATATTCTCTTGGACCGTGCCAAGTCTGCTTTCCGCGGAGGAATGCTTTCTGATAGTGCCCTGAGCCTTTGTGCTGCGTTAGCTGCGGCAGAACATGGAGATGCGAGGCGAGCCCTAGACCTCCTTCGTGTGGCTGGAGAGTTGGCTGAACGCGAAGGAGCCAGAATCATAACAGATGAGCACATACGACGAGCAGAGACTAGGATTGAACATGACCGTGTTGTCGAGGCTTTGAAGAATCTCCCTGCCCATTCCAAACTCGTCTTGTTTGGAGTTTATCTTCTCGTGAAAGTAAACATCGCTCGTGCTATTACCGGAGAAATCTACGAGATCTATTGTGAACTCTGTGAACACGTGGGTTTGACACCGTTAACCCAGCGGCGTGTCAGCGGTTTAATCAACGAGTTAGACGTAATTGGATTGTTGAATACTCAAGTCGTGAGCATGGGACGCTATGGAAGGACGAAGAAGATTCNNAATGTTCATGAACGACGAAAGATTTGGGCGTCTGGTTAAGTATACGCCGAAATTTCTGGTTGGTGTTTCAGGTGCTTAGCGTTGAAGTTGCCTTGATTTAGTTCAGCGTGGTTGATTTGAAGTTCACTGTGAAAACTCGCAGGGTTTGCAGGTCGACAATTGGCACAATTCCAGGGGTAGGTTCTACTCCCATTTTTCTTTGAAACGCTGTTTGCCCTTGCCAAGCGCCAGAGTTGACCGATAGGACTTCTCTGTAGGTTTCATGTCGTTCCACGTGTATGTGACCTGTATGAAAGATGTCTGGAACGCGTTCTATTACCATGAAATCTCGATTCTCAGGTGAGATTGGAGTTTTCTGTCCGTAAATGGGCGCAAGGTGTCTACATTGCAAGAGGAGTTTCATGGCTTTCTCTGGTTCTTTAAAGCTCTGGTTTGGAGCGGTTGCTATAATATCGTCTAGGCTGCGTCCATGGTAAACAAGTAGTTCTACGTTGTGCAGGTTTATTGTGCAGGGGTTTCCGAGCGAATGTACCGGTCGTGCTTCGTGGATGCTTTCCGAATATTTTCTTGGGATTGCTGGTTGTGGTATAGCTTTTCTAGAAGCGTCGTGGTTTCCGGGTATGACAATTAGTTCGATGTAGTCTGGGATTTGCTCGATAAATCTGGAAGCTTCCTGGTATTGTTGGTATATGTCTGTAGTGGCCAGTTCATTGGCTTGTCCCGGATAGACTCCTACGCCATCCACGATATCTCCAGCAATGATGACGTATTTTATTTTGCCCGCCAGGTCTCTTTTGTAGGTGTCTCCCAGCTTGCCGTTGAGCCAAAGAAGAAATCGGTTGAATTCCTCTCGCATGAACAACTTGCTGCCAACATGCAAATCTGATATTAAGGCTGCGTAAACTGGGATTGATGCTTTGCGCGGGCGTCTTTGGGGTATTTCTGGGAACAGCACGTCCTCCAACACAAGCAAGTCGTTTCGACTCTTAACTGCGTTGCAGCAGACCACCTGATCTAGTAAGAGCATTTGCGATCTTGCTCGAATTGCTTCCTCTGCATTCTGGGGCACCAGCACGGTGACTGCCCCGCTCATGTCTTCTATTCGGAAGAAGATTCTGCGTTTCGATTCTCTCTTTTCTGTAAGCATGCCAATGACTTTGACCTTCGAGTTTCTGGGTGCCTTTAGTGCTTCTGAAATTGGCATGGCGTTTCTGATGTCTATTCTTTGTCTCAGGATCTTCTCTAGTCTTCTAAAGCGGTCTCGGAAATATTCCAGATAATCCTGAATTGAACCCGTTGTGCAAATCTTTTCGGTAGGATCTTCGATTATCTTGATATCCGGGTCAACTTCTTTTGCGTATGGATGAAACGGTGTTCTTCTCGTTTCGGGTATAGAAGGAGATGTATACGCTCTGGGGGGAACCGGTTTCTCGCTGTCTTCGGTGAGCAGTTCCTCGAGAAGGCTTCGACTAATGAATAATGGTTTTTGCGGAAGAGTGTGGGCTTTCTTGACAGCTTTTTCTATTATTGTGATTGGATCCTCTGTTTTCGAGAGCTTTTCCAGGAAGGCGAAAGCTTCTTTGTCGAGTTGAAATCCGGCGTTGAGAGCCGAAGAAACAGCTTGTTGCAGGTGTTCCGTCACGTTTGTAGCCTCGTCCAGTCATCTTTCAGTGGGATCACAATACAGCCTTCTTTTGGGTCTCCTACTAGTTTTGTCTTCCTTTTTGTGTGGAGGTGTGCTGTCAAGGCAGCTGTGGCTGCATCAATTTCATGTGGCGTTAATGGACGGGTTTCTATGTCTCCTGTGTAGCCAAGCTTTTGCAGGATTTCCTGGATGCGTTTCCAGTTTTTCGTGGGCATTCCGAGCGCTTTCCGCGTTGACGTGGGATGAACTTCTATTACGGGAATCTTGTCTTCCTTGAGTTTCTTTGTGATATGTATGGCTCGTTGAGTGAGGGTTTTCATCGCTGGGAAGAGCGGGGGAAGCACAGGATATCCCAATTTGTGCATCTGTCTATCAGCTTTTCGCATCTTGTTCTTGTTCGGCCAGGTTGTCGGGGCGTCTAGAGCGACAAGTGTGGGCGAGCAGTTGTAAGTGTGAGATAGGATCGCTTCGGTCGTGAATAAGTGGCAAGTTTGGATTTGCTTGTTTCTGAACAAAGCCCATCCTGTTGGATTGGTTGCTTTTCCGGCTAGATCTATTCCGACTAGATGTTCTTTCCTCAATTTCCAGAAGCTTTCCTTGCATTATGCTATGTGCGTGCTGGATGGGATTAGCTTTCGCATTAGAATCTCTAACACTGCAGCTCTATTTAGATGTGGCACCCAAGAGTGGAGACGTCCCCCGCAACTCCCGCAGCTTTGATCTCATGCGTGAAAGGAGCTCCCCGAAGCGAGCATAGATGTAGTAATGAGGGCTCCTGGGCTCGTGAACTACTACTTTCAAGCCGAAGAGGTTCAGGATGTTGTTGTGACTTTTTTCTAGCGCGCGCTCACAACAACACGCCAATTCAAACGCCTAGATTTCTCTCGTGGCAAGTCGTATGCTTCATATTCCCGAGGAGCTACTCGGTCAGAAAAGCATCAACAACACCCTTATCTACACGCAGCTGGTCAGCTTTGAAAGCAACGAGTTCCACGTGAAAACCGCGAAAACCGTTAACTAAGCCTGCGAACTCGCGAAAGCTGGCTTCGGCTACTTCACAGCCATGGACGACGTCCAAAAATTTCGTAAAAGAAATTAGCTGTATTTATACAAAAACAGCTTTATTTAGATGGATACGTATTTTCGGTCGTGGGATCTATATGGATTTTCGTAGGGTCCAGCGGACTGGCGGCGGAACCTTCTTTGTCTGCTTGCCCAAAGATTGGGCTCAGCGTAGTGGGCTTGAGCGTGGCTCTGTTGTGGCCATCTACGAAGCAGCTGATGGAAGGCTTGTTGTTGACACCAAGTACGACGTTGAACGGGAACCTCAGATAGTGGTAATTAAGCCCACCCCTATCATTGATCGCGAAATTGTTGGCAAGTATCTCCTGGGCTATGACATTATCCGCGTTGAGACCAAAGACCGGATAAGCATCAAGGATCGCGAACAGATCAGGCAGGCTTCAAGTCGCTTGATTGGGTTGGAGATTGTTGAAGAGGATTATGCCAAAATTGTCATGCAATGCCTGCTGGAGCCTTCGGCATTTCCGCCGGGCAAGATTCTTCGGCGAGAATACTCGATTGTTTCAAGCATGCATCGAGATGCTTTTACGGCTTTGGTGGAAGGTGATGTATCGCTTGCCAAGAATGTAATCGCTCGGGACAATGAAGTAAACCGATTGTATTTTCTGTTGGTGCGGATTCTGCGCACGGTTATTCAGAATCCAAGCTTAAGCGAGAAGCTTGGTATTCTTCCTATTGATTGCTTAGATTATCGTCTGATTGCTGCCTTTGTTGAGGCCATTGGTGATCATTCAGTCCAGGTTGCTGAATCAGCCGTTAGGTTGGAAAGAGTTCCTGTAGCGAAGGAGTTGAAGCAACTGCTGCTGAAGGTGCATTCAATTGCTTTTGCAGGCCATGAAAATGCATTGAAAGCTGTGTTTTCTCGTGACGTTGCCGTTGCTGAGGCTGTTAGAAACGAGCGGCAGGCTTTGGCTAATGGGCGCAATCAGGTTGAAGATCTTCTGCGTTCTCAGGCTTTTGAATCGGCTCCTCATGTTTTGGCGGGAGTGTCCTCGATGAGTAGGATTTTTGATTACAGTGTAGACATTGCCGACCTCGTTATGCCGAAACTGCCTTAACAGCATAGCAAAGGATGAAATGTGGTGAATGGACTTGCATCCAACTTCCGCTGGCTCTGAGAAGCAATACCATATTGGATGTAAGCGTGGAGACTTGGCGAACTATCTTTTGGTTCCAGGTGACTGTGATAGAGTTGTGAAAATCGCTAGTTTCTGGGATGAATTTCATGAAGTGTGCTGTCATCGCGAGTTCAAGTCTTTCACTGGCAAATACAAGGGCGTACCGATTTCTGTCATGTCGAGCGGCATTGGACCCGCGGCGACGGCTATCTTGGTTAATGAAGCTTCCCGTGTTGGAGCGGAAACTTTAGTTCGTGTTGGAAGCACGGGCGCCATACAAAAAGACATTGCCTGCGGCGACCTTGTGATTTCGGTTGGTGCTGTGCGTTTCGATGGAACTAGCAAGCATTACATCGGGATCGAATATCCAGCGGTTGCTAGCTACGAGGTTATGTTGGCTTTGATGGAAGCTGCCGAAAGACTAGATGTGAAGTATCATGTCGGCATAACGGCCACCAGCTCTGATTTCTACGCGGGACAAGCGAGATCTTCGTTCAACGAGTCCAAGAAATCTGAAACTGACAGCTCTATTCAGATGCTTCAGAGGGCAAATGTGCTGAATTTTGAGATGGAATGTGCCACTCTGTTTGTACTCAGCAGTCTCTTTGATCTGAGAGCGGGAGCTGTATGTGCTGTCTACGCGAATAGGATAACTAACGAGTTCAAGCCTGGCGCAGGTGAAGAAGACTGCATCNNGCTGTCTGTGCGAATCGGATAACAGACGAGTTCAAGCCTGGCGCTGGTGAAGAAGACTGCATCAAAGTGGCGAACGAGGCTGTGCAAATCCTAAGCGACTGGGATCAGGTGAAGCGGAAGAGAAAAAAGAAGTGGCTTCTCCCGAACATGCTAAAATAACCGGTTGTCTCACACAGAAACGGCAAAGAAAACCTTTTAGACCGCAAACTCTCACACGGATAATGGCAATGCCGGGGTGGCAGAGCGGAATGTGAGAAGATCCGCAGATGCGCCGGCCTCGAGATCTGTTGGAATGGGCATACAGAGTAGCAAGGGGTCAGGATGAAGAGCAAGCCGGTGGCTCTTTGAGCCTCATGGGTTCA
>JABAOE010029243.1_pt9 | contig 16907 bp, 15 predicted proteins | sample 7062141 | NCBI WGS metagenome assembly JABAOE01 (sample SAMN14538627, study PRJNA623070) | marine sediment metagenome | biome: marine biome [ENVO:00000428]; feature: marine pelagic biome [ENVO:01000023]; material: deep marine sediment [ENVO:00002113] | place: India: Gulf of Khambhat ... | reverse complement strand
GATCCTGGTCAACACGTGCGGCTTCATCGACGCGGCCAAGCAGGAGTCGATCGAGGCGATGCTGCAGGCGGCCGCGCTCAAGCGGCACGGCACCGTCAAGGCGGTGGTGGCCGTCGGGTGTCTCATCGAGCGCTACCGGCGCGAGCTCGAGCGGGAGATCCCGGAGGTCGACCGCTTCTACGGTTTCGGGGACCTGCACAAGCTCGTGCCCGACCTGGCGGCCAAGGGCCTGCTGGCCGATCCCCTCGACGGCCATCCCGGCGTGCGGCAGTACCTGGGGGACCGCGCCCACGTGCGCTACCTCAAGATCTCCGAGGGGTGCGACCACGGGTGTGCCTTTTGCGCCATTCCGCTCATGCGGGGCCGGCATCGCTCGGAGCCGCTCGAGCGCCTGGTGCGGGAGGCGCAGCAGCTCGAAGCGGCGGGGGCTCGGGAGCTCAACCTGGTGGCGCAGGACCTGGGGCATTACGGGCGCGACCTCGGACGGGACGGTCCGAAGCTTCCCGATCTGTTGGACGCGCTGTTGCGCGAGACCGGCATCCCGTGGCTCCGCCTGCTCTACGTCTACTCGGCCGGCCTCACCGAGCGGGTGGTCGACCTGTTGGCGTCCGAACCGCGGCTCGTGCCGTACCTGGACATTCCCATTCAACACGCGTCGGACGCGGTGCTGGAGCGGATGCGCCGGCCCGAGCGACGACGGACGATCCGCGAGACCGTGTCGCGCCTGCGCGGCGCGGTGCCCGACCTGGTGCTCCGCACGACCGTCATCGTGGGCTTCCCGGGAGAGACCGACGAGGACTTCCGGACCCTCACCGCCTTCGCCGAGGAGGCGGCGTTCGAGCGGCTCGGGGTCTTCACCTACTCCGAGCAGGAGGGCACCAGGGCTGCTGCCTACGCCGACGACGTGCCGGACGCCGTGAAGCGGGAGCGACAGGAGGAGCTCGTCGAGCTCCAGCGGGCGATCTCGGAGGACCGGCTGGGCCGGTTCGTCGGGCGGGAGACCGAGGTCCTGGTGGACGAGGTGGCCGATCCGGTCGACGACGGGATCACGCACGTGGGCCGCACGCCGTGGCAGGCCGACGACGTCGACGGGGTGACCCACCTGCGCCGCGGCGGGTGGGCGCGGCCGGGCACGTTCGTGCCCGTGCGGATCGAGGACAATCGGGACTACGACTTCGATGCGGTCCCCCGGCGGTGAACGACCGGCGACGCCGCCCGGCCGGCTAGGCCGCCGGCGATCGCTGCTCGCGGCGTGTGGGGCGGCGGCGGTCTCGACGACCTGCGCCGTCGCGCCGGAGCCGCAACCGCTCGGCGCCGAGCCCGATCTGCGGATCGGGCTGGTCGTGGGGGGGGAGCAGGTGTTGGTGGGGGGAGCGGGACGCGTGGTGGCGACCGCCGGCGACCGCGCCGCGTTCCGGCTCGACGGCGAGCAGGTCGCGATCCGCCCCGACGGCAACGCGGTGCGGGTGGGAGCGGACGGAGCCCGGTTCGACGTGTTGCGGCTCGCCTCGCTCGAGCGGGAGGCGCACGTGACGGTCGACGGGAGGCCGTATCGCGGGGTGGTGGAGATCTTCACGGGGGGCGGTGGGGTCACGGTGGTGAACCGGGTCTCGCTCGAGACCTATCTGGCCGGCGTCGTCGCTCTCGAGCTCGGCCGCGGAGACGGCATCGGGCGGGCGGCCCTGGAAGCGCAGGCGATCGTGTCCAGGACCTATGCGCTCAAGAACCGCGGGAAGTTCCAGGGGCAGGGGTTCGACCTGCGGGCCGGGGTCTCGGACCAGGCTTACGGGGGCGTCGGCGCCGAGACGGCGGAAGCCCGCGCCGCCGTGCGGTCGACCTTCGGTCAGGTGCTGCGCTACCGGGGCGACGTGATCACGCCGTTCTTCCACTCCACGTGCGGCGGCAGCACCGCGTCGCCCGAAGAAGCGTTCCGCACGGTGCGGCGCACCCCGTACCTCCGACCGGTCAGCGACCGCCGGGGCGACGGCGCCTACTGCGACATCTCGCCGCGCTTCCGCTGGACCGTGGAGTGGGACGGTCCGGGGCTCCACGATATATTACGGCGCACCGTGCCGGCCGTGTTGGGAATCGAGGCGACGCTCATCGACGAGATTCGCGATCTTCGCGTGCACCGTGCCGGGCCCTCGGGCCGCGTCACCGATCTTCGCGTGCGGGTCACGAGCGGGGAGATTCCGGTCACCGGGCCCGACCTGCGCTGGGTGTTGAGGCAGCCGGACGGGCAGGCGCTCGGGAGCACGGCGGTGGCGTTGACGGTCGAGCGGCGGGACGGCCGGGTGGCGGCCGCGTCCGCCCAGGGGGGCGGATGGGGGCACGGGGTGGGAATGTGCCAGTGGGGGGCCGTCGGCCGGGCGCGCGCCGGGCAGGACGCTCGCACCATCCTGACCACCTACTTTCCGGGGACTCGCATTGACCGCTGGTACTAGGCTGCTCCTGGTGCTGCTCGTCGTCCCCGCGCCGGCCCGGGCGCAGGGATTCCTCGATCAGTTCAGCTACGAAGGGCTCCGGTTCTCGGGTGTCGGCTTCGAGGTGGGCGTCATGGCGTCGGATCGGCTCGAGACCAGCGCGTCCGGTGCCCTCCGCATCGACTACGGCCTGTTTGCGCCGCGCGTACGACTCGTGTTCGGGGCGTCCTACGCGCGGGGGGATTTCAAGCAGAGCGAGATCGCCCGCTTCGAAGAACGGGTGGGCGACGTGGTCGACGACCCGACCGGCGATTTCACGGTCGAGGTCGGCACGATCAGCCAGATCGACGTGGGGGCGTGGGCCGACCTGCAGTATCTCCTCGTTCCGGGCGGTCGCTTCATGCCGTTCGTCGGGTTGGGATTGGGCGTGCACTTGCGGGACGGGTCGGGTGAGGCGATCGCCGGCACCTTCGTGGAGGATGCGCTCGACACCGTGACCGCCGGCCTCGCCGCGTTCGTGGGGTTCGAGCTCGCGTTCAACCGCGAGGTGGCATTCACCGCCGATTTCCGCGGGGAACTCACCAGCGAGCTGCGCACCCTGTCGGCGCGGGGCGGGCTGATGTTCCACATTCCGCGCGCGGGAGGACCGTGAGCGATCCCCTGCGGATCGGCGTGGTGGGTGCCGGTGCGGTGGCCCAGGTGGCGCACCTCGGCGTGCTGCGTCGGCTGGACGCCGTCGAGGCGGTCGGGGTGTGCGACATCGACGTGGCCAAGGCCCGGGCCCTGGCCGAGCGCTTCGCCATCCCGGAGGTCTACGACGACATCGAAGACCTGCTCCGGTACAGCCATCCGGACGCGGTCGTGGTGTGCACGCCGAACCATCTGCACGAAGTGCACACGGTGGCGGCGCTGAGCGCCGGGGCCCACGTCCTGTGCGAGCGTCCCCTGGCGCTGTCGGCCGAGGGCGTGCAGCGGGTCGCCGAGGCACGGCACGCCGCCGATCGGGCGGTGATGGTCGGCATGAACCACCGGTTCCGGCCCGACGTCGAGGTAGTGCGTCGGTTCCTCACGAGCGGCGCACTGGGCGAGATCACCGGGGTGCGGGCGGGCTGGTACATCTTCCGGCCCGTCGGGCAACCGGTCGGGTGGCGGACCCGGAGGGACGAATCGGGCGGGGGCGCAATGCTCGACCTCGGCTTGCCGCTGGTCGATTTGGCCCTGTGGCTCACCGGCGACTCGGTGCCCACGCGGGTCAGCGCCGGGTTCTCCAGCATGCCGGGTGTCCGGTCCGTGGAGAGCGGCGGCTGCGCGCTGCTGCGCTGCCCGGACGGGTTGTCGATCTTCGTGGACGTCTCGTGGCGGCACGTCGGTCCGCAGGAGAAGTTCTGGTTCGAGATCTACGGGACCGAGGGGTCGGCCGGCCTGGGCCCCGCCGTGATCTTCCGGGAGGTGGACGGGACCCCGACCAACGTGACGCCGGTGGGCACCGTGGAGCACGAAGACCCGTTCAGCGCCTCGTACCGCCACGAGTGGATTCACTTCGCGGCGGTGGTGCGGGGCGACGCCCCCACGCCGCAGCTCGAGGACCAGTTGATCCTCCAACGCGCCATGGAGGCGATCCGCCGCTCGGCGGACCAAGGGTGCGACGTCGAACTCTGAGCGCCCTGGCGCTGCCACGGGGCGACCTCGGCCTCGTGGCGGCCGGTGCCCTCGCGTGGCGGCTGGCGTTCCCCCCCTTTCATCTGCTGGTGCCGTCGTTCCTGTGTCTGGTGCCCGCCGTGTGGCTGCTGCGTCGCGGGGCGGCCGACCCGGCCCCGCTCCGGCGGCATCTGGTTCAGGGCTTCTGGCTGGGCGTCGCCTCGCACGCGCTGGTGTTGTCCTGGCTGCCGGGGGCGTTGGCGGCCTGGTCGCCGCTCGCGGTGCCGGCGTCCCTCGCGGTGCTCCTGGCGTTGGGCTTCGTGACCGCCGTGGCGCTCGCGGTGGCCGGGGCGATCGGGGCGCGGCTCGGCGTCGGCATGCTCATCGTCTTCCCGATGGTGTGGACGGCTGCCGAGTGGGCGGTGGCACACTCGGGGTCGCTGCGGCTCGCCTGGCTGGGATTGGGCACGTCCCTCACGGGCTACCCGCTCCTGGTGCAGGCGGGCGATCTCGTGGGAGCGCGCGGCATCACCTTCCTCCTGGTGGCGGCCAACGTGGCGGCGGCCGGCGTGCTGCTCGACGGGCCGGCGTGGCGGCGCCTGCGCGTGCTCGTGGTCGCCGCGGCGGCGGTGGCGACGGTCGCCGGCTACGGGGTCGTCCGCGAGCGCGGGCTGCAGCTGCGTGCGCTCGGCACCGTGACCGCCCTCCAGCCCGTGGCGCCGCGCGAGGCCAAGCAGGATCCGGAGCGGTGGAACGCACTCGTGGGCGCCGGTGCCGCGTTGGCCCAGCGGGCGATGGCCGCACAGCGCGCGATGCTCGTGGTCTGGCCCGAGACCGCGCTGCCCGATCGGGTCGCCGCCCACCCGGCGTGGCAGGCGATCCTCGGCGATCTGGCGGACCGCCACCGGGTGCCGCAGCTGGTCGGGGCGATTGTCGGAGCCGAGGCGGGCCGCCTCTACAACGCGGCGCTGCTGGTGCGGCCCGGAGCGGGTGACCTCGGCGAGCCGGTGTATCGCAAGCGGTATCTGGTCCCGGTCACGGAGCGGGTCCCGTGGGCGCGGGCGGGTCCCGGGTCCATCGTGCCGGGCCCCGGTCCGGCGGACGGTCCGGTGTCGGTCGGGGGGGCGCGACTGGGCATCCTGATCTGCTTCGAGTCCAGCTTCGAGAACCTGAGCCGGGCGCACCGGCGGGCCGGCGCGGAGGTGCTGGTCAACCTCACGAACGACGCGTGGTTCGGGGGCGGCGCCGGCCCGGCGCAACACGAAGCCCATCTCGTGATGCGGGCCATCGAGAACCGGGTGGGGGTGGTGCGCGCGGCCAACGGCGGACGATCGGCCGTGGTGTCGCCGCTGGGTCGGGTGGTCGAGGCCGGGCCGCCGGACGGCGCGGGGTGGGTCACGGCCCAGGTGGCGACCACGGAGGAGATCACGGTGTATGCGCGGTTGGGCGACTGGGTAGGCGTGATGGCGGTGCTTTTCGTCGTCGGCGCGGGGGGGCACACGTGGGCGCACCGGACGTGATCCGCGTCGGCATCGATGTCGGGGGGACCTTCACCGACATCGTCATGCTGGCGCCGGGCGGCGAGGTGCGCGTGGCGAAGGTGCGCTCCGGTGCCGGAGCGGTCCCGGACGAGGTCTGGCGGCGGACCGAGGAGTCGGCCGCCGGCGCCTCCGCCCGGCGGCAGCTGATCCACGGCACGACGGTGGCGACCAACGCGCTCCTCGAGCGGCGCGGGGCGCGCGTCGTCCTCGTCACCACCGCGGGGTTCGAGGACCTGCTCTGGCTGCGCCGGCAGGACCGGGCGGCGCTCTACGACTTGGCGGCCGACCACCCGCCCCCGCCGGTGGCGCGTGAGGACGTCGTGGGGGTGCACGAGCGCATGGGGCCCGACGGAGTGGTGCAGGCGCTCGAGGAGCGCGAGCTGCGGCGGGTGGTGGAGGAGGTGCGCCGACGCGGGCCCGAAGCGGTGGCGGTCAGCCTGCTCTTCAGCTTCCGCGATCCCGAGCACGAACGCCGGATCGGGCAGGCGCTGCGGGGCGCGCTGCCCGACCTCCCCGTGGCGGTGAGCAGCGAGGTGCTGCCCGTCTTCCGCGAGTACGAGCGCACCAGCACGACCGCGGCCGAAGCGTACCTCCAACCGCTGGTGCAGGGGTACGTGCGGTCGATGGCCGAGGATGCCCGCGGGCGGGGGTTCGCGGCCTTCGACGTCATGGCGTCCAACGGCGGGACGTTGAGTGCCGAGCAGGCCGGCACACGCGCGACCGCCCTCGCGCTCTCCGGCCCCGCCGGCGGCGTGGAGGGGGCGAGGCTGCTCGGCACCGAGTTGGGGATCGGTGAGCTCCTCACCCTCGACATGGGCGGGACCAGTGCCGATGCGAGCCTGGTGCGGGACGGGCGCCCGCTCACGGAGCGGCACGGGAGTGTGGGCGGGGTGCCGCTGGCCCTCCCCCACGTGTTGATCGAGACGGTCGGCGCCGGGGGCGGCAGCGTCGCCTGGGTGGACCAGGGCGGGGCGCTGCGGGTCGGGCCGCGGAGCGCGGGCGCCCGTCCCGGGCCGGCCTGCTACGGGCTGGGAGGCGAGGAGGCGACGGTGACCGACGCCGCCGTGGTGCTGGGCTGGCTGGGGCGCGATCACCCGCTCGCGGGGGAGCTGGTGCTCGATCCCGACCTCGCGCGGGAGGCGGTCGACGCGGTCGCGCGCGCGGCCGACGTGCCCCGCGATCGCTGCGCCGAGGGGATCATCGAGATCGCGACGGCGACCATGGTCCGCGCCCTCCGGCGCGTGAGCGTGGAGCGCGGGATCGACCCGCGCCGCATGGCGCTGGTGGCGTTCGGAGGGGCCGGCCCGCTCTTCGCCTGTCGGATGGCCGACAGCCTGGGCATGACGCGCGCGGTGATTCCGCCCCATCCCGGAGTCTTCTCGGCGCTGGGACTGGCGGCGGCGCCGGCCAAGATCGAGCGCACGGCGTCGGTGCACCGTGGTGCGGTGCCGTCCGAGGGACGGGAGTTGGAGCGGGTGTTCGCGGACCTCGCGTCGGCGGTGGCGCGCGACCTTCCGGGGGCCGCCCTGCAGCGGGTGGCCGACTGCCGCTACCCCGGTCAGGGCTACGAGGTCGCGGTACCCGCACCCCCGGCGCTCGAGGGACTGCCGGAGGCGTTCCACGCGGCGCACCGGGAGCGCTATGGCCATGCCGACCCCGCCAGGGCGGTCGAGGTCGTGAACGCGCGCGTCGTCGCGACGAAACCGGGACCCCCGGTGATCCTGCGGCGCGGGGCCGGGGGTGCCGACGGCGCACTGGAGGATCTGGCGCCCGGGACCGAAGTGCGCGGTCCGGCGACGCTCTCCGGCCGCGACGCCACCGCGCGCATCGAGGCGGGGTGGACGGCGCGGGTGCACCCGACCGGCGCCCTGATCGTGGAGCGCCGATGACGCTCGACGCCATCGGGCTCGAGGTGACGGCGCACGCCTGCGCCGGCGTGGCCGAAGAGATGGGTGCGGTGCTGGTGGCCAGTGCGCTGTCGCCCAACGTCCGGGAGCGGCGCGACTCGTCGGCGGCCCTGTTCAGCCCCGACGGCGTGTTGATCGCGCAGGCGGCCCACATCCCGGTCCACTTGGGGGCGATGCCGGAGGCGGTCGAGGCGGTCCGGGACCTCGGGCCGGCGCCGGGCGACACCTTCCTGCTCAACGATCCCTACACCGGAGGGACGCACCTGCCGGACATCACGATGGTGCACGCCATCGACCTGGCCGGGGAAATGGGGGGGTTCACCGTGGTCCGGGCGCACCATTCGGACGTCGGCGGGTCGCGCCCCGGCAGCATGCCCCCCGACTCCACCGACATCCACCAGGAGGGGTTGATCATCCCACCCGTCCGGTGGGCTGCGGCCGGCCGCGTCGTGACGGACGTGGAGCGGTTGGTGTTGGCGAACGTCCGGACTCCGGAGGTACGCCGAGGCGACCTGGCCGCCCAGCTCGCCGCCTGCGAACGCGGCGCCGAGCGCTTCCGGGAGCTGGAGCGGCGCTACGGGCGCGGTGTGCTGCCTACCGTGATCGGCGATCTGCTCGATTACGCCGAGCGGCGGGCGCGCGCCGCGATCGGGGAACGGCTGCCGGCCGGCTCGTACGAGGCCGCGGAGGTTCTGGAGGGCGACGGGCTGTCCGCCGACGACATCGTCATCCGCGTGCGGGTGGACGCGGCGGGCGACCATCTGACGGTGGACTTCGCCGGGACCGACGAGGCGGTGCCGGGCAACGTGAACTGCCCGCTGGCGGTGACCCGGTCCGCGGTCTTCTTCGTGTTGCGCTGTCTGGTGCCCGCCGACGTGCCGACCAACGGAGGGCTCCACCGAGCGGTCACGATTCGGGCTCCGGAGCACTCCGTGGTGAACGCGCGGTGGCCCCGGGCGGTGGCCGCCGGCAACGTGGAAACGTCCCAGCGCATCGCCGACGCCCTCGCACGCGCCATCGGCGACGCCGCCGGGCTCCCGGCCCAAGGCCAGGGCACCATGAACAACGTCGTCTTCGGCGGGGCGGGCTGGACCTACTACGAGACGCTCGGGGGCGGGCAGGGCGCCGGTCCGGGCGGCCCGGGCCCGAGCGGCGTGCACGTCGGGATGTCCAACACCCGCAACACCCCCGTCGAGGTGTTCGAACTGGAGCACCCGATGCGGATCACCACCTACGCCCTGCGATCGGGCAGCGGGGGCGCAGGGACGCATCGAGGCGGCGACGGCGTGGTGCGCGAGTACGAGGCGCTGGAGCCGGTGGAGGCGAGTCTGATCTCGGATCGTCGCCGGCACCAGCCGCAGGGGTCGTCCGGCGGCGCGGCGGGGGCGCCCGGACGCAACCTGCTCAACGGTGAGCTGCTGGGGGGCAGGGTCGCGTGCAGGCTGCGAGCGGGGGACCGTCTGCGCGTGGAGACGCCGGGCGGCGGCGGGTGGGGTGCCGCCGACCCCTAGGATGCCTCCTGCTGCTGGTCGAAGACCTTGGCCTCGACGAAGAGCTGGAAGAGATCGTCGTCGAGCATGCCTTGCTCGACCTCGCTCGTGAGGATCGAGAGCGCGCGGTCTCGCGGCACTGCCCGCTTGTAGGGCCGGTCGGACGCGGTGAGGGCGTCGAAGATGTCCGAGATCGTCATCATCCGCGTCTGAATCGGAATCTGCTCGCCCGCCACCTTCCGCGGATAGCCCAGGCCGTTGAGCTTCTCGTGGTGGCCGTACGCGATCATGGGGATCGACTGGAGCTCTTTGGTCCAGGGGATCTGCTTCAGGAACATGTAGGTGTGCGTGACGTGGCTCTCGATCTCCAGCCGCTCCGCGTCGTCGAGGCTTCCCTTCCGGATGGTGAGGAACCGCACCTCGTCGGGGGTGAGGTACGGCTGCCGCTCCCCGTCCAGATCTTCGTAGGACTTGTCGGCGAAGCTCACCAGCTCCTCGAAGCTTCCCTCGGGCAGCACGGTGGGCTCGTTGGACTGCAGCACCAGTGAGACGAAGTGGTCGAGCTCTGCGAGCTCCGCGTCGAACCCGTCCTGGAGCTCGCGCGAGAACGCGTCGTAGCCGTCCCGCCCATGTTGCTCCAGGAAGGCGGTGCGCTGCCGGTAGTGATCCCGTTCCGCGGTGCGCCGGACGAACGCGAACCGCTGCCTGATGAGGGCGAGGTCCGGCGGGTAGAGCTTCTTGGCCTTGACCAGCACCTGCTCCCGCACGCCGACCTTCCCGAAGTCGTGCAGCAGGCCCGCGTAGCGGATCTCGCGGACCTCCTCGCGGGTGAACGTGATGTGCCGGTACGGCCCCGTGCGCGTTCGATCGACCGTCTCCGCCAGGCCGACCGTCATGCTGGCGACCCGGCCCGAATGCCCGAACGTGGTCGGATCGCGCTGCTCGATGGCGGTGACGGCCGCGCTGACGAAGCCCTCGAACAGGCGCTCGATGTCCTCGTAGAGCTGGCTGTTCTCGATGGAGACCGCCGCTTGACCGGCCAGGGCGCCGACCAGCTCCACCAGGCGCTTGGTGTAGGGGATGATCTCCGCCTCGAAGTCTTCCGGATCCAGCAGCTCGACGCTGGGGTGCCGCTTCCGGTTGATGAGCTGCAGGACCCCGATGACCTCGTCCTTGTGGTCCTTCATCGGGATGGTGAGCATCGACTTGGTGCGGTAGCCGTACTTCTCGTCGAACGACCGGTTGAACGTGTACTCGACGTCCGGCGGGAGGAAGTACACGTCGTCGATCACCAGCGGCTCGCCGGTGGTGGCCACGTATCCGGCGATGCTCGCGGTGTCGATCGGGATCGTGAACTCGACGAACGGGATGTCGGGCCGGGAGTAGGTCTGGGCCAGGGTAAAGCGCAGCGTCGGCTGTGCCTCCTGTCCCCGCTCCACCAGGTAGAGGCTCCCGGCGTCGGAGCCGGTGATCATCCGTGCCTGTTCGAGGATCAGCTCCAGGAGCGCGTGGTAGTCTCGCTCGGTGCTGAGCGCCATCCCGATCCTGGTCAGCTCGCCGATCTCCTTGGTGCGGCTCGCCGCCTCCCGACGGGCCCGGGCTCCCTCGGAGCGCGCGGCCGCTTCGCGGTACGCGGTGCGGAGGGCGATCAGGAGCTGACGCGGGGTGTGGGGGTGCGGCACGTAGGCGGCGATCACCGCGTCCGGGATCTGGTCGGGGACGTCCCGCTCGCCTTCCGCGCCCAGCACGACCACCGCGCCCCCTTCGCTGGTGAACCCCTCGAGCCGGTCGGGGGTGAACAGCTCGCGGCCGGCCGGGTCGAGCACCAGCGCGGTCGGGGGTCCGCCGACGGCGAGCCGGTCGGCGCGCGCGACCACCTGAGTGGAGACGGCCTCGGCCGCCAAGGCGTCGGCGATCGGCTCGACCGAGAAGGTGTGGGGGTGCAGCAGGGTGTATTTCATGGTCACTGACCAGAATCGGGCGGCGGGGTGACTCCCGTCAAGAGGCGGAGGGGGCGGCTGCTGAGCTGCTCCGCAAAGTGCTCCAGCACGATCGAGGATCGCAGCAGGTGCTGGAGCGTCTCGTTGATCGTCTCACGGTTCTCCGTGGCCATCACGGTGGCGGTCGACGCCAAGCTGTCGAATTGGGCGAGCAGCACCCGGGTGTGCGAGAGCGTCGCGACCAGGCTGTCCACGACCGTGGTGATCGCGGGCTGCGCGGTCACCATGACGTCGTTGGCCTGCGCGAGCGTGGTCGCCAGGCGGTTGAGCACGTCCTGCACCCGGGGGGCGGTGGAGTCCAGCAACGCGGTGGCGCCCGTCATGGCGGTGCCCGTGCGCGCCATCAGCGCCCGGGCGTCCTCGAGGGCGGCCTGTGTGGTCTCGCTGAGCCGGGTCGCCACCTCGCCCACCGCGTCGAGCGCGGACGGGAAGCGCACGGCGTCGAGCGTGTCGCCCTCCTGCAGGAACGTGCGAGGCAGCGTGTCGGGCATCCGCAGCTCCACCACCGGGGTGAGCGGGAACGCCGTGGGGGTGGTGATCACGGCGCGCGTACCGGTCGGCACCGGGAACTCCGAGCCGTCCGGGAACCGCTCGCGCACCGATATGCGTGCCAGGAACTGGAGGCTCCCCGTGGCGGTGTCCAGCACGGGGTCGATGCGCTTCACCCGCCCCACCTCCAAGCCCTGCACGACGACCCGGGTGTCCTGGTTGAGGCCCACCGCCGACGCCACCCGCAGATACAGCTCGATCTCGGCGCGGCTCTTGAACCACCCGCTGGTCAGTGCGAGCGCGCCCAACCCGGCCCCGATCGCGATGAGCACGAAGAGCCCCACCTGGAAGTCGCGAAAGTCGGTCTTGGCCGTGGTCCACCTCCTCAGGATGACGACACCAGCTCGCCGTGCACCACGCGGTACCGCCGCTCGACGCGTCGCTCCACGAGCTCCGGGGCGTTGGTCATGGTCATGAAGAGGGCGCGACGGGACCCCTCCGCCGATTCGCCGCCGCGGGCGATCTCCAGGAGCTCGGCCGCCGCGCGCGCCGGGAGCCCTTGGAACGGCTGCTCCATGATCACCAGCTCCGGGTCGAGCGCGAGGGCCCGCGCGATCGCCGCTCGGCGCCGCACCTCGGTGCTCACCTGCGCCGGCCGCAGGTCCGCGTGGTCCTCGAACCGCATGAGCGCCGTCATCACGCGAATGCGGCCGGCGATCTCCCGCTCGGGTCGGTCTCCGCCGAAGCGCAGCGGCAGCGCGATGTTGTCGCGCAGCGAGAGGTTCTGCAGCAACCCGTCGCCGGCAGGAAGGTACCCCACGCGGCGGCGAAAGGCGAGCGCGGCGCGGCGGCCCAAGGCGCTCAAATTCTCGCCGAAGATCCGTGCGGTGCCGCGCCGGGGCGCGTCCAGCCCGAGCGCGAACGCGGGCAGGTCACCCACGCCGCTGGCCTCACTGCCGATCACCAGGACCGATTCGTGGCTCGACACGTCGAGGGTGACCAGCGTCTCGTCCCGACCGATGGCCACGGCCTCGAACCGGAGCGGGGGTGCGCTCATAGGAAGAGGATCACGAACAGTCCCGAGCAGAGGAAGACCGTCAGGAACCCGGTCACGACGGCCTGGCTCGAGGCGATCGGGACCTCGGTCGGGGCCCCTCGGACGGCGAGACCGTGGAAGCTGGGGATCAGCCCGACGATCAAGCCGAACACCAGCCCCTTGGTGAGACTGAGCCACACGTCGCGGAGCGTGAGCGAGGCCAGCACGATGTCGAAGTAGCGGCCGGCGTTCATCCCGTTGGCCATGGCGGCGAGCAGGCCCGCGGTCAGAGCGATGACGTCGAAGAAGATGATCAAGGTCGCCACCGAGACGATTCCGGCGCCGAGTCGGGGCAGCACCAGGTACTGCATCGGGTCGATGCCCATCCCCTCGAGCGCCTTGACCTCGCCCATGACCTTGTTGTTCGCCAGCTCCGCCGCGATCGCCGTTCCGGACCGACCCACCACGACCAGTGCCGTGAGGAGCGGCCCGAGCTCCCGCACGATCGCAATCACCATCAACCGCCCNNCGCCCGATCAGCTCCGTAGCTCCCAGCCGACCGAGCTCGCGCGCCGCCTGCGAGATCACCAGGAAGCTGAGAATGCCCGCCAACACGGCCATGAGTGGGAGGGCCTGCAGCGCGGTGAACCACACCTGCTTCACCGACACCCGCACCGCGACCCTCCAACCCGCCAGCGGGAGCTGCCAGGCGGCGTCGACCACCTGAACGAAGAAGCGCGCCATCGCTCCGAGTCGAGCGATTGGGCGCGCTACTCCCTGGCCGAGTGCTGCAATAGGCGCGGCCACCCGCCGAGAACGTTATCCGGAAACCTGCTGGAGCGCCTCGCTCGCCTCGGTGTACTCCGGATACTCGTTGAGCGCCTGGCGGAAGAGGTCCGCCGCCCGATCGTTGTCGCCCCGGTCCTGGTACAACAGGCCCTTGGCGTACAGGCGCAACGCCTCTTGGTTCACCTCACGGCTCTTGCGGCTCTCCATCGCCTCTTTCGACAGCGGCGGGAGGTCGACCCCGCGGGTGATGCCGTCCGCGAGATCCACCACCAGCTGGTAGAGCTTCTCACGGTCGTCCCGCGCCTTCTGGGTCTTCACGACCTCGGTCGTCTCGGTGCTGACGATGCGGGCGTCGATCCGGAAGTCCCCGTAGAAGTCGATGAAGCTGCCCATGACGACGTACCGGGCGCCCACGATCTTGCCGAGCCGCGCCGCCGTGGCGGCATCGACGCGACCGCTGGCGCCGAGATCCTGCTCGTCCATGAGCGCGCGCAGATCGGAGCGATCCACGACGCGGAGATTGCCGTTCTCCGCCAGCTCGGTCAGCAGCATCTGCTGCAGGCCGACCTCGCAGCGCCTCGAAGTCCTCGGCGTCCTGGCCGTACGATCCGCCGTTCTCGAACGCGAACACGGCCACTCCCGGACGGGTGTCCTGAGAGAGGACGGACTGCGGCAGCGCCAGCAGCGCCACCAGTCCGAACAACAGAACCATTCGCCTACGCATAAACACCTCCTGCGACGTCAGAGCGTCAGTTGTAGTCCCTCAACGGCCGCGACGACTTCGAGCGAACCCTCCGTTGCCCGGCGCGCGTCTTCGACCAGTGCGTCCATCGCGTCGTCATCGTGGTCGGGGCTGTGGTGAAACAGCACCAGGCGCCTCACCCCTGCCCGCTCGGCCAGCCCCACCGCCTCGCGGTGCGAGGAGTGGCCCCAGCCCCGGTACCGATCCACCTCCTCCTCCGAGTACATCGCGTCGTGGATCAGCACATCCACGCCTTGCAAGAACCGGACGAAATCCTCGTGCCAGGCCCGCCCCACCCCATAATCGCCGCCCCTGCCCAGCTCGTTGTCGGGCACGTACGCCAGGCTGCTGCCGCCGTCCACCGGGGTCAGCCGGAAGCCCAGCGTGGTGCCGGGGTGGCGGACCCGGAACGCCGTGACGTGGAACCCGTCGACCTCGAACTCGCCCGGCGTGACGTGCTCGACCGTGAGGTTCGCCGCCACGCGGTCCAACGGCACCGGGAACACCACCGGGTGCATCTGCTGCCGCAGGACCTGGTCCAGCCCGACGTCTCCCTGTTTTGCCCCCCAGATCCGGACCGTGTTCCCCTCACCGAAGAACGGGGCGAAGAACGGCAGGCCCTGGATGTGGTCCCAGTGCGTGTGCGTCACCAGCAGGTCCAGCTGCAGCGGCCCGTTGCCGCTCTGCACCAGGTCCTTGCCGAGCAGGCGGATTCCCGTCCCGGCGTCCATGATCACCAGCCGGTCGCCCCCCGCGTCCTCCCGGTGCACGGCGACGCACGGCGTGTTGCCTCCGTATCGGGCGGTCTGAGGCCCCGGCGTCGGAATCGATCCCCTGGTTCCCCAAAAAGTCAGCGTGTAGGCCATGCGCCGTGCTTTCCCGCCATGCCCCGTAAGCTAGGCGTTCACCGGTGGATCTGCCATGTGAGCGAACACGCAGGGCACGTGATCCCGCTCACGTGAGCCCGGCGGTCGCTTCGAGCCCCGCCCGGTCCACGATAGTGATGGCTTCGCGCGACACCTCGATCAGCTTCCGCTCCCCCAGCTCCCGAATGGTGCGCGAGACGGTCTCCCGGGTCGACCCGATCATCTGGGCTACCGTGTGGTGCGTGATGGTGCGCGGCACGTCCCTGCCGTCGTGCTCGTCGGCCAGCTCCAACAGCACCCGCGCCACACGGCCGACCACGTCGAGGAGCACCAGCCCGCCGATCGTGCCGTCGGCGCGCCGCAACCGCCGCGACAACGCCCGGAGGAGGCCGAGCGCGATGCGCGGATTCTCCTCGAGGCACGAGTGGAAGTCCGCGCGCCGGAGCACGTAGAGGGTGGAGTCCTCCATGGCGATGACGTGGGCCGAGCGTGGTTGGTCGTCGATCAAGGCCATCTCGCCGAAGAAGTCGCCGTCCTTGAGGATCGAGAGGATCACCTCCCGTCCGTCGTCCCCGGTCAGCACGACCTTGACCTGCCCGCCCTGCACCACGAAGAGGGCGTCCCCGGGGTCGTCCTCGAAGACGATGACGCTCCCCCGGGGGTACGTCCGCTCCCGCATGGCCGAGCCGAGGCGCTCGAGCTCGTCCTCCCGGAGGTGGGAGAACAGGGGGATCGGGCGAAGGTCGTTGGGGATGCTCATGGCTGCTCTGGGAGGCGACAGGCTAGGTTAGCCGCCCGCGTGGAGACTGTCAATCGGTCGGGTGATCGCGGCGGTTGCTCCCAAGTCTATGTCCCGACTATATTTCCGCCTTCGCGTCGGCAGGTCCCAACGGCAGGAGTACCGGTGAAACCAGACATCCATCCAACCTACCAGCGCACGGTGGTGCAGTGCGCCTGCGGCAACACGTTCGAGACGCGCTCGACGGTGCCCGACATCCACGTGGAGATCTGCGCGCGCTGCCATCCGTTCTTCACCGGCAAGCAGAAGCTCGTGGACACGGCGGGCCGGGTCGAGCGCTTCCGGCAGCGGTACCGTGCCGGCAGTGGATCCGGGTCCGTCGCGGAATAACGGCGCGTTGCAGGCGCGGCTCGAGGCCGCGCTGGCCCGAGCGGTCGACGTGGAGCGTGAGCTCGCCGATCCGGCGACCGCGCGTGACCCGCGACAGCTCAAGGCGCTGGGACGTGAGCACGCCCGGCTCGACCGCGTGAAACAGGCGGCGGCGGAGCTCGAGCGGCTCTCCGACGAGTTGGCGCAGGCCGTGGAGGTGGCGGGCGACCCCGACCCGGCGCTGGCGGAGCTGGCGCAAGCGGACGTCGATCGGTTGCTCCCCCTGGTGCGCGCCAAGGAGCAGGACCTCGAGCAGCTGCTGATCCCACCCGATCCGCTCGACAGTCGCGACACCATCGTGGAGATCCGCGCCGGGACCGGCGGCGACGAGGCCGCCCTCTTCGCGGCCGACCTCTTGCGCATGTACAGCCGCTACGCCGAGCGCCGCGGCTGGCGCGTGGACGTGGTGTCCCTATCCGAGGGGACCATCGGAGGCGTGAAGCAGGTCGTCTTCCAGGTGAGCGGCGACCAGGCCTATGGCCGGTTCCGGCACGAATCGGGGGTGCACCGGGTCCAGCGGGTCCCGGTGACCGAGTCGCAGGGGCGGATCCACACCTCGGCGGCCACGGTGGCGGTGCTGCCCGAGGCCGAGGAGGTCGACGTCGAGATGAAGGACAAGGACCTGAAGGTCGACGTCTTCCGCTCCTCCGGACCGGGCGGCCAGAGCGTGAACACGACGGACAGCGCGGTGCGGATCACGCACCTGCCGACCGGGGTGGTCGTCTCCTGCCAGGACCAGAAGTCGCAGTTGCAGAACAAGCAGCGGGCGCTCGAGGTCCTGCGCGCGCGCTTGCTCGACCGCCGCATTGCGGAGCAGG